>Ga0070714_100001106_pt1 | contig 19315 bp, 16 predicted proteins | sample LARL83metaG_FD_65450 | JGI IMG/M metagenome (GOLD analysis project Ga0070714, IMG submission 65450) | Corn, switchgrass and miscanthus rhizosphere microbial communities from Kellogg Biological Station, Michigan, USA - LAR L8-3 metaG | ecosystem: Host-associated > Plants > Roots > Rhizosphere ... | reverse complement strand
GGCTCGAGCGAGCCGATCTCGGTCTCGCGGTGCATGGCGTACGCGCCGCCCGTGGTGTACAGGGCCAGGGCATCGCGGGCGGACAGCCGCTCGGCCGGGCCGATGACCCGGCCCGCGGCGGTGCGGCGGATGATGGCGTCGCGGATCCCGGTGAGCGGGTCTGGCGTGATGACCGGGGCGTCGGAGGATCCGGCGACGGTGATCCCGGCGCGCTGCCAGGACCGGAACGCGTACAGCTGGTCCGCCTGGCCGCCGAATGCCTCGGCGAACCCGTCGCCCAGGCCGGACAGGAATCCCGGCTGGCTGACGACGGGGATCCGCAGCTGCGCGGCCCGCGCGGTCAGCTCCGGGTACATGGCGCCGCCGTGCTCGATGCGGTGCCGTCGCGGGTTACCCGGCGGGCCGGCCAAGACGGCGGCATACGCGTCAAGCACGATGCCGATGGCCCGGTCGCCCTGGGCGTGGACGGCGACCTGCAGGCCGCGGGCCGCGAACTCGCGCACCATCGAGGTGAGCTCGGCCGGCTCGAAGTACAAGATGCCCGAGCCGTACGGCGGCACCGGGTAGGTTCCGCGGATGGCCGCGGTGCGGCTGCTCATGCCGCCGTCGGCCCAGATCTTCACGGCCTGCGCCGCCAGCCGCCCCGACCGGCGGCCCTGCAGGCCTGACCTGGCCAGCTCGTCGACCTCATCGTGCACGGTCAGGCCGTAGATCCGCTGGGCCAGGACCCCGGCGTCATCGGCCTCGGCATAGGCGGCGAGCGTCGGGCAGCGCATGTCCGCGTCAACCGCCGCGGTAATGCCCAGGGCCGCCAGCCGCTGCCCGGCGCGCCGCACGACCCGCGCCCGCCCGGCCGTGTCCATGCGTGCCAGGTCGTCCCGGAGCCGGCCCGCGAATACCCGGAACATCGGCCCTTCGAGCAAGACACCGGTCAGCCTGCCCTGCCCGTCGCGGCCGAACGCGCCGTCGGGCGGGTCCGGCTGGTCATCGGTGAACCCGGCCTCGGCCAGCGCCGCCGAGTTGAGCACGCACGCGTGCAGCGACGTGTGGTAGACCACCGCCGGGCGGTCCGGGACGGCCGCATCCAGGTCCGCGCGGGTCGGGTGCCGCCGCTCGGCGAGCTTGTACTCCACGTACCCGCTGCCCGTCACCCACGACCCCGGCGGCGTCCCGGCGGCGGCCTCGCGCAACCGGGCCTGGACCGCCGCGATGTCCGCCGCCGCCGGCTGGCTGCAGTCCGCGCCCGCCGCCAGGTAGCCGATGTTCATCACATGGCAGTGGGCGTCAATCAGGCCAGGGACCACCGTGGCGCCATCCAGCCGCACCACCGCGGCGCCAGGCCCCGCCGCCGCGCGCACCGCGCCGGCCGGGCCGATCACGGCGACCCTGCCATCACGCACCAGCATGCTCTCGGCGCCGCCGCCCGGCGCCATCGTAACGAACTCGGCATCCTCGACGATCAGCTCCACTGGCTAGCCTCCCTGGCCGCGATCCCGCACCGGTATAAAGCGCCGAGAAGTCCGCGGCTCCGGGCCAGCTGGCGCGCGTTCATCCGATTGACCACAGCCGGCGCAAACCTTACACCGCATCCCTAACGCGGCGTGGTTCGAACCAGACGGAGCCGACATCGTCCCCGGCGGTAAGGCGCACCTCCGCGTCGAGAGCGGCGGCGAGGCGGCGCAGGAGGGGGATGGTGGGCTCCGTGCCGCCTTCCTCGATGCGCCAAGACGCAGCGAGCTAGCCAACGCCATACGCCGCTCACATCGGCGTGCCCGGCGCTGCCCCAGGCACCGACCGCAAGCGGGCCGCCATCACCCGCCCACGCGTAGCATCGAGAGCGTGGTTGCCTATGACGTGTTCCTTGCCGATTGTCCGGCGCGGACAACGCTGGACCTGGTCGCTGACACCTGGTCGGTGATCGCCGTGGTAGCGCTGGGCCGTGGGCCGGCCCGGTACAGCGACCTGCGGGAGCGGATCGGCGGCATCAGCAAGAAGATGCTGACCCAGACCCTGCATAAGCTCGAGGCCAACGGCCTGGTGGAGCGGCGGGTCTTGCGCACCGCGCCGCCGGGCACCGAGTACCGGCTCACGGACCTCGGGCGGACGCTGCTCGAGCCCGTGCAGGCATTGTCACGGTGGGCGGAGGAGCACACCGAAGCACTGCTCGATGCCCAGGACCGGTTCGAGGCTGGGCCCGAGGCCGCTACGGCAGCCGGCTTAGCGCCCGGGCAGGGGCCGGGGACCGCCGCAACCAGCTGAAGGGAACCGATTGGTTCCCCATGCACTCCTAGCTTCTCTCATGTCGGTCCACGCAAGGACGAGACGAGAAGCAACAGGAGAAACGCGATGCGAATCGGAACGCTGGGCGCGGGGATGATGACCGAGGCACTGGCCGCGCAGTGGGTGCGGGCGGGGCACGAGGTCATGGTGGGTGGCCGGTCGATGGAGAAGACGGCCGCGCTGGCGGAACGAATCGGCGCGCGGGCGGGCACGCTGGCAGCAGCAGCCGCATTCGGTGACGGCATACTCCTCGCCGTGCGCCGCGATGGCCTCGAAGCGACGCTCAAAGAGGCCGGCGCGCCACATGGCGCCCTCGCCGGCAAGACCGTGATCGACGTTGGCAACGCGGTGGATACCAGCGACTTCTCGCAGGTCACCTGGGAAGGGAAGTCACTGGCCGAGCAGGCGCAGCACCTCGCGCCGGGCAGCCACGTGGTGAAGGCGTTCAACTTGGCGCACGCGAAGGTCTGGCAGATGACGCCGCCGACCTTCGACGGCCGGCCGCTGGCGGTGCCCATGGCCGGAGATGAGGCGGGCAAGAAGGTGGCGAGCCGCCTGATCACCGACCTCGGCGCCGACCCGCTCGACGCCGGTGACCTGCGCCAGGCCCGCAACCTGGAGGCGATGGCGATCGTGATCATCCGGCTGCTGTTCGGCGGGTACGACCCGCAGTCGGTGTTCGCCTTCGTCAGCCCTGGCCGCACCGTGCAGCCCTTCACCTCCCGCTAGACGTCGCCAGCCAGGTCGGAGCTAGCTGGCTGGCAGGCTCCCGGATGCGGCGAGGAACGTGGCCACCTCGCCTGAGCTGGGTAGCGCAGCGAGACACCGCAGATCCATCTGCGTGATCCAGCGGGACGGGCCGGATCATCCATCTGGATGATCCGGCAGCCTCGCCGCTCCTTTCATCTAGCTGGCTGATGTGAGTGACGCCGCCGCCGGCCCATGCTTGGTGCTGCGCGACTAACGCCGTCAAGGTCGCCGCGGAAAGGCCGAGGACCCGCGCACGCACGCCGCCTCTCAGCGACGAACCGGGGCCTGCTGCCGGTCAGCGGCGGGTGGCGTAGCCGTGGAGGAAGACGGTGGTGATGTCCTGCGCTAGCTGCCCGGTCGGGTAGTCGCCGGCCGGGTGGTGCCAGCGGGCGGACAGCCAGACCGCGTCGCGGATCAGGCGGTAGAACACCCGGGGGGCGATGTCGCCGCGGAAGGTGCCGTCGGCGACGCCCTTCTCGATCACCAGCAGCCAGGTGCGCTGTATGCCGGCCGCGCCGGCCAGCACGTCGGCGAAGCGCTCCCGCTCGCGGAGGTAGGGGCGCTCGTTCTGGTAGATGGTGGTGGCGTCGGGCTGCTCGCTCGCCACCTGGAGCGAGGCGAGCACGAGATCGTGCAGGCTGTCGGCCGGGGGCTTGCCGCTGCCGAGGACCGCGGCGTAGCGGTCCTGGATGGCGGCCAGGTAACGGGTCAGGATCTCCGCGACGATCGCGTCCTTGGACTCGAAATGGTGGTACAGGCTCCCGGAAAGCAGGCCGGCCGCGTCGGCGATCTCGCGGACTGTGGTCACGCCGACGCCCCGGCGGGCGAACAGTTCCGCGGCGCACGCGAGAATGCCGGCCCGACGGTCCTGGGGCTCCTTCATCCTCGTGAGGCTATCAAGCGCTTGCTCGGCACGCTAACCAGCCAGGGCCGCCCGGTGTACAGTAATAGAACACGTTCTAGCTCCCGTGGAGGGCGGATGCGGATTGCCTACACCCCCGAGCAGGAACGGCTGCGACGGGAGCTGCGGGACTACTTCGGGCGGCTGATGACGGACGAGGTGCGCGACGGGCTATCTGACTCGAAGGGGGGCGACTACGGGAAAGGCGACGCCTACCGCGCGGTGGTGCGGCAGCTCGGTGCGGACGGCTGGCTGGCCCTGAGCTGGCCGGAAGAGTACGGCGGGCGCGGCGGCACCATGCTCGACCAGCTCATCTTCACCGACGAGGCCGCCATCGCGCGAGTGCCGGTGCCGTTCCTGACCATCAACACCGTGGGACCGACGATCATGCGGTTCGGCACGCCCGCGCAGAAGGCATTCTACCTGCCGAAGATCGCGGCGGGCGAGGTTCACTTCTCCATCGGCTACTCGGAGCCGGGGGCCGGCACCGACCTCGCGTCGCTGCGGACGACCGCGACGCGCGACGGCGAGGAGTACGTGATCGACGGCCAGAAGATGTGGACGAGCCTGATCCAGTACGCCGACTACGTGTGGCTCGCCTGCCGGACCGATCCGGCCGCGCCGAAGCACAAGGGCCTGTCGATCATCATCGTGCCGACGTCGGCCGCTGGTTTCTCCTGGACGCCGGTGCCGACGATGGCGGACGTCGTGACCAGCGCGACGTATTACCGCGAGGTGCGCGTGCCGCGGTCGAACCTCGTCGGCGCGGAAAACCAGGGCTGGCCGCTGATCACCAACCAGCTCAACCACGAGCGGGTGGCGCTCACCTCGGCGGCGCCGGTGCTCTCCGCGCTCGCGTCGGTCCTTGAGTGGGCGCGGGCAACGAAGATGGCCGACGGGCGGCGGGTCATCGACGCCGAGTGGGTCCGGCTCAACCTGGCCAGGGTGCACGCCAAGGCGGAGTTCCTCAAGCTCATGAACTGGCGGATCGCCTCGTCCGCCGCCGACGGCGGCACGGCCGGGCATGCGGCCATCGGGCCCGCCGCGGCGTCGGCCACGAAGGTGTACGGCACCGAGTTCGCCGTGGAGGCGTACCGGCTGCTGATGGAGGTGCTTGGCGCCGGGGCGCTGGTGCGTTCCGGTTCTCCCGGTGCGGCACTGGCCGGGCGGATCGAGCGCCAGCACCGCGCCGCGCTGATCTTGACCTTCGGCGGCGGGACGAACGAGGTGCAGCGCGACATCATCGCGGCGGCCGCGCTCGGGCTGCCCGCCGCCCGCCGTTGATCTTTCAGCTCCAGGAGGGCCGTCATGGACTTCTCGCTCAGCGAGGCGCAGACCGAGATCGCGGGGCTCGCGAGAAAGATCCTGGCCGAGCAGGGCGGGGCGGGCGGGCGGGGCGGAGCGGAGCGGCAGTGGACGGACCTCGCCGCGGCCGGCGTGCTCGCCGCCGGGCTGCCCGAGTCGCTCGGCGGCGCGGGCCTGGGCTTCCCCGAGCAGTGCTCGGTGCTCAGCGAGGCCGGCCGGGCCGTGTCGCCGGTCCCCTACCTTTCGTCGCTGGTGCTCGGCGCGGGCGCGCTCGCCGCGTTCGGCCCCGCTGACCAGCAGCGCCGGTGGGCCGCTCCGGCCGGGGACGGCTCAGTGGTGCTGACCGCCGCGCTGGCGGAGGAGGACAGCCTCGACCCGGCGTCGCCGTCGACGACCGCCGAGCGGGCCGGCGACGGGTGGCGGCTGTCGGGCGTGAAGACGGCGGTGCCCGCCCTGTCGCGGGCCGGCCTGGTGCTCGTCCCGGCGACGGTAACCGCGGGGCGGGCGGACGGGGCGGGGCGGGGGGGCCGGGTAAGCACAGGGACCGGCGAGGTGCTTGTGTTCCTCGTCGAGCCGTCAGATCACGGGGTCGGCATCGCGCCGCAGGAGCTGACGGACAGCATGAACGACAGGGAGGGGCCGGACGCCGCGCGCCTCGTGCTTGACGATGTGCGCGTGGACGACAGCCGGGTGCTCGGCGCGCCCGGCCGTCGCGGGGATGTGGCGGGCTGGCTGGTCGCCCGGGCCACCGTCGGACTGTGCGCGATGCAGGCCGGCGTGCTCGCGCGGGCGCTGGAGCTAACCGCGCAGTACGCGCGCAGCCGTGAGCAGTTCGGGCGGCCGATCGGGTCGTTCCAGGCGGTGGCCCAGCGCCTCGCCGACGCCTACATCGACGTCGAGGCGGTCTGGCTCACGATGTGGCAGGCCGCCTGGCTGCTCGACAGCCGATCCCATGATGACGCCGAGACGGCCGCCGCGGTCGCCACCGCCAAGTTCTGGGCGGCGGACGCAGGCCACCGGGTCGCGCACACGGCCGTCCACGTGCACGGCGGGACGGGCATCGACGCGTCGTACGTGCTGCACCGGTATTTCACCGCGGCCAAGCGGGCCGAGTTCACCCTCGGCGGCGCCACGGCGCAGCTCCTTCGACTCGGCGGCCTACTGGCGACGCAGGAACTCTAGGTCGCGAAGCCGAAGAAATGCGCGGATCCCTTGACCACGTCCAGCGCATCCTCGCCAAGCTTGGCTTCCGCAGTCGCAGCCAGGTCCTCGCCTGGGCTGCCAGAACCACCCGTGAACGGCACGACCCAGCCGCTGCACGCGACCGGCCAGCATGACTACCTGAAGCGCAGTGAGTCTCCGGGGGTAGGCCACGGTTGGCCGCCAGAGACCCCGGACCGGCCGCGCAACGACGGGCGATCGTTCGGCATAGCAGAACCGCCTGCGGATAGCTTCCTGTAAGCAGAACCGGTGTCTAGCGTTTGACCTATGACCTCCGGCATCGGGGCCGCCCAGGCGGGATCAAGGACAGCAGCACCACCTGTCTACCGACTCAGCTCCGTCGATCATGCCCTCGAACTACTTCTGCTCTTCAGATCCCGCCCCGCGCTCAGGGTCTCCGAGGTAGCAGCAGAGCTCCACGTTGCCAGGTCGACCGCCCACCGGCTGCTTGGCATGCTCGTACACCGGCAGTTCGCGGTCCAGGACCCGGTGACCCGGAGCTACCGGCCGGGGCCCCGGCTGGTGGAGATCGGCCTTGCCGCTGTCGGCGCGCTCGACCTGCGCACCCGGATGCGGCCCTACCTGGCCGAGGTCGCTAGTCGCACCGGGGAAACCGTTTCGCTGCTTGTTCTTGAGGGGGACACCGTGCACTTCATCGACAGCATCGAGTCGCGGCGCACGGTCCGGGTCGGATCGCGGTTCGACGCCCGGATGCCGGCCCACGCCACCTCGGCGGGAAAGGCGATGCTGGCCGCGCTGCCCGCCGATGACGTGCTCGCGAGCTACCCGGCCGAGAAGCTCGCCAGCCTGACCAGTCACACCATCGCCACCAGGACGAGGCTGCTGGCCGCGCTTGAGCGGGTCCGCGCGGCCGGCTTCGCGGTCAACCTGGAAGAGAGCGAGACTGGCCTCGGTGCCGTGGGCATGGCCGTGCTCGGCGCGGACGGCCGCCCGGCCGTCGGTCTGACGGTGGCCGCCCCCGCGCAGCGTATGACGCCCGAATGGATCAGGGTGATGGCGGCCGAGCTCCGCGCCCCGGTCGCGGCGGCGTCCGCTGAGTTGTGCCAAGTCAAATACCACTGAAGAAAAAATTAACAATTCGGAACGGATGGTGCTTGCTCTAATCACGCACTGTGCTCCAATTCCCTATACCAGAATTCCGGGCCGGACTATTCACCAAGGCGCGCAGTGGGCTTAGCCTCAGCTCAAGATCACCTGAGAAGTGAGGTTATCGATGAGGAAGTCGATTCACCTCGTGGCCGTGGCTGGCCTGCTCGCACTCGCTGGCTGCGCGTCAGGCGGCGGCAGCGCGCCATCCGGCCCCGTCAAGCTCGTGCAGGTCGCCGCGTATACCGGCGACCAGGCGTTCGAGGCGCAATTCGCGGATTCCATCGGTTACCCCGCGGTCTACGCGGTGAATAAGGCCGGCGGCATCCTGGGCCGCCAGGTTTCGCTCATTCAGATGGATACCAAAAGCGACCCCGCGGACGCGCTGACCGCGATGGACAAGACGCTCGCCACAAGCAGCGGTATCGCGGGCATTCTCGGCCCTGACTCAACCAGCGCGGCCACCCTGGTGCCGCTGCTTAACAGCAAGAAGCTGCCGATGATGATCGCGGCGGGCGAGGCGGCCTACGACCGCTCCGCCTACTCCTACCTGTGGCGAGACGTGCCGCCGGACCCGGCTAACGGCGAGGCGATCGCGCTGTGGGCGAAGCGGCAGGGCTACACCAGCGTGGCCACCGTCTTCGGCAGTGACGCCGGATCGCAGGGCGACCTGCCCGGCGTGGCGACCGGTGTCAAGGCGGTCGGCATCACGCTCGCTGATCAGGAGAACCTGACCCCCGACCAGCCGTCCTACCGGTCGTCGGTGGAACGGCTACTCGCCGCCAAGCCGCAGGCCATCATCACCGAGTCCGACGGTCCGACCGCAGCCACCTTCTTCGGCGAGCTGGCGCAGCTCGGCTCGATCGTGCCGATCATCGGCACCAGCGGCACCCCGTCCACCTCCTACTTCTCGCCTCTGCGCGGCGCGATCGGTAGCGCCAACTTCGATAAGTACTTCCGCGCCGTGGTGGTGGGCAACCCGGTGACCAACCCGGCGGTTACCGCCTTCAACGCCGCGGTGCTCGCCGTGAAGGACAAGCTCCAGAAACCGGTTACGCAGTGGGAGAACAACTCGTTCTCCGAGTCCGGCTATGACTCGGTGATCATCCTCGCGCTGGCGATGGACGCTGCCAAGTCCACCGACGGCTCTGTCTATAACGGCTACATCATGCAGGTCAGCGCGCCCGGAGCGGGCAAGCAGGTGGTCTACACCTACCCGGACGGGGTGGCGGCGCTCAAGGCCGGGCACCAGATCCAGTACGTCGGCGCCTCCGGTCCGATTCTGTTCAACTCCTTCCACAATTCCTTCGGCGCGCAGGCGGTCGAACAGTTCCCGGCCAACGCCCCGGCCGTGGTGGTCGGCACGATCAGCCAGGCCGAGGTACAGGCTCTCGGTGCCTAGCCTGAGGCCCGGGATACGGGCAGCCGCTGATGGCTGAGCTGATGGTCCAGGCGATCGGCTTCGGCGTCGTCACGGCAGCGCTGATCGCCATCGGCGCGCTTGGCTTCACCCTCCAGTTCGGGCTCACCAACGTGCTCAACATCTCCTTCGGCGGGGTTATGACGGCCGGCGCGTTCGCGGCCCTCGTCGCGGAGGAACTGCACTGGCCGGTGGCCTTGGCGGCGGTGAGCGCTGTCGTCGCCGGGGCGCTGATCACCTGGCTGCTCGGCAAGACGCTGTTCGCTTTCTTCGCCAGGCGCGGGGCCGGCCTGTTTGAGATGGTGATGGTGACGCTGGCGGTGAGCCTCATCCTGCAGTACGGGATCGACGCGGCCGCGCGGGAGCAGATATACCGGTTCTCCTTCCCGCAGGGCGCATCGTTGCGCTGGGGCTGGTTCACCCTCACGGTCACTCAGCTGGCCCTGGTCGCCCTGGCGGCGGCGGTGTTCGCCGGGCTCGAGCTGCTGTTGCGCCGGACCACGCTCGGCCGGGCGCTGCGGGCCATGGCGGACGAGCCGCGGCTGGCCAGGACCTGCGGCATACCGACAAGGAAGATTGTCAACGTGGTGTGGCTGGCCAGCGGCGCGCTGGCCGGCCTGGCCGGGCTTGCCTACGTCATCAACTCGCTCACCATCGACGCGTCGGTCGGCACCAGCTTCCTCCCGCTGGTGCTCGCCGCCGCGATCCTTGGCAAGGCCGGCTCCACCCGCGGCGCGGTGCTGGCGGCGCTGCTGCTCGGCCTGGTGACCGAGGAGGTGGGGGCCGTCGGCGGAGCGCCGTATGCGACCGTTGCCGCGTTCGGCATCCTGGCCGTCGTGCTGGCGACCCGCCCGTCAGCCCTGGCCGGGCAGGCCGCGACCAAGGCGGAAATCACCGTATGAGCTTCTACCTGTCCACCCTCGCCGTGTACTTCTTCATCGACATGCTGCTGGCGTACGCGCTGAACATGCAGTTCGGCTGGGGCGGCATCCCCAACTTCGCGCTGATCATGTTCCAGGCGGCCGGAGCCTACGCCGCCGCCGTGGTGTCACTGGGGCCCGACACCGGGACCAACTCCTTCCAGCGGTACGCGTTCGGCGCGTCCTGGCCGTTCCCGCTGCCGTTGCTCGTCGCGACAGTGGCCGGCGGACTGCTGGCGCTGGTCGTCGGGACGTTCTCGCTGCGCCGTATCAGGCGTGACTACCAGGCCGCCATCTTGCTGATCGTGTCACTGATCGCGACGGGCCTGGTTACCAACGTGGTCGGCTTCCTCAACGGGTCCAACGGCCTGACCGGGGTGCCCCGCCCGCTGTCCGGCGCGCTATCCGCGCTGAGCTACGACGGTTACCAGTGGGTATACGCCGTCTGGTGCGCGGTCATCGCGGCCGGCTGCTATCTCCTGGTCGCCCGGCTGGGGCGCTCCGGCTGGGGCCGGGCGCTGCGGGCGGTCCGCGACCACGAGGACGCCGTCGCCGCGGCCGGCGTGAACCCCGCCGCCGTGCGGATGCAGGCGTTCGTGCTCGGCGGCATGATCACGGGGCTGAGCGGGGGCCTGCTGGTACAGTTCATCGCCGCCTGGTCGCCGGCCGCATGGGGCTACGCCGAGACGTTCGCCGTGCTCACCGCGATCATCCTGGGCGGCGTCGGCAACAACTGGGGGATTGCCCTCGGCACCCTGCTTGTCCAGGTGATTTTCCTCCAGGTGCCCACGTTCCTCCCTCAGGTGGGCTATACCGGGCTGATCGACGCCCTGCAGTGGGTGCTGATCGGCGTGCTGTGGCTGGCCTGCCTGGCGTTGCGGCCGCGCGGCCTGATACCGGAACGCCGTTACCGCGCCCGCCTTCTGCTTGAGGCGCCGGCGGCCGGATCGCACGCCGACATCGCGGGACCGGCCGGCCCGCCATCCGCGGTCAGTCCTGGTCAGGCCGAGATGACCGCCCCGCCCGTCACCGGCGCCGCCGCGCAACCCGCCGGCGACACGCGGTCCGCCGGACGAGTGCCCGGAGCACCCGGCTCGCGTAACGGGCCGCCGGAAGCTTCCGGCGATGCCATTCCGGACGGCCCGGTCCTCGAAGTGCGCGACGTGTCGGTCCGGTTCGGTGGCGTGGAGGCGGTCCGCGGTGTCACGCTCCGCGTCGCGCCCGGCGAGGTCGTCGGGCTCATCGGCCCGAACGGTGCTGGCAAGTCCTCGCTGCTCGGCGCGCTAGGCGGCCAGTTCGCGGTCACCTCGGGCCGGGTGCTGCTCGACGGGCGGGACGTGACCAGACTGCCGCCGCACCAGCGGGCACGGCACGGCCTGGTCCGCACCTTCCAGCACACGAGCACCTTCGACGGCATGACCGTCTTCGAGAACCTGCTGGTCGCCGCCGCGTCCGCGCGCGGCTCGCGGCTGCGCGAAGCCCTCGTCCGCGACCGACTCAGGCAGGAGGAACTCGAGCGAGCGGCGTGGGCCCGGCTGCGCGAGTTCGATATGACTGCGGTCGCCGACTCCTACGGCAGTGAGCTCAGCGGCGGCCAGCGGCGCCTGGTGGAGATTATGCGCTGCCTTGTCCAGTCGCCCCGGGTGCTGCTGCTCGACGAGCCGATGGTCGGTGTCGCCCCGCACCTGGTCGCCCGGATCACCGAGGACTGCGCGCGGATCGCCGCCTCGGGCGTGGCGATCGTCATCGTGGAGCACGCGCTTGAGGTCGTGGAGGCCATCTGCGATCGCGTCGTGGTGATGGCGTCCGGTCAGGTCGTGACCGAGGCGAGCTACGCCGAGGCGATGTCGAGCGGCGCGGTCAGGGAGGCGTACTTCGCATGAGCCAGGAGCCGCTGCTGAGCGCCAGCGACATCACGGCGGGCTACGGCGCCGTCCCGGTCATCCGCGGCGTTTCCGTAGCCGCCGTTCCCGGCGAGGTGGCCCTGGTCATCGGCCCTAACGGAGCCGGCAAGTCCACCCTGGTGAAGGCGATCAACGGGGAACTTGAGCTGCTTGGCGGCACGGTCACCCTCAGCGGGACGGACGTCTCCCTGCTGACGGAGGATCAGCGCGCGGCGCGCGGCCTGGGATACGTGCCACAGTCCCGTGATGTCTTCCCCAGCCTGACGGTGACGGAGAACCTCCAGATGGGCGGCTACCGACTGGACCGCGAGGAGGTGGCCAAGCGGACGTCGGAGATCTTCGGCCGCTTCCCGGCCCTGGAGCGGCTGCGCAAGCGGCCGGCGGGAACGCTAAGCGGCGGCGAGCGCAAGCTGCTCGCCATCGCCCGCGCCCTGGTGGCCAGGCCAGCCGTGCTGATGCTCGACGAGCCCACCGCCAACCTGGCGCCCGCCGTCGCGAGACGGGTGCTCAACGAGGTCATCGGCGGCCTCGCGGCCGGCGGCACCGCCGTCCTGCTCATTGAGCAGCGGATCGCCCTCGCCCTCGACCTGGCTACCCGGGTCTACGTGCTGGTAGACGGAACCCCCCGCTTCACTGGTACGGCGGCGGAGTTCCGCGCGCTGCCGGACACGGGCGCGGTCTTCTTCACCCGCGGCGGCAACCACGCCGACGCGACCTGACTGCCCGACCCCGTAGATCCGCTCGGCCAGGACCTTCGCGCCCTTCAGGTGCCGGGCGTCGGTCTTGCCGGTCTTGGCGTGCCGCTTGCGGCCGCGGGCGAAGGCGGCGCCGGCCGACTCGGCCAGGTGCACGACGGCGCCGGCCGAGGCCAGTTCCCCGGCGACGTACCGCCACCCGGTGCACGCCTCCACCGCGAACGCCACGTCCTGGCTGGGCCGGCGAACCAGCCCAGCCAGCCGCTTTCAGTTACGAGGAACGCCGGATAGCCAACGCACTCGACAAGTGGAACCACATGCCTTGGATCGCCGACGTCATCATCCCGCCTAGCAAGACACATCCCCCTAGCGGCCTTGAGGTCCGCATTGCTTCTCCGTGGGTCCCCAGCGTTGCCCCGGCCGGATTGCGTCTTACCTGACGCGGGATTGCTGGCGGGCGGTGTCGCGTTCGGCCGGCGGACTGCCGCTGGCGGCCTGGCTGAATACGCCCGCGCGGGCGGCGGCGAGCGCGATCTGTGCCGCCTGGTCCGCGGCGGCGGGGTCCACTGGGTCGCCGGTGACCGTCAGCCGGAAGTAGATCGGCGCGATGAGAGCCCTCAGGACGGCCGCCGGGTCGGTGCCGGCGGGCAGCTCGCCACGCTCGATGCCGCGTGTTATTACCACTGCGGTGCGGCGGGGGCCGTACTCGAAGAGGTCGCGCCGGACATCAGAGATGCCGGGGAGGCGGGCAGCGTCGGAGTAGACGGCAGCGAAGATCATCCGCCCGGTAGATCCGGTCACCCAGGCGACGAACGCCCGCGCCAGCTGGCGCAGGTCGGTCTCCACGGACCCGGTGTCGGGGACAGGGAAGTCCATCGCGATGTGCTCGCCGAGGACGTCGGCCACCAGGTTCTCCCGGTTCGTCCAGCGCCGGTAGATCGTCGTCTTGTGGACTCCAGCCCGCCGGGCGATGTTCTCGATGGTCAGCCCCGCATACCCGGTGTCCGCCAGCTCTCCCAGAGTCGCGGTGATGACCGCGGCGCGCACCTTCTTGCCGCGGCCGGGCGGGAGCGCCTGCTCACCTGACTCCACTGGGCCTCCAAGTCCGCTAGCCGGCCATCGTCTCTGGCAGCACTCTATCGCAACTTGAAGTTGCGTTGGTCGGGCTTCCGTGCGATGCTTATATCGCAACTTCAAGTTGCGATAGCGATCCTGGCGAACCTTTGCAGGAAGGAGAACGGCGATGCCGGTTATCAGGACGATCCGGTTCGAGGTCCAGCCCGAGGACATGGAGGAGATGATCACGCGACGCAACGCGCTGGTCGCGGCGGTGCGCAGCGGTTTCCCTGGCCTGACTCAGGCACGCCTTGCCCGGGCTGGGGAGCAGGTGTGGCTGGACAGCTGGCTATGGGAGTCGTCGGCCAGCATGGATGCGGCAGTTCAAGCCGTGGGCGCCGGTTCCCTGCCCGAGGCGGGTCCGGCGTTCGCCCTGATCGGGAACGTCATCGCGGAGACGGCAGAGGTCGTTGATGAGCGCTGACAGTGGCACCGCACGACGGCCGTCCAGCGATCATGTACGTAAGGCTCGACTCGGGCCTCGGACCGGCACCGCCACGTGAGGGACCGGCAGGGTGGAGCGGCCAGCGGGTGACGCGGGATTACGGTGGTTCACCGGACTCGGTCGGCGACCTTTTCGAGCAGGCGCAGGTCGCAGTTGGCCTGGAACGTCGTGAGCACGGTTTCCCGCCAGCGCGGGATCTCGTCGGCGATCTTGGCCCAGGGGCCGATCAGGGCCACGTCCTCCACCAGCGCCGTGGGGACCGCGGCGATCGCGCTCTTCTTGTCGCCGGCCAGGTAATGGTCCTGGATCGTCCGGGCCTGGCCCTCGTAGCCCATCCGGGCGAAGACCTCGTAGTGGAAGTTCATGCCGCGGGCGCCCATGCCGCCGATGTACAGCGCGAGCGAGGGCCGCAACCGGTCCGCCGCGCGTTCGACGTCGTCGTCGACGACGATGCCGAGCGGGCCGCCGACGACGTCGAAGTCCTCGCTGGTCCGGCGCGCGCCCGGGCGGCCGAAGCCCTCGGCGAGCGCCGCGGCGTAGAAGTCGTTCATCGCCGGGGAAAAGAACATCGGCAGCCAGCCGTCGGCGATCTCCCCGGCCAGGGCCACGTTCTTCGGGCCTTCCGCACCGAGATAAACGGGGATCTCGGTGCGGTACGGGTGCAGGATCGAGCGCAGCGGCTTGCCCAGGCCCGTGCCGGCCGCCAGCGGAAGCTGGTAGTGCTTGCCGTCGTAGGTGACCGGCTCCCCGCGCGCGATGACCTTGCGGAGGATGTCCACGTACTCCCGGGTGCGCTCGAGCGGGCGCGGGTACGGCTGGCCGTACCACCCCTCCACCACCTGCGGGTTGCTCGTGCCGATGCCGAGCAGGACGCGGCCGCCCGTGAGGTGGTCCATCGTCATCGCCGTCATCGCCAGGGTGGCCGGCGGGCGCGCCGACAGCTGCGAGACCGCCGTGCCCAGCTGGACGCGCGAGGTCCGCGAGCCGTACCAGGCCAGCGGCGTCCACGCGTCGCTGCCGTAGGCCTCGGCCGTCCAGACCTGGTCGATGCCGAGGCGCTCGGCCGTGTCGAACAGCTCCGCCGCGCCCGGCGCTGGCCCCGCGCCCCAGTAGCCGGCGGTGACGGCGATCTTCACTGCTGGCCGCCAAGCCGCCGCAGCGTCTCGCCCGCCTCGGCGATGAGCGACTCGATCACCGCGGCGACCGGGCGGACCTCGCTGATCCGGCCGACGACCTGCCCGGCGGGCATGGGCACCACGTCCGGCTGCCCGGAGCGCATGAGCCGCTGGTGGGCGTCGGCGACCAGCAGGTTCTGCAACGGCATGGGCAGCGGCTTGGGGGCTGCTGGCTGCTCCCACGCGGCCGTCCACCGGTTCTTCAGCAGCCGGGCCGGCTTGCCGCTGTATATGCGCGAACGGACGGTGTCCGACGACGTGGCCGCGAGCAGCGCCTCCTGGACGGCGGGGGCGGCGGTCATCTGCGCGTACTCCGTGGTGAGCAGCCACGCGGAGCCCATCCAGGCGCCGGCGGCGCCCAGCGTGAGCGCGGCGGCGACCTGCCGGCCGCAGCCGATGCCGCCCGCGGCGAGCACTGTGGCCCGGTCGCCGACCGCGTCGACGATCTCCGGGACGAGCACCATGCTGCCGATCTCGCCGGTGTGCCCGCCGGCCTCGTAGCCCTGGGCGACCACGATGTCCACGCCGTCCGCGACCTGCGCGCGCGCGTGCTTCACGTGCCCGGCGAGCGCCGCGACCAGCATGCCGCGCTCGTGCGCGGCGGCGATGATGTCCGGCGGCGGCGAGCCGAGCGCGTTGGCGATCAGCCGGGCGGGGTGGGCGAGCGCCACCTCGACGTGCTTGCGCGCGACCGAGTGCAGCCAGCCGAGCACGCCGTCGGCACCTGGCGCGTCACCGGGCAGCGGCGGCACGCCGAGGTCGAGCAGCGTCCGCTCGACGAAGTCCTTGTGCGGCTGCGGGATCAGCGCGCCCAGGTCAACGGCCGCCCCTTCGGCCGGCACCCGGGCGGGCATGACCACGTCGACGCCGTACGGCCGCCCGTCGGTGTTCGCGTCCATCCAGTCCAGGGCCGCGTCAAGTTCGGCTGGGTCGTTGTACCGGACGCAGCCGAGCACGCCAAGGCCGCCGGCCCGGCTGACCGCCGCGGCGACCTGCTCGGACGGGCTGAAGCCGAAGATCGGGTGCTCGATGCCGAGCAGGTCGCAGACTGGCGTCCGAATGGTCATGTGGCCCTTTCTGACTGTGCCGATTCTGGCTGGGCCGATTCTGGCTGGGCCGGGGCGGCGGGAGGATGCTCGCTGGCGTACCGCTGCGCCCACCGGTAGTCGGCCTTGCCCGACACGGTGCGGCCGATCGAGTCCACGAACCAGACGGTGCGCGGCGCCTTGTAGCCGGCCAGCAGGCCGTGCACGTGCGCCGCGAGCGCGCCCTGGTCGGCTTCGGCCCCGGCGCGCAACTGGACCAGGGCGGCCACCCGCTGGCCGAGCCGGTCGTCGGGCACGCCGATGACCAGTGCGTCGAACACGTCGGGGTGGGACTTCAGCGCGCCCTCGACCTCTTCCGGGTAGACCTTTTCGCCGCCCGTGTTCACGCACGTGTTGCCCCGGCCGAGCAGGGTGATCGTGCCGTCTTCCTCGACCCGGGCCCAGTCGCCGGGCACCGCGTAGCGCTTGCCGCCGACCTCGGCGAACATCTGCGCGGTCTTCACCGGGTCGTTGTAGTAGCCGAGCGGTACGTGCCCGCCGCGGGCCAGCTTGCCGGTCTGACCCGGGCCGCACACGCCGCCCGCCTCGTCGATCACGATGACATCCGGGCCCGCCGTGACCGTCGGACCGCCGCGGCTCTCGTCGTCCGCGCTGACGAACGCGATGCCCGCGAAACCGGTCTCGGTCGAGCCGATCGCCTCGCTCATGAACACGTTGGGCAGCGCCCGCACGCACGCCTCCTTCACCGGGGGTGAGAACAGCGCGGCCGTGGAGTTGAACGACACCAGCGAGGACGTGTCGTAGCCGCCCGCGGCCAGCGCCTCCATCAGCGGCCTGGCCATCGCGTCGCCGATGACGGAAAGGACGTTGACGTGGTACCGCTGCACCGCGTCCCAGACCGCGTGCGGATCGAACTTCGGCAAGATCACGGCCGTGTCCCCGCCGAACAGGCACGCCAGGGTGGCCACCATGGCGGCGCCGTGGATGAGCGGGGCCGGCGCCATGCGGACCATGCCGCCGCCTCCGGCTCCTGCCTGGGACTGCCCCCACTCGTCCGCGAGCGGCTCGCCGGTGATGAAGTCGATGCCGCCGCCGAGCGTGCGCCAGATGTCCTCATGGCGCCACATGACGCCCTTCGGCTTCCCGGTGGTGCCCCCGGTGTAGATGATGTAGACGTCATCGGGGCTGCGCGGGCCGAAGTCGCGGGCACCGGACTGCGCCGCGAGCGCCTCGGCGTAGTTCCCGCCGATCACGACGCGCGCCATCCCCGCTGGCACCATTCCGGCGGTCGCGGCCGCATCGACGACCGGCGCCAGGTCCTGGTCGTGGACGAGGACGGCCGGGCGGGCGTCTTCCAGGTGGTACGCCAGCTCTTGCGCCAGGTACCGGTAGTTGATGTTGATCACCACGGCCCGGAGCTTGATGATGGCGAGCATCGTCGCCACGGCCTCGACGGAGTTACGGGCGTACAACCCGACGTGGCCGCCGGGGCCGACGCCCTGGGCGGCCAGGTGGTGCGCGAGTCGGTTGGCCTCGTCCTCGAGGCCGCTGTAGGTGACCTGGCGGTCGCGGCAGATCAGCGCTACCCGCTCGGGGAAGGCGTCCACGGCATGCTCGAACAGGTCGGCCATGTTCAGCGCCATGGGATAGAAATTAGAACGTGTTACTGTTTTTAGCAATACCTGGCATCACCCCGGGAGGCAGAGTTTGAGCGAGTCGGGTTCGAGCGAGCCAGTGAGCGAGCCGCCGCACGCGCTGGTCGAGCAGCGCGGTCATGTCCTCATCGTCACGATGAACCGGCCGCAGGCGCGCAACGCGTTCAGCTCCTCGATGCTGGCGCTCATGCGCGAGGCCTGGGACCGGGTCGATGCCGACCCGGGCATCCGGGTGTGCGTGCTGACGGGGGCGGGCGGCGCGTTCTGCGCGGGCGCCGACCTGAAGGCGATGACGGCCGATCATCCTGGGTCCAAGCTCGGCGACGTCGACCTGGCGGTGATCGAGCCGCTGCTTAAGGGGCGGCGCCTGACCAAGCCGCTGATCGCCGCGGTGGAGGGGCCCGCCATCGCGGGCGGCACCGAGATCCTCCAGGCGACCGACATCCGGGTGGCGGGGCAGAGTGCGCGGTTCGGCGTTTCCGAGGCCCGCTGGGGGCTGTTCCCGCTTGGCGGCTCGGCGGTGCGGCTGGCCAGGCAGATCCCCTACACGCTGGCCGCCGACCTGCTGCTGACCGGGCGGCACGTCACGGCCGCGGAGGCGCTGTCCATCGGGCTGATCGGGCACGTCGTGCCGGACGGGCAGGCCCTGGACAAGGCGCTGGAGATCGCCGCCGCGATCGCCGCCAACGGCCCGGTCGCCGTGCGCGCGATCTTGCGTACCCTGCGGGAGACCGAGGGGCTGGCGGAGAACGACGCGTTCGCGATCGAGGCCAAGATCGGCGCCGCGGTGTTCGCCAGCGACGACGCGAAGGAAGGACCGCGCGCCTTCGCCGAGAAGCGCCGCCCGCAGTTCCGCGACGCGTAACCCAGGGGCGTCCCGGGCATCGGCTCCCCCAGCCCCGGATGGTTGTGGCAACGGGCCGGTTGCAGGCGGCTGGTTGCCGCCACCACCGCCCGGCGTCCGCGCTCCGCCGGGCGAGGAAGACCGGATCGGGTGGTTTCGGCGGAGCGCGCGGCGGTGGATGATGAATTGTGCGCAGTGATGACAGCTTCCGCCGCCGGCCGCTGGACGAGGGCGATCAGGTCAGCTTTGGACCGCGGCGCCCGGTCGGTCGCTGGCGGTCGGGCCGGCTGCTGATTGCCTGCGGGGCCGCGGTGGCCGCGGTGGCCGCGGCGAGCGTAACGCTGGTCATCGGGCACGGGAACAACCCGCCGTTGGCCCGGCCGGGCAGCCCGGGCGCGGTGAGCACGAGCGAGGCAGGCCCCCGTCTGCTTGGCGTGCGGGCCAGCTGGGAGCTGTTCGGCTATGGCGGTGGCCGGGTGGTGCGGATTCAGTTCGCCTCGGGCCGGATCACGCAGACGGCCGTCCCGGTGC
>Ga0070714_100001104_pt1 | contig 19321 bp, 21 predicted proteins | sample LARL83metaG_FD_65450 | JGI IMG/M metagenome (GOLD analysis project Ga0070714, IMG submission 65450) | Corn, switchgrass and miscanthus rhizosphere microbial communities from Kellogg Biological Station, Michigan, USA - LAR L8-3 metaG | ecosystem: Host-associated > Plants > Roots > Rhizosphere ... | reverse complement strand
GATATGCTCCAGCCCGGTTTTGACCAACGCCCAAATTTCAGCCGGTACCTTTTCGTTCAACGGTGTCGGCCCGGTGGGGAGCTACTGGGGAGTGTACGAATCGGCGGATCTGACGAACTGGACATTGGCGGCAGGGCTGACCTTGGATTCCTTCGGGAACGGCTCATTTGCGGATAATACGGTTACTGGGATACCGCATCGCTTTTACAAATTGAGCGATGGGACTTGTTGTTCACAAGCCATTGGCTTCGTCAGGGTCATGGTTGGCGCGGGAACAACCAATTCGCCCGGGACGAATTCGTTGATTGCCAATCAACTGGATTCGGCATTCGGGAACACGTTAGACGGTCTGTTCAATGAAAATGGCGCCATGCCCGATGGGACGGCGCTTCCGGATGGGAGCACGATCGACAAGTGGAATGGTTCTTCCTATACGGATTACACATGGGCTGGTGCGACGGGATGGCTGGATGGAAGTGGTAATCCCGCCGGAAGTACGACATTGAATCCCGGTGAAGGGGCGTTTTTGATTACGCCCAGTGATGTGACGGTCACGTTCGCGGGATTGGTGCCAAGCGGCACATTGACGAATCCTGTGCTGGGCGGGAATTATCCCGGCTACATTTACAGTTCAATGTTGCCGCGAGCCGGAAGGTTGGTCACGGACTTAAACTATCCTCTTAGTGTTGGTGATCAGGTTGAACGCTGGCAAGACGGGACCTTTTATAACTATGAGTATATCAATTCCAAGGGAACGCTAAAATGGTTCCCGAGCGAGCCTTCAGTGAACGTGGGTGAATCGTACTTCATTCAAACTTCCACCAACAAAACCTGGACACAAAGCTTTTCGCCTTGCCAATAAAGTGATTGGGTTAAGATTCCCGCAGGGTCAATCGAATGGCCCTGCGGGATTTTCTTTTCCGGCCCTTGCCAGAACTCGCCGGTGCCGCCATTGTATGCCGCATGATCACCCTGCTCATTGGCACGAACCGGCCCGCCAGCAATTCCGCCAAAGTGGCGCGGCAAATCGAAGAGATTTACGCCGAGATGAAAGTCCCGCTTCGCGTGCTCGACCTGGCGCAATTGCCGCAGGAGATTTTTCTGCCGTCGAGTTATGCGGAGAAGCCGAAAGCGTTTCTGCCCTTTGCCGAGGGCGTGCTCCAGGCTTCGGGACTCCATGTGATTTCGCCCGAATACAATGGAGGCATTCCGGGTGTGTTGAAGTATTTTATCGACATGCTGAAGTTCCCGGAAAGCTTCGAGCGGCGGCCGGTGTGTTTCACCGGGGTGGCGGCGGGCATCTGGGGCGCGTTGCGGCCCATCGAGCAGTTACAGGCGATTTTCGGGTATCGCAACGCGTTTATCTATCCCGAGCGCGTTTTCCTGCCGCAAATCCACTCGGCCTTGGATGAAAGCGGGCGATTGAAGAATCCGGAGTTGGTGGATCGGTTGCGCAAACAGGCGGCGGGGTTTGTGGATTTCGTGGAGAAATTGAAACAAATCAATTTGCGTGAAACCAAAGGGTGAGTTCGTACGTCACACTTGGGATAGCCACATCGCACATTAATCGAAAACTGTTCAACCATTAGCCAATTATGAAATTACGCGCCATTGCTATTGCTCTCGTGGCCGGTGTTTTTGCCGGCATGTCGGCTTTCGCGGCGGATGCGCCTTCGATGCCCAAAATCGGGGACAAGGCGCCGCTCGTGGAAGGCAAGGATCAGGATGGGAAAGCCTGGAAGCTGTCCGATGAGGTTGGAAAGAAGATCGTGCTGCTTTATTTTTATCCCAAAGATGACACGCCGGGCTGCACGAAGGAGGCCTGCGGTTTCCGTGACAGCATCGAGGCATTGAAACAGGACAATGTGGAGGTCGTCGGCGTGAGTTTTGATTCGGGCGAAAGCCATCAGAAATTCATTTCGAAATACAACCTGAATTTTCCCTTGCTGGCGGATAGTGACGGAAAGATTGCGGACGCTTACGGCGTGCGGATGAACGGAAGGTCCATGGCGCGCCGGGTGAGTTTTCTCATCGGTCTGGACGGCAAAATCGCGCATGTGACGGATTCGCCCAGCGCGGAGAAGCATTTGGCGGAGATGAAAGAAGCGGCGGCGAAGTTGAAGACCTAAATTCTTGCGCAAGCGGCCAGACGATAGTAGATAATTCCGGGGCTGTGGCGGAAAACCAGCCCATTAAAAAAACCGCATGACATCTGAACTTTCTATTTTCGCGGCGCGCGTGGCGGATTACATCGCCATCAGCGCCGACGATCTTTCCAGCGAGCATCACGGCCATCCGGATTTCCAGGCGCACGCCGATATTGAATTCAACGCGATGGCGCTAATGCTGTTCACGCTGCAATTTAATCACAATCCGTCGTATCGGAAACTGTGCGCGGCGCGGAAAATCTCGCCCCAGCTCGTTTCGCACTGGACGCAAATTCCCGCGGTGCCGACCTCGGCGTTCAAGGAACTGGAACTATCCGCGTTGCGACCGGACAAGCGCACGCACGTTTTTCATTCGAGCGGAACCACCACCCAAAAGCCGAGCCGCCATTTTCACAGCGCCGAATCGCTGGCAATCTACGAAGCTTCGTTGCTGGCGTGGTTCCGGTTTCAAATTCAACCGACCGGGAATCTCGCGGTTCTGACGCCGCCGCCGACCTCGGCGCCGAATTCATCGCTGGTGCACATGTTCGAAACGATTCGCCGGAGTTTCAATGCGCCGGAGAGCTGCTTTCTGGGAAAGCTTGATAAGGACGGCGCCTGGACTGTGGATTTTGATTCGGCGATAGGCGTTTTGGAAAATGCGGGCGAGCGTGTGGTGGTGTTGGGCACGGCGTTTTCGTTCGTGCATTTGCTGGATCATCTCGTGGAGAAAAATCTCCGGCTGAAACTGCCCGCTGAATCACAAATCATGGAGACGGGCGGTTATAAAAATCGTTCGCGCGCTTTGCCGAAGAGCGAGTTGCACGCGCTGATGACGGAACGGTTGGGCGTGCCGCCGGCGCACATCCTTTGCGAATACGGCATGAGCGAATTGAGCTCGCAGGCGTATGAAAACGGCGCGCAGGGGACTGACGCGCCCTACCATCGTGGGTGTTTTCATTTTCCACCGTGGGCGCGGGCGCAGGTCATTTCTCCCGAGACCGGCGAAGAAGTGCGCGAGGGTGAAGCCGGCTTGTTGCGCGTGGTTGATCTGGCCAATGTTTTTTCTGTGCTGGCCGTGCAGACGGAAGATTTGGCGATTCGACGCGGTGCCGGGTTTGAATTGGTTGGCCGCGCCGAATTGGCTGAACCTCGCGGCTGCTCGTTGATGACTCAATGAGCGATTCGAACGCCAACCACAAGACGCGCACGCTCTGGCTGACCGGGATGCTGCACGGATTCACGCATTTGTACGGCACGGCGTTGCTGCCGCTTTACCTGCTGATGCAGCGCGACCTGAAGCTCGACAGCGTCAGCAAGGCGACGTCGTTCGTGACCATCATGCTGGTGGCGTATTTTCTTCCGAGTTATCCGCTGGGCGTTTTGGCGGATCGCATGAGCCGAAAAAAACTCCTCACGTATGGGCTGGCTGTGAATGCGCTGGCGTTTGTGGGGCTCGCGTTCGCGCCGAATTACGGCTGGGCGCTGGCGTCGGTGATTCTCGCAGGCATCGGTGGCAGCGCGTATCACCCGGCGGCTACGGCGATGATTGCGCGATTGTTCCCGCGGGACACCGGGCGCGCGCTGGGATTGGCTGGCATCGGGTCCGGCGCAGGTTTTTTCATTGGGCCGCTCTACACCGGTTGGCGCGCGGCGATGCTTGAGCCGACGCTCGGCGCGGCGGCGTGGCGCCGGCCAATTTTGGAAATTGGAATTTTGGGAATTTTAGCCGCAGGTATGTTCGCCTGGCTGGCGCGGGAGGACACGGTGGTTTCGAATCGGATGGAAAAGACGCCGGCGGAGGGAGCACTGTTTCCCACGCGCGCCCTTTGGTTTTTCTTCGTGGTGGCGTGCCTGTTTTTCAGCTTGCGTGATTTTGCCGGCAACGGAATGGCGAGCCTGAGCTCATTGTTTCTGCAAAATGCGCACGGCTTTGACACGCGGCGCGCAGGGATCGCGGTGTGCGCGTCCTTCATCTGCAGCGTGGTGGGTAATCCGCTGCTGGGAAGCTTGAGCGACGGCAAAAGAAAGCGCTGGATTACGATTGTCATCGGGATGGGCTCGGTGCTCATTATCCTGTTTCCGCATCTGCCGGCGCGATGGACCATTCCCTGCCTGCTCGCCTTCGGCTTCTTCTTTCTCAGCGCGTTTCCGATTGTGGAGGCGGCATTCATGCAATCCGTGCCGGACGCCGTGCGCGGCCGCGTGTTTGGTTTTTACGTGATGATCACCGGACTGGTGGGCGCGTTCGCGCCGTGGGCGGTGGGCGTGCGGGTAAGACAATTGGGCGACGCGGCGCGCGAAGGGCGCAATTATTTTGGAATCTACGGCGTGGTGGGCGGATTGGGACTGCTGGCGCTGGCCGGTTTGCCGTGCCTGCATGCGATTCGAAAACGGGAGCACCTGGACGAAGCAGGCGCGGACGTCCAGGTTCAAAGTTCTGAGTTCAAATGAATTTGCCAAATTATTTTCTCGCTGATTTGCCGCCGGAAACCACGCTCACCGCCGCGATGGTGAGCGAGGCGTGCCAGACGCTGAAGCGGAATCGTGAAACCTATCTCGCAGGGCGCTCGACCCAGAGCCGCGTGGAAATCCTGTGCGGCGTCGCGGAGAACTGGCTGCATCCGGAATATCCTTTTCGCAAACTCGCACTGGCAGACGGCCCCGCCGCGACCGGGTTTTCCCGCGCGACGCTTGCGAACGGTCTGGATAATTTTTTCAAGCAATTCACGCTGGAAAATTTCAACGCGCTCCTGCTGCAGGAACTAGGGCATGCGCGGCGTTTGGATGAGATCGTCGCGAGCGACGCGGAAGAAAGACGTTCACGCGGCGCGATGGCGCGCGGGCCGGAATTTCTCGCGCACATCGCGGCGGGAAATCTGCCGAACCCCACGCTGATGAGCATCGTTTTGGGCGTGTTGACGCGCTCGGCGCAATTCGTGAAGTGCGCCAGCGGCGCTTCCTTTGTGCCACGACTGTTCGCGCACTCGCTCTACGATGCCGAACCGAAACTCGGCGCCTGTTTGGAAATCGCCGAATGGCGCGGCGGCCGGGCGGACATTGAAAAAGCTTTGTTCGAGGAGGCGGATTGCATCACCGCAACCGGCAGTGACGCGGCACTGGCGGCGATTCGCCATCACGTGCCCGCGCGGGCGCGCTTTTTGGAATACGGACACCGGTTGAGTTTTGGCTATGTGACGAGCGAGGCGTTGAGTGCATTTCAGGCAAGGAAAACGGTTGCGCGCGCGGCCAATGATGTGGTGGCGTGGAACCAATTGGGTTGTCTTTCGCCGCACGTGATTTATGTCGAACACGGCGGCGGAGTGGCGGCGGAGAATTTCGCCGAAATGCTGGCCGAGGAACTGGCGAAGCGTGAGGAAACGGAGCCGCGCGGTGAAGTGGCCGCGGAAACCGCGGCGACGATTGCGTCGCGTCGCGCGTTTTATGAAGTGCGCGCCGCGCATTCGCCGGACACGCGGTTTTGGCGCAGCGAAAATTCCACGGCCTGGACGGTGGTGTACGAGGCGGACGCGCGGTTCCAGCTTTCGTGCCTGAACCGGTTCATTTACGTGAAAGGCGCGACGGATTTGAAAACGGCGCTGGAGAGCGCGGACGCGGTCCGCGGAAAAGTTTCCACCGTGGGCATTGCAGCGGGTGACGAAAAATCGAAAGAGCTCGCGGGCCAATTGGCGTCATGGGGCGTCACGCGGGTGTGCCCACTCGGCCAGATGCAGAACCCGCCATTGACCTGGCGGCATGACGGCCGGCCGGCGTTGGGCGATTTGGTGACGTGGGTGGACTGGGAAAAATGAGTAACCACGGATGAACACGGATAAACACGGATGGGAAGGCAAAGACTCAATCGCCGCCACTTTTTAATCCGTGTTTATCCGTGTGCATTCGCGTTAAGAAAATTATTTATGGAATTACGAAAAACATTTCAATTTGAAGCGGCGCATTTGCTGCCGCATTTGCCGAAAACGCACAAGTGCCGGCGGTTGCATGGGCACAGTTTCAAGGTGGAGATCGCGGTGGCGGGCGAGTGCGACGCGAAACTGGGGTGGGTGATGGATTACGCGGATATTTCGAAGGCGTTCCGGCCGATTTGGGAAAAACTCGACCATCGTTATCTCAATGACGTCACGGGTTTGGAGAATCCGACGAGTGAAAATGTGGCGGTGTGGATTTGGAACAAGTTAAAGCCGAAACTGCCGCTGCTGACGGAGGTGGTCGTGGCCGAAACGTGCACGGCCCGTTGCATTTATCGCGGATAAAGATTGCTTGGGAAACTCCGGGGGATAAGATGGCCGCGAATTCTGGTGGCCTAACACATCATTTCTATGGAGCGATTGAAGATTTCCCTTTTGGTTTCCCTCTTTCCACTGCTGGCGTTTGCATCACGGGCGGGGGAAAAGCCCGCGGCGGCGCGCGGCGAGACCTTTCAGTTCGTGTTTGGCAAGGAGCCGCTGGTCTATTCCGTCCATCAGAAGGTGGAAACCAAAACGTACCTGTACGGCCCGCCGTCGTATTCGACCGGAGCTCCTTACGCCAATAGCCGGCCGAGCTCCGCCACGAAAACGATTGCGGACGTCCGTTACAAATTCCGTTTGACTGGATTGGGCGCGGGCAAAGGCGGCATCACGGCCGTGCGTTATGAGCCTTTTGACCATGAGGCAAATTTCGACGCGACTGGGGCGGCTGGACATTTTCTTACCACCATTCATGGATTGAGCGTCAAATCCACCCAGAACGGAATCGTGATTGCGGATACGGATAAGGAGATTGGAATTGCCCAAGCCAAAGCGTTCAAGAGCGATGCCATTCCGGTGCTTTTGAGCGGGCTCTTCGACATGAATGACCTGGGGCAGATAAAAGCGATTCATGGCGATCTGCCGTTCATCGATGTGTGGCAACAGATGGGGAAAACCCAGATCGGCTTGTTTGGCTTCCAATTCCCCGGGCATGCGGTGACGAACGGAGAAACGTGGCAGGTGATCGTTCCCATGAAGGGAGTCGGCTCGATAAAATTCGACGGGGAGACGCTGAATCACACGAATTGTTTTTCGCTCGTGGAGGACGCGGCGGACAATGATCCTTCCATTGCCACCTTTAAGCTGTCGGCGCCGATGCGTTGCCGCGACCTCAGCGCCTCGATGGAGGAACGCGGCCAGAACACGCACGCGGATTTGAGCGACTTCGATATCCGCGCTTTTGGAATGATACACTTTGACAAAAAGCGGCATGTATTCGTCGACGGAGACATCAACAAAACGGCGTCCATCTCAATGACAACCCTGGTCCAGGGGCGCGCCGTATCCGCGAGCACCGAAGTGGACACCGAAACTGAAATCAACCTGCTCCCGGAATCCGGCGAGACCCCGACGGGAGAAGCCAAGCCGCAAAAGCCGGTCACGCGGAAGACGCTCTGAACGAGGCTTGAATAGGCTCGACAAAACGGCTTTTTGGCCGGAATCTGGCGGCGTTTTAACGGAACGGGATGCAACCTGAACCAACAAAATCGCAAAGGAGCTATTCATGGTAAAAATCATCATCGGACTTGTCATGGTCATTGGCGGATTGACGGGCAAGCTCGTCCTCGTCGGCACCAATAGCGGCGCGGCGCTGGCCATTTTTGGAGTTGTCATGATCGTGTGGGGCATCGCGCGAATCGCCTCGGGCCGAAAAATTTGATTTCAATTTAATCACCGCAACGCGATTCACTATGGCAGACACAGCGACTACTCCGCCCCCGGTGCCGGTTCACACTCCTTGGAAGGAAAAACTGGTCGATTACGTCATCACTCACAGCGGGGCGTTGCTGTCGGCGATTGCCGTCATTGTTGTTGGTATCATAGCGGCGCGATGGATTGGGAGGCTGACGGAGCGCTGGCTCGAGCGGAAAGCGATGGAGCCGCCGGTGCGCATGTTGCTGGTGCGCCTGGTGAAATTGTTCGTGTTCGTCTGCGCTCTCGTCGTGGCGCTGGGCACTGCCGGCATGGATGTCACGGCATTGATTGCCGGCATCAGCGTGGCCGGTGTGGGCGTGGGGTTGGCGATGCAAGGCGTGCTGGGAAATTTGTTCGCGGGCCTCACGATTATTTTCACCAAGCCTTTTCGCATAAATGAATATATCGAGATTCTTAACGTGCAAGGGCAGGTGAGCCAGATCGAGCTGCTGTCGACCACGTTGATTCATGCGGACCGTTCGCGGGTGGTGATTCCGAACCGGAAAATTGTGGGCGAAATCCTGCATAATTACGGCACCATCCGGCAGCTCGATTTGAACGTGGGCGTGGCCTACGGCACGAACTTGAGCGAGGCCCTGCTGGCGATAAACGAGATCTTGAGATCCAATCCGCGCGTGCTGAAGGAGTTCGAGCCGGTGGTGGGCATCACGACTTTGGGGAGTTCGAGCATTGATATTGCAGTGAAGCCGTGGGTGACGGTCGCGGATTTTGGCGTGGCTGGCCCCGAGATTTATCAGGCGATGGTGGCGGCGTTTCGCGAGCGGCGGATCGAGATTCCGTTCCCGCAAACGGAGGTGCGGTTGTTGAATCAGGCTTAATGGGGGTCGGTTTATGGCGTCAGCGTCTGATTCTTTCCTGTGACGGGGTCTTGCGGAATAGCGTTGAGGTATTTCGGAACCAAATCAGCCGCCGCAGCCGGCCGATGGCCTTTATCCAATTCGTAGGCGCGAGCCGCGAGATCGATGATAAGCTTGCGGGTTTTTGTTTGCTGCGTAATGAGGCGCTGTTTGGCCTTTGCCTTGGATGCCCGCAATGAATACCACCCGACAAGTTCTCCCACCCGGTGTTCCAAGCCGGGAAATGTGCGCCGCGACCAATATTTTTCCTCTTGAAGGACCTGCCCCCAGGTTTCCTTGGTGGCATCGAGCGCTTCCAATTGATGCGCCATTTCGCCGGAGGTTTTAGCGTCCAGGTTTGGAATCACTTTTTTCAATTGCCAAGTTCCCATTGCTTCAATGGCGTTGCCGACGAGTGCATCGATGAGAGTTCCGCCTCGCGGACACTCGATGCCCAGACGGATTGCATCCAGGTAAGAATCTTCGGCGCCATTGGTAAGCTGTTCCATTTCGGCGAGCTTGCCTTCTGCCAAAAACGCTTGAGCGAGCAGTCTAATGTCGGCCAATTCTCGAAGATGGTTTTCTGCATAAACTGGAGAGTATCTCTCCGGCACTTGAGATTTCTCAGCGAGGCCGGAACGGGCGATTTGCAGGGCGTTGGAATTTCCCGCAACGGTGATCCGCAGTTGCTCCAGGCTCATTGTTGCGTAGTCAGAACTCCCCTTTTGGACAAGGCTGCCGGCCTGCAAAAATGCGGAGTATCCGTTCGGCGATGGCAATGCTGTGGGAATCGGCGCTGGCGTGTTGCACAGAGCGATGAACGCCCCGGTTGCGACAACGGCAATTGTTAAGAAAAGGATGAGCAGAATGGCTTTGCGCTGATTGCTCATTGGCGCAAGGTCGGTGGAGACCGTTTGAGCGTCAATCTTAAATTCACATGGAGAACAAGGCCGATTCCATTTGCCTCGGTTGCCGCGCTGATTCACCTTATTTCCGTGGATCACCACGCACAATTCTCGTCCATGCTCGCCGGACCCGCGCCCCTGCTGGCGCTGGCGCCGATGCAGGATGTGACCGATCTGCCGTTCTGGAAATTGATGACGGCTTATGGCGGGGCGGATGTTTATTTCACGGAATATTTTCGCGTCCACGCTACTTCCAATCTCGAGAAATACATTCTCAAGTCCATCACGGAAAATCCCACCGGCCGCCCGGTCGTGGCGCAAATGATCGGCAACGACGTGCCGTCGCTCGTGCGCACCGCGCGCGAGTTGCAGCAATATCCGATCGCGGCGGTAGATTTGAATCTCGGCTGTCCGGCGCCGGTGGTGTATCGCAAATGCGCAGGCGGCGGGCTGCTGCGCGACCCGGATCGGGTGAATTCCATTCTCGGCGCACTGCGTGACGCGGTGAAAATAAAATTCACGGTCAAGACACGCATCGGGTTTGATTCGCCGGAGGTTTTTGATGAGTTGCTGCCGATTTTCGCAAAGCACTCGCTCGACTTGATCACGGTGCATGGTCGCACGGTTTATGAAATGTATCGCACCGAGGTGCATTATGATTTTATCGCGCGCGCGGTGGAAGCGATGCCTTGCCCGGTGCTGGCGAATGGCAACGTGCATTCGGCGCACAAGGCGGAGGAGGTTTTGAAAATCACGGGTGCGCATGGCTTGATGATTGGGCGCGGCGCGATTCGGAACCCGTGGTTATTCCATCAAATCCGGCAGCGGCAACGCGGTGAGACGTTGTTCGTCCCGCGCGGCTGCGACGTGCTGGCGTACGTTCGCGCGCTGTACGACGCGGTGTGTTCGCCGGACGTCACGGAATCCGCGCAGGTGCAGAAGATGAAGAAGTATATGAATTATTTCGGGGTGGGCGTGGACGCCGAAGGGAAATTTTTGCATCAAATCCGGAGGGTAGCCACGCAGGCGGAATTCTTCCGCGTGTGCGAAGAGTTTTTGAATCACGACCGTCCCATGCCGCTGGAGCCGTTTCCGTTGAAGTTGAAGGAAACGGATGTGATGGCGACAGAGTAGCAAAAAGTCTTCACCCGTACCGATAGGGCTTCTCCATCGCGAACGTGTTCGGCAAATGGCGCACTTCGCGGACGGCGCTTTCGTGCAACAGGACTTCCACGATATCAAAACGGATTTTTACCGGCGGGTTTTTCAACAGCTCCAAATAATCCAAGGCGGTCTGGCAGAGCAGGCGGCGTTTGCGTTGATTAACGGACGCGGCGGGACGAACCCAGTCTTCGGATGAGCGCGTTTTGACTTCGACGAATACCAGGCAATCGCCATCGCGAAAAACCAGGTCAATTTCTCCACGATCGGAGCGGAAGTTGGCGGTGAGATATTTCAGGCCGAGCTGCTTGAGATGTTTTTTGGCCGCGCGCTCGCCCAATGCGCCGTGCTGATGGGCAAGCGGGATTTCCTTTTTACTCAGCCAACCCTTGATGGCGGCGGACAGGTTCATTGTGGCGGCTGAAAAATGACGAATAACAAATGACGAATGGTTTTTGAATGTGCGAGCGGGATGAACATCGCTCCATTCGTCATTCGGCATTCCTCATTGAGTCGGCGGTGCATCGAATAAGTCGAGCTCAGCTTCCACGGGTCGGAACGGCGAAAAACTTTTGCGATGAATCGGGCAGGGGCCTTGGGCGGTAATGGCCGCGTAATGTTGCGGCGTGGCGTAGCCTTTGTGGTCGGCGAAACCGTAGCCGGGATAAAGCTTGTCGTACTCGCGCATCAACCGATCGCGGGTGACCTTGGCGAGCACGCTGGCGGCGGCGATGGAATAGCTTTTGGCGTCACCTTCCACGAGCGCGGTCTGCGCGTAGGGCAGCCAGCGGATTTTCATGCCGTCGACGAGCACGTGCTCGGGTTTGGGCGTGATTTGATCCAACGCCAGGTTCATCCCGCGCCAGGCGGCCTGGCGGATGTTGATGCGATCGATGGTTTCAACATCGACGGTGATAATGGCGTGGCGAATTTCCGGATGCGACGTGATGACGTTGAAATATTTTTCGCGCTGTTCCTCGTCGAGTTGCTTGGAATCGTTGAGGCCGCGAAGTTTGGTGAACAGACCGGTCTCGGCCCAACTGGAAGGGAACATGACCGCGGCGGAAACAACCGGGCCGGCAAGCGGTCCGCAGCCGGCTTCGTCCACGCCGGCGACCAGCGCGATGCCTTTTTGCCAAAGCTCGCGTTCGTGCGATAACCGGTTCCAAAATTTCGCGCTCATCCTGCCTCGCTATACAACCATGGCTTGCGGAGCAGGGGCAAGCAAACAGCAAAAAAGTTATTAACGCGATGTGAACAAGTAGCAGCCAACGAGAGCGCTGGCGCTTCCAGGCTCAATACTTCGTGACGTTCTGCGTCAGTCCGCCATCAATATAATATGTGCTGCCGGTCACGTATGCGGATTCGCTGCCGGCGAGGAACAGGGCGAGGGCGGCGACTTCCTCGGGTTTGCCGAAGCGAGCGAACGGAATCGGCTCAATCGCTTTCTTCAATTCCTCCGGGTTATCGAGGACTTTTTGATTAATGGGCGTGGCGATGGCTCCGGGCGCAATGTTGTTCACGTTGATTTTGTGCTCGGCCAGTTCCATTGCCAGGTTGCGCATCAACATCCGCACGCCGCCTTTCGAAACGCAATACGGCGCATATTGCGGAAAGGGAACGTCTTCGTGGATCGAAGAAACAAAAATCAATTTGCCGCCGTCGCCTTGCTTGACCATTTGCCGCGCGGCGATCTGGCTCACGAGAAAGCTGCCGTAAAGATTCACCGAAAGCACCTTGTTCCATTCGTCGTCGGTAATGTCGAGAAACGGTTTTTTGATTTCGATGCCGGCATTGTTCACGCAGATGTCGAGCCGGCCGAATTTTTTCACGATCTGTTGAACCAGGTTTTCGACTTCGGCGCGATTGTCCACGCTCGCGGGGACGGCGAGTGCATCCGGGTCATATTTCGCGATGGGCGCAATGGCCTCGGCGCCGGTGTGTTTGCCGCCGGGATGCATGTCGATGGCGATGTGGGCGCCTTCCTGGGCGAACCGCTGGGCAATGGCCTGGCCGATGCCGCTGCCGGCGCCGGTGACGAGCGCGATTTTACCTTTTAATGATTGCATGATTCTCCTGCTGGTTGTTTTTTGCTAATCGTCCAGATGCGACGGAAAGTCAAATGACGAGTGAAAGACCATTCAACACTGAGACGCAAAGGAAAGAAATTGAGAGTCAGTCTACAATGACATTGAAATGAGCAGGGCGACTGATGATGATCCGCGCGAGTATGAAGCAATTTCTGCTGACAGATGATGCGAAAGGGATTGTCGTGTGCCGTGTTTCCATCGATGTCATCGTTGATTTGCGGCATCGGATGTTGCGTGCGGGTCTGCCGAAAGAGGCGGCGAATTTTCCCGGCGACGAGGAGTCGTCCACCTGGCACGTCGGCGTGTTCGCTTCGACGGAAGAAAATGCGCCGCCTCTGTCCTGTGCGAGTTTCATGTTGAATTCCTACAACGGAGAACCGGCGTGGCAACTGCGCGGCATGTGCACCGAGGGCGAGTTTCAGAGCAGGGGATTTGGCGGTAAATTATTGGCGTGCGCGGAGGCTGCGATTATAGCGCAATCGGGCGTTCGGTTGTTTTGGTGTAACGCTCGCGTTCCGGCGCTTCGTTTTTATCAGCGCCACGGTTGGAAGATCGATTCAGATAAATTCGATATTCCGACGGCGGGACCGCACCGGAAGATGGTTAAGAGGAGGTAAGTTGGAGAGCCTTCAAAATTTTCTTATGCGCGCTAGGAAAGGAAAGCTTGTGCAATTCGGAAATCGGGAGCCATCGCAGTTCCGCCTTCAGGCGGCCCTGATTTGCAGGGGCCGCTGCATGGAATGCCTCCACCGTGATGCGATAACGCGTAATGGAATGCTTGATCGTGCAAAGCGGTTTCACGTCTTTTGGCGCGACCCCGAAAAGCTCGCGCGCGGCGGCGGTTGGATTTAGCGGCTCACCGTTCAGTTCAATATTCGGAAATTCCCACAGATGCGCGTTCACGACGCCTTCGGGCCTTTGGCGAACCAGGAAGTTGCCGCGATGTTCAAGGACGAACGCCGCAAAACGGCGCGCGGTGACGATGGGCCGCTTATCGAGATTTGGAAATTCGCTCACGCGCTGATGCTGCAACGCGAAGCAATGTTTGGAAACCGGGCACGCGTGACATTTCGGATCGCGCGGAGTGCAAATGAGCGCGCCGAGTTCCATGAGAGATTGATTCAGGTGAGAGCACCCGCCTTCGCTGCGCTTCGGCGCGGCGAGCCCGGCTGCGTAACAGACGAGTTGTTTGGCCAGATTCCATAGGCGCGCGTTGGCTTTCTTTTCTCGCGGATTTTCTGCGATGCCGAAAATGCGCGTCAGCACACGGATGACGTTGCCGTCGAGAATTGGGGTGGGCTGGTTAAATGCGATGCTGCAAATCGCGCCGGCGGTGTAGCGGCCGATGCCGGAGAGCGCGAGAACGTTATCGAACTTCTCGGGGAATTTTCCGCCGTGAACCTGTTCAATGAACTGCGCCGCCTTCTGCATGTTGCGAACGCGCGTGTAATAGCCGAGCCCCTCCCACAATTTATGAATTTTTTCCGGCTTGGCGTTCGCGAGTGAACCGATCGTGGGCAATTCGCGCATCCAGCGTTCCCAATACGGAATTACCGTTTTGACCTGCGTTTGTTGCAGCATGATTTCCGAAACCCAGATCGCATAAGGATCGCGCGTGCGGCGCCAGGGCAGATCGCGTGCGTTTTGGGAAAACCATGCCAGGAGGAGGCGCGGAAGGGTTGAGTGTCGAGTGTCGGGTGTCGAGTGTTGCGCGCGTGGCATCGCAGTGGATTTTATTACAAGGAGCGGATAACGCAAAGAGGACAAAAATTTTTGTGGGCAAAAACTTTTGTGTCCTTTGCGTTCTTTTGCGGTTATTTTTTCGGCGGTGAACGACAAACCGCTGACATCCTATACTTGCAAGCTGACAGACGCGCAGGCGGCGGCGCTGCAAACGCTGTTGCAGGAGCGGAATTACAAATTTCGCGAGGTGCCGTATGCGCGGTTTGCCGGCGAGAAGGACAAACTGAACGTGGTTTTCTACGAGAGCGGCAAGCTGGTGTTGCAAGGCAAGGGCACGCAGGAGTTCATCGAATTCGTCCTTGAGCCGGAGATTTTGAAAGAGGCGAAGCTCGGGTATGAAACGATTTTGAATCCCGAACTGCTCGCGCCGCGCTTGGGCGTGGATGAAAGCGGCAAGGGCGATTTTTTCGGGCCGCTGTGCATCGCGGGCGTTTATGTGAATGAATCGGTGGTGAAGGCGTGGAAGAACGCCGGCATTCGCGATTCGAAAAATATTTCCAGCGACAAAAAGATCAAGGAACTCGCGGAGTTGATTAAGGACACACCCGGGTGCATCAGTTCGGTGGTGCCTATCGGCAACGAAGCTTACAATCGGCTCTACCAAAAAATGCGGAGCGTGAACACCCTCCTCGCCTGGGGGCACGCGCGGGTGATTGAAAATTTAATGGGGCTGAGGCATCGGATGAACCCGACACCCGTCCGCGCCATCAGCGATCAATTCGCCTATAGCAAAGACACCGTGGCGAAGGCGTTGATGTCGCTGGGACGGGAAATTGAACTGGTCCAGAAGCATCGCGCGGAAGAGGATTTGGCGGTGGCGGCGGCTTCCATTCTGGCGCGGCACGAATTTGTGACGCGGTTGGGGGCGTTGGGCAAGCAATTCGGGATGGAATTACCGCGGGGCGCATCGGCGCTGGTGGATGCTGCGGCGAAGGAATTTATCGCAAAGCAGGGCGTGGAAAATCTGCCAAAAGTGGCCAAGATGCACTTCCGGACGGCGTTGCGGGCGCAGGGTTTGCCGGAGCCACCCAAGGTGGAATGGCAGCGGCGGAGCCCCTCGAGCGGTGGGGTGGAAGATCGCTGAAAATTATTTTTAAAACCCGTTGACAGGTGTGGAATTGTTCCTTATTTTCCACGAGTCCGTTTGGGCCGTAACTAACGAAAAAAACGTCAGCCCTTAGCTTTTTTGAGAACAAAAGGCAGGGGCGATGGTTTTTTGTCGTTTTTAGGTATCAGGATGAAAGTTTCGGATTTGACCGTGCCCATGTAGCTCAGTTGGTAGAGCACATCCTTGGTAAGGATGAGGTCATCAGTTCAATCCTGATCATGGGCTCCAGTCTTCGCTCGGAGCGAAGCGGAGAGCAATGAATGCAAGCCAGTCGGCGTAATAGAGATAGCAGAGAATTGAGAACAACGAAGTTGTAACAAAACGATAATCAACCAGGAGATCAGCAAATGGCAAAAGAGCAATTTCAACGTAACAAACCGCACGTCAATATCGGCACCATCGGCCACATTGACCACGGCAAATCCACATTGACCGCCGCACTGGTTGAGGTCCAGGCCAAGAAAGGTCTCGCGACCCCCATTTCCTATGCGGATATCACCAAGGGCGGCACGGTCCGCGACGAGACGAAGACCGTGACCATCGCCGTTTCCCACGTGGAATACCAGAGCGACAAGCGCCACTACGCGCACGTCGATTGCCCCGGCCACGCGGATTACGTCAAGAACATGATCACCGGCGCGGCCCAGATGGACGGCGCCATCCTCGTGGTGGACGCTTCCGAGGGCCCGATGCCCCAGACTCGCGAACACATCCTGCTCGCCCGCCAGGTCGGCGTGCCGGCCATCGTGGTGTTCCTGAACAAGGTTGACCTCGTGGACGACAAAGAACTGCTCGACCTCGTCGAGATGGAAGTCCGCGATTTGCTGAGCAAATATCAATTTCCGGGCGACAAGACGCCGATCGTTCGCGGCAGCGCCAAGAAGGCGCTGGCCCATGAACCCGAAGGCGAAAAGGCCATCCAGGAGTTGCTGGACGCGGTGGACGCTTTCGTCCCGCTCCCGACTCGCGAAGTGGACAAGCCGTTCCTGATGTGCGTCGAAGACGTGTTCAACATTGAAGGTCGCGGCACCGTGGTGACCGGCCGTGTCGAACGCGGTGTGCTCAAGCGCATGGAAGAAGTCGAGATCGTCGGGTTGAAAGACACCAAGAAGACGACGGCGACGGACATTGAAATGTTCCGCAAGCTGTTGGATTCGGCGAACGCCGGCGACAACGTGGGCGTGCTCCTGCGCGGCACCAAGAAGGAAGAAGTCGAACGCGGCATGGTTTTGGCCAAGCCCGGCTCGATCACTCCGCACACGCATTTCAAAGCGGAAGTGTACGTGTTGTCGAAGGAAGAAGGCGGCCGTCATACGCCGTTCTTCACCAATTACCGTCCGCAGTTCTATTTCCGCACGTCGGACGTCACGGGCACCGTTTCACTGCCGACGGGCGTGGAAATGGTGATGCCGGGCGACAATGTTTCGGTCGAGGTCAAGCTCATCGCGCCGGTCGCGATGGAGAAGGGCCTGCGATTCGCGATCCGCGAAGGTGGCCGCACGATCGGCGCCGGTCGCGTGACGGAAATCGTCGCTTAATTGAGCGTGGAAAAACTTTGGAGTGCGGGGATGAAAATCCCCGGCTCCTTTTTTGTCGGCGGCAGAAATGCCGGCCAACGGTGGTTACGGCGTTAGCTCAATTGGTAGAGTAGCGGTCTCCAAAACCGTTGGTTGGGGGTTCAAGTCCCTCACGCCGTGCCAAATTGAGTTGAGAGTTGAGAGTTGTTAGTTGAGAGACGCGGCCGCGGCGGAGAGCCGACTATCAACTATCGACCAAAGACTATCAACCACCTCGCGGAGAGGTGGCAGAGTGGTCTATTGCGGCGGTCTTGAAAACCGCTTCAGGCGAAAGTCTGACGGGGGTTCGAATCCCTCCCTCTCCGCCAGTCTCGCTCGGAGTTGAGCGGAGTGCGAAAAGCCGCGCGGAAGCGTGGCGGGGCGGCGGAATGCGGCAGCAAAGACGGCTGCGGCCCGGTAGCCAGAGACAGAAGAAAATTTTGTGAAACACAATCTAGCTCCAATTATATTTTGGGTGGTGGTCATCGGCGCCGCTTTCGCCTTTGCGTGGTGGAAGGGTTACGTGTTGCGGTTCCGCAATTATTGGAACGCGACGGGCGAGGAATTGCGCAAATGCGCGTGGCCAAACTGGGAAGAATTGAAGGGTTCGACTGTGGTGGTGACGATTACCATCGTCTTGCTCGGAGTGTTTTGTTACGCGGTCGACACCTTGTTCTTTTATTTGGTGCGCTTGATTTCATTATAGTGCACCGGGAAATTATCATGCGAAGCCAGTGGTTTGTCATTCATACGCTCTCGGGCCAGGAACAAAAGGTCAAAGAGAGCATCGAGAAGCGCATCAAAACCGACGAGATGGGCGAGTACATTAAAGAAGTGCTCGTGCCCATGGAAAAAGTCGTCGAGGTGCGCAACCAGAAAAAGACGGTCTCAACCCGCAAGTTGTGGCCGGGCTACGTTTTTGTGGACATGGTGCTGCTCGATGAAGACAAGCGGATCATTGAAAAGCCCTGGTATTTCATCAAGGAAACGCAGGGTGTGATCGGTTTTGTGGGCGGCGAACCGCCGGTGCCGACCCCGGCCGAGGAAGTCGAGTCGATCAAGGCGCAGATTTCGGCGTCGGAAGAGACCGAGAAGCCGAAGGTGGCCTTTAACGTTGGCGAGACTGTGAAGATTAACAACGGTCCGTTCCTGAATTTCAGCGGTGTGATTGAGGAAATTGAGCCGGAACGTGGTAAACTGAAAGTTACCGTGAACATTTTCGGGCGGAATACCCCGGTGGAATTGGAATACTGGCAGGTGGAGAAGGCATGAAGTGAAACGTGCTGCGTGAATCGTGAAAACGGTTTGCGCGTGGTTCACTTTTCACGTTTTAGTTTTAAGATTTTATGGCAAAGAAAGTTACAGGACAGATTAAGTTGCAGATTCCGGCCGGGCAGGCCAATCCGGCCCCGCCCGTTGGTCCCGCGCTCGGTCAGCACGGCGTCAACATCATGGCCTTCTGCAAAGAATTTAACGCAGCGACCAAGAACGACGCCGGCCTGGTGATTCCCGTGGTCATCACGGTGTATCAGGACAAGTCGTTCACGTTCATCACCAAATCGCCGCCCGCCTCGATCCTGCTCAAGAAAGCAGCCGGGATCACGGCCGGTTCCAAGACGCCAAACAAGGATAAAGTCGGCAAAGTGACGCGCAAACAGGTGATGGACATCGTCAAGATGAAGGCGAAGGACCTGAACGCTGTCAATGAAGAGGCCGCGTTCCGCGTCATCGCCGGCACCGCCCGGAGCATGGGCATTGACGTGGTCGGCTGAGTTATCAATTTAAATCCGAAAACCGAATGACGAAATTCGAAAGAAATCCGAAACACGAAATCCGAATGGGCGCCGCTGATGCGGGCGCGCTTTTCGGGGTTCGGGCTTCTTTCGGATTTCGGATTTCGGGCTTTGGATTTAGGAACACATAAACCGCGGGAGAATCTCGTCGATGCGAGGTTCGCATGCACCGCAAACAAAACAAATGCCAAGCAAACGATTCAGGAAAGCGCTGGAAATGGTGGATAAGAAAAAG
>Ga0070714_100001103_pt1 | contig 19328 bp, 18 predicted proteins | sample LARL83metaG_FD_65450 | JGI IMG/M metagenome (GOLD analysis project Ga0070714, IMG submission 65450) | Corn, switchgrass and miscanthus rhizosphere microbial communities from Kellogg Biological Station, Michigan, USA - LAR L8-3 metaG | ecosystem: Host-associated > Plants > Roots > Rhizosphere ... | reverse complement strand
CGGCCGCTGGCCGAGCGGACCGTCGACGTCGACGGCACTTCGGTGCCGCACAACATGGCAGCGGCCTGGTGCTGCGCGATCGGATCGGCGCTGCTGCCCGTCGTGACGCTGCCGGCGGGGCGCACCCCGGAAGGCCTGCCGGTCGGTGTCCAGGTGGTCGGGCCGTTCCTGGCCGACCTGCGGCTGCTGCGCATCGCGGAGGTCATCGCCGACGCGGCGGATGCCAGGTTCACGGCGCCATGAACGTTCGCCGCCGTGCCGGGAATGCCTCGCGTAACGGTCCGTCGGACCATCGGATTGTCAGGGAGCTCTGGTAGGCGGCTGACGGTCCGTGAAGTGCCTGCGGGGGTGTTCCAGGTTCTGCGCCGGGCGGCCAGACCAGTGTTGTCCGGAAGCCGAATCCGTCTTGCCGTGCAGCTTCGTAAGTGAACGTGACATGTTCGCCCGCCGTCAGGCCGCGAAGCCCGTCGACCGCGATGGCTGAGAAATGAACCCAGCATCCGCCGGGGGTCGCCGCGGAGTCGATCACTCCCCAGCCTTCGTCGCCGTTCCACTCCCGGACCGTTCCCTCGCTCGGCATGCCTCAGCCCATCGGATACCGGCGCAGGCCGAGCGCGTACTCGCAGCCCGCGGCCATGCCGACATACCCGGCCATGTTGCGCAGGAACTCGTCGGGGTCGAAGTCCCGGCCGAGCCCGTCGAGATAAGCCTGATGCTCGCGCAGCGACGCGATGCCCAGGTCGATCGTGTCCGTCACGTCCACGAAGTGCGTCGGCTCTCCGGGGAAGGCCACGTACGCGTCCTTGATCGTGTCGCAGCGCGGTCCCGCCTCGGGGAACACCCACTCGTTCGCGGCGTCCCGGCAGGCGTCGAGCACGGCCATGCCCACCACGCGGTGATCGGCGTGATTGACCGGACCCTCCTCACCCCAGGTGAGGTCGAAGCTCGTGGTGATCACGACGTCGGGCCGCAGCCGCCGGAACGCCGTGGCCAGGTCGCGCCGCAGCGGCAGGCCGTATTCCACCAGGCCGTCGGGATGGCTGAGGAACTCGACCTCCGACACCCCGACAACCCCCGCGCTGCGGTGTTCCTCGGCTTCGCGCAGCGGCGCGGTGGCGTCCGGCGCCATCCCGGCGATCCCGGCTTCCCCGTGGGTCGCGAGCAGGTAGCTGACCTTCTTTCCCTGCCGTGTCCACCGGGCGATCGCCGCGGCGACCCCGTACTCCAGATCGTCCGGGTGGGCCACCACGGCGACGGCCCGGTTCCAATCCTCAGGCATCGGCTGCATGCAGTTACCCTACGGGCTTTCTCGGCCAGCTAGCGCGGCGACCAGGCCGTCGACGTACCGTGCCAGCAGCCGGCCCGAAGGGTCATGGGTGGGGTTGACCTCGGTGAGGACGAGCCCGGACAGGGCGGGGTGTGCGCACAGCTCGCGGAGGCAGGCGAAGGCCTGATCCGCGGTCACGCCGGAGTCGTAGTGCGGGAAGTTCGCCAGCGGCAGGTCGCCGGAGTCGATCACGTCCACGTCGAAATGCACCAGCAGCGGTCCCCTGTCGGCGTTGACGACGCTCAGTGCCCAGCGCGCGGCCCCGGCCGGATCGGCCGCGAGCACCGGACCCTCCTGGAAGGTCACGCCTCGCTCCTTCAGGTACTCCCGGCCCTCGTCGCTGGTCTCCCTCGGGTCACCGCCGATCAGGGTCAGCCGGGCCGGCTCGATGAGCGGCACCGTGCCGGACAGGCCGGTCAGCTCGGGAGCGCCGGCGCCGAGCAGGTGACCGACGCCGGTGGAGTCGAGGATCCCGGACCGGTGCGCTTCCGCGTCGCCGAGCCAGCCGAGGTCCATGTCGCCGTCCTCGTACACCAGCCGGACATCGCGGCCGAACGCGGCCACCGCGCCGAGCGTCAGCGTGCAGTCCCCGCCCGCGATCAGCGGCAACCCGCCGTCGGCGAGCACCTCGGCGACCCGGTCCCGCAGCGCGCTGGCCACCCGCACCACCGCGGCCAGGTTCCGGTACGGCGGAACACCCAGCTCGAACGCGGTAACCGGCAGGTCTCCGCCGTCCGCGACCGGCATCCCCGCCGCGCGGAGCCGCTCGATCAGCCCGGCCGCGCGCAGCGCGGCCGGCGCGAGCTCCTGGCCCGCGTGATGTGCCCCAGCGCTGCTCGGCGCGCCGATATACACCCAGTTACGCATCTCGCCGTGCCCCCTGTCCGGACCGTTACAGGGATTTGATCATATGCCTCACGGGCCGACGGTGAGCTGACCGGCCCGGGCGGGCATGCTGGAGACGTGGTGCTTCCGGTCCACGACATCAATCCGGTCCGCCGGACCCCATGGGTCACTTACGCCCTGGTCGCGGCGAACGTTGTCGTGCTGGTGCTCACCCCCTTGGCGCGGTCCTCAGTGACCGGCTCGGTCCCGCAGGCGCAGCTGTGCAGCCAGGAGGCGTTCTACGATCACTACGCGGCGATACCGCACGAGCTGGTCACCAACCAGCCGCTGGCCGTGGTGGCGACCGATCGGCCGGGACCAAACCCTGGCACCTGCTACGCGGGGCCGCCCGCGTACCACAAGGTGCCGGCCCTCTCGGTGCTGTTCTCGATGTTCATGCACGCCGGCTGGCTGCACCTGCTGGGCAACATGCTGTTCCTGGTGATCTTCGGCAACAACATCGAGGACCGCTTCGGCCGGATCAGGTACCTGCTGTTCTACCTGGCCGCCGGGTTCGCCGCCGCATACGGGTTCGCGTTCGCCAATCACAACTCGACCGAGGCCCTCATCGGGGCGTCCGGGGCCATCGCCGGTGTGCTCGGCGCCTACCTGGTGATCTACCCGCGAGCGAAGGTCTGGTCGCTGGTGCCGTTCCTGTTCTTCATTCCCGTGAAGATCCCGGCGTGGCTGGTGCTCGGCATGTGGTTCGTGCTCCAGTGGGTGTACGCCGCAGGCTACGCCGCGTCCGGCGCCGGCTCGGTAGCGTACCTGGCGCACGTCTTCGGGTTTGCTTTCGGCGTTCTGATCGGCCTGTTGTTCCGGTTAGCCCGGTCCGGCTAGCCCAGGGAGCGCAGGTGCCGGAGGACGGCGAGCACGCGGCGGTTGTCGTTGTCACCGGGCGGCAGGCCGAGCTTGCCGAAGATGCTGGCGACGTGCTTCTCCACCGCGCCGCCGGAAACCACCAGCTCGGCGGCGATCCCCGCGTTCGACCTCCCCTCGGCCATCAGCGCGAGCACCTGGCGCTCACGCGGGGTCAGGGTGTCGAGGCCGCCCTTGCGGCGGCTTGCCCGGAACAGCTGGCTGACCACCTCCGGATCCAGCGCGGTCCCGCCATCCGCGACCCGCTCCAGCGCCGCCGCGAACTCGGCCACGTTCGCGACCCGGTCCTTGAGCAGGTAGCCGACACCGGCGGCGCCGCCCTCGAGCAGCTGCGCGCTGTACGAGGTCTCGATGTACTGGGAGAACACCAGCACGCCGGTGCCCGGGTAGTCGTGCCGCAGCGTGAGGGCGGCACGGATCCCCTCGTCGGTGTGGGTCGGCGGCATCCGGATGTCGCACACCGCGACATCCGGCTTGTGCTCGGCGACGGCGGCGATCAGCGCCTCGCCGTCGGTGACGGCCGCGCAGACAGTGTGCCCGCGGTCCTCGAGCAGCCGGATCAGGCCCTCCCGCAGCAGCGCGGCATCTTCGGCGATCACGACACGCATCTGACTCACTCCCCTGGCCTAGGCATGCATCGGCAGCTCGACGGTGGCCTCGGTTGGGCCGCCCTCCGGGCTCCGCACGTCGAGCCGCCCGTCCACGGTCGACACCCGCTGGGCGAGACCGGATAGCCCGCTGCCCCGCGACTGGTCGGCGCCGCCGATGCCGTCGTCGCGGATTCTCAGAACGAGCACCCCCGGCCGTTCGGAAAAAATCTCGATCTTGATCTGATTGGCATAGCTGTGCTTGGTGGCGTTGGCGATGAGCTCGGCGGCGCAGAAATAGGCGATGGTCTCGATCGCCGGGGCTGGCCGCTCGGGCAGGTTCGCGGTAACCGTCGTGGGGATGGCGCTGCTCGCGGCCAGCGACTCGAGGGCGACCGCGAGGCCGTTGTCGAGGGCCGGCGGGTGGATGCCGCGCGCCAGGTCGCGCAAGTCGGCCAGCGCGTCGACCGCGCTGCGGTGCGCGGCACCGAGCAGTTCGCGGACCGCGGCGCCATCGCTCGCGGCGGGCTCGCCGCTGGGGAGCAGAGCGTCGAGCTTTTCCTGGGCCATGCCCAGGTTCATCGCCAGCGCGGCCAGCCGCATCTGCGCGCCGTCGTGCAGGTCCCGCTCCACCCGGCGCAGCGCGGCGGCGGCGTCCTCGACGGCCAGCGTGCGGGTGCGCTCCAGCTGGGTGACGCGCTCGTCCAGCAGGTTCGGTCCCAGCAGCACCCGGATCAGCCGCCGGTCGCCGCTGTTGATGGCGCGGCTCAGCACGATCCCGGCCGCCACGTACGCGACGCCGATCAGCGCCGCGACCAGGGTCTCCGGCCAGTTGTACACCGCGTAGGCCGGCGGCACCGGGCTGAGTGTGTGCAGCGGGCTCAGGTGCGCGCCAGCCGGGTGAGTGCGGAACAGCGGCCAGATCAGCGGATAGCTGACATCGATCAGGCCGTCGATGACGCACCCCACCGAGAGGCCCTGGATCACCGCCACGGGGGCCTTGACCAGCGCGAACAGGACCGCGCGCCAGCCCGCCTTGTATCGCAGGCGCTTGTCGACCCGGTTCAGCACGCCGGTGGCGGGCTGGAACGCGGCCGGCGGCGGGACCTGGTCGCCGAGGAACCTCGCCAGCAGCCGCCGGTGCAGCGACCCGATCCGGACGGCCAGCGACAGCGAGAACGTGACGAGCGCGAGGCCGAACACGGTGAAGACCACCGTCACGGTCAGCGCCAGGCCCGGCAGCATGGTGAACGCCACCAGGAAGAACCCCATGACGCCAGCCAGCGAGCCAAGCAGGCTGTAAGTCAGCTCACGCCTGGCTCGCCGGAATCCGGTCATGCCGCTATTCTCCCCGGTCATGCATCCCTGCGAGCCAGTACCCACGCACCCGCGGCGAGCGCTACCACGGCGTACCCGCACAGCACGGCGAACGAGACCGGGGCCGACAGCGTGTGCGCCACCGGCTTGACCGCGGTCATCGAGTTCTCCGCCATCATCATCGGCAGGAACTTGTCCACCGCATGCTGTACCGAGTCGCCCATCGGGACGATCACCAGCGGCAGCACGAAGAGCACGCCCACGACGGCGCAGATGGCGCCGGCGGTGTGCCGGACGATCGCTCCTAGCGCCAGTCCGATCAGCGCGACCAGGGCGGGATAGGCGCCAGCCATCAGCACCGCGCGCAGCACACCCGGCTGACCGAGCGTCGCGTGCGGCGCCGGGTTCTTGAGCACGGCCTGCCCGGCCCAGAAGGCCCCGAACGCCAGGATCTCCCCGGCGAGCAGCGTGATGGCGGCCAGCACCCCTGCCTTGGCGGCCAGCACACGGGCCCGGCCAGGCACCGCGGCGAACGTGGCGCGGATCAGGCCGGAGGAGAACTCGGTGGTGATCACCAGCACGCCGAGAATGCCCGCCACCAGCTGTCCGAGGGCCAGGCCGGCGTAACTGTCGCCGACGCCGTCGAAGGACGCCTTATCGGACGCCGACATGCTGGTCCAGTGCTGATTTTTCATGACAAGGATCGCCAGGCCGATCATGCCGGCCGCGAACACGGCCATCATCCACCAGGTGGACCTGACGCTGCGCAGCTTGCGCCATTCCATCTGCGCTACCGCGGTCATGACAGCCTCCCCGAATAGTCGGTGACGGAATCGGTCAGCTGGAAGAACGCCTCTTCCAGCGAGTTGCTGCGTGACTGGAGTTCACTGACCGTGGTCTGCGCGAGCAGCCGGCCCTGACCGATCACGATCAGGTCGTCCGCGGTAGCCGCGATCTCGCTGATCAGGTGGCTGGATACCAGAATGGTCCGGCCTTGCTCGGCGAAGTTCCGCAGCAGGGTGCGGATCCAGCGGATGCCCTCGGGATCCAGGCCGTTGACCGGCTCGTCGAGCAGCAGCGTGCCGGGGTCACCGAGCAGCGCGGCGGCAATGCCGAGCCGCTGGGACATGCCGAGCGAGAACTTGCCGGCCCGGCGGTTCGCGGCTTTCTCCATGCCGGTGATGGCGAGGACCTCGGCCACGCGCTGGAGCGGGATATTGTTGCTCACCGCCAGGCTTGCCAGGTGGGCGTGGGCGGTGCGGCCCGGGTGGAACGCCTTGGCGTCCAGCAGCCCGCCCACCTCCCGCAGCGGCCAGCGCAGTTCGCCGTAAGCCTTGCGATTGATCGTGACATGTCCCGCGTCCGGCCGGTCCAGGCCCATGATCATGCGCATCGTGGTGGATTTGCCGGCGCCATTCGGGCCTAGGAAACCCGTCACCGTACCTGGCCGTACGTCGAAGCTCAGGTTGTCCACCGCGGTCGTCCCGCGGTAGTGCTTGACGAGGCCGCGTGCCTCGATCATCGTCAACCTCCCGTGATGGTTGGTCGTGCCCACGCCCCTGTGGCGGGCACGTGTCTCAACGCTAGGAACTGGGGGTAGCCGGCGGAACGTGGCGAGCACCCGTCTTCGGGGTGGGGTTTACCCCACGGGATCGGCGGGCGGGGCGCCGGCCGTCGAGAGGTAGTGGTCGGCCCACTTGCTTAGCTCCTCCAGCGCGGGCCGCAAGGCGGCGCCGGGTTCTGTCACGCGGTAACGGGCTCCCAGCGGCGGCCCCTCGACGACCTCGCGCACGACCAGCCCCGCCTGGGCCAGCTCGGTCAGCCGGTCGGACAGCATGCGCTCACTGATACCCGGAATGGCGCGCCTCAGCTCAGCGAAATGGGCCGGGCCGCTGGTCAGGACGCCGAGCACCAGACCGGTCCAGCGCTTGCCAAGCAGCGTGAACGCAGCGGTGAGCGCGTCCCCGGCAGCCTCGCACTGATCGCTCACGCCAGCCAGCGTAACCGCATTCCGGCACGAGCTTGCAGAACCAATGGTACTTGAAAAAAGTAAGCCCCTAATCTAATGTCAGGACGTCGTGTGTGCCCACCCTCGGATCACCAGCGGAGTGCCTCATGTTTACTGCTGCCCTCGTCCTGTCGGTCCTGCTCGCGGTGTTCTTCGTCGCGACGGGTGTGCCGAAGATCGCCGGAGCGAAGCTGATGCACGATGTCGCTGATCACTTCGGCCTCGCCGACGCGCTGGTCAGGGGAATCGGCGGTGCCGAGCTCGCCGGCGCGGCCGGGCTCGTGATCGGCCTGCCGGTCGCGCCGCTCGGCATCGCCGCCGCGACCGGGCTCCTAGTGCTGATGGGCGGCGCCGTGGCCTTCCACATCCGGGCGAAAGACCCCGCCGCGCGCATCGCCGGGCCCGTGATCGCAGGACTAGCGGCTGTCGCCACGCTCGCACTGCGGGCCGGCACTGCCTGATCGCAGCGAGACACAGCCTGATCGCAGCGAGGCACGGCCACGCATCCAGAAACGACCACCGGCCGCCCCTCAGCGGGCACCGTTATGGTTAGGTAAATGCACGTTCTGATCGTGGGTGCGGGGATCGGCGGGCTGAGCACCGCTTTGTCATTGCATGCCGTCGGCATCGACGCGTCTCTCATCGACTCGGTGGCCACGCTGCGCCCGCTCGGCGTGGGGATCAATTTGCTGCCGCACGCGGTGCGGGAGCTGACCGAGCTGGGGCTGGGCGACTCGCTGACGGCCACCGGCATCGCGACCGCGGAGATGGTCCACTTCGACCGGCACGGCAACCGGATATGGGGGTTCGCCTGCGGGCGGAACGCTGGATACAAGTGGCCCCAGTACTCCATCCACCGCGGCGAGCTGCAGATGATCCTGCTCGACGCGGTGCGGACGCGGCTCGGCGCGGATGCGGTACTTGTGGGGACCGGGTTCGTGGCGTTTGAGTCAGCCGATGACGGCGTGGCGGTGCGCGTCCGGGACCGGGTCACCGGCGCCGAATCGACGCTGCGGGCCGACGCGGTGGTCGGCGCCGACGGGCTGTATTCCGGGGTACGGGCGCAACTGCATCCCGACGAGGCGCCGCCACGGTGGAATGGCGTCATGCTTTGGCGCGGCATCACTCCCGGGATGCCGTTTCTGTCCGGCCGGACGGCGGCGGTGTCCGGGACCAACGCGGCACTGAAGTTTGTCGCGTACCCGATCTCCCGTAAAGCGGAGGTACAGGGCGAGGCGCTGATCAACTGGGTGGCCGAGGTGATGACGCCGGGCGGCCACGGTGAGACCGCGGACTGGAACCGGGGCGGCCGGATGTCGGATGTCCTGCCGTGGTTCACCGACTGGACGTTCGGCTGGCTGGACGTGCCGGCGCTGATAACCGGCGCGGCGCAGATCCTGGAGTATCCGATGGTCGACCGGGACCCGCTGCCGTTCTGGGGCCGCGGGCGGGTGACGCTGCTCGGGGACGCCGCCCATCCGATGTACCCGATCGGCGCGAACGGCGGTTCCCAGGCGGTGGTGGACGCGCGGGTGCTGGCGTACTCGCTGGCGACCGCTTCCTCGGTGCCGGCCGGGCTCGCGGCGTACGAACAGGCCCGCCGGGAGACGGTGAACGCGATCGTGCTCGCCTGCCGCGACATGCCTGCCGACCGGATGCTGCACACGGTCACGGTCCGGGCGCCGGACGGGTTCGACCAGATCACCGACGTGCTGTCCGCCGCGGAGCTGGCGGCGTTCGACGACGCGTACCGCGAGACCACGCTCCCCGACGTCGCGGCGCTCAATGCCCGCGCGTCATACGATCTGCCGTAGCATGCGCAGGATTTGGCACCTCCTAAGGCTCTCCCGCAGCCAGATGCCGATTTGACTTCGTAGTCTTGCAGGAGAACACGAGGTTAACGGCTATAACAGCATTGCCGGCACCCGCAGGTAGCGTGGGGCGGCGGATGGCAATGATGAAGGTGCGATCCGACTACCGGTCGGAGTGTCCTTCTAGGATCTCGGAGGTCCCCGCCGCGGAGAGGTTTCAGGGCGTAGGATTTCCGGTGGGACGTTCATCGGCGCACGAAAAGGTGGTCGCGTTGCGTGTCGATCGACGATCTAACAGGCCTAGCCACGAATGCGAAACAGCCAGAGCAAGCGGACCAAAGACACGAACTGCCCGTCTAACTTGCGTTCCGGCGACGAATCCGATAAAGCGAGCAGAACCGGCCCGCTGTCATCGCAACCAGGATGCTCCGCGATGGATAAGGCGTTGCCCCGGAGCAATCCAGCGAGAATTTCCCGTAGTTCGAGTCGAACCCTAATGCCCGCGCCGAACGGATCCTCACGAGAAGGTGTTATTAGATGATCAACAGACGTAAGGTGCTCGGACTGGGGGCTGGCTCGGCCGCGCTGGCGGCCATGGGAGGCATAGCGCCAGCAGCACTAGGCGCCACCGGCGACGTGGAGCCTCAGCCGCCATCCGATGCTGAGCTCGCCAGGTCGCTGCCCGGTGACTTCCGCAGCGAGACCGCGCAGGCGGGCGCGGTGCGCTTGCACTACGTGGCCGGCGGCCACGGTGAACCCCTCTTCCTGCTGCACGGCTGGCCGCAGACCTGGTGGGCATTCAGCAAAGTCATGCCCGCCCTCGCCGAACGCTACCGCGTCATCGCCGTAGACCTGCCCGGTATCGGCGGCTCGGACAAACCAGAGTCCGGCTATGACAAAAAGACCATGGCGCTAGACATCTACGAACTGGCCAGCGTGCTCGGGTACCAGGAGATCAACATCGCGGGTCATGACATCGGAGCGCAGGTCGCCTTCAGTTTCGCCGTCAACCACCCGGCGGCGACCAAGAAGGTCTCGCTCCTCAGCGTCACTCACCCGGACGAGAGCTACTACTCCAGGCCGCTGCTCCCAAAGCCGGGAACAGGCGAAATCAATCTCTGGTGGCACGCATTCCTCCAGGTCCAGACGCTCCCGCAGGAGCTGATCGCGGGACGCGCCAGCTTCCTCACCAATTGGATTTTCGACGATTTCCTGGTCAACCAGGCCGCGCTCACACCCCTGGACCGGGCGGTATTCGCCTGGAACTACAACTACCCGGCCGCGATTCGCGGCAGTGACGGCTGGTACCAGACATGGAACCAAGACATCGCCGACATGAACACTTACGGCAAGGTGACCGCGCCAATACTTGGCATGGCCACGGTCGGGTTCTTCCAAGCCATGGAGGCGGTGCTGCCCAGCGAGGGGATCAACGTACAACTCCAAGAGGTGAGCGACGCCGGACACTACTTGATCGCCGAGCAGCCTGAAGTCGTGATCGAGGCGTTCCGCAAATTCTTCGGTTGAATATGACACGCATGATAGCGGGAAGATCACAAGCAGTTTCATGTGGACCCAGTGCCATATTCGCGCTAATCGTGGCCTCGTAGCAGGCACTGCCCCGTTCGCAGGGAACTTGCTAGACCGGCGACGTAGCGTTCAGGTTCGGCGGCGGTCAGCCTGCTTGTCAGCCATGGCCGGACGTCCGGTGTCCGTCATGACCGTGGTTACATGAGAGGACCATGGACGAAACACCCCAGCGCGTACGCTGCACGATCGAGGACGGCGTCGCCGACGTACGGCTGAGCCGACCGGAGAAGCTGAACGCGCTTGACCGGGCGATGCTGGGCGCGCTGGTCGCGACGGGGCGCTCGCTCGCCGCCGACCCCGCGGTTCGCGCGGTCGTACTGTCCGGCGAGGGCCGCGCGTTCTGTGCCGGGCTGGACTTCGCCGAGTTCCAGGCGATGTCTTCGGGAGCGGCTTCGGGAGCGGCTGAGCCGCTGGCCGCCCCGCCCGAGCCGGGGTATGCCGGGCCCGCGCGGGTGCTGGCCCAGCGGGCTCCCTACATCTGGGCCGAGCTGCCGGTCCCGGTGATCGCGGCTGTACACGGGGTCGCGTTCGGCGGCGGGCTGCAGATCACGCTCGGCGCCGACATCCGCCTTGTCGCGCCGGACGCCCAGCTGTCGGTCATGGAGATTAAGTGGGGGCTGATCCCGGACATGACCGGCAGTCAGCTGCTGCCGGAACTGGTAGGCCGCGACGTCGCCAAGGAGCTGACGTTCACCGGGCGCGTGGTCAGCGGTACAGAAGCCGCGGACATCGGCCTCGCCACGCGCGTTTCGGCGGATCCGCGGGCGGACGGCCTCGCGCTCGCCGCGGAGATCGCGGCCAAGAGTCCCGCCGCGATCCGGCACGCCAAGCACCTGCTGAACCTGGCCGGCCGGGTGCCGCTGCACGACGGGTTCGCCGCCGAGCAGCGGGCCATCCGCCAGCTGATCGGCAGTGCCGACCAGACCGAGGCGGTCCGCGCCAACTTCGAGGCCCGCTCCCCCGTGTTCACCGGCGAATGAGCAGCAGTTTGACACGCTCTAGTGGGCTCAACTGCGCATTTGACACGCTGGGGGTCGCGGCGCGGGGCGCTGAGGGCGTGAGGGCGCGGCTGGCGTTACCAGTGGTGCGTAGTGGCGTGGGAGTGACGTCGAATGACTTCGGTGTCCTCGGGCGGCTCGTAGACGGACTGGACCGCGACCCGGCCCGGGCCGTGCAGCCGGACCCAGATGTTGCGGTAGCTCCAGCGGTTGCTCCAGAACGCGAAGCCGCGGTTCCGCGGGTACTCCAGGTGCAGGTTCAGCCGTACCGACAGGTCCCGGTAGAGCAGCGAGCTGGGCTGGACCAGCAGGCTCTGCCCGGGCTGGAGGTCCCGGATGAACGTGTTGCCCGGCGCGTGCAGCAGCAGCAGGCCGGGCGCGTCCCGCGCGGTGAACACGTCGCCGAACTGGCCCATCGGATAGTGAGTCTCTTCGTCGTCCCTGTCTTGGCCGGTCACGTACCAGACGTCGGTCGAGGTCCAGTCGTAGGCGATGTTGCCAGTGGCGCACAGGAACCGGTGCTCGCGCACCCACATCTGCTGGCCGTGCTGGAGCGGGAGCGCGACGACCTCGCCGGCGTGGTTGTCGGACAGCGCGATGTGGCCGGGGCCGTGCGCCTCCACCATGACCACCGGCAGGCCCGCCTTCATGCGCTTCCAGCCGCCGCGCATCGACATGTTGCCGAGCCGCGCCTGGGTATCGGTCCATAGCAGGACATGGTGCGAGAAGTACACCCAGTCGTTCGGGGAAAGATTGAACTCGGCGACCGGGACGGTGGTTCCGGCGATCTGGCAGTGCGACTGGCCGAACTGGAGCCTGGCCATGTCCCGGATCGGCGGCTGCTCGACCCAGCCGGCGTCGCTCACCACAGACCGGACGTCGACCGGCGCGCCGCACAGCGGGCAGGTCGGCTGATTCGGGTCGCTCGGCTGACGGCAGTACCGGCAGATGTAGGTGTTCATGCCCCGGCCTCAGTCCGAGTGGTGGTGGACGTACATCGACTGGATGCCGACCCGGCCGGGGCCGGTCATCTCGGCGAGGTACATGCCGTGCCGGAGGAACCCGGTCTTCAGCGGCATCTGCTGCGCCTGCATCTGCACCGTGGAGTCCTTGTACAGGAACCCGCCGGGCTCGACGAGGATCTTCTCCCCTGGCTTCAGCGTGCGCTCAAGCACGTTGCCATTGCCATGCAGCATCAGCACGCCGGGATGGCTGGTCGTGACGAACCGGTCCATGTACATGCCGCTGCCGCCGTGCAGCAGGTTGACCAGGCCCTTGATGCGCACGAACGAGTACTGGACGCTGTGGCTCGCGACGAGGAAGGCGTGCTCGCGGACGTCGAGTTCCATGCCCGGGTGCAGCGGCAGGACGACCAGCTCGCCGGGCGCGTCGCGGGAGAACGCGATCCGGCCGGGGCCGTTGGCCACCGTCACGATGTGCGGCATCCCGCCGATGCTGCGCTTCATCCCGCCGCCTGTGTTCAGGCTGGACAGCGGGACGGACTCGTCCTTCCAGAGCAGCACGTGGTGCTCGAAGTAGAGCCCGTCCTGCTGATGCAGGTTCACCTCGGCCACCGGGACGAGTTCGCCCTCGACCTGGCAGACGCTGCTGGAGAACCGGAATTCGGTCATGTCGCGGAGCTTGGGCGCTTCGCGCCAGCCGGAGTCGCTGACCTTGTCCTGCTCATTGAGCGGGGCCCCGCACGTCATGCAACTGGTGGTGCCTGGCTGATTCTGTGCCTGGCACCAGCGGCACTGGATCAATTCCACGGGACGGAACATAGCAGGTCATGTCCGTGAGAAGGAGGGCCTGTATGACTAAGTTGGAAAAACGGTATGGTTTGCCCATGGCACTGCTCGGGCGGGAATTCATCGCGGTACCCGACGACCGCAAAGGTCAGATCGTCTTCAAGTGGCCGGACATCACCATCCGTCGTTTCACGCGCGCGATCGTGAACGCGGACGAGATGGCCCTGTTCGTCAACACGGGCCAGGTCGTGCAGACCCTGGGGCCGGGGCGGCATCAGATCGACGCGAACGAGCTGCCTGGGCTGGGGGCGCTCATCGACCACGTCAGCGGCGGGAACGCCTACCGGGCAGAGCTGTATTTCGTCGGCACCAGGGAGTTCACCGGATTCCGGTTCGGCGGCCGAATCGACGACGTCCAGGACCCGCGGACCGGGCTCGTGGTCACGCTGCGGGTGTTCGGCGACTACGCGCTGCGGGTAGCCGACCCGGTGCGGCTGATCACCAACCTGACCGCCACCGTGGACGTCTCGGACAACGAGCGGATCGCCTCCTGGGTCAGCGACCAGCTGCTCAAGGTGCTGCGGACCAACGTCACCACCCAGATCGTCCGCAACGGGTGGCCGATCCTCGGGCTGATGGCGTACTCGGCCGACATCGAGCAGTCCGCGATCGAATCCGGCAACGGGCAGCTGGACGCGTACGGGATCGAGCTGACCCGGATGGGCAACTTCGACATCAACCTCAAGCCAGAGGACGAGGCCCAGCTCAAGCAGCTGGCGAAGGACACGTCATACTCGCAGCTGGCCGGCGGCTTCCAGCGGTACGCCGCGGGCGAGATGGCGCTGGGCGCCGGGCAGGGCATGGCGCAAGGCGGCGCCGGGACCGAGGCGGCGTTCCTCGCCGCGGGCTTCGGCATGGGGAACGTGCTCGGCGGCCAGGCGGCACCGCCGCCGCCGGCGCCCCCCGGCCAGTACGGCCAGCAGCCGCCGTACGGCCAGCAGCCGGGACAGGGAGCGGGCCCGGGCCCGCAAGGACCGGCACCGCAGGGCGGGGCACCGGCGCCGGCGCCCGCTGGTGTGGTGTGCGCGACGTGCCAGGCGGCCAACCCGGCGGGAGCCAAGTTCTGCATGGGCTGCGGACAGGCGCTGGCCCCGGCGGTCCAGCACTGCACCGAATGCGGCACGGAGCTGCCAGCCGGAGCGCACTTCTGCTCCACGTGCGGCACCCGCGTCGGCGGCTGACGCGCACTCGAAATAACATGGACGGACGGCTTGCGGTCCCGGTGCTGCGCGGAAGCCTGGTGCGGCTGGAGCCGCTGTCGCTGACTCACGCGGCGGACCTGGCCGAGGTCGCCGAGGAGGAGCGCTCGTCCTATAGCTTCACGATGGTGCCGCGGTCCGGTGAGGCCGCGGACTACGTGACCGCACAGCTCAACAGGGCGGGGCTGACGCCGTTCGCGCAGGTGCGGGTTGAGGACGGCCGGGCGGTCGGCTGCACCTCGTACTGCAACCCGAGGTACTGGCCGGGCCGCGACGAGCTGTGCGCCATCGAGGTGGGGTGGACCTGGCTCGCCGCTTCCGCGCAGGGCACCGGGATCAACGCGGAAGCCAAGCTCCTGCTGTTCGGCTACGCGTTCGAGACGCTCGGCGTCGCCCGGGTCGACCTCAAGACCGACGCGCGCAACGAGCGGTCGCGGCAGGCCATCGCGCGCACCGGTGCGCGGTTCGAAGGGGTGCTCCGCGCCTGGTCCGCGTCGTGGGCACCCGGTGAGGAGGGCCTGCTGCGGGATTCGGCGGTGTTCTCCGTAGTCCCGGCCGAATGGCCGGAGGTGAAGGCCGGGCTGAGCGAGCGGGTCAGGTCGAGCCTGCTCAATCCCACACAGGCTCGGCCGACTCCCGTACCGAGCCGTCCGGCGTGAAGACGAGGAACCGCTCGAAGGACCGCGCGAACCACCTGTCGTGGGTGACGGCCAGCACCGTGCCCTGATACGACTCGAGTCCCTCCTGAAGCGCCTCGGCGCTGGGCAGGTCGAGGTTGTCGGTCGGCTCGTCGAGCAGCAGCAGCGTGCAGCCGGCCAGCTCCAGCAGCAGGATCTGGAGCCGCGCCTGCTGCCCGCCGGACAGCGTCTCGAACGCCTGCCGGGCATTTCCCTGGAGCTCGTAGCGCGCCAGCGCGGACATCGCCTCGTTGATCAGCATCGCATGCTCGGTCATCAAGATCGTCACCACGTCCCGTCCGGCCAGGTCCGGGCGGGTGTGCGTCTGCGCGAACAACCCGGGCACTACCCGAGCGCCCAGCCGGGCCTCGCCCGAGTGCGGCACCCCGTCCTGGCCCGCGAGCAGGCGCAGAAAGGTGGTCTTGCCCGATCCGTTCGACCCGAGCACAGCGATCCGGTCGCCGTACCAGATCTCAGCGTCGAAGGCCCGCGTGTTCCCGGTCAGCTCCAGCCCGGTGCACACCACGGCCCGCTTGCCGGTCCGGCCGCCGCGCAGCCGCATCCGCACATTCTGGTCGCGCGGCGGGAGCTCCGGCGGCCCCGCCTCCTCGAACCGCTCCAGCCGGGTCACCGCGGACTGGAGCCGTGAGGCCATGTCCGAGTTGTACGAGGCCTTCTGCCGGTACATGCGGACGAGTTCCTTGAGCTTCTCGTGTTCCTCGTCCCAGCGCCGCCGCAGCTCCTCAAGCCGGGCGATGCGATCCATCCTGGCCTCGGCGTAGGTCGCGAACCCGCCGCCGTGCACCCAGACGTGGCGGTCCTCGACGGTGACGATCCGCTCCGCGCAGGCCGCGAGCAGCTCACGGTCGTGGCTGACCAGCAAGACCGTCTTCTGGGTCGCCGCGAGCTGCTGCTCGAGCCAGCGTTTGCCAGGCACGTCCAGGTAGTTGTCCGGCTCATCGAGCAGCAGGACGCCGTCGGGCCCGCGCAGCAGCGACTCAAGCACCAACCGCTTCTGCTCTCCCCCGGACAGCGTATCGATGTCGCGCCAGCGGCATTGCTCGTACGCAATGCCGAACGCGGCCACGCAGCACGAATCCCAGTGCACCTCGGCCTCGTAGCCGCCGGCCTCGCCCCACTCGACGAGCGCGGCGGCGTAGCGCAGTTGCGCCGGCTCGTCGTCGCGCTCCAGCATCACGAGCTCGGCGGCGTCCAGCCGGGCGGCGGCCGCTTGAACCCGCGGCGCGGAAACGGACAGCAGCAGATCACGCACCATGCGCATGCCGTCGCGGCCGCCGGTTCCGATGAACTGCCGCATCACGCCCAGGCCACCAGACGAGGCCACCGTGCCCCCCTGCGGCGCGATGTCCCCGGCAACCAGCCGCAGCAGCGTGGTCTTGCCCGCGCCGTTCGGCCCGACCAGTGCGGCGGTCAGGCCCTCACCAATCCGGAAGCTCGCGTCGTCGAGCAGCACCCGGCCGTCTGGGAGCACGTGGCTGACGTGCGCGACCTCCACATGACTCACGCTCGGACACTAACCCGGCGGTCCGGGGGCGGCAAAGTGATTTACCAGCCCGGCCGGGTCGGCCGTGGCCTTGCCGCCGGGTCGGCCGTGGCCTTGCTGCCGAGCCGGCCGTGGCCTTGCTGCCGAGCCGGCGGTAACCTGACCGGATGACGGGGGTAGTGACCGAGTTGTGGCGATATCCGGTCAAGTCAATGCTCGGCGAGCGCCGCGAGTTCGTCCATGTGAATACCCGCGGGGTACTCGGCGACCGGCTCTACGCGGTCCGTGACCGGGAGGGGAAGCTCGGCAGCGGGAAAAACACCCGCCGGTTCCGGCGGATCGACGGGCTGTTCGGCTGCCGCGCCAGCTACGACGGCGCGGTGCCGGTCGTGGCATTTCCCGGTGGGGTAGAGGTCCGCGGCGACGACCCGTCGCTCGACACGCGGCTGCGGCAGGTGCTGCGCCGGGACGACGTGATGCTGGCCCGGGAGCGCGAGATCTCTCATTTCGACTCCGCGCCGCTGCACGTGCTGACCGAGGCGTCGCTGTCCTGGCTGGCCGGCGCCGTCCGCGATGCCAGGGTCGACTCCCGCCGGGCCCGGCCCAATCTCGTGGTGGCAACCGGCGCGGCGCCCGGGCCTGTGGAGAATACCTGGGTGGGCCAGCGGGCCGAGATCGGCGGCTCCGGGGGCGTGGTCGTCGAGTTCACGCTGCTCACCGAGCGCTGCGTGATGGTGAACAACGCGCAGAGCGAACTGACCCGCAGCAGCGAGGTGCTGCGCACGATCGCCAAGCTCAACGACCTGGCGCTCGGCGTTTACGCCACGGTCATCAGGGGCGGCACGATCCGGCTCGGCGACGAGGTGCGGCTGATCCCGCGGTTAGCCATGGTCGCAAAACGACACGCTCTAGTGGGCTCAACTGCGCAATTGACACGCTGAGGAACTCCAGGAACGTTCCGGCCCGCCGGGACGCGTCCAGACGTTAGCTCACGGCCACTTTCACGCCAGCTCGGCCTGCAGAACACCGGAGATCGAGCCGCGCGCGACGGCACGGGCCGGCACCACGGCCAGCGCGGCGACCGCGGTGAGGATGCCCAGCGCGGCGAGCGCCAGCAGTCCGGCCGACGGCAGGCTGATGGTGTGCGCGTGGCTCGCCGCCCCGAACAGCGCGATGCCCAGCGGCACGCCCGCGATCACCCCGGGCAGCGCCGCAATGCCCTGCGCGGCCGCCTGTGCCTGGAGGAGCTGACGTGGTGTCGCGCCGAGAGCCTGAGTGAGCGCCGAGGAGCGACGGGCGTCCACCGCGGTAACCCAGCCCGTGAACACCGCGTTCACCACCGCGAGCACGATCAGCAGAGCGGCGACCGCGAACAGTGCCTCGCTGTCCCGCTGGATGATCGGGTTGGCGATGCCCTGCTGGCTCACGTAACTGAGGCTCGCGGTGGAATGGAAGACGAGCACGGCGGTGACCGAGGTCGTCGTCACCGCGGTGCTGGCCATGGTGAGCAGCGACCGGCGCGGCCGCCGCGCGGCCAGCCGGAGTCCGATCAGCAGCGGGACCGGCAGGCGGGTGGACAGCGCGATGAGCCGCTTGCGCCGCCGTGCCCCGCTCGACGACGTTGCCGCGAGCGCGCTCACCGTGCTGGTGCGGGCGGCGCGGATCGCTGGTACCAGCGTGGCGAGCAGCGCGACGCCGAGCGCGGCCGCCAGCACCAGCCCGACGACGCCCAGCGTGAGGGAGGGCGCGCTCGGCGTGCCGATCAGCCCGGCACCCGGGCTGGACAGCACCGGCGCGATCAGCCAGCCGGCCAGCAGCCCGGCACCGGCCGCGGCCAGGGCGATGGCCAGATGCTCGGCGAGCAGCAAGCCCGCGACCAGGTCCGGGGTGCCGCCGGCCGCCTTAAGCAGCCCGACGCGCCGGGTCTGCTCGATCATCCGGCCGCCGGCCAGCAGCGCGACGCTGGCCAGTGCGAGCAGCACGATCAGGAACGTGCCAACCTGGAGCACAGTCTGCTCGTCGGTCACCAGCAGCGCGTCCGCGGTGCTGATGTCCTCCCAGTCGGTCAGATTGGCCTGGATTCGCGCGGGGCCGTTGACGATCGCCGCTGCCTGCGCAGGGTCCTTCAGCGTCACGTTGACCACGTAGTTCAGCCCGAAGTACGACGAGATGCTGCGCACGTCGCTTTCGGTGGCCCAGATCACGCCGGGCCGGCCGTTGAGGTCCGGGGCGTTCGCCGCCGGGGCGCTCAGCTCGGGACCGCCGATCATGCATCCCGTCTCGCACAGCTCCGGATAGGGCGGCCACGCGGTGCTGACCGCGAGGCCGGCGACCGTGAAATGTTTGTAGTTCAGCGTGATCCGGTCGCCCACACCGACCCCGAGCGAGGTCGCGAACGCGCGCTCGAGCACCACCCCCCCGGGCCGCACCCAGGCGCCAGCGGTCACGGATGGCTGATCCACGGCGGCCTCGGTCCCGGTGCGGCCCTGCACCATCGCGGTACCCGTGTAGCGGGCGGTGCTCAGTGACGCGGCGGTGCTCGCGAACGGCCCGCTGGACGCGGTTACCCCGGCGAGGCGGGTCACGCCTGCCACTTGCGACGCGTCAGGGCCCTGGGCGACCAGGTCCGGGCCTTTCGTCGCGGTCCTGGTGGCCTGGTAGGGGTTGGCGGTGACGCCGTGCAGAATCAGGCCCAGCGTCAGCACCGCGGCGACGGCGCCGATCGCGAGCAAGGCCAG
>Ga0070714_100001101_pt1 | contig 19337 bp, 20 predicted proteins | sample LARL83metaG_FD_65450 | JGI IMG/M metagenome (GOLD analysis project Ga0070714, IMG submission 65450) | Corn, switchgrass and miscanthus rhizosphere microbial communities from Kellogg Biological Station, Michigan, USA - LAR L8-3 metaG | ecosystem: Host-associated > Plants > Roots > Rhizosphere ... | reverse complement strand
TCCAGCCATTCGGTGTAGTTGCCCTTCCACGGAATGCCGCGGCCGCGGTCGAGTTCGAGGATCCACTCGGCGGCGTTGTCCAGGAAGTAGCGGTCATGGGTCACCGCCACCACGGTGCCGGCGTAGTCCTGCAGGAACTTCTCCAGCCAGTCGACGGACTCTGCGTCCAGATGGTTGGTCGGTTCGTCGAGCAGCAGCATGTCGGGCTTGGACAGCAGCAAACGGCACAGCGCCACACGGCGCTTTTCGCCACCGGACAACGGGCCGACCTTGGCGTCCCACGGCGGCAGGCGCAGCGCGTCGGCAGCCACTTCGAGCTGGCGCTCCAGTGCGTGGGCGTCATTGGCGGCCAGCAGGTTTTCCAGCTGCTCCTGCTCCTTGGCGAGCTTGTCGAAATCGGCGCCTTCTTCGGCGTAGGCGGTGTAGACCTCTTCGAGTCGCTTCTGCGCGTCGAGAATTTCAGAGACGCCTTCCTCGACCACTTCGCGCACGGTCTTTTCCGGATCGAGGTCGGGCTCCTGCGCCAGATAGCCGACCTTGGTGCCGGGGTTGGCGCGGGCTTCGCCCTGGAAGTCGGTATCCACGCCGGCCATGATCCGCAGCACGGTGGACTTGCCCGCGCCGTTGACGCCGAGCAGGCCGATCTTGGCGCCGGGGAAGAAGGACAGCGAGATGTCCTTGATGATCTGGCGCTTCGGCGGGACGATCTTGCTGACCCCGTTCATGGTGTAGATGTACTGCATGTCGACTCCGGGAGATGTGCTGCGGCAACCGCCGTGGTGCGGCCGCGTAAACCCCGGATTATAGCGGTTGCAGGGCGTTGCCGCGGCCCGTGCAGAACCGGCGCGTTCTCAGCCGGCGGGCTTGCGCCGCCGGGGCGGCGCGGAAGCCAGGCCGCCCAGCAACAGGTCGAGCAGTTGCGCGAACGCGGCGTCCTCGCCGGTGCCGGCCCACAGGTGCGCCATGCCGGGATAGTGGAAGCGCGAGGTGGCGTCGAAGATCGCCAGCGCAGTGGCCTTGGGATCGAGCTTGCGGAAGTCGCCGCTTTTCACGCCGGCGGCGATGATGGCCTCGATCTGGCCGAGCATGTGTTCGACGTGTTCGCCGATCACTTCGCGGGCATCGGCCGCCAGGGCGCTGTAGGTGGCGAACAGCTCGGGCTCGCCCAGCGCCTTCTCGCGCTTGATGCCGCGCAACGTGGACAGCCACTGGCGCAGCCGCGTCGGCGGTGCGGCACGGCTGGCGGCAATGGCGTTCAGCGGCGCCATCATCCGTTCCAGCCAGCCGCGCAGTACCGCATCGCGCAGCGCCGCCTTGCTGGCGAAATGGCGATACACGCTGCCGTGGCTGACGCCCAGCGCCTGCGCCACGTCAACCACGGTCGCCTTGCCGGGGCCGTAGCGGCGCAGCACGTCCTCGGCGGCGGCGAGGATGCGTTCGGGGGTCAGCACGGAGTCGTTCATGCCGCCGATTCAAGCATGCCGAGGCTGGCGCTGACGAGTTCGTCGACTACGTAGCCGAGCGGGACATCACCGCGGATATGCTCCGCCGTGCCGCCTTCGAAGCCGATCCAGCCGCTGTTGAAACCGTCCAGCATGGCGATGCGCGCGCCGGTGCGGCCGGCCGGCATGCCTTCATCGACAAAGCGCGCCGCCCACTGCTCGCGCGGCACGGCGGCAGCCTCGACGTCGTGCTCGAGCACGGCGGCCAGGGCGTGCGCCATGTCGAGCGGGCTGTAGCGCCGTGGGCCTTCCACTTCGATCACGCGCCGGCCGAACCATGTTTCGACCAGCGTACCGGCGATGGTGCGGCCGACGTCGTCGGTGGCGACCATCGGTATCGCATGATCGAGCGGCTGCAGGCAGCTGGCCAGCCGGCCGTCGTGTTGCGCCAGCGCCACGTCCCAGCGGATGTTCTCCATGAACCACGCGGCGCGCACATGCGCGCGCGGCATGGGCAGCGCGTCGAGCGCGCTTTCGAGCAGATGCAGCTGGGTGATCAGGCCGAGGTCCCGATCGTGCTGGGCACCGACCGACGACAGCGCGACGACCTTCGGCGGCTGCGCCTGGCGCAATGCGGCAACCAGCGTCTGCACCAGCGCGCGCGGCTCGGCAAAGTCCGGATCGGGTGCGAAGTTGGCCGGCAACATGACGAAGGCGCCGTCGACGCCGCTGAATGCCCTGGTCAGCGCCGCGGCGTCGGACCAGTCGGCAATGGCGATTTCGGCGCCGCGCGCGGCCCAGGCGGCGGCCTTCGCCTTGTCGCGCACGATCGCGCGGATGTGATGGCCGTTGTTCAGCAGGTGCCGGGCGACGGCGCCGCCGACCTGGCCGGTGATGCCCATGATGGCGTACATGTGGTGGTTCTCCGGTGAGCGGGAAGGGGAGCGACGCGTGCTCAGCGAGCGCCGCGTTCGCTGTCGAGCATGGCCATCTGCGTGGCGGCGTAGCGATCGCCGGCAGCGGCGTCGGGCGGCACGGCACGTTCGATCGCGGCGAGATCGTCGGCGCCGAGCGTGAGCTGGAGTGCGCCAAGCGCCTCGCTCAATCGTTCGCGGGTGCGCGCGCCGACCAGCGGCACGATGTCGTCGCCGCGCGCCAGCACCCAGGCGATCGCCAGCTGCGCCACGCTGCAGCCGCGCGCGCCGGCGAGGCCGCGCAGCACGTCGACCAGTTGCAGATTGTGTTCGAGGTTGCCGCCCTGGAAGCGCGGACTGTGCTGGCGGAAATCCCTTGCGTCGGTCTCGCGGCGCTTCGACCAGTGGCCGCTGATGAGTCCGCGCGACAGCACGCCGTAAGCGGTGACCGCGATGCCCAGTTCGCGGCAGGCCGGCAGGATCGCCGCTTCGATGCCGCGGGAGATCAGCGAATATTCGATCTGCAGATCGGCCACCGGCAGCACGGCGTGCGCGCGGCGAAGGGTGTCGGCGCCGACTTCGGACAGGCCGAGCTGGCGGACGTAGCCGCCCTGGACCAGCTCGGCGATCGCGCCGACGGTGTCCTCGATCGGCACGTTCGGGTCCAGCCGGGCCGGACGATAGACGTCGATGTAATCGGTGCGCAGACGCTTCAGCGAATAGGCCACGGCGGTCTTCACCGCGGATGGGCGTGCGTCGTAGCCCAGCCACGCGCCATCCGGCCCGCGTTGCGCGCCGAACTTCACGCTGAGCTGGTAGCTGTCGCGCGGCCGGCCAGCCAGCGCCTCGCCCAGCAGAAGCTCGTTGTCGCCCATGCCGTAGAAGTCGCCGGTGTCGAGCAGGGTCACGCCGGCCTCCAGCGCGGCGCGCACGGTGGCGACGCCCTCGTTGCGGTCGGCCTTGCCGTAGAGGTCGGACATGCCCATGCAGCCGAGGCCAAGGGCGGAAACCTGCGGGCCGTTGCGGCCCAGGATGCGCTGCTTCATGAGGCTGTCTCCGATGGCGGGTGTTTCATCGTATAGTTTTGAATGACAGATTTCAATATCTGTCATTCATTTGCCAAGAAACCCGCCGGGCGGCTGCGCCGGTGGCCGGAAATCCCCGTCGGGGCTACACTTTCGGCCTTGTCCGCCGCCCACTTCACGAGGTCAGAATGTTCCCCAAGGACTGCACCATTGCCGGTTACGACGACGAACTGGCCCAGGCCATCGCCGATGAAGGCCAGCGCCAGGAGGATCACGTCGAACTGATCGCCTCGGAGAACTACGCCAGCCCGCGGGTGATGGAAGCGCAGGGCTCCAAGCTCACCAACAAGTACGCCGAGGGTTATCCGGGCAAGCGCTACTACGGCGGCTGCGAATACGTGGACGTCGCGGAGAAGCTGGCGATCGAGCGGCTGAAGCAGCTGTTCGGCGCGGACTACGCCAATGTGCAGCCGCATTCCGGCTCGCAGGCGAACCAGGCGGTGTACCTGGCGCTGCTGCAGCCGGGCGACACGATTCTCGGCATGTCGCTGGCGCACGGCGGCCACCTCACCCACGGCGCCAAGGTCAACATTTCCGGAAAGCTGTTCAACGCCGTGCAGTACGGCGTCGACGAGAACGGCCTGATCGACTACGACGAAGTGCAGCGCCTGGCCACCGAACACCAGCCGAAGATGCTGGTCGGCGGCTTCAGCGCCTACTCGCAGGTGGTCGACTGGGCGCGCATGCGACGGATCGCCGATTCGGTCGGCGCGATCTTCTTCGTCGACATGGCCCACGTCGCCGGCCTGGTTGCCGCCGGTGTCTACCCGAGCCCGCTGCCGCACGCGCACGTGGTCACTTCGACCACGCACAAGACCCTGCGCGGCCCGCGCGGCGGCATCATCGTGAGCAAGGGTGCGGGCGAGGAGATCGAGAAGAAGCTGCAGTCGATCGTGTTCCCGGGCATCCAGGGCGGCCCGCTGATGCACGTGATCGCCGCCAAGGCGGTGGCGTTCAAGGAAGCGCTGGAGCCGGCGTTCAAGGCCTACCAGACCCAGGTGGTGAAGAACGCGAAGGCGATGGCGAAGGTCTTCATCGAGCGCGGCTACAAGATCGTTTCCGGCGGCACCGAGAACCACCTGATGCTGGTGGACATGATCGGCAAGGACGTCACCGGCAAGGCTGCCGAGGAGGCGCTCGGCAACGCGCACATCACGGTCAACAAGAACGCCGTGCCGAACGATCCGCGCAAGCCCTTCGTCACCTCCGGCCTGCGCGTCGGCACGCCGGCCGTCACCACCCGCGGCTATGGCGAAGCGGACTGCATCGAGCTGGCGAACTGGATCTGCGACGTGCTGGATGCGCCGGACGACCAGGCGGTGATCGCGAAAGTGCGCGGCGCGGTGACGGCGCAGTGCAAGAAATTCCCGGTGTACGGCTGATTCGCCAAGGATGCATTGCCCCTTCTGCCAGCACGAAGACACCCGCGTGATCGACTCGCGGCTCACCGACGACGGTGCCAGCGTGCGCCGCCGGCGCGAGTGCGAGCAGTGCGGCGAGCGCTTCAACACCTACGAGACGGCCGAGCTGAAGCTGCCGACCATCGTGAAAAGCGGCGAACGGCGCGAGGTGTTCGACGAGCGCAAGCTGCGGGTAAGCTTCGAGCGTGCGCTGCAGAAGCGGCCGGTGGCCAGCCATGACGTGGACAACGCCGTGCGCACCATCATCAACGACCTGCGCCGCAGCGGCGACCGTGAAGTGCCGTCGCGCCAGCTCGGCGAACTGGTGATGCGCGAGCTGAAGAACCTCGACCAGGTCGCCTACGTGCGCTTCGCCTCGGTCTACCGCAAGTTCGAGGACGTGCACGCGTTCCGCGAGGAGATCGAGAAGCTGGAACGCGACCTGCCGGGATTGTCCGAGCTGCAGTTGCCGCTGCTCGGCGGCGGCAAGCGCGAAGGCAAGTGATGTCCGCGGGCGCCGCGTCGTGAGCCCGTTGTTTTCGGCTATCGACCACGCCCACATGGCGCACGCGCTGCGCCTGGCCGAACGCGGCCTCTACACCACCGCGCCGAACCCGCGCGTGGGCTGCGTGATCGCGCACGGCGACGAAGTGGTCGGCTCCGGCTTCCACCAGCGCGCCGGCGAACCGCATGCCGAGGTGTACGCGTTGCGCGAAGCGGGTGAGCGTGCGCGCGGCGCCACCGCCTACGTGACGCTGGAGCCGTGCGCCCACCAGGGACGCACGCCGCCTTGCGCGGATGCGCTGGTCGCTGCCGGCGTGAAGCGGGTGGTGATCGCCGTGGAAGATCCCTTTCCGCAGGTCGCCGGCCAGGGTGCGGCAAGATTGCGCGCCGCGGGCATCGCCGTGGACGCGGGTCTCATGGGCGAGGCCGCACGCGAGTTGAACATCGGCTTCTTCAGCCGGATCGAGCGCGGCCGGCCATTCGTGCGGGTGAAGCTGGCGATGAGCCTGGACGGCCGCACCGCACTGGCCAGCGGCGAGTCGAAATGGATCACCGGCGAGGCCGCGCGCACCGATGTGCAGCACTGGCGTGCGCGCAGCTCGGCGATCCTCAGCGGCAGCGGCACGGTGCTGGCCGACAATCCGAGGCTCACCGTGCGAGTGGCGTCCACCTCGCGCGCTCACGGTACCGAGGCCGATCACGAAGGCGAGTTCATGCCGCCGCTGCGCGTGATCCTCGATCGCCAGCTGCGCACGCCGGCCGGCAGCCACGTGCTGGACGGATCGGTACCGACCCTGCTGCTGCACGGCGCGGCGGCGTCCTGCGCGGATGGCCGTTTTTCGCGGGTGGAGCGGATGGCGCTGGCCACCCATGGCGATGGCCTGGATTTGCATGCGGCGCTCGGCCTGCTCGCGGGCCGCGGCTGCAACGAGGTGCAGGTGGAGGCTGGCCCGGTGCTCTGCGGCGCGCTGTTCGCCGCCGGCCTGGCCGACGAGTTGCTGCTCTACATCGCACCGCTACTGCTGGGCGATCGAGCCCGTCCGCTGATGCAACTTCCCACGCTCGGCGACATGGCCCGACGCTGGCAATTGCAGGCGGTCGACCAGCGCATGCTGGGCCAGGATATCCGTCTGCGGTTGCGACCGAACTGACTCAATGAGGCATGAGGGAAGCTGCGGCAACTTCGCGATGTCGCGTGGATCGTGTCGGGTCGCCACCTTCGCGTGCGTCCGCGCGGCGAGCACCTGCAGGCGGATGTCTGGCGGCGCTTCGGCAGCGTGGGCAAACATGGCGAATGCCATCAGCAGGAACCACAAGCCGCAGCTCAGGCGGGACAGGGAAGAGGGTGCGCATGGGTGACCTCAGCGGTTGAAGTCGATGGCGAGCTTGCCGAAGTGGCGGCCGGCGACGAGGTGCTCGAAGGCCTCGCGCAACTCGGCGAAGCCGTAGACGTGGTCGATCACCGGCTCCAGACCAGTGGCCTCGATGGCGGCGACCATCCGCTCGTGCGTCTCCAGCGGCGCCGCCGAAATGCCCTGCACGCGTATGCGTTTCAGCACCACCTTCGACAGGGGCAATGTGGCGTCCATCCCGCCGATCCAGCCGAGCACCCCGATGAAGCCGTGCATGCGCACGGCATCCAGTGATTGAGCCAGCGTCGCTGCGCCGATCGTCTCGACCACCGCGTCCACGCCGACCCCGCCGCTCGCTTCACGTACGAGCCCGCCCCACTGCGGGTTCCTCGCGTAGTTGATGCCGATGTCGGCGCCCAGCGCCTTCGCACGGTCGAGCTTGTCGTCGCTGGACGACAGCACGATCGCCCGCGCGCCGCGCAATCTGGCGAACTGCAATGCGAACAGCGAAACGCCACCGGTACCGAGCAGCAGAATGGTCTGGCCCGTAGTGACCTGGGCCAGCTCCAGTGTTTGCCAGGCGGTGAGCGCGGCGATCGGCAGCGTGGCGGCCTGCACGCTGGAGAGATGCGCTGGCACGTGTGCCAGCGAATATTGATCGAAGCAGGCCAGCTCGCGCATCACCCCGTCGAACGGGCCGCCGATTTCCGCGCCTTCCCATTCCGGCCGCATCGTGCCGGCGAGCCAGCGCGATTTGTAGAAGGTCGTGACGCGGTCGCCGGGCTTGAAACGGGTGACCGCATCGCCGACCTCCAGCACCGTGCCGGCACCGTCGGATACCGGCACGATCGGCAAGGACACGCCACGGTAGAGCTCGCCGGACACCAGCATGTGGTCGCGATAGTTGAGCGAGGCGGCTTCCATGCGCACCAGCACTTCGTTCGCGGCGGGCCGCGGTGCGGGAAGATCGACGAGGTCGAGATGGTCCAGACCGAACGCAGTGAGCTGGATGCTGCGCATGGCGTGCTCCTTGGCAAGAGGGGAATGCCGTCATGGTGGCCGCGCCATGCTCGAGTGATAATCCATCGTCGTGACACATCTTTCATTCGTCCCATGAACAAATCGTTCGAGCTCACGCCGACCCGCCTGCGCGAGTTGCGCGGCTTTGCCGCAGCGGCAAGGCGACTGAATTTCTCGCAGGCCGCGCGCGAGGTCGGCTGCACGCCCTCCGTGCTCAGCCGGCGTATCGCGGCGCTGGAGGATGCGGTGGGCGGCAAGCTGTTCCTGCGCACCACCCGGCGGATGACGCTGACCGCACGCGGCGAGAAATTGCTGGCGCATTGCCAACGGCTGGAGGCGGTCGTGACCGATCTGGCGACGGACCTGCGTCCGCCTCGTGGCGAACCCGCCGGCTGTCTGCGCGTGCATTTGCCGGCAGCCTACGGGCGCCATTGCATCGCGCCGTTGCTGGCCTCGTTCATGCGTCGACATGCGTTGATCCGGATCGAAGCGGTCTATGACGACGCCTACGTCGACATGGTCGAGGCGAAGATCGATCTGGCGCTGCGCGTGGGCAGGCTCGCCGACACGCAACTGGTGGCGCGGCGCGTCGGCACCATGCGGCGCTACCTGTGCGCTGCGCCCGATTACCTCTCCGCAGCGGCACCTCTGGCTGATCCGGCCGACCTGAAAAAGCACCGCTGCATTGCGTTCAGCGGGCTGCGTACGGGCACGCTGTGGCAGTTCAGCCAGCAGCGTCGGCGGCGTTCGGTGCGGATCGACCCGGTGCTGTCGAGCAACGATGCGCAGGCCATACTCCACGCCGCGTTGGCCGGTGTCGGCATCGCGATGCAGGGCGACTACATGGCCGATCCGCTGGTGGCGGCAGGACGCCTGGTCGAAGTGCTGCCGGACTGGTCATTGAGCAGTTCGCCGATCCACCTGTTGTGGCTGCCCGGCGCGGACCGGGCGCCGGCGCTGCGCCGACTGATCGACGATCTGGTGGACGCGCTGGGGCGCCTCGAACCGTAGCTCCATCGTGCGCGGGCCGGAACGCTGTTTCCCGTCGGGGTCGAGGAGCCGGCATGGCGGAGTGCTAGACTGCCCCGGCCGGCTTGGCCGGCAGTACACGACGTCTTCAGGGCGGGGCGAAATTCCCCACCGGCGGTAGGCCTTTCGAGGCGAGCCCGCGAGCGCTTCCGGCCATGCCGGAAGGTCAGCAGATCCGGTCGAATGCCGGAGCCGACGGTTGGAAGCGGGCGACCGCTTCCTCACAGTCCGGATAAAGAGAAGACGGCACGGCGGACGCTTCGCGGCGTGCGCCTGGCCTCATGCCTTGAGGCGTTTTTCGCATTGACTCGACGCGGGAAACGTTTCATGAAAGCCATTCATTCGCTGCATCGCATCGCCCTCCGCCCGGAGGTGCGCTGATGTTCACCGGCATCATCCAGACCGTGGGCCGCGTCGCGCGGCTCGAACCGCGCGGCGGCGACGTGCGCCTGCACGTCGACACGGCCGACCTCGATCTCGCGGACGTGCAACTGGGCGACTCGATCGCCGTGTCCGGCGTGTGCCTGACCGCGATCACGCTGGAATCGCGCGGCTTCAGCGCCGACGTTTCCAACGAGACGCTGTCGCTGACGTCGCTGGGCAAGCTGAAGGCCGGCGATCCGGTGAATCTGGAAAAGGCGCTGCGCCTGTCCGACCGGCTCGGTGGACATCTGGTTTCCGGCCATGTCGACGGCCTCGGCAAGGTCGTCTCGATCGTTCCCGATGCGCGTTCGCAGCGCTGGGCGTTCGAAGTGCCGCCGGCAATCTCGCGCTATATCGCCGCGAAAGGCTCGGTCTGCATCGACGGCACCAGTCTCACCGTCAACGAAGTGGCCGGGCACCGCTTCGGAGTGAACCTGATCCCGCATACGGTCGAACACACCGCGTTCCATTCGCGCCGCGTGGGCGACGTCGTGAATATCGAGGTGGACGTCATTGCACGCTATGTCGAGCGGCTGCTGTCCAGCGGCGAGACACCGCGGCTGGACGAGGCGTTCCTCAAGCAGCACGGATTCGCCTGATCTTTGGCTCCTCCCCCTGCTTGCAGGGGAGGGAGAACACCCTCCTCAAGGAACACCCATGCCCTTCAACACCATCCCCGAGATCCTCGAAGACATCCGCACCGGCCGCATGGTCGTCATCCTCGACGACGAGGACCGCGAGAACGAGGGCGATCTCATCATGGCCGCCGAGAAAGTGCGCGCCGAGGACATCAACTTCATGGTGCGCGAGGCGCGTGGCCTGGTCTGCGTCACGCTGACCGAACAGCGCACGCGCCAGCTCGGCCTGCGTCCGATGGTCAGCGACAACACCTCGTCGTACCACACCAACTTCACCGTCTCGATCGAGGCGGCCGAAGGCGTGACCACCGGCATTTCCGCGCACGACCGTGCACGCACGATCCAGGTGGCGGTGAAAGCCGACGCGAAGCCGCAGGACCTGGTCCAGCCCGGCCATATCTTTCCGCTCACCGCGCAACCCGGCGGCGTGCTGACCCGCGCGGGACACACCGAAGCGGGTTGCGACCTGGCCGCGCTGGCCGGGCTGGAGCCCTCGGCGGTGCTGATCGAAGTGCTGCATGAGGACGGCTCGATGGCGCGCCGGCCGGAGCTGGAAATTTTTGCCGCGAAGCACGGCCTGAAGATCGGCTCGATCGCCGACCTGATCCGCTACCGGCTCGAAACCGAGAAGACCGTGCAGCGCGTGCATGCGGAAGAGGTGCAGACCGAGTTCGGCATGTTCCGGCTGGTGGCCTATCGCGACGCGATCCGCCGCGGCCTGCATTTCGCGCTGGTGCGCGGCGCGGTCGACGACGGTGCGCCGGTGCTGTCGCGCGTGCACGTGCGCAACACGCTGTCCGACGTGCTGCACCTGCAGCGCGATGACCTTGGCCTCACCGTGACCTCGGCCTTGCGCCGCATCGCGGACGAGGGCCGCGGCGTGCTGCTGGTGCTGTCCGGCGAAGACACGCCCGAAGCGCTGCTGGCCCGGTTGCAGCGCCAGCCCGCCACGCAGGCGCCGGAAGACGTGCAGCAGCAGGAGTGGCGCCAGCTGGGTCTCGGCGCGCAGATCCTGGCCGACCTGGGCGTGCACCGGCTGCGGGTGCTTGGCACGCCGCGCAAGCTGGTCGGCCTGGGCGGTTTCGGGCTGGAAGTCGTCGAATACGTTTAGCCCGGCCGCTCCCACGCAGCCGGGCGGTCTTCCCGTCACTGCCGGAGTTCCGCCGTACAGCCGCCGTCCCTTCACCGCATAATCGGCCATCCTCGAACGACCAAACCATGTCCGATATCCGTATCCGCCTGATCGCCCCTTCCGGCTATCCGCACGATCCCGCTGCCCTGGCGCGCGGCGTCGAGCGCTTGCGTAAAGCGGGATGTTTAGTGGAAGGGCTGGACGTGCTCGAACGCGCCGACCTGCGTTTCGCCGGCAACGACGCCGAGCGCGCCGCCGACATCAACACGCTCGCCAGCATGGCCATCTTGCCGGACGTGGCGCTGGTAACCCGCGGCGGCTATGGCGCCTCGCGCCTGCTGCCGCACCTGCACTACGACGCCTTGCGCGAACGGCTGGCCGATGCGTCGACGCTGCTGGTCGGGCACAGCGACTTCACCGCGCTGCAACTGGCGCTGTATGCAAGGAGCGGCGTGCGCACGTTCAGCGGCCCCTTGCTGGCGGATTTCGGATCGGCAGCGTGCACGAGCGAAACCTGGCGACATTTCTGGAACACGATCACGTCGCCGGCATCCTCGGCCAGCTGGTCCGGCACGGCGACGGCTGACGTCGACGTGCAGGGTCCGTTGTGGGGCGGCAATCTCGCCGTGCTGTGCAGCCTGCTCGGCACGCCGTATTTCCCGCAGATCGAGGGCGGCATCCTGTTCGTCGAGGACATCGGCGAACCGCCGTTCCGGATCGAGCGGCTGTTGTATCAGCTGCACCTTTCCGGCGTGCTCGCACGCCAGCGCGCGCTTGTGCTCGGCGACTTCAGCCATTGCCGTCCCGGCCCTCGCGACAACGGCTACGACCTGGCGGCGGCGTTCGCGCAGGTTCGCGCCGTGGCGGGGATTCCGGTGATCGATGGCATGCCGCACGGCCACGCCGCGAACCAGCTGACCCTGCCGTTCGGTGCGCCGGCGCGGTTGCGTGTCGCGGACGGCCGCGCGCAGCTGGATTTCGAAGGGTATCCGCACCTGGATCGGCCGGCGCCGGCCGGCCTTCCCGAAAACCCGTAAAATAGCCGGCCAGCATGGGCTGACCGCCCACAGGAACAAGCATCCATGAAGATCATCGAAGGCGATTTCGCCACGCCGAAAGGCCGTTTTGCCATCGTCGCCGGTCGTTTCAACGGCTTCGTCGTCGAGCCGCTGGTCGCCGGCGCGCGCGACGCGCTGGTGCGCCACGGCGTGCAGGACGACGCGATCGACCTGGTCCGCGTGCCGGGCGCGTGGGAGATCGCGCTGGCCGCACACAAGCTGGCGAACTCCGGCAAGTACGCGGCGGTGATCGCGCTGGGCGCGGTGATCCGCGGTTCCACGCCGCACTTCGATTTCGTCGCCGGCGAGTGCGCCAAGGGCCTGGCGAAAGCCGCGCTCGATACCGGCGTGCCGGTCGCGTTCGGCGTGCTCACCACCGACAGCATCGAGCAGGCGATCGAGCGCTCGGGCACCAAGGCCGGCAACAAGGGCGCGGACGCCGCCATCGCCGCGCTGGAAATGGTCAATCTGTACGGGAAGCTGGCATGAGCCAGCATCCGCAGGGCCTCGACATGCAGGCGCGCTCGCGTGCGCGCCGCCGCGCATTGCAGGCGCTGTACGCGTGGCAGCTGAGCGGCAGCCACATGAACGCGGTGATCGATCAGTTCCGCCACGAGCAGGACATGGAAGTGGCCGACCTCGAGTATTTCGAGGACCTTCTGCACGGCGTCGAAAAGAACGTCGACGCGCTCGACGAAGCCCTGCGACCGCACATCGACCGCGAAGTCGCGCAGATCGATCCGATCGAACGTGCCGCGCTGCGCCTGGCCGCGTACGAATTGAAGTTCCGCCCCGATGTGCCGTACCGCGTGGTGATCAACGAGGCGATCGAAGTCACCAAGCGCTTCGGCGCCGATCACGGCCACAGCTACGTCAACGGCGTGCTGGACAAGCTGGCTTCCGAATTGCGCGCCGTGGAGAAGAAGGGTTGACGCCGGCCCCGGCGACGGGAGCCGGCGCGCTGGTACCGGTACTGGAAACGGATCGCCTGATATTGCGGGCGCATCGGGCCGACGACTATGCGGACTGCCTGGCTATCTGCGCGGACCCGGTGGTCGTTCGCCACCTCGGCGGCCGGCCTTTCTCCGGTGAAGAGGTGTGGCGCCGCCTGCTGAGCTACGTCGGCATGTGGCAACTGCTCGGCTATGGCTATTGGGCAGTCGAGGAAAAGGAAAGCGGCAGCTATATCGGCCATATCGGCTACACCGATTTCAAGCGCGACATACAGCCGTCGCTGCAAGGCATGCTGGAGTTCGGCTGGATACTGGCGTCGCACGCACACGGCAAAGGCTACGCGAGCGAGGCGGTGGCGGCGATGACGGCCTGGAGCCAGACACATTTTCCCGACCGGCGCGTGGTGTGCATCATCTCGCCCGAGAACCTGCCCTCGATCCGGGTGGCCGAGAAGGCCGGCTTCCGCCAGTGGCAGCAATCGGTCTACCACGACAGTCCCACCCTCATTTTTACCCGTTAGCCAGCTTCCCCTCGGGCGATCCGTTGATGGAATTCGATCTGATTGAACTGATCCGTCGGCGCACGATCCAGCCGCGCGACGACGTGCGCCTCGGTATCGGCGATGACGCTGCGGTGCTGGCGGTGCCGGCCGGACAGGAGCTCGCCGTTGCGATCGACACGCTGGTCGAGGGCGTGCATTTCCCGCGCGGCACCGCCGCTGCCGACATCGGCTGGAAAGCGCTGGCGGTGAATCTGTCCGACCTGGCAGCGATGGGCGCAAGTCCGGCCTGGGCGCTGCTGGCGCTGACCTTGCCCGATGCCGACGCCGCTTTCGTCGAGGGCTTTTCCGAAGGTTTTGCGAAGCTGGCGCAGTCGCACCGGCTGGCGCTGGTCGGCGGTGACACCACGCGGGGACCGCTGAGCATCAGCGTGGCCGTGCACGGTTTCGTGCCGCCGGGCAAGGCGCTGGTGCGCAGCGGCGCGCGCGTCGGCGACGCGGTGCTGGTCACCGGCACGCTAGGCGATGCCGCCGCCGGCCTGCACGCATTGCAGCAGCCGTTGCGCGATGACGACACTCGCGCCGGCCTGCGCGATTTCCTGATCGAGCGGCTCAACCGCCCGACGCCGCGGCTGGCGGCGGGCGCCGCCTTGCGCGGGCAGGCGAGTGCCTGCATCGACATCTCCGATGGCCTGCTGGCCGATCTCGGCCATGTCTGTGCGGCCAGCGGCGTGGGCGCGGAGATCGACGCCGCCTTGTTGCCGCGTTCGCCGGCGCTGATGGCGCTGTACGACGAAGCCGGCGCCGCGCAGTTTGCGTTGAGCGGCGGCGACGATTACGAATTGTGTTTCACCGTGCCGGCGCAGCGGCTGGCCGACGTGCAGGCCGATCTTTCGCGACTCGGCTGCGGCGCCACGCGCATCGGCCGCATCGTCGAAGGCGCCGGCGTGCGCGTGCGTGGTGCCGGCGGCGAGTGGCTGGCCACGGATCGGGCAGGCTGGGAGCATTTCGCGTGAGCGCAAAAAAGAACCTGAGCGGCGAGCAGCGTCGTGCCTTGTTGGCCACGCCGGCCGGCTGGCTCGCCTGCGGCTTCGGTTCGGGGCTGGCGCCCGTCGCGCAAGGCACGTTCGGTTCGCTGGCCGCGCTGCTGCCCTGGCTACTGCTGCGCGAGCTGCCGCTGCCGCTGTATCTGGTCGTGTTGCTGCTCGGTTTCGGCGTGGGCGTATGGGCCTGCAACGTCGCCGGTCGTGCGCTTGGCGTGGACGATCACCGCAGCCTGGTCTGGGACGAGTTCATCGGCCAGTGGATCGCGCTGCTCCCGCTGCTGCTGATGCCTTCGCCGTGGTGGACCATCGCCCTCGGCTTCGCACTGTTCCGCCTGTTCGATGTGTGGAAGCCCTGGCCCATCCGGTGGCTCGACCGACGCGTCAAGGGCGGCTTCGGCGTGATGATCGACGACGTGCTCGCCGGTGTCTTCGCGGCGATCGTGCTGGCGTTCGGATTGCATTTCTTGCCGTAACGTCCTGTCCTGGCGGTGCGAGAGGCTTCGACTTCGCGCCTGCGGCGCTACGCTCAGCCCGAACGGTGGGGTGACGTGCAGTTTCTGGATCGGCATGCGCGATCCGCCGTAACCTGATTTCCGAAAACTGATACCACCACCAGCCGATCTCCCTGAGCGTAGCCACGCAGCGGCGGAGTCGAAGGGGCTCCGCGAGCAGGCGCCAAGGCGCCCCGTTCGACTGGCAATTACGCGTCAAGGCGTAGACTTTCCGTTTCCCGGTTCCACCAGGAGTCTCCCATGCAATACCGTCGCCTCGGCACCTCCGGCCTGCAACTGTCCGCGCTGTCGTTCGGCGCCTGGGTCACTTTCGGCAAGCAGGTGGGGCGCGCGCAGGCGCGCGAGCTGCTGGCGCTGGCGCACGATCGCGGGGTCAACTTTTTCGACAACGCCGAGACCTACAACAACGGTGTCGCCGAGCAGGTAATGGGCGACGTGCTGGCCGACCTGCGCTTTCCGCGCGACAGCTATTGCGTCTCCAGCAAGGTGTTTTTCGGCGCGGTCGACGAGCCGCTGCCGACCCAGCGCGGGCTCTCGCGCAAGCATGTGATGGAAGCTTGCCACCAGGCGCTGCAGCGGCTGCGTGTCGATTATCTCGACCTGTATTTCTGCCATCGGCCCGATCCGAATACGCCGATCGCGGAAACCGTGGCGGCGATGGATACGCTGATCCGCCAGGGCAAGGTGCTGTACTGGGGCACCAGCGAATGGCCGGCCGAGGCGATCCACGAAGCGCACAGGGTTGCCCGCGAGAATCATCTCTATGCGCCGGTGATGGAGCAGCCGCAGTACAACCTGCTGCACCGCGAGCGGGTGGAGGTGGAGTACGCGCCGCTGTACGAGGCCTATGGCATGGGCACCACGATCTGGTCGCCGTTGGCGTCAGGCCTTCTCAGCGGCAAGTACAACGACGGCGTGCCGGCCGATTCGCGACTGGCCCAGCCCGACTACAAGTGGCTGCGCGAGAGCGTGCTGGGCCACGGCGACGAACGGCTAGGCAAGGTGCGCGCCCTGCAGCCGATCGCGGCCGAACTGGACACCAGCCTGGCCCAGCTCGCGATCGCCTGGTGCCTGCTCAACCCGCACGTTTCCACGGTGATGCTCGGCGCCAGCAAGCGCGAGCAGCTGGAGCAGAACCTGGATGCGCTGGACCTGTTGCCGCGGCTGGATGCGTCGGTGGCGCAGCGGCTTCGCCAGGTTGTCGAGGCGGGCTGAGGAATGAGAGCGGTTCCCGGCGAGTGGTGAAACCCATCGCCGACCCGATACGCGACGCGAGACGTGCATCCGCTGTCGAGGAAAGACTTTTCGCGAGACACGCGCAGCAGGCGATGGATGCCTGGTCGATCCATTTCACTCCGTGCGAATCGCGACCACGGGCGGCACCTTGGCGGCATAGCGCGCCGGTCCCCATACGGCCAGCTGACCGAGCAGCCATAGCAGCAGCGCGCCGAGCAGCGGCACATAAAGCGGCATGTGGGGCAATTCATAGACATGCATCAAGCCGAGATTCGCCAGGAGCGCAAGCAACGCGCCGAGTACGATGCCGCCGCCGACGATCAGGAAATTTTCCGCATGGAAGTATCCAAGGATATCGCCCGTTGTTGCGCCGAGCGAACGCCGAATGCCGATCTGCTTGCGTCGCTGGCTTACCCAGAAACTGCTCAACCCCACGATGCCGCCTGCGGTAGCCAGCAGTAACAATCCGCTGAGAATGCTCATCAGCATCGCCACGCTGTGATCGTCTGCATAAGCCCGCTCACGGATCTGGGCCATGGTAACGACGCCTGCTTTCGGATCAATGATGCGCAGGCCGCCACGCTCCTGCAGCGCTTTCAGCGTCGCAGCGATCACCGGTTTCATGGCGACGGAATCGGTACGCACCAGATACACGACACCCTCTGGATCGAGATAATGCGTCGGGACCAGCACGGTATAGCCATCCAAATTGCCCGAATTTTTGAATGCGCCCTGCAGGCTGGCGAGGATCCCGATGATGACGGCAGGCCCGTCCGTCAGGTAAACCGTCTTGCCAAGGGCCGAACCATCGGGAAACAGCTTATGGGCAAGACTGCGGGTAACGACGATGCAGGCAGGCGACACCTTGTCGTTGGGGCCGATGGCGGTGATTTCATCGGGGCGAAAGTTGCGCCCCGCGACCAGCGATATGCCCAGCGTATTGATCGTGTGCTCGTCGGAAGCAAAGTACGTGACAAGCAGACCGGTCGTCTTCTGATCCGGTTTGAGCTTCAGTCGCTGGATGATGTCGTCTTTGAATCCTCCCAGTGGAAACCCCTGGCTGGAAAACGCGTCACGCACGCCTGCGACATGACGCAGGGACTCCAGGTCGGCGCGAATATTCGCATTGATTCGGGCCGCATTCTGACCCAGCTTCCACCCGTTGCGGATAACGAAGAGATGGGCTTCATCCGTGCTGGTGGGGCGAGATAGATGGACAATGCGGGTTGCCACGATAAACAGTGCGTTGGATGCCACTGCCAGCGTCAGAGCCACCTGAAGGAGGATGAGCGCGGTGGCCACCTTGTGTCGAGCTAGTGCGGCCACGATCGGCCGCAGCTGCATGAATGTCCTGCTGAGTGCCATGACGGTAATCTCAATTGATCTTGATTTGCCAGGCGGGCTGGGTTTGCGCCGCACGCCAGGTCGGATACAGGGCGGACACCACCGTGGCAGCGACGGCGAGCAGCACGGTCAATGCGATCAGCGAGGTATCGGCATGTACGAGGCGTGCAATGCTCGGCTCGAAAAGTGCCCCGGCACCCCATACGCCCAGCAGCGTCAGTGCCACGCCGAGCAGACCGCCAACCAAACCCATGGTGGCCGCCTCGATCAGGAACTGCCGGTAGATGGCAACTCGCGAAGCCCCCAGGGCGCGGCGAACGCCGATTTCCGGTGCTCGCCGCATGAATCGTGCAAGCATGAGCCCGACCACGTTGACCAGGACAATCAGCAGAAAGCTGGCTGAGACCAGCATCGACAAGCTCGATGCTCTGGGGGTGACCTGCAAGAACGCCAGCCAGTCCGTCAGATTGCGCAGGCGTATGTCGGGCGGCCACGAGAAGCGCCCGAGACGTTGCTGTTCCGCGGCATAGTGGCGCAAGTATTCGCGGTAGCGATCCGCGTCGGCGGGCGTCGCCAGCTCCACCCAGGCAACGATCCGGTCACATTCGCTGTGCAGGTAGGCATCCCAGTTGGACTCGTCAAAAGCCTGCAAATCCGTCGGGCAATATGAGAATGTGCTGTCCTTCTTCATATCGGTCGCGCGGGTGAACGGGATATAGATATCCCCCACGTCATCGAACGGACGCACGTCGTCGCCAGCGTCAAAAAAGCGGGGTCTCGGGTTCCAGTCCTCCAGCACGCCGCCGATCCGGAAGAGTTGGCCGTCCAGCCGGATCTCGCGCCCGACACTGTTTTGTCCGCCAAACAGCGTTTCGTTCAAGTGCCGGCTGATGACCGCCACGGTGGCGTGCTGTGCATCGTCATTCGCGGCCCACCCGCTGCCAAAGCGAAAAGGCACGTCGAACATGGTGAAGAAATCGGCGGTCACCGCATCACCTGTTTCGGTCATGGCAGGAACCGATGGACTATCCGATTCCACTTGCCACTGCGTGGGATAGAGCAGCGTTTGCCGGCTGGCCTTGTGTGCCTGCCACAGCGCCATCGCATCGTTGTAACTCAGTGTCTCAGGTGGTTCGCCGTACCAGTTATAGGACGGGCCAAGGTTGTCGATCTGTGGCACGTAAAGCCGGGATGACTTGCCGGGGAGCGGATCGCTCGTGGTCGCGCGGAACACGGCATAGGACACCATGCAGGCCGCCACCCCGAAGGCCAGCAGCACGATCACCAGCGCCGTCAAAGCTTTGCTTCGTCCGCTGCTTCGCAACGCCAACGCAACGTAATATCCCCACATAAAGCCCCCTGACAGGCTGTTGAGCGTCCCGGTCGGGCTCGTTGAGATCCGCTCACTGCAGAGCCCGCCGATGCGTCGTCCAGACGTCCAGCAGCTTGGCACGTTCTCATACGTTACGACAAAGGATCGCGTGCTTGTCCAGGTTCCGATCCGCGGGCGGACAGGTCTTCGGTTGGATCGAAACCAGGGCTGGACCGCTAATCGCGCGGGCGCAGCAGGTCGTCGGCGTCGGCGGTATGGAAATGCCGCTTGAACGCGACTTCACCGGAGGCCGGTTCCTCCAGTTCGCAGGCGTAGCGATGGCCGGCGTAGACCGCATGCGCGATCAGTCCGGGTGCCTCGGCGTCGCCGATGCAGCGCACCGACCGTAGGCCGGCGGCGGACCATTCCGCTTCGCG
>Ga0070714_100001100_pt1 | contig 19346 bp, 18 predicted proteins | sample LARL83metaG_FD_65450 | JGI IMG/M metagenome (GOLD analysis project Ga0070714, IMG submission 65450) | Corn, switchgrass and miscanthus rhizosphere microbial communities from Kellogg Biological Station, Michigan, USA - LAR L8-3 metaG | ecosystem: Host-associated > Plants > Roots > Rhizosphere ... | reverse complement strand
GGCCCCGTCAATCGTCTCAGGCCGCCTCGAAACGCCTCACACAACCTGCAAATGACGTATCCGCCCATGCTCGGTCGGGGTGGCGGAACCCTAGCCGCTCGTGGTCATTGACCGCGTCGGTGCCACATGTGAGGGTCGCTCAGGGGACGCGCGAGAGGGGTTAGCGCATGAAGGCATTCCTGCGCCGCAAGCAGCTACAGCCGGGGCGGCTGGGCCGGCCGGTGATCGTCTTCGGCACGGTGGCCGGGGCGTTGGCGCTGGCCGCGGTCGCACCGCTGTCGGGGGCGGGAGCGGCCACCTCGGGTGCCCCGAACCCCGCGGTCGTCGGCCGGTGGAGCAAGGCGTTCAACCCGGGCAGCAACGCGGTGGGCATCAGCGCCACCCTGTTGCACACCGGCCAGGTGATGATCATGGGCGACGAGCAGTTCCGGAAGACCACGGTCACCTCCGCCTACCTCTACAACCCGGCCGCCAACAGGATCCGGAAGGTGATCACTCCCGACGAGGTGTTCTGCGGGGGGATGATCACCCTCGCCGACGGCCGGATGCTCACGATCGGCGGCACCGGCGCCAAGATCCCGATCGGCCTCAAGGCCAACTACCTGTTCAACCCCACGACCCTGAAGTGGACCCGGCAACCGGACACGCCGCTGGGCAGGTACTACCCGACGATCGCCGAGCTGCCCAGTGGCCGGGTGTTGATCGTGGCCGGCACGGAGGCGGACGGGTTGACGCCGAACCCGACGGTGGAGGTGTACACCCCGCCGGCGGCCGGCAAGGCCGTCGGGACCATCAAGAACGTGGGACCCGACCACACCACCGGGTTCTACCCGAAGCTGTTCGTGATGCCGGACGGCAAGGTGCTCGACGTGAAGGGCCAGAGCTCGGCCCGGTGGGACCCGACCAACTGGAAGTTCATGGGGAGGCTGCCGCAGTCCGCCGGTCCCGGCGCAGCCGGGATCTTCCTGCCCGGCGGGCCGCTCGGGTCCAACCGCGTGCTCAGCGTCGGCGGGCTCCTGCACGGCAAGGCCCTCGCCGCGACGGAGAAGTTCGACTACACCAACCCGACGGCGGGCTGGCGGCTGGGACACCCGATGCCGCAGCCGCGCGCCCACATGAACCTGGTGCAGGTGGCCAACGGGTCGGCGTACGGCATCGGCGGGAACAGCGTCGGCCTGTACGGCGCCGGGCAGCGCCGCACGTTGCGCTACAACCCGAAGACGGACACCTGGCGGGGCCTGGCCGTGCAGTCGGTGCGCCGCGCCTACCACTCCACCGCGGTGCTGCTGCCCGACGGACGGATCCTGTCCGCCGGTGACACGGGGGTCGGCGGTGGCGGTGCGTTGCTGGACATCTACTCCCCGCCGTACCTGTTCCGCGGTCCGCGGCCGGTGATCCACGCCGCTCCGGCACACGTGCGCTACCGCGCCAAGTTCAAGATCGCCGCGACCGGCCGCGGGATGAGCCAGGTCGTGCTGATGGCGCCCGGCTCCACCACCCACGCCGTCGAGATGCAGGCACGCCGGGTCGTGCTCCGCGTGACCCGCACTGCGCATGGGTTCGTGGCGACGGCACCTCCGTCGGCGGGTGTGGCACCTCCCGGCTACTACATGCTGGTCGTGGTGACCAAGGGTGGCGTGCCGTCCAAGGCGCACTGGATCCACGTCGGCCGGCGCTGACCCGATCCGGAAGCAGGGGCCCGCGGATCCGTGACGGCGCAGCAAGCACGGGCAGTACGTCGAGTCGTGGTCGGCGTGGACGGGTCCCAGCAGTCGCTGGCGGCGCTGCGATGGGCGTCCGGACCTGGACGCCACCCAAGTGCTCGAGGAGGCGCTCACCGAGGCGTTCGGTGAGCACCGACCCGCACGTCTCACCGCGCAGGCCCTGGAGGGGTCCGCCCGGGTCGTCCTGCTGGACGCGAGCGACGGCGCGGACCTGCTCGTGGTCGGCAGTCGCGGCCACGGCGGCTTCGCCGGCATGCTGCTCGGCTCGGTCTCAGCGCGCAGCGGCCCCAGCCGGCCGGCGAGGCACTACCCTGAGGCCAGCCGTTCAGGCAGCCAAGGGGGAACCATGTCGGCGCCGACCGAGACCTGACCGGTTGCCACAGCGCCCCGCGGCCACGGCGGGGGTGGCCGGCGGTGGGCGGACCATCAGGGACTGCTCTCGCTGCGAACCTGGCGCGCCCGGCGTGCACACGACCACAACGGTTCACGTGACCCGCTGTTGCGGCGGTTCACGCTGGAGGGACGACAACAACGGGTCACCTGACCCGTTGTTGCGGTGGCTCGAGGGCCGCCACGGAGCACCGCGCCGTGCCAGCGCCAGACGCGTCCCGCACCTCCGCGCCGGCCGAGCAGTCCCGGGCCGGAGCGACGATCGTGGTCAGCGACGACCTCGGCGGCCGGCTGAAGTCCCCGGACGGGAGCGTGCCGTTCGCCGTCGACCGGGACCGGGCGGGCGCCGAGTTCCGGCAGTGGGTGGGCTCCCGCTGGTTCGCCCCGAGCGCGCTGAAGAAGGTGGTCCGCGCGGACAGCATGCGCGGCGCCTACCTGCCGTACTGGACGTTCGACGACAAGACCAGCACCGACTACACCGGGCGCCGCGGCGAGTACTACTGGACGACCGAGACCTACACCACCACCGACGCCAACGGGAACACCCAGACCAACACCCGGCAGGTGCGGCACACCCGGTGGTACCCAGCGTCGGGCCGGGTCGCCAGGGAGTTAGTGGACCTCATGGTGGCCGCGGTGGAGTCCCCGGACCTGGAGGTGCTGCGCGAGCTGGGCCCGTGGTCGACCGCGGACGCCACCGGCTTCGAGCCGCAGTTCCTGGCCGGGTTCGACACCCCCCGCTACACGGTGCCCGCCGAGGCCGGCTTCGCGGTGGCCAAGCGCGCGATGGCCGACCGGATCGAGGAGGACTGCCAGCAAGACATCGGCGGCGACGAGCAGCAGGTGCTGTCCATGCAGATCACCGACTCCGACGTGCTGTTCCGGCTGCTGTTGATGCCGGTGTGGCTGGCGACGTACGCCTTCTCCGGCAAGACCTACCGCAGACCTCGCAGCACTGACCGGCCGGCTCGCTACTGGGCGGTTCTCTCCCGCTCGGCGCCGGTGACCCGCGCCGGCACCCCGCGCACGCAGTGCGCCCGCAGCGCGGAGGTCTGCGCCGCGCGGGTGAACTCCACCGAGATGTAGCGGCTCCATGTCGCCAGCCGGTAGGCCCAGCCGTAGAGCGGTGCGGCGTAGAGCAGGTGCGCCGCACGGCCGCGGCAGGCGACCCCCACCATGCCTCCGGGCAGCTGCCAGCTGCGGGAGATGCCCTTCGGGGGAGCGGCCAGCCGGGTGACGCTCGTCCCGCCCAGCGGGTGGTTCTGGTCCGTCCTCCGCGGGGCGACGGTCGTCCCCGCACTGGGGGACGGTCGGGGCTGCGCCAGCTGGGCGCGGACCTCGGCCGGCGACAGCGGCCGTAGCTCGGCGGCACCGGCAGGCCGGCCCAACCGGGACACCGCGACCCAGGCGACCGTGCCGGCCAGCACCGTCGCCACCAGCCACGCGGTCACGGCCAGGCCTCCGCGCACCACCGGCGAGACGCTCTGCATAGGCACAGCGTGGGGGACACCGGCTTAGGTCGGAGTTAACAGAGGCCTAAGAGTTTCGACCTCGGCGGCCATCTGCCCGATTTCTCCATGGACCCGGCGGAGCCGGGAACCTACCGTCATCACATGGCCAGTGTCCTGATCGTGGAGGACGATGCCGCGGTCCGCGACGCACTGGTCCGAGCCCTGGGCGGCACCACCCACGTGCCGTGCGCGGCGAGTACGGCGATGGACGGGCTGCGGCTCACACTCGACGAGCGTCCGGACGTCGTACTCCTCGACCTCGGCCTGCCCGACGTGGACGGGACCGCGCTGCTGGCCATGATCCGGTCGGTGAGCGAGGTGCCGGTGATCGTGATCAGCGCCCGGGACCAGGACAGCGACATCGTCGGCCTGCTGGAGGCCGGCGCCGACGACTACCTGGTCAAGCCGTTCTCGCCGCGGCAGCTGGAGGCGCGCATCGGCGCGGTGCTGCGGCGCAGCCGGCCGCAGGCGCCGTCCGGGCCACTCGTGGTGGGCGGCCTGCGAATCGACCTCGCCGGGCGCAACGCCACCGTCGAAGGACGGCCGCTGTCGCTGAGCCCCAAGGAGTTCGACCTGCTGGTGTACCTGGCCGAGCACCGCGACCAGGTGGTCACCAAGCGCGAGCTGGCGGCGGCGGTGTGGAACCAGCCCTACGGCGGCTCGGACAAGACCTTCGACGTGCACCTGCACTGGCTGCGGCGCAAGCTCGGTGAGACCGCGGAGCAGCCCCGGTACCTGCGTCGGGTCCGCGGCGTGGGCGTGAAGCTGGTGGACCCCAGGTCATGAGGCGGGTGTTCGTCGTGTACGGCGCCGCGCTGACCTCCGCCGTACTGCTGGCGCTCATCGTGCCGCTCGGGCTGCTGGCGAGCACCCTGGCGCGGGACCAGGCGATGACCGCGGCCCGGCAGGAGGCCCAAGGACTGACCGTGATCGCCGCCTCGGCGAACCGGGCCCATCTCCGCGAGGTGGTGGAGGCGCTCAACCACGGTGCCCGGCGCACCACGGTGTTCCTGCCCGACGGCACGACCATCGGGGCGCCGGCCGCGCAGACGCCCAGCGTGCGGCTGGCCCGGCGCGGGGTCGCGTTCGCGGGGACCGCCCCAGGCGGGCAGGAGGTGCTGCAACCTGTGGCGGGCCGCAAGGGGGTCACGGTGATCCGCACCTTCGTGCCGGCCTCCACGCTCCAGGCGGGGGTGGGCGCCGCGTGGGCGACGCTGGTGGTCGTCGGCGCCTTCCTGCTCGCCGCCGCCGTGCTGGCCGGCTGGATGCTGGCGCGTCGGCTGTCCCGCTCGGTGACCGACCTGGCGGACGCGGCCGAGCGCGTCGGCGCCGGTGAGCTGGACGCCACCGTGCAGCCCTCCGGTCCCCGGGAGGTGGCCGCGGTGGGCCGGGTCCTGAACGGGCTCGGCGCCCGCATCGCCCGCATGCTCAGCCAGGAGCGGGAGCTGAGCGCCGACCTGTCCCACCGGCTGCGCACCCCGGTGACCGCGCTCCGCCTGGACGTGGACTCGCTGGCCGATCCGCAGGAGCGGGCCCGGATGGCGCGGCACGTCGACGCGTTGGCTGCGGCCGTGGACGCCGCTGTGACCGCCGCCCGCACGCCGGAGCGGCCGCCCGTGTGCGCACGGTGCGACGCAACCCGAGTGGTGGCCGAGCGGGCCCGGTTCTGGGCGGTGCTCGCCGAGGCGACCCACCGACCGTTCACGGTCTGTGTGCCGGAGGACCCGCTGCCGGTCCGGGTGCCGGCCGACCAGCTCGGCGCCGCCCTGGACGCGCTGCTCGACAACGTCTTCAACCACACCGCCCCCGGCACGGCGTTCACGCTCAAGGTCGCGCAGGGACCGGCGGGGGAGGTGGACGTGGTGGTGGAGGACTCCGGCCCCGGCCTGGCCAGGGTGCCAGCCGAGGCTGACATCGCCGTCGACGGGGTGCGCCCCGGAGCGGGCACCGGGCAGCGGCGCCGACGGTCGACCGGCCTCGGCCTCGAGGTGGCCAGGCGCACCGCGGAGACGGCCGGCGGCCGGCTGGACCTCGGTGACCGTGACGCCGGCGGGGCCAGGGTGGCGCTGACGATGCCGCTCGCCTTGACCGAACGTTAACCAAAGCATGCTGCGCCGCTAACCGGCGTCCTTCCATGCTGTTCCCCAGCGGACCGTGAACCCTCGTGCGAGGACGACTGGTGAGACAGACGACCCGACCGGGTGCCGCCGGCGCTCCGCCCCCCGCGCCGGCGGCACCACTCTCTCTTCTCGGGCGCGAAGGTCGGCAGCACAGGTGAACACCTCGGGAGCATGATGACGATCCAGACCCAGCAGGCCCGGGACACCCGGGGACGGCCCACTCCGGTCATGCGGATGTCCTTCCGCGCGTTCGGCACGGACGTCTCCCTCGTCGTCGACCGTCCGACCGCTCGCGCGGCAGCGGCCCTGGAACGGGCGCGGGCCGTGTTCACCCGGGTGGAGACCGCCTGCAGCCGGTTCGACCCGGACAGTCCGCTGATGCGGGCCAACCGGCGACCGCACCGCTGGCACGCCGTGCCAGCCGAGTGCGCAGACACCGTCCGCGAGGCCGCCCGCGCACACGAGGCGACCGGTGGCGTCTTCGACCCCCGCATCCTCGAGACCCTCCTGAGGCTGGGCCAGAATCGCAGCTGGCCGTTGCTCGAGGGTGGCGGCTGCGAACGGGAAGAGTGGCCATCCGGCCCCGGTGGTCCCACCAGCCTGCCCCGCTGGCAGCCACTGGTCGACCAGCAGCCCGGCCGGAGCCGCATTCACCTCGACGGCGCCCCCGTCGACCTCGCCGGCATCGGCAAGGGGCTAGCGGTGCGCAGGGCCTGGCAGCAACTGCGGCAGGCCGGCCGGAACGTGATGGTGCACGCCGGCCTCGACTGCCGGTTCTCCGGGCCGGGCCCCGACGGCGACGGCTGGCGGGTGGAGGTGGACGACCCACGCGGCGGCACCGCACCGCTCGCGGCGCTGCTACTCACCGACACCGGCTGCGCAACGACCTCCATCCGGGTGCGCCGCTGGCTGGCGGACGAGGCGACGGTCCACCCGCTCGTCCACCCGCGGACCGGCACCGGACGCGGCGAGGGCCTGCTGTCGGTGACCGTGATCCACCCGGATCCGGCGTGGGCCAGGGCATGGAGCGAGACGCTGTTCCTGGCCGGCCGCTCGCAGGTCGCGGCGGTCGCGGCCATCCGGGACCTGGCCGCCGTCTGGGCGGAGGCGGACGGCACGCTGCGGTGCAACGACGCCGCCCGCCGCCAGATGCTCTGGACGGCTGCCGAGGGCTGCCTCTGACGCGACCGGCTACTTCTCCGCCGGCGCCGGCCGCGCCCGTCGTACCTGCGGCCTGCGGAACATCGGCAGCCCCTCGTGCTTGCGGATCAGTCCCCACACCACGGAGACCGCCACCAGGGTGACCAGCCCGGCGACCACGATCAGCACCGGATGCGTCTGGTTCTCCCCGGCGCCCAGCGGCGCCCAGCCGGCCTTGTCCAGCAGCGCCAGCCCGGACATGGTGAGCACCACGACCAGGCCGCGGCGGATCAGCGAGGACGGCACCCGAGGCGCCACCCGGGCGCCCAGCATGCTGCCCGGCACCGAGCCGAGGATCAGCGGGACGGTCACGCTCAGGTCCAGCCCGTAGGCCAGGATGTTGGCCACCGCCGCGGCCAGCACCAGCGGCACCGCCTGCACCAGGTCGGTGCCGACCAGCTTCACCGCCGACAGCGTCGGGTACAGCATCACCAGCGCGATCATGATCACCGAGCCGGAGCCGACCGAGGTGATGCCCACCAGCAGGCCGCCCAGCGCGCCGATCGCCACGGTCGGCAGCGGCCGGATCCGCGGTTCGCCCTCGGCGTGCCGGCCGGAGCGGACCGCGCGCAGCTGCAGGTAGAGGCGCAGGGCGTACGTCGCACAGGCGAGCAGCAGCGCGAACCCGATCGCCAGCTGCAGCACGGTCTCCACCTGGTCGGGGGCGGCGAACCAGTGCACCAGGTGCGGGCCGAGGAATGCCATCGGCACCGAGCCGAGCATCAGCCAGCCGGCCAGCCGCAGGTTCGGGGAGCCCTGCCGCCAGTGCACCAGCGCCCCGCCGGACTTGTACACCGCCGAGGCGGTCAGGTCCGCGGTGACCACGGTGGACGCGCTGCCGACGCCCAGGAACAGCAACGCCGGGGTCATCAGCGCGCCGCCGCCCATCCCGGTGATGCCCACCACGATGCCGACCAGGAAGCCGGCGACGATGATCTTCAGCTGGTCCAGATGAGCCAGCAGCCAGCCGTCGGCCAGCACCTGGTGCGCGAGCTGCAGCATGGGACCTCCCCGTGCGTCGATGAGTCGTCCCGACCATTATGAACAAAGTCCAGTTGTCTTGTCGAGTTACTCAGGACTGGCACTTCCTCGCCCAGTCGTCGGGCGGGTGACCGCCCGTAGCCGGTCACCCGCCTGAAAGGTCGGCTAGGGGCGGGGACGGAGCACGCAGAACTCGTTGCCGTCGGGGTCGGCCAGCACCACCCAGGACACGTCGCCCTGGCCCACGTCGATCCGGTGGGCGCCCAGCCCCTCCAGCCGGGCCACCTCGGCGGCCTGGTCGTCGGGTCGCAGGTCGATGTGCAGCCGGTTCTTGACCGTCTTCGACTCCGGCACCTTCAAGAACAGCAGGTCGGGCGCCACCCCGTCCTCGGGGCTGCCGGAGGGGGGCTCGAGCACCACCTCGTCCGATCCGTCGTGGGTGCGCCGCCAGCCGAGCGCCGCCTCCCAGAAGGTGGCGATGGCAGCGGGGTCATGGGTGTCGACGCAGAGCGCCTGGAAACGTACGGTCATGGCGGGAGCATCTCCGGGCCACGCGGTGCTGGCAACGGGATTTCCGCACCGTCAGCGGGGCGGCGGCCCCGGCTCGGGCTCGGGTCTCGGCGCCGGTCCGGGCTCCGGCTCCGGTCCGGGCGTGGATTCCGGCGACGGTTCGGTTCCCCCGGGCAGCTTCCCGGTCGCCAGCTGCAGCTGGTGCATCTCCTCGGCCCGCGCCAGCGCAACTTCCGCGGCTTCGACGGCTCTAGTGGCCTCCCGGTGGTGCTCCGCGGCCCACTCCGGCTCCTCGTGGGCCGCCAGCAGCTCCAACGCACTGGCGATGGCCCGCTCGGCTCGCGCGAGATCGCCGAAGCCCGCGGCCGCGTGGCCCAGCAGGCTCCGCAACGTCGCCCGCGCCAGGTGGTCGCGGGCCCGGCCGACGAGCAGCCGCAGCCGCTCCCCCCGCTGCAGGGCCAGGTCGGCCCCTCTCAGGGCCTCCCGGGCCAGGGCCGCCCGACGCTCGTGGAGCGCCGGGTCGCCCTCGGAGGACAGTCCCTCCAGCGTGTCGGCGACCCGCTGCTCGCTGTCGGCCACCTCTCCCGCCAGGAACGCGGCCTGCTGTGCGGACTCCAGCGCTGCGGCCTCGCGGGCGGTGGCTCGCCGCAACGCGATGCTCAGCTCGGCGTGCGGCGACCCGGGCTCCGGATACCGCTCCGCCGACTCCACGGCCGCCTGCTGACGCACCCAGGCCCCGAGCTCCCGCGCCCGGGCCGCGGCCCTGCGGTCCTCGGCCTGCTGGTAGTCGTGCAGCCGGTTCAGGAACGTGCCCAGCACCTCCCGGTCCTCCGCGGTGAGCAACCACCCTTCCTGGGCGTCCTCACGCTCGACGGCGGCCAGCCGCGCCGACTGCGTGCGTCCGGTGGCGCGCACGCGCTTGTCTCGCCGTTCGGCCTGCTCATCCGACGTCTCGTGACCTGGTTGTTCCGTCGCCACGGCAGCAGTCTGGGAGACCGACCGGGACCAGCCCAGGGGCGAAAGACCCCGGGGCGTGAGTCAGGGCAGCAGCTTGTACACGTCGATGGTGGTCTCCTCCGGCATCGCCGTGAAGCCACCCTCGATGCCCTGCTGGAACCGTGGCATCAAGATCTCGTCGCGGAACCGCTCCCAGCTCTCCTGCGACTCATGGACGGCCATGATCGTCCAGCCGCCCTTCGAGGGTCCGGCGGCGTGGAAGAGCTGTCCCTGCGGGACCTGGTTGGGCCCGGGATGCACCGCGGCGATGGAGGCTTCGTACTGCTCCTTGGTGCCACCGGGGAAGTAGTGGATGATGCCGTAGGCCATGGCTGATCTCCGCTCCGAGTCGGACCTGCGGCCGTACGACGTACCGCCACGGCCGCCGTCTCGGACGCTAGCCCCGCGCCCACGCGCCGAACAATGACTCGTCGGAGCCACCGAGCAGACCACTGGCCCGGCCCGGACGGTGCCCCCCGCCCGGCTCAGCCGGGCGGGCTCGGCGTCGGCCCGCCGAACCTCGCGGACCCGCCAGGGACCGTTTCGAGGGCTTTGTCAACCCCCGTGAGGACGATCGGCGGCGGCCGCGAATCCCCCCGTCAGGCTAGAGACCCCGGCGAAATGCTCGTGTTTCATGAGTGACTTCGACCGGAACCGGCCGGTTAGACCCTCACAAAGGATCAGGGGCATGAACACACGCACACGCGTCGCGGCCGTCGCGGCCGCACTCGCCACGGCGGTCGGGGGAACCGCCTTGCTGCCAACCCAGGTGGACGCCGTCGGGAGGATCCCGATCATCAAGACCACCGTGACCCACAAGGCGATCCGCCTCAGCATGCACTCCGTCCAGGCCGGCCGGGTGCGGTTCCGCGTGGTGACCCCGGCCGGTGACCACGTCCTGCAGCTGGTCCGGCTGCACAAGGGCTACACAAAGGCCCAGTTCGGCCAGGACATGGGCAAGGCCTTCAGCGGCGACACCGCCGCCATCAAGCGGGTCGACCGGCGCGTCACCTGGGCCGGCGGCGCGGAGGCCAAGCCGAACAAGGGTGGCGCCTTCGCCACCGTGCTGACCGCCGGCACGTACTACCTGATCGACCAGAACGACCAGACCGGCAGGGTGGTCTCCGCGTTGACGGTGACCGGTCCGCTCGAGGCGCGCGCCCCGATGCGGACCAGCTCCACCATCGTCGGCACCGGCGCCGACCGGTTCCGCGCCCCGCTGGCGATCCCGCACACCGGCTGGACGGTGTTCAAGGACACCTCCGACGAGCCGCACTTCCTGGTGTTCCAGCGAGTGAAGCCGAACGTCACCCGCAAGACGATCACCCAGTACTTCCAGTCCGGGAGCCAGGCCGAGCCGCCGTGGATCCTGCCCGGAAGCACCTCCACCGGGGTGATCTCCGGCGGCTCCAGGACGGTGTTCCACTACAACCTCCCCGCCGGGCACTACGCGCTCCTGTGCTGGTGGCCGAGCGACGAGACGGGGATGCCGCACGCGATGATGGGCATGTACCGCCTGATCAACCTCCGCTAGCCGGAGCCGCGACCGGGGGGTGGGGTACGACGTACCCCACCCCCGTTCGCATTGGCTACGCCGCGCATCCCCCGGATCCCCCCAGTTGCCTACAGACCCGCCCGTGAGCCCTGTGCTTGCATGGCTGGGACTGGCCACCGATCAAGGAATCAGGGGCATGAACACACGCAATCGTGTCGCGGCGATCGCGGTGGCGCTGGCAACAGCGGTGACGGGGGCAGTCCTCGGTCCCGCCCAGGCGAACGCCGCAGGCAGCATCCCGACCATCCGGGCCACGGTCGGCAACACGACTATCCGGCTCACGAGCCACACCGTCACCTCGGGCCTGGTCCGGTTCACGGTGGTGGCGCCGACCGCGCGCACCGTGCAGCTGTACAGGCTGCGCACCGGCTACACGCGGGGCGCGTTCCGGCGCGACCTGGAGGACGCCACCATGGGCATGGTCGACGCCGTCCGGCGGGTCGACCACGGCGTGGTCTGGGCCGGCGGCGCGGAGGCGAAGCGGTTCCGCCCCGGGCGGTTCGCGCAACGGCTGACCGCGGGCACCTACTTCCTGATGGACCAGAACGGGCCGGCGCGCACCTGGCTGACCGTGACCGGCAAGGCCCGCCCGCGCGGCGGCATCGCCACGGCGGGCGTGATCGTCGGGACCGCCCAGGAGCGGTTCCGGGCTCCCCTGGTCCTCCCGCACCGGAGCTGGGTGGTGTTCAAGGCCAGTCCCGGCGAGCCGCACTACCTGCTGATGCAGCGGGTCAAGCTGGGCACCACGCGCGCCGACGTCCGGAAGTTCATCAGCTCCGGCGCCCACCACCGGCCGCGATGGCTGCGGCGCGGCGAGGCCGCCAGCGGGATGATCTCCGGCGGCTCGCGGACGCTGTTCCACTACAACCTCCCGGCCGGCCGCTACGTGCTGCTCTGCTACTGGCCGAGCAGCAAGACCGGGCTGCCGCAGGCGGACATGGGCATGTACCGGATGATCAACCTCCGCTAGCGGCGACCGCCCGCAGGCGGGGTGCGACGAACCTCACGCAGGTTCGCGGCTCCGGGCGCGGACGGGGCCTTGAAAGCCGGCAAACCACCCGCAAGTCTGTGCCGAATGGGCGAACTGCTCTCCTCGGCCACCGACGGCCTGCGCACCCTGTCCCCCTCCGGCTACCTGGCCCTCGTCGTGGTGGTCGGCGTGCTCGGCCAGTGGCTGGCCTGGCGGCTGCGGGTGCCGTCGATCCTGGTGCTGCTGCTGGCCGGCTTCGGCCTGGGCCAGCTCGCCGACCCGGACCGGATCCTCGGCCGCGACGTGCTGTTCGCGGGCGTGACCATCACCGTGGGCATCATCTTGTTCGAGAGCAGCATGAGCCTGCGGATCAGTCAGGTCCGCGACCTCGGCAAGCCGGTGCTGCGGCTGTGCACGGTGACCGTGCTGGTCGCCTGGGGGCTGATCACGTTCAGCGCGCTGGTGGTCGGCTTCGCCGCCGAGGTGGCCCTGATGGTCGGCGCGATCCTGGTGGTCACGGGGCCCACGGTGATCGCCCCCATCCTGCGCGCGCTCCGCCCGACCCGCCGGATCTCCTCGCTGCTGCGCTGGGAGGGCATCGTCGTGGACCCGATCGGCGCGGTGCTCGGCCTGCTGGTGTTCCAGGGCGTGGTCACCGGTGGGGTCGGTGAGGCCGTGCCCACCGTCGTGCTGAGCCTGGTCAAGACGCTGGTGATCGGGTTCGGGATCGCGCTGGCGCTGGGCTACCTGCTGGACTTCCTGATGCGCCGGCATGCGATCCCGGACTTCCTGCACGGGGTGGTGTTCCTGGCCGCCGCGGTCGGCGCGCTGATGGTCTCCAACGCGTTGCAGCCGGAGAGCGGGCTGCTCACCGTGACGGTGCTCGGGGTGTTCCTCGGCAACCGCCCCGGGCTGCACCTGGAGCACGTGCAGGAATTCAAGGAGCACCTGCAGGTGCTGTTCGTCGGCGGGCTCTTCGTGGTGCTCGCCGGCCGGGTCTCCCCCGGTGAGGTGGTGGACGTGGCGCCGCAGGCCCTGGCGTTCCTGGCCCTGCTGGTGGTGGTCGTCAGACCGGTGAGCGTGCTGCTGGGCCTGCTCGGCACCCGGGTCACCCGCGCAGAGCGCACCCTGCTGGCCTGCATGGCGCCGCGCGGCATCGTCGCCGCAGCGGTCACCAGCATCTTCGCGCTGGAGTTCGGCCGCGCCGCCCAGGCGATGGCCCAGCAGGCGCACGCGGGCGGCCCGCACGCCGCGGCGCTGGCCGACCAGGCGCGGCAGCTGACCGCGCTGTCGCACCAGACCGACCGGATGGTGCCGCTGGTGTTCCTGGTGATCGTCTGCTCGGTCGCGATCTACGGCCTCGGCGTCGGCCGGCTGGCCGAGCGGCTCGGGCTGGCCAGCACCTCACCGCAGGGCATCCTGTTCGCCGGGGTGAGCCCGTGGACGGTGGAGGCGGCGCGGCTGCTCGACGAGCTGGGCGTGCCGACGCTGATCGTGGCCCGGGAGTACGTCGACCTGTCCCGGGCCCGGATGGCCGGGCTGCGGACGGTGACCGCGAACGCGCTGTCGGAGTACGTCGTCAAGGACATGGACCTGTCCGGGATCGGCAGCCTGGTGGCGTGCACCAGCGACGACGAGCACAACGCCACCGCGGCCCGGGAGTTCAGCCGCGACCTGGGCCGCGCGAACGTGTTCCAGCTGCGCCGGGCCGACACCGAGGAGCCGGCCGCCCCCGAACGCACGGTCGCCGCCGGCCATCTCAGTGGCCGGTTCGCGTTCGTCCCCGCGCTGACGCACCGGCAGCTGCGGGACCGCACCGACTCGCTGCGCGTCCGTCGTACCGACCTGACGGAGGAGTTCACGCTGGCCGACTTCCAGGCGAAGTACGGCGGGGAGGCGGTGATCCTGTTCGTGCACAAGGACGGCCGCACCACCGTGGCCAACGAGGAGGCCAAGCTGCCGGACCGGGACGCCACGCTGATCGCGATGCTCCCCGACGTAGCCGAGGACGACGCGGCCCTGGCCGGATGACGCCCTGACGACCGGCGGGACAGCGTCAGCGACGGACCCGGAACGTGCTCGCGATGGCGTCCACCTTGGGCAGCACCGCGGCCGGGTCGGAGCCGAAGGCGGTGAAGGCGGTGATCGCGTAGTCGCGCGGCCGGGCCCGCACGGTCACGGTGACGAACCGCAGCCGGGCGTGGTGGGCGTTGACCGCCCGGCCGTAGGTGGCCACCGCCTGCCGGCCGGCGATCTGCTGGCGCTGCCGGCCGAGCACCCGGACGTGGCAGTACTCCGCGCGCAGCGAACCGACGAACCGCGCCGCGGCCCGCGGCACCGGCCCGGTGCCGGTCCTGCCGACGGTGACCACCAGGTCGTGGCCGCGGTCGGTGAGGGTCAGGGCGCCGTGCCGCCGCGTCACCTGCATGCCGGCCGGGACCCCGATGCTGAACCCCTGCCGGGAGGTCACCCGGTGGGTCGCGAGGACGGCGGTCCGAGGCTCCGGAGCGGCGGCGGCAGCGCCACCGCCCCGGAGGCTGAGGTAGCCGAAGTAGCCGGCGGCGAGCAGCGCCAGCACCCCGACCGCACTGGGAACCGCGACGCGCCTGCTCATGGCCTCAGGCCAGGTGCCGGCCGGCACCGAGCCGGCGGGAGCGCGCAGCGAAGGCGAGCAGGAACGACCCGGCGGCCACGGCGAGCAGCGCGAGGGCCAGCAGACCCGACCACGGACCCCCGGTGTTGGGCAGCAGCCCCGCCGTCGGGGTCAGCGCGGCGGACTCGCCCCCGACGGCCCCGGTGACCGGGTGCCCGGGCCCGCCGGCGCTCACCCCGGAGACCGAGCCGGTCGGCTCGCCGGCGCTCTGCCGGCCGGTCTGCTGGTGCACGAGGGTCTCGGTGTGCCCGCCGAGGGCGTCGACCTCGATCGGCTGGCCGGGCAGCAGCGTTGCCGTCAGCGCGTCCTGGGCGTGGCCGGCGAGGTGCCTGCCGAGGTAGCTCTCACCCTGGTTCAGGTAGGCGCACAGCGCGCTGGGCGGGGGGCAGCCGGGCGGGATCTGGATCGCGGTGGGTTGGTCGACCCGTCCGCCCTGGCCGCCCCCCTGGACTGCCAGCAGGTAGGAGCCCCGCTTGGCCGAGGGGCTCGCTGAGTCGGCGCCTCCCTGGGAGTGCAGCGCGTCGGCGGACAGCGAGCACCCGGTGCCGCCCGGCTGGGTCAGGCACACATCGGCGAGGTCGGACCGCGAGGCGGCCCGCGTCCTGCCGGTGCGCTGGTTGCGGTCGATGCGGGAGCTGTTGGTCAGCACCCCGGCGTGCACCGGACCGTCGCACGCTGCGGTGGGATCGGTGTGGCTGCCGCCGATGCAGGCATCGGCCAGCCCATTGCGGGCCAGGGCGTGCGAGTGGCCGCCAGTGTTGGTGGCGTACGCGTCGGCGTACAACACCTGCAGGCACACCTGCCCGCCGCTGTTGTCGCACAGCGGCTGCAGCGGGTTGCCGGCGTGGCTCTCCTTGGTGCCCGTCGACGACGCGTGCGCGCCGAGGATCTCCTGGCCGCCGAGCGCCAGCAGCGTGGAGTCCGCCTTGGTGGCGTTGTGGCGGCGCGCGGTGGCCCTGGTCTGTCCGGCGTCGGCGACGTCCTGGCCGGCGATCCCGGCGTGCAGGCCCTGCGTGCCGGCGTGGTCGGGCCCGGACGGGTCGGTGGTCTCGTGGGGGGCGGTGTCGTCGTCGGAGGACGTCGGGAGGTGCGAGGACCCGGAGGGCGAGCCCGCGCCGGGAGCGGTGGGTGCGCCGGGCAGGGCGGGGGCGCTGGGCGCGGACGGCAGGCTGGGCGTCGGCAGCCCCGGGTCGGGGAGCCCGGGCGTGCCGGGGGTGCCCAGGGAGCCGAGCTGCTGCTGGACCTGGTCCACCACCCCGGTGAGCGGGTCGGTGGGTCCGCCGTTGTCGGCGAACGCCGCCGCCGGAGCCAGTACGACGAGGGCGCCGGCGGCGATCGCCGCCACGGTCCCCCGGATCCCGCTCGGTCGCAGTCTCATGGAACTCCCACTTCCCCCCGCAGGGTTACTCACCGGTATGCAGGCACAACGACGCGGTGTCGAGAAGGTCACGCCGGGTTTTCGGCCGACCGGTGGGCGGGAAGGAGCCGGTGCATGCCCGTCGTACGCGCGGGCACTGAAGCAACGAAGGCCGCACGCGATCCGAGGGTGGAGAGATGACCGAGAACGTCGGTGAGAACCAGCAGGAGAACTACGAGGGCTACAGCGTCGACGACGAGGACCAGCAGCCGCCCGAGGACACGCTGGTCGACCGCAACGTGGAGAACCAGCTCGACGAGGGCTACACGGCCCCGGAGAAGTGGTCGCCCGCGGAGAAGTACGGCAACACCCAGCTCGAGGAGGAGCTCGGCGAGACCCTGGAGCAGCGGCTGGCTCAGGAGGAGCCGGAGCCGGACCCCTACGAGGAGGCCGCGAACGCCGGTGAGGACGTCGGCGGTGAGGTCGGCGACCGGCGCGCCGGCCGGCTGGTCGCCGAGGACGAGGGCCTGGGCCCCGACGAGGAGAAGGACCTGGTCGCCGAGGACGTCGGCATCGACGGCGCCGGCGCGAGCGCCGAGGAGGCCGCCGTCCACGTGGTCGACGAGGACGCCTGACCCCAGCCGGCCGGGGGCCGGATCCGGTCAGGAGCTGCGGCCGGCCAGCTCCTCCTCCGGAACGCCCCGTTCGCCGGTGTCGGTGAGCCGGGCCTCCTCGGCGGCCCGGGCCTCCAGCTCGGCCCGGCGCTCGGCCTCCGCACGAGCCCGCTCCGCGTCGTACTTCTCCGGCGCCTCGACCAGGTGCGAGGTGCCGCCGGGGATCCGGCCGAGCGCCGACCGGGCGAAGATCTGCTGCTCGGTGGCGGTGCGCTCGGAGCGGCCCCGGCCGACGAAGCTGACCGCCCAGTGCAGCACCGTGGTGATCCGGTTCTTGAAGCCGGTGATGTAGAACAGGTGCACCACCAGCCAGATCAGCCAGGCGATGAAGCCGGTCAGCCGCACCTTCCCACCGATCCGGGCGACCGCCCGGAACCGCGAGATGGTGGCCATGTCGCCCTTGTCGAAGTAGCGGAACGGACCCTGGGCCGGCTTGCCCGCCAGCCGGTTCTCGATCTCCTGGGCGGCGTACTTGGCGCCCTGGATCGCAACCTGCGCCACCCCGGGCAGGTGGTTGAGGTCGATCATGTCGCCGACCACGAACACTTCCGGGTGCCCCGGGAGGGTGAGGTCGGGGTTCACGGAGATCCGGCCGGCCTTGTCCAGGTGCGCGCCGGTCTGCTCCGCGAGCGTCTTGCCGAGCCCGCTGGCCTGGACACCGGCGGCCCACACCTTGGTGACCGCCTCGATGCGGCGCCGGGTGCCGTCCTTGTCCTTGACCTCGATGCCGTACTCGTCGACGTCGACGACCATGGCTCCGAGCTGCACCTCCACGCCCAGCTTCTCCAAGTCCCGCTTCGCCTTCCGGCCGAGCTGCGCCCCGAACGGCGGCAGCACCTGCGACGCGGCGTCCACCAGAATCACCCGGGCCTTGCGGGTGTTGATGCGTCGGAAGTCCGACCGCAGGGTGCGCCGCGACAGCTCGGCGATCTGGCCGGCCATCTCCACCCCGGTCGGGCCGGCACCGATGACCACGAAGGTGAGCAGCCGCTCCACGTCGTGGTCGTTCTCGGCGATCTCGGCCAGCTCGAAGGCGCCGAAGATCCGCCCGCGCAGCTCCAGCGCGTCGTCGATGCTCTTCATGCCGGGGGCGTACTCGGAGAACTCCTCGTGCCCGAAGTAGGACTGCCCGGAGCCGGCGGCGACGATCAGCGAGTCGTACGGCGTGACGTTGTGCCGTTGCAGGACCCGGGAGCCGACCACCTGGCGCTCCAGGTCGATGTCGTCGACCTCGCCGAGGATCACCCGGACGTTGCGCTGCCGGGCGAGCACCTCCCGGGTGGGCGGGGCGATCTCGCCCTCGGACAGGATCCCGGTGGCCACCTGGTAGAGCAGCGGCTGGAACAGGTGGTGAGCGGTCCGGGAGATCACCGTGACGTCCACCGGCGCGTTCTTCAGCGACTTGGCCGCGAACAACCCGCCGAACCCGGACCCGATCACGACCACCCGGTGCCTTGCCTCCGCCATGGCTCACCTCTCCTGGCTGTGCTGCGCTCCACTGGGAGAACCACTCCGCGAGGGGAACTGTTCCGCCCGTTGTACTGCTGGACCCGTGCCCAGTTTCGGCCGGTCCCTCACATGACGCCCGCCACGTCGGCGGATTCGGCGCCGCGCGAGTGACCACTCACCGAGGACGAAGCAGGACGGCGGCGACCTGCTCCAGGCGCGGCTCGGCGTCCTTGGCGTCGTCGGCGTCATCGGAGTGGGCGGCGTCGGCCGGGGCGCCGCCGGAGGGGACCACACCCGTCTCCCAGCACAGCGCCAGCCCGTCGTCGCGGTCCTCGAGGGTGGCCAGCGTGTTGGCGTACCACGGCCCGTGGGTGGTCGACCAGGAGATCTCCGGCCGGCGTACCCCTGCACTGCGCGACAGCCGGGACACCAGCGCATCGAGCGTCCGCCACGTCATCGCCCGGGTCGGGCCGCGCATCGCCGCCGGCAGCCGGTTGCGGATCGGCGAGCAGACCGCCTGCAGAATCTGGGTGCCCCCCGGCCGGGCGACCTCCGCGAGGTAGGAGTGGTGCACGTCCCCGGACAGGAAGGTGACCGTCCGCGGCGGCTCGCCGCGCTCGCCCGACGCCACCGCGAGCGCGGTCGCGGCCATGTCGTGGAAGCCGTCCTCGAACGCCGCCCAGTGCTCCAGGTCCACCCCCTGCCGCAGCCGCTCCCCGAACCGGGCCGCCCGGGGCCCCCACGCGCCCTCGGCGATCGCCTCGTCCCAGGCCTCCAGGTGGTGCAGCGCGACCGGCAGCAGGAACGGCAACGAGGTGCCGACCAGCAGGTGCCGGAACCCGCCGCACATCTGCTTCTCCAGCCACGCCTTCGTCTCGTCGTCGAGCATCGAGCGCCGTTCCGGGGAGAGCACCCGGGCCGACCGCGAGTCGATCACCACCAGCCGGACGCCGTGCAGGTCGCGCACGTAGCTCCACCGGTAGCTCTCCGGTCGCCGGTCCGCCTCGTAGGCGACCCCGTCCAGCACCTCGGTCAGGTCCAGCTCCTCCGGGCCCTGGTGGCCGGCGATCCGCTGCCACACCACGTCCGCGGCGCGTGCCTCCGGCGACAGGTTGCCCAGGTGCTGGTAGACCCAGTACGACGCCAGGCCGGCCACGATCCGGCGGTTCCACCAGTCCAGCCGGCGCATCTCCCGCTGCCAGGTGATCGAGGTGTTCCAGTCGTCGCGGATGTCGTGGTCGTCGAAGATCATCGCG
>Ga0070714_100001099_pt1 | contig 19357 bp, 12 predicted proteins | sample LARL83metaG_FD_65450 | JGI IMG/M metagenome (GOLD analysis project Ga0070714, IMG submission 65450) | Corn, switchgrass and miscanthus rhizosphere microbial communities from Kellogg Biological Station, Michigan, USA - LAR L8-3 metaG | ecosystem: Host-associated > Plants > Roots > Rhizosphere ... | reverse complement strand
TGGCACATACCCTTCCGGATACGCATCCTCGGCCTTGTGGCCCAGGGTCATCGGAATCCAGTCCGTAAGAGACGCAATTTTCACGCCGGGCAATGCCGATACGCGATCAAGTATCTTGTGACGGATCAGCTGTACCTCGTCGTGGCTGTAGCCGGCGATATTCAGCCCTACGGACGCAGTGAGAATGTGGTCCTGCTCAAATCCGGGATTCGCGCCGGCGAGATTCCGCAGCGTCCGCAGAAGTAGCCCGGAGCACAACAGCAGAGGAAGTGAAAGCGCGATTTGCGCCACCACCAACCCGCTGAGCAATTTCCGGTTGCGTGAGCCGCCGGAGATGCTTGCCGACTCTGCCTTGAGTACCTCGACTGCCGGCGCGTGGGCCGAACGCCAGGCGGGGAGCGCGCCGCACAGCATGCCGGCCAACAGGGAAAACACCGCAATCCCGATCACCACGTTGTGGTCCATGCTCCCGTTCACGGTGGCAGGATTCGAGCTCGCCCGAAAGAACCATGCGAACGTCTTCGACGTCCAGGTTGTCAACGCGAGGGCCACGGCTCCGCCAACGATGGAAAGCACCACACCCTCCAGCACCATCTGCCGCACCAGTTGAATACGATTCGCCCCGAGCGACTGCCGGATCGCGAGCTCACGTCGCCGGGATACAAACCGCACCAGCGTGAGCGTGGCCACGTTCGCGCAGGTCAGTAACAGCACCACAACGGCGAAGGCGAGAAGAATGGGCAGCGTCGCCGCCATGTATCCGTTGGCGCCGAATGGCGAGCGCCACATGGGATCGAGCGTGACCCGGTTATCGCCGAGATGCTCGTTCGGATACGCCGCGACAATATTGCGCATCACGGTATCGAGATCCTGGGCTGCCTGGTCACGGCTGACGCCGGGCCGCAATCTTCCTATCACGTTGAGCCAGACTGCACCACCATCGCGATGCGTCATCCGCCACTCATCGTTCCCAAGGGGATCGAGCGTTACCCACAGATCGTCACGGAGCCCGGGCATGGCTCCGACAACCCCCTCCGGAGCCACGCCGATCACCGTCAGGGGATGCCGGGAAACCTCGATCGACTTGCCCACAATTGCCGGGTCTTCGGCATAACGCGTCTTCCAAAGCGAATAACTCAGGACCACGTTGGGAATGGCTGGACCTGTCTCTTCTTCAGGCAGAAAGAAGCGCCCCAGCATCGGCTTGATGCCGAGCACGTCGAAATAGTTCCCCGACACGTTCGCAATAAAGACACGCTCCGGCTTTGCGCCGCCCGTCAGCGTGATCCAATCGTGATGATAGGCAAGTATCCCGGTGAGGGTGTGGTTCTGCTCGCGCAGATCGCGATAGTCGAGATACGAGAGGGGCGGAACCGGAGAGAAGTTCCGTTCCCCCCGCTGCAGGCTGACGAGGTCGCCCGTGTCTCGCGCGCCCGGAATCGGACGCAACATTGTGCCGTCGATCCAACTGAATACGGTGCTGTTGGCGCAGATAGCTACTGCCAGCATCGTGACAGCTGTCAGCGTGAATCCCGGGCTCTTGCGAAGCTGCCGTAGCGCGTAGCGCACATCACCAAGAAGGCGAGACATCCGAAACCTCCGCACAACTCATCGCCGCGATCAGGGAGTGCCTCTAACGGAACGCGGGTTCGCTCCAGCAAGGTAGCACGTGCCCTGCCAAAGAACGCAGAACGAATCCCCGTACAGACGGTTCATTTTGCCTCGGGTGGTCTACCCGATCACGCCCTCCGCGTCCACTTCCGCACAGCGCCGTCCGGATCCGGACACCCGCTGCGAGAATTTCCGCTTGCTTCGAGCCCTCGACGGAACGTGCGTCCTGTTCGCACGTTTCCGCGCTCTGAGGGAATACGTTTCTTTGTTTCGGACCTCATTAAGGAGGAATTGAGACGAGGTTTGCCTTTGATCTCTTAAAAGTGATTGCGTTGCTTCATCACAACCAATACATCTTCACATGGGATCTGCGGCATTGCTTTCTCCATAGGGAAATGGAAGTACGCTTACGAATCAGATTCATGCGCTGAAAGAAATCACCAAGATTTTGGGCTGCGTGGCGTTCCTTGTGATCCTCGAGACTACGTGTCCGGCAATTTTGAAGACCCGCTCCACCGCCAGCCACTTCTCGCCCGGTTCGTCCTCAGGCAGAGCTTCTTGGAATTTCCACGTGAAACGTTCCCATTCCTGAACCTTTGGATTGGCCTGATCCGCGCGGGCCTTAGGTTTGCCCCATATCTTGACCATGGACGCCAATTGTACCTTTGCCCGAGTTTGCCAGTTGCACCACCCATTTGATTACGGCGATTGTCATCTTTCCTGGCGCGACTATAAAATTCTGCTTTCTGCCTAGCCTGGATTTGTGGTCTGTGCGGCAGCAACTTTACGAAAACACTATCCCTCAGGATGGGATTGGAAGAGGACGCAATCATGCCAGGACGACTGCAAGGTAAAGTAGCGATCATCACCGGCGCCAGTGCCGGAATTGGCCAAGCCTGCGCGCGCAGCTTAATGCGCGAAGGCGCAGAACTGGTCCTGACGGCGCGCCGCCGGGAACGTCTTGAACAGCTGGCTGCCGAGGCCAAGCGGCTCGGCGTCCGAACGCTATCGGTCATCGGCGACGCGCGTGAAGAAGACACGGCGCAGCGCACTGCCGCGGAAGCGGTCAAGACTTTTGGGCACGTCGACATTCTCATCAACAACGCCGGCGTGGGCAACTACAAGAACCTGGTTGACACTACCGCGGATGACTACGCCGAGATGATGGATGCCAACATGCGCTCAACCTTCTTGTTCAGCCGCCACGTCGCCCCGGTGATGATCAAACAGCGGTCCGGGTTGATATTGATGGTGTCCTCGATGGCCGGTGTGTATGGATTTGCGGGCGAGGCCGCCTATTGTGCCACCAAATTTGCGCAGGTCGGCTTTGCCCAGGGACTCGACAAAGAGCTTCGCCCGCATGGGATCAAGGTAGGAACCATCAATCCCGGCGGAGTCAAGACCGAGTTCGCAATCGGCAAAGGCCGTACCGAAGAGGGGGTAGCGCAGTCGGAGATGCTCGAAGCGGAAGATGTCGCCGACGCAATCCTGTTTGCCTGCACCCAATCAGCGAGGTCGCGAATTATCCAGATTCAGATGCGGACGATGGCCGAGTCACTCGCCTAGAGTCCCGCCATCGACCACCGCTCCAACTCACATGCCGGCGCGGTTCATCGTCTTGGCCTGCGGAATTGGCAGTCGTCCGTCGGCTCCTTTGGTAAGTTCGATGAACTGCGGATCCTTCATGAGGCTCGCGAACACCGCATCCACTCGCGCCTCCATCATTTCTTTGGCGCGCACTGATTGATAACGCTCGTATTGGAAGAAGTGTCGTTTAAGAAGAGCCAACGCTTTGTCACGCTGACCCAGTTGTGCATAGATCGCCGCCAGATTGTAGGAAGCGGGTAACATTCGTTCATTCTCGCGGGCGATCTTCAGCGCTTCATCCCCGTGTCCATTCGCCGCCATGAATCCCGCGGCAAAAACGAGGTTGTAAGCATCGTGCGGCTCCAACTCCATGGCCTTGTGAACGTAGTAGTCCGTCTTGGCCGCGTCCCCCTCGGAGTTCCAATAAACCGCGAGATTGCGGTAGGCGAGCGCGGTGGGAAAGACTGCCACCGACTGCTCCATCAGCGCCAGGCCCTTCTTGAATTCACCCTCGTGAATAGTCATTTTCCCATTGCCGTGGAGTGCGATGGCGCGAGCAATTGGATCAGCGGGCATCGCAAGGATTTCGTCAAACGTGGCACGAGCCTTCACCCATTCGCCAGTTTCATGGCGATAGACTTCGCCCAAATAGCGCAAGGGCGTGGGATCGGCTGGATCCATGCGGTGGGCGAGTTCATACAAGTGTGCCGCCTCGCGGTAGTGAGCCGAATCCTCCGCTCGCAAACCCTTTCGCATGGTGTGTTCTATTTCGGTGCTGATGGCGGGACTAAAATTCGGTGTCGGGAAGTCAGGAGCATCCGCCAAGCCAGCGGCCTCGGCCACGCCAAGCTTCTTCAGCGCTTTGGCGGCATCCTTGGCTTTTCTTGGGAAGAGACACTTCTGTTCCAGCACGGCCTTGTAGATTGGAATCGCTCCGGCACTGTCACCGGACTTGACGTGTTCTTTGGCATCCTTCAGTTGCGAGTCGACCTGATTTTCGCGCCGTTTATATTCCTGGTCGACGAGTTTTTCAACTTGAGCCACACGGAGAAATCCGTTCTTATTCTCAGCCTTGCCAACGATTGTCCCATCCGGCGTAGCCAGGACAGCAATCGGGAGGCTGGCGCCGGGAGCAAGTTTTTGGCCCAGCGGCGTCGCGGCATCGACAATTTCCATGGACACGCATTCGCTGGCATAAAGAGAAAGGCTGCGCGAAACCCGCAGGCTCGATTTTTGTACTTCTTGAACGGATGATGGGAACCAGTACACCACCAACCCCTCCGTCAGCGCCGGCATCTCTGGCCCATGCACTCGCCACGGGACAACGTAGACGGGCTCCTGCATCTCGCCGCCACCCGGCCCCGCGGGCCCCATACTGCCCATTCCTCCCGTGCCGCCGCCTCCTCCTCCTCCACATGTAGCCCAACCGGACGAGAAGGAACTGATGACAGCCAGCAACAAAAGCGACGAGCGAACCCACGATTTTCCCATGTCGAGGATTGTAATGTGCTCGTGCAGTAAGACGGCGTTATTTACGAATTGTTGACAACCCTGGTTTTTGCCCGGCGGTCCTTATTTCTCCGATCCCTGTACCACGCGGTTCATAAGCTGGTCGGCGTATGATGTCCCAACTTATCTAACCGTTCCATGTTTCCCAGCGACGAAGCGGCTTGAACGCGATCAGTTTCGCTCACTGTCGGAAAACTCACCTCTCGCTTGCACGGTGGTCGCAAAGCGCTCGATTTGACGGCGGTCTTAAGACGAAAGATCCGTCCGGCATTTGAGAGAATGGGGATCACAGGTGTCGGCTGGCACTCGTTTCGACACACAGTCGGGACCGTACTAGCCGAATTGGGTGAGCATCAGTTGACGATCCGCGACTACTTGCGTCATAGCAGTCTCGGTGTGACAAACAAGTATCTGTAGGCGCGTCAAAGGCGAAGCGAGAAGCTCAGGCAAAATTGGTCGAGGCGATTCTGCCGGTGCATTTACTGCATGCGGGAGGCATCCCGGAAACGGTTGCACCCTTATTGCACCCAGATTCCAAAAGTGCCAATTTCTAAACGATTGAAAAAGATGGTGAGCGCGGCAGGACTCGAACCTGCGACCCATGCCTTAAAAGGGCATTGCTCTACCAACTGAGCTACGCGCCCGCTCCAACAGCGCGAGGGGAAAGCTTAAAGCCCCGCTTTCCTCGCGCTCTCTGAACATCATACCAGTGATTCGCCGGATGACACCGCCTCCGCTTCAATGAGAGCGCGCCGCGCATGAAAGAGTAATTCTTAAGCGCGGGAAAAAGCGGTAATTTGGGGAGTAACAAGTCGCCGGTAGTCTTCCGACTTCATCGCTACTGAGAAACAGCGGTCTCCGGCATTGAATACGATCTTCTCGTTTTCAAACAGCGCCGGATCGGCAACGACGTCCAATCCGAAGAGGTTTCCAAACGGGGGAACAGCTCCCGGTTGCACTCCGCCTGTAAGCTCTCCGATTTCCTGCTCCGTCGCAAAGCGAAGGTCCTTGGCGCCCAGAAAGGATTTCACTTTCGCATTGTCGAAACGCAAATCCGCGGGAAGCACCAGCATCACGAATTTCGGTTCCGGAGTCTTGATGCGCACGATCATGGCCTTGGCGCCCTGATGCAGCGTGTATCCAGGCCGAGTTTTGGCTGCCTCTTCGCTGGTGCGGACTGCTTCGTGCTGAAAGGTTTCGTGCCAGCAGTTATTCGTGCGTAGCAGGTCAAGAATCTTGGAAACAACCTCGTGATATTCCATAGCAGCAATGGCGCAGAGAAGACGCGAGTACATGATACCGCTAGGGAATGAGAGCGGCGGGAACGACGGTTGGGAATACGTAGATCGGTAAAAGAAAAGCACCTGATCCGATGTTTTCGGACGAGGCGATCTTCCAAGTAAACTGCGGCAAGCTTAGTTCGTCCCCGAAGCCTCCGATTGCGGTGGATGATTTTCCGCTGTAGAGAACCGCGCCGGCAACGGTCTATACCCGTTGCGCGTACGGATGTGATAACTGTTCCGGGTGCCCGCGAGTTTCACCGTGATTTGCCTCCACCCGCGGTTTGGGTTTGGCTTCGGATAGTATGCCAGCGAATACAAATGGGCCAAGTCCTCACGGATGGAAGAAAACGCCTGCTTCTCTTCCTTCCAGTTCTTGGCGAAGTAGGCTTTGCCGCCGGTGGCCGCTGTCATTCTCTCAAAGACTGCGGTTGAAACTGGCTCCAACTGTGCCGCACGGGTGCTGATCATGTAGATGACGGTTCCCGTCGATTGCGCCAGTTCCGCCACATCCTCCGGCGGCACGACACTGGAGTTATCCGGGCCGTTGGAAAACACCACAATGACTTTTCTCCCCTGATACTGCGCGGCGTCCTTCACCGTGAGGAGCAGCGAATTGTAGAGGGCGGCATCGTCTCCGGCTACTGCCGAACGCACGCTATGAAGGATTTGCGTACGATCTTTCGTCAGCGCCGAGGAGCGAGACAGGTCCCGGCTGTAAGAGTAGAACGCTATTTTGTCCGCGCTTTCAAGGGAACGCACGAAATCAGAAATCGCGTCCTGCGCGAACACGAAGCCACGGTACATGTAATTGCTCGTATCAAACAGGATGAAGACGTTCGAGCCTGCAACCAGAGAACTCAGAACGCTGGCCGAGGCGGATTCGGGCAGGGCAGCCTGCGGCACCGCAGGCGCGTTCGGAGCACTTGGTTCTGCGGCGCCTTCAATGCGGCGGGTACGCTCGTTGCCCTCGCCGAAGGTCGCAATCTTTTGCGGAATGCCGTCCTCCACCACCACAAAATCTTCCGGCTTCAGCCCTGAAATGTAATCTCCTTTGTTGTCGGTGACGGCCACATTCAACTGCACCATATTGACGATGACCTGAATGTCCGCCGAATTACTCTCCTGGGTAACGCCACCGACGACCAGAGGTCCTGTCATAAGAACTGCCAGGGCTCCCGCTGAACGCATGCAACTCATCCTCATATCGATCCTGTTACCTTTCCATCTCTGCTGCGGAGATAGGTATGTTGCTCTGTCATGGACTTACTCCGCCGAAGCGCGATTGCCTTCAGTTGGAACGGGCAGCACAGCCATCTTCCCGCTGCGGAAATCGTTGCCGGCTTCCTGCATCGCTCGAAGCAACGCTGGCCAGTCCTCGAAATCGGTTGCAAAGATCTTTTCCACCATGCGGCGAGTCAATTGCGGCGCCAGAATATTGAGCATGACCGGCGGATATCCCATTTCGTCGGCCAGCCGCGCCCAATACAGGTTGTTCGACTCCCACGACTCCGCCATCAAGCGGCTCGAGTATCCGGCAAAGGCTGGAAACGGCTCGACCCCGAGAAGTTGTCGCTCGTAACTTTGCGCCAGCCTGGGGTGGGGAACGCCAAAATCTCGCGAAATTCGTTGGGAGTTCGTGTCACCAGGATCGCTTTGGGTCAGCTGTTCCAGCTCTTTTCCCGCACTGCCCCAAACATTGCCGTCCTGCGGATATCGGGTGCGGTATTCGGCGGTCAAGCGAAACAGGTCCTCGGGTGTAATCAGTAGCAAGGCCCGATTTGCTTCCCCTTGCGACAACGTGTCTTCGACATGCGCCACAATGGCCGGAGCCATTCGCTCCGAAAGGATGTTCACCACCTTCCCTCTCACATCCTCCTTCGACTCCGCTGCGGAGAGTAGTTCTTCGCCCGCACGTTGATAGAGCGCAACCGCATGCAGTTCGCTTCGGCTCACGTTCCACCATCGCGGGAAGATAGCGTCGGTCAGCAGTTCGGGAACGGTCTCTCGCCAGATGAGCGCCTGGACGTTTTCGGGCGTGATGAAATCCTGCTCAGCCTCAGACAAGGCATAAGGAAGGTCGGCAAGAGATCCAACAAAGTGCGCCCCTCCGCCCGCGGGAGTACCTTCGCCAAACAATTGCGGCGCGCGCCATAGGTTCTCGATTCCGCCCACCGTCTCTCCCGCAAAATCGTGCGACCGGACAAACAGCGGGTTGGTGCGCAGCAATTGCGCACCCGGCGGCTCATAGTACGCGTAATTAAATCCCACGAGCGTATCGCGCAGGAATGGTGTCAACTTGCCGCGCGCTTCCTCGATCTGATCGTGCGATGCCGGGGATTTCAGCATCTTCGTCAAGTCGGTCTGCATTTGCATATCGGTGTGCCGGTTGTTGTACATTCCGGCTGCCCACTCCGATCGTTCCCCCGCGGTGAATATCGGGCGCGGCATTTGGAATTCTTGCAGCTCTCCGGCGAATGGCAACAAGGAGCTTCCGATATTCGCGCCATGAGCCATGTCGTCCAGCCCACGTCCCAGGGTCAGCAGCGTGTCCAACGAGACAAGTCGTTGCCCATCGAGAACCGAACGGATACCCTTCGCGAGTTCATCGTGTACGCGCTTGCCGTCCGCATCGTTGGGCTTGGGCCCGGCCAGCATCTCAATGAATTCCTGTTGTGAGACCGACGCCCGGCCAGTTGCGGCCTGCAACGTGGCGCTCAACGACTGCCGGCCGGCGTCGAACAGCTGAGTGGGGTTGTCGATCCCGCTAAAAGGCTTCGTCACAGCTTGGAAGGATGCGTTCAGCTGTTCCTCCGGGATCTCATGCTGGCGCGCAAGGATCTGCCAGAGCCCAACTTCCGCCTGGAACATCCCCATCGCATTCCCGCGGAGCACATGGTTGGAGATCCTGTCGATTGCTTCCGCGGAGTGCACGAACGATGTCACGGACGCGTCGCCCAACTGTGGGAACTCTGAGAAGGCAAGGTACTGATCACTGTAATCAGTGAAGTGCGCCGCGAGCAGCTTGAGCGTTTCCGGTTTCAGTGCATGCTCCGGGGAGCGGTGCGCGTTTAATTCGGAGAACACCAGAAAGATCTGCAGGGGGCCGTTTTCCGCCTCCGCCCTTGACATTGCGAACATCGCGTCCATCACCTGCTCGGGCTTGGTCCACTGGGCCGCGCGTTTACCCCACTCCTTTTGCTGTTTCGACTCGTGTTTCTGGGTAAACACCGACTTCCACAACTCCAAATCTCCCGGGATCACAGGATTCCCCTGCGCATCCCATTGCAGATTGTTAAGCAGAAGCAGAAGACCCGCAGCCAGCCGGAATGCCGGTCGAGCGGCGTCGCTCAGGGTTTGCGAGCCGCGAAATGCCGCGTACGCTGATTGCAAACGGTGCTGATCGGTAAAGTGCTGCTGCTGATCGTGACCGGCGCGCGCCATGCAATCGTAGAAGGCCGCCATCCAGCCCTTGTCTTTGGTCAGGAGCTTGGTTACAAATTCGGAGGCATTCGACGGATTCGCGCCTACAACCGCTTTCCAGGCGGCTTCCGCGTCTGGCCCTCCGGGAAGAACAACGTGCCCCGACCGAATCACGATGTGGCTGCCATAGAAATCCAGGTCGGGTGCGACCGGCAATAAAGTAATGAGTCCAGGCGACTGTTTTAGCGAATAGCGCGTTTCCGGGTCCATCTTTGACATCGCCCAATACAAGCGCGCAATCGTCGGATGATGGAGAAAAGTATCAATTAAGGAGTGTTTCCAGCGGCTGTCCTTGGCTAGAGAAGTCCAGTCGTGCTCGCTGAATAAAACCGGCAGCTTGGTTTGCGGATATTGATAACTGAACGGCTTGACTCCGCGAATCGCGTTCTCCAGAGCCACCAGGGGAAACCCAGAGTCGCTGGAAAGAAACGCGCGCTCTTCGTCCGAGGTTAGCAACGAGGCATTGGTCTGTCCGCACTGCTGCCGCAGTCGATACCCCAAGACTTTCAGCAGCGGTTCGGCTTCCTGACAGTTCACCACGTGAACCACGCCACCGTCGCCAGCTATCTTGGCAATTTCCTCGGCTTGATTCGCATAACGGCCAAGCAGAATCAGGAACTCCGTCGGCCGCCCCTGGTCCTGCCATCCCACGTAACCCTGCACGTAGATATTGCGCGCCAGTAACGGAAGGACTTCCTCCATGTCCACTTTCTGGCTGATTCCCGCCATCCGTTCCAGAGAACGTAGCGGCCCCGGCACGGTCACCTGCGAGTCGATGGATGCGGGGACGTCCCGTGTGTGCTCACCTTGCCGTTCCGGAAATGCCGCATTCGGCGAGACTTGCGAGTAAAGGGAGGTGATGCAGAGAGCTACTGCAGCCGTTAGGAGTGACCGCCGAACGAGTGAACCAGACATGCCGGAACCTCCCACGAATTGTCGCCGACGCGCGGACGCAACGAAGTGACCAAGCCGGAGCAGTTCCCGCTACAGGCAAGCCTTTCGGCGCCTTGGCGTGAGTACATTGCAGCGCATCGGCGGGCGCCGCAATTCCGCGATGGAAAAGCATGATACGCCCGCTGCGGGCTTCTGACACGCATTTGTCAAAAATTTTGCAAATCGCCAAGCCCGGCGGGCGGCAACGCCGAACCTAAGATGCCGAAACCCTTATTCTCGATACCGCCTTGGCCCTTTCCTCTCAGGAAAGTGGCTGGCCGATGCAGGGGTCGATTATTTGTCGTTGAAATCCAGTTCTCTCCCTGCACTGGGGGCAAAGCTGATGGATCAGGCTGTTGTCGAAAGCAAAAAGCACCCTGCCCTACCACGTCTTAGCCTCGGTGTGGGAAAACGCAACGGTCGCTGTTAACCTCAAGAACTTTCGACCTGGCGAAACAATTGTTAGCAGCTCCTGAGTAGCCGCTCAGAGACTTTCATCGATATTGATGGCCAGCACCATCCGGTCTAATTCCGCCGCGGCCTCATTACGCTTTTGCTGCAGGTCCGTGAGTTCGTTACGGATCGCCGCCAGCCGGTCCTCCTGCTTATTGAGTTCTCCGGTATACCGTTGCAGCAGGGTCTTCTCCTCCGTGCTTCCCCTCAGGGCCTTCATGTTTTCGCGAATTCGGTTCTGGTCCGCGCTGATCTGGTCGCTCTCCTGCCGCCGCTGGGCGATTTGCTGATCGAAGTCCGAGACTTTCATTTTCTGCGCAAGAACGCGGTCGAACACCTGCTGCAAGGCTGGGGTAATGCGCTGCTGCTGGCCAAGAGTGTTCACCAGATTCGAATCGAGATTGGATAGTGCGTATTGAGTCAGTTCAGAGTAAACGGACTCCACCGTCAATTCCTTGGTTTTCCCGCTCTCCACCGGAACTCTAAAGCGGTGTAACGACGCGGTACTTTCCTCAGGTTTGGGTGTATCTTTGGTGAAACTCCAACCGGCCTGCACCGGAAGTTCAAGCACCACAATACGGGACGAGTTGTCGGCATTCCGAATGTCAAACTTGGATTTTTGCCGTCTCTCGCGGGTCAGCATCATCAAGCCTTTCCCGATCAACACGCGGCTGAACGGCTTGTCGGTGTACTCATCTTCGCGCTTCACATGGACTGCCGTATCGGCCGCGTAAGACAGCAGCCGCCGTTCATCAGGATGAATGCTGTCCAGCACTCCTTCTCCCGCAAACGTACCGCTCTCAATAATGTTGAAAGTCCCCGAATCCAGAATCTGCCCACTGGTGTTCTTCAGCCAAATGGCACGCAACGGGACTTGCGCCTGCCCATCCTGGCCGTAGTCGAGCAACGTGACTTTCTCCGCCTCAAGCGGAGCCTGCAAAATTGGCACCAGCGCCGACTGGTTCTTCCCAATGGTGATTTTTTGCTTGAGGTTGTACTCGAAATAGTCGCCAATCTTGGCAGCCTCGGCTTCGGGATTCTGCTTTCCAGCGGATGCTGAATCTACCCGGAAAACGCCGCCCCCTGTTCCACCCCCGGCCCCGGAGCCGTAACCCAGCCTTTCCATGCTCTGGCTAGCCGGTCCATTGACGGGCCCTTTGGCTTTGAATGTAAAGATTCCTGTGCTTGCCGCAGCCGCCTGCTTCGCTGGCGGCGGTGGCGGGGGCGGGGGAGCACCGTTCTCGGACATCGCTTCTGCTTCGTTTTCCTCCACCGTCGCCTCATGCGTCTGTGGCGTAAGCATGGCCGATTCCGGCAGCGGGACGACCGGCCGCCTCGCGTACAGCGGTTGCGAAATATCCTGGATGAATGACTGGGGAGCACCGGCGATCAGTGAAAGCTGAACGTTTTTCCAGTCCTCGCCAATCGTGTTGTCGACGATTGCCCAGCCTTGCAGCAACGGCTTGTCGCTCGTCTTTTCGGGAAGGATGATCCGATAGGTGCTCTTCCAGACCGGCACTTCGCTGATGTAGCTGACGAAAACCTCGCGATCACCGCTGCCCGTGGCTGAAATCGTCATCCGGCGCAGGTCCCGCGCTCGCGACGACCCCACCAAGTTCAGATAGCGCCCAACCTCATCGTTCAAATCCCTTTCCGCCAGTCGGACCGACACGGTCGGGCCTAGCTCGAAATTCTTCATTTCGCCGAGGTCGGTCAGGACGGAAAACAGTGTGGCTTGATAGGTGGTGCCCGAATCCGTCGTCCGCTCCTGCTGTTCCACGCTGAGCAGCCGGCCGAACGCAGTTTCGCCCTTGCTGCGAACTTCAACTCGGGCCCCACGCAACGCTGTCAGGAAATCCGTGCGAGAAATCTGCTCGCCGAAAGGCAGACGGAGCGCCTTCAGACGCTCCCCCAACGGCGCGATTGAGTTATAGCGGACCCCTGAAATTCGACCGGCGCCAAGGTCAACCACCGTGAGTGACTTCAACACGTCATTCAGTTGGGCAGTCGTGAAGTCGATGCCCAGTTCCTGGTCTCCATGCACCCGGGCCGAGTGCTCAAAGTACCCGACGCCATTTTTGTAGAGGACAACTCGCTTTACCGGCAGGCGCGAAGACTCGGCGGATTGCTCGCCCGCAACCTTAGGTTTAGTCGCTGGAGATGGCTGAGCCGGTTGGCTCTGGGCCTGTCCAAACGAGAAACTCGCCACCAAGACGAAGAGACCTGCCCCAATCGTCAAACGCAAATTACACCTCCTAATGATCCACTTCTCTGGAACGCCTTCCAAGCATAGTTCTTGCAACTCTGCGCAGATAGAACCGTCGAGGTTACAGACACCGGCGACCAACACGTGGCCTGGCCTATTGCTTGGTAGGTAACTAGTGACCTTCGTGCGTAGCGAAACTGGCCAATCCTTCCCATACTTATTAATGGCGGGAAGTGTAGGAAAAGTTATTGCCCGGAGTAGGAGATGCTCGATAGTAAGCAGGTCAAGGCCTTGGGGCTGCAGTTCGCTCGCGCCCTCCAGGTCGCAATCAAAACGGCTGCAGTCTTTCCCGTCGAGCATAAGAGTTCCGAGCGTCCCATTCAGCAGAGCTTCGACTTTCTTACCAGCGTTGTGAAAGCTGCGGGACCGTTCACCTTTGGTTTCATTGACAAAGAGGTGATGCTGAACAAGATTCTTACCTCCGACCCCTCGCTTCATCCCCTTGAGACGGAATTCGCCAAGCGCGGGATTGCGGCCATCACCTTTGATCCCGGAATTGGCTTCACCGCATATAAGAAGTTGATTTATCTCTTTGCCGCACCCTCGCCGGACGTTGAGTCGGCGGGTGGGCTTTTGCCATATTTGAACCAGAACCCCGTCGACCGCCTGCACGTTGTCCCTGCAAAGAAGCAGAAGAAAGATGCGGAGGGCGACACCATTATTGAAACGGATTCGGAGTCCTACATCCTCGCCCGCCAACACGGAGAGCATAAAACGGCCGACGACTTTCTGGAGTCCATCGACGCGTTGCTTGAATCCGGCTGTTTTGATCCCGCCACTCGCGCGGAAGCGCTGGCAAAATTCGCATCCGGATCTATGGAGGCGGGCTATGGCATACCCCTGGATATTCCAAAGCTCGCGGTGGTAAAGGAAGGCGACGCGACTCTTGCAGCGGAGAGTGCTGTTTCGGGCTCTCCCGAATCCGGGTCGCGCTCTGGCCCGAGAGCAGCTCTCGACACTCCGATGGCGGGCGACGCAGTCGGCAGTGGCGATAGGTTCGGCGTAGCTGAATCTCAAATCGGATTCAGCGGTGTGGGCTTCGGTTCCGGTTCCGCAGGAACTGCCGCCGCACCCGCCCGTGGGACCTCAGCGGAATCGCCGCTCCCAGTATCTGCCAACGCCCGGCCGGATACTTTCCTCAATCTTGTCGAACAGTCGGTTCAGCGCTCTCTTGAGGATGAAAACGGAAATCCAGAGAAGTCATTGTTTGCACTCGCTCGCCTGCTCAGCAACACCGGCGTCGATCGCATCCTTCAACGCTTTCCCGCCGAGCGCCATGAGGAACTCCGTCGCCTGAAACCAGAGCAACTTGCCTCCGAATATGTCGAAGACACCGCCTTACAACTGGCCGGTGCAAAGCTGCGATGTGCGGAAGAGACAGATCGACTTTCCGTCGAACAAGACGTCCTGCAAGTCTTGGCGCGCACTCTGGAGGCGACGCATATGGCCGACCGGCTTGCCGCCAAACTCGCGAAATTCATTCAAGACTTTGCCATCCCGCCACACATGCGGGAAAAAATTCGCGAAGAGCTGCAGTGGACAACGTATCCGCTGAACCAGAAGTTTGCTCTGATGATGGACCGCCCGCGCTATTCCAACCTGGAATTCCGCCGCTTCATGGAGCTTGCCAAGGACCTGCTTGCGCAACGCGATCTCGATCGCCTCGACACCCTTCTCAACCATTATTTTGAGTTTCTGGATACGCCTGCGGCTCGAATCGAAAGCACCGACCTGAGCCGTGTTCCGGAGTTGGTTCAAACGTTTTCGTCCTGCACGGGAGGCTTCGCGGCGAAGACTTCGGAACGCCTCAGGCGCATTTTACAAGGGGCGGATCTTTCGGAGTTCATCCACTTTCAGGCGGCAAACGGGTTGGGAGCACTAGGCCAGTCGCTAGTCGCACACGAGGATTTCCAGCAGGTCGCTACGCTGGGAATTGCTTTGGAGAAGTCCTACAACTTGGATTGCGAGCGCCATCAGAAATGCTGTGGCATGGCTTTAAGGTCTCTGGTTCCTGCAGACACGATCGATCGGATTCTTCAGAATTATCTGCAGAAGCGCAGCGACTCCACTTCGACCAAGACCACAGCCACCGTGCTTCGCTTCGCGGCGCCAGGAAGCATTCACAGCGTCATGGAGCATTTGGCCAATGAGTCTGATGCACGAAATCGTCTCGCTCTGTTGCGCCTGGCCGGCCAATTGGGGGCCGCGAGCATTGCAGTCGCGCTCAAATACCTGTCCGACGAGCGGTGGTATGTTGTGCGGAACATGTGCGCGGTCCTCACTGAGCTGCGTGACCCGCATCTGGCCGAGCACATCGCTCCGGCGCTCCGACATGCTGAGGGCCGCGTGCAGCAGGCGGCACTCAAGGCCCTCACCACGGGCCGGGGCGCAAAAGTCGCTCAGGTTCTGGCGGATTCACTTGCGGCACTGGCGCCCCAAGTGCTCGACGAAGCTCTCGATCAACTCATGTATCTACGTAGCCCGAGCACCATTGCCGCGCTCGAAGAGTTTGCCACCTCGAGTGGTTGCACTGTCATGCGGGCCAGCAAGATTATGCAAGTCTTGGGCGCAATCGCGGATCCCGCAGCGGTATACGCGCTAGGCCGTCTCTTTCGGATCGAAGAACTGGATCCGGTGATCCGCCGCGCCGCTCTCGCTGCCATTTCCAACCAACCTTCCTTGGCGGCAACCCAATTGCTCCAGGAACTCTCCTCTACCTGGGGACCGCTCGCCGAAGAAGCCAAGAACGAATTGGCGAAGCGTATGAGAAGGTAAACTTGCGCTAGGCGAAGCGCACCTTCACATCCGCGTTCTTTGCCAAATGAATGCTCTCGATGAACCGGACCTTCCCAGTCCTCAGCGTTAGCACAATGGATGACGTCCGCGTGCCTTCGCCGAAGAATCGCACACCTTTCAGTAGCGCGCCATCGGTCACGCCTGTGGCTGCAAAAATGATTTGGCTGCCAGGCGCAAGATCCTCGGCACGATAGATTCTGTTCTTGTCACGAATCCCCATGCGCGCGATCCTTTCTTCGAGTTCCGGTTTATTGACTACTAAGCGTCCAAGCATGTAGCCGTTCAGGCATCGGACCGCGGCAGCCGTGATCACGCCTTCCGGAGCGCCCCCGGACCCCATCACTGCGTGCACGCCGGTTCCAATAACCGCCGCCGCTATACCTGCGGATAAGTCGCCATCGCTAATCAGCCGGATGCGTGCGCCCGCAGCGCGAATGTCGTCGATCAGTTGCTTATGTCGTGGCCGATCCAGCACAACCACCACCAGGTCCTGAACGTTGCGTTCGAGCCGCTTCGCAATATTGCGCAGATTCTCCGCAACCGGTGCATCGAGCTCGACTGCTCCTTTGCATGACGGGCCGACAACGATTTTTTCCATGTAGCAGTCCGGTGCGTGTAGCAATCCTCCTGATTCCGACGCGGCCAGAACCGTGATTGAGCCCGCGGCGCCCGTTGCGCAGAGGTTGGTTCCCTCTAGCGGATCCACCGCAATGTCCACCTCGGGCACGTCGGTCCCATCACGGAATTCCGCACCCAGCTTCTCCCCGATGTACAGCATCGGTGCTTCGTCGCGCTCGCCTTCTCCGATCACGATGGTGCCGCGCATCGGAATGGAATCCATGGTCAGGCGCATGGACTCGGTGGCAACTTTGTCGGAAAGCTCGTGATCGCCGCGACCCATGGTGCGCGCACACGCAACCGCTGCGTTTTCCACCACGCGAATGAATTTCGGGGCCAGATCGCTCTCGATGTTCTCGCCGAAGCTGCGCGCCTTGTTTTCCGGATTCGCGGCCTCTGTCTTGACCTCGATACTCATGGGTTCCTCCCGTTCTTGCGCCTGAGAGTAAACGTGAATAGATGCGGCGTTTTCAAGCAGGATGGCCGACCAAACGGTCGGGAGTCGGGGCGCAAACCCCTTGGGTGACGAATGGAAGGAATCGAATGGGACTCTTGCCCGCGTCAAACCCTGCTTCCCGGTGGCGCGGGCACTCTCCGCGCGTGCGGCGCCCCATTTTGATCGGGCGGCCAATGATAAAATCTCTCTACACCCCAAGTGGGGCTATAGCTCAGCTGGGAGAGCGCATCGTTCGCAACGATGAGGTCGTCGGTTCGATCCCGACTAGCTCCACCAATCCTTCAACAACTTGCGTCATTGGCGACCCGGCGGATGAGGTTTCTGGCGGAATAGCAACGCACTCATCGTTCGTCGTAGGGCTTCAGGAGCTGTACACGCAGCCACCGCAGCTCTGGATACCCATCGTTGAGCTGGCCTCGTTGATGCAAAACATTGTACGGGCGTATCCACAATTGTCCGGACCACCCACCTAACCCGTACTAGCAGTTTTGTCAGGTGTACGCAAGGTGAACACGGTGATATTGAACAATTTGGGCGTACCTAATCGGTCATGTCCGGTTTGCAGATGCAATGATCAAACGAAACCGACCTTTGGACATCATCGCTCTGAGTGTGTTCTTCTCCTTCGGAGCTGTCATGTGTGCAACGGCCGCGGTAATCATCTATTCGTCTGGCGAGTTGCATTCAACCTGGAGATTGGTCCCTGCAATCGCCACGCTGGGCACACAAGCTATGTCTTGGTTGGTGCTTGTTTCAATTGCTTGTTTCGTCACGGCGTTTGGGCTTTGGCGTATTTCCTACTGGGGTTTCTTGGCGGCGTCTATTCTGCTTATGTTGGCCTTAATAGCCCATTTCTGGCGGGCGGTCGCTACAGCCGATTGGGGCCGTCTGTTAGTCGTTGTCGCCCTGGGCGTGCTGGTAGGGTTGTACCTGCGCAGCAGGGCAGGTCTTTTTGCACACCAAGGCCCCTGAACCCCGCCCCCCGTCTCTCTGGCTGTCTATGCGGCCCTGCTGGTAGAAGCGTAATCTCGGTCAACTTTCGGAACTCCAGCATCCAGCCATGCGATGAGGAGCTTATATCCGACCGATAAGATGATCGCGCCAACGAACAGCCCGATAATATGCATCGTGATAAACCCGCCAAGAACCCCCAGAAAAATAACGGCGATCGGAACCTGGCTGCCACGTCCAAGCAATATCGGTTTCAAAATGTTATCCATCAGCGCCACAACCACGCACCATATCAAGAACATCACAGCATAGCTGGTCGAGTGAGTTGCGAATGCGTAAAGCACCGCCGGAACAAGCACAACGATTCCAACCTGCAGAACAGCAGCGATCAGAAATATAACCGCCCACAAACCTGTTCCCGGCAGTCCAACAATCCAAAACCCGAGAGTGGCAAAAAAGGATTGAATCACGGCCACGCCAAGAATGCCATTCGTGACGCTTCGGATCGTGCTGGCTACAAGCTGCTGAAACTCAGGACCCTGGTCATCAAAAATGCGCCGGAATAATCTGTCGGCGAATCCTATTTTGTGCTTGCTCGTTGCGAGTAGAAACCCGGCGAGCAGAATAGCGATGAGGAATTTAAGAAGTATTCCGCTTATACCGACAGAGGCCGACACCAGAGGAAGAATCTTCTTCCTGATGGTCGGAGCCAGTTGCCGCGCCGCTTCAGACAAGTTCACCGAGGACAAATTCCAAAACTCCTTCAGCTTCACGCCGGCGATAGGCAAGCTGTCGAGACTTGGCGGTGGCGGCGGAATCTTGAGTTGCCCCGTCTTCAATTGGTCGGCTACGTCACGCACCCCCGCGGCTAATGTTTCCGCCAGTAGCAACGTAGGCACCAATGTCACAACCAGCAGCAAGACGGTACAAAGCACAGCAGCTAGCTTGTCGCGCCCGCGAAGCACTTTCGTGAACATCTGATGGATAGGGTAGACGCCGATTGCAATGATGATTCCCGCCATGATCAGGTCCAGGAACGGTCGTAACAGAAGAAAACAGCTAACACCCACAATTACGAGAAGGCTCATCCGGATGAATACTTCTCGTGCGCGAGCAATATGCACTTTTTCTTCGACTGAGAATTGGGAAATCATCCGGGTCCCTGTCCTTTCCGCGCTGCGAACACCCCAAGGAAGTCTGCGGGTCGGGTGCACGCGACGAAACTGGGAGAAATGTCAGCATTCGCTGAAACGTTGCGCTGACCGATTCCTGGCGTTATTCCACAATCAACACAAGCCGGTGCAAAAATGGTGTTTAGGGGCGGCACCAGACTGCCAGAAGTGACAGGTGACGGTATTCCTCTGAGGAACGACAATTTTTTCGCGCCAATCACACCAAAGATCTGTCAACTCC
>Ga0070714_100001098_pt1 | contig 19360 bp, 11 predicted proteins | sample LARL83metaG_FD_65450 | JGI IMG/M metagenome (GOLD analysis project Ga0070714, IMG submission 65450) | Corn, switchgrass and miscanthus rhizosphere microbial communities from Kellogg Biological Station, Michigan, USA - LAR L8-3 metaG | ecosystem: Host-associated > Plants > Roots > Rhizosphere ... | reverse complement strand
CCGCGATGCGGAGGCGGTTCCTCAGCTCGCGAAATTGCTGTCCGATTCCGACGCGCAAATCGCCGGCGACGCTGCCGCCGCTCTCGGAGAAATCGCCACGCCTGGCGCCTTGGCGGCTTTGGAGGAACAACTCAAGGCGGCCGGCAATTCGGCGCCCACCGCCGTGGTTGATGGCTGTCTTCGCGGCGCGCATCACCTGCTCGTGGCAGGAAATCGCCCGCAGGCGTTTTCCGTTTATCAGGAAATTTATCAGCGGCCCACCAAGGAATTCCTACACGTCGCCGCCTTTCGCGGAATGGCGCAATCCGCCGAAAACGGTGTGGCTTTAATTGCGAAGGCCATTGTCAGCGGCCCGGCGCCGGTTCAAATGGCCGCGATTCAGTTGGTCCACGAAAAAGAATTTCCCGATGCGACGAAGGAAATCGCGGGCCTGCTGCCCCAGGCGACTCCGCTCGTGCAAGCCGCTTTGATTGATGCGCTGAATCAGCGCGATGATCCGGCGGCGGTTTCGGAAATTTCCCGGTTCGCGAAAAACGGCGCGCCGGAAGTTCGCGACGCGGCGCTCGCCGCACTGGGAAATTTGGGCGATGACAAAGATATTCCGCTGCTGGTGGAAATCGCCGCGGCATCCGGCGATGCGGGGCAAGCGGCGGCGCGGCAGGCCCTGACGCTCATCCATCGCGGAACGCCAAACCAGGCATTGTTGAAATTGTTGCCCGGCTCGCAAAGCGACGCACAGGTGGAAATCGTCCGCGCGTTGAGCAATCGCGGCGCGAGGGAAGCGAACCCGCAATTGTTGGAACTGGCCAAGCGGGCGGAGGATCCGGTGCGGTCCGCAACGTTCCAGGCGCTCGCGCGCTTGGCGGATCAGCCGCAGTTGGATGGATTCGTTCAAATCGTTGGCGAAATGAAAACGGACGAAGGCCGCTCTGCGGCGGCGGACGCGCTCGGCCTGACCTGCCACCACATTCAAGAGCGGCATGGGAAAGTCGATTTTTCGCCGGTGCTCGCTGCCTTGAAAAACGGTTCCACGCGGACGCGCATCGCGTTGTTGCCGGTCTGCAGCCGCGTGGCGAATCCACAAACGCGCTCCGCTTTGCGGGAATACGTCGCCGATTCAAATCCCGAAGTTCGCGGCGCGGCCATGCGCGCACTGTGCCAGACCACGGACGCGGAATTGTTGCCGGACATTGTGAAAATCTCGCAAACTTCGGGCGACGAATTTCGCGCGCCGGCCATCGAAGCCTGCGTTCGGCTGACGACGCAGGAAGAAGGCGCGGTCATTCCCAATTCCGAGCGCGTGAAATATTTCCAGGCGATCATGCCGGCGGCTTCGACCACCGCCGAAAAACGCCTGGCGCTGTCCGGTCTGGCGACGGTGACGGACGCCCGCGCGCTGAAATTGGCGGAGCCGTTGCTGTCCGATAATACCGTCGGCAACGAAGCCGCGCTGGCGGTCATCGGCATTTCGCGCAAGCTATCCGACACCGCGGCGGCCAAGTCTGCGCTGGAAAATGTAATCGCTCACGGCGCGAGCGAAGATATATTGCAGCAGGCGCAGTCCGTTTTGAAGCTGGTTAACGCCCGGCTGAATTACATTACGACGTGGCAAATTGCCGGGCCGTATCGCCAGGCCGGAAAAAATTTCTCGGAATTGTTCGATATTGCTTTCCCGCCGGAAACCGGCAGCGCGCAAAAAGCAACCTGGCAGGACGTTCCCTTAAGCGACGATCCAAAATCGCCCTGGGCGGTGGATTTGCTGGCCGCATTTGGCGGCACGCAGGAGGTTGCTTACGGGCGCACGGCGATTCACAGCGACAGCGAGCAGACGGCGTGGCTGGTGGTGAGCAGCGATGACGGCGTGAAAGTCTGGCTCAACGGCGAAGTGGTCCACGAGAGCAACACTTCCCATGCCCTCACGCAGGCGCCGGCTAAAGTTAAAATCACCCTCAAGTCCGGCTGGAACAACCTGCTGCTGAAAGTGACGCAAAACACCCAGGGCTGGGGATTTGGCGCGCGATTGACCGATGCCGGTGGCGCGCCGCTTTCCGGCTTGCAATTCGCCGCCGGTCCGGCGCAGGCTGCGAGGTAACCGCGGAGAAAAATCCTGTGAAACTCGGAATCAACACCTTTCTTTTCGTCTCGCCGTTCACCAATGCGAGCACCAAATGGTTCAAGCAATTCAAGCAATGGGGTTTCGATTCCGTGGAAATCGCCATTGAGGATTGCGGTCACATCGATGCGGCGCGCGTGAAGCGTGAACTGGATAAAGCCGGCCTGGTTTGCGGTTCGATTTGCGCCTGCATGGGCCCGGAGCGCGATTTGCGCGGCACGCCGAAACAACAGAAGACGGCGCTCAAATATTTGAAGGGCGTGATTGACCAAATGGTGGTGCTGGATTGCCCGTCGCTGATCGGGCCGGTTTATTCTTCCGTGGGCCGCGCCGATGCCGTGCCGGCGGTGGAATACCGGAAGCAATGGCGAACGGTCGTCAAAAATCTCCGTGAGCTTTGCCAATACGCCGAGGCGCGCGGAAAACAAATCTGCCTGGAGCCCTTAAACCGGTTTGAAACCGATTTCATCAACACCTGCGATCAGGCCTTGAAAATGATTGAAGATGTCGGCAGCCCTGCGCTGAAAATTCACCTCGACACTTTTCACATGAACATCGAGGAGAAAAACCAGGCGCGCGCTATTGAGAAAGCCGGCAGCCGGCTCGGCCATTTTCACGCGTGCGGCAGCGACCGCGGAACCCCCGGCGGCGATCATCTGGACTGGCGCGGCATCGCCGAGGCGTTGCAGCGCATCGGCTATCGCGGCGACGTCGTCATCGAATCGTTTACGACGGACGTGAAAGTCATTGCGCGCGCGGCGGCGATTTGGCGGCGAATCGAACCCACGCAAAATGAAATCGCAGTCAAGGGTTTGAAATTCTTGAGAGATAAGCTCTTTAACTCCATCGGCGCCCACTCCGCTTTATGAAAATGAGACTCGTTTGGTCGACGGCTTTGATGCTTGCCTCCGCCCGGATTTTCGCCGCCGACACCGCGGCGCCGGGCTTCACAAAAATCCAGCTGACCGATCAATTTTGGGCCGAAGGCGCGGATTTCGGCGATTTCAATCACGACGGCATCAAGGACGTCGCCTCCGGGCCGTTTTGGTATGAGGGGCCGGACTTCAAAGTGCGCCACGAATATCGTCCGCTGCCGACCACCTCCTTCACGCGCACCAATGCCGCCGGTGTGGCAGAAAAAATTCCTGGTTTCGAAGGCGCGCTCGGCGTGAAAAATACTTACTCCGATAATTTTTTTACGTTCGTCTATGATTTCAACCACGACGGTTGGGACGACATCATGGTCATCGGCTTTCCGGCCAAGGAAGCGTTTTGGTTTGAAAATCCCAAAGGCAAACCGGGCCACTGGCAGCGGCATCTGATTTACGCCAATGTGGAAAACGAGTCGCCGGCGTTCACGGATTTGCTCGGCGACGGCAAGCCGCAACTGGTTTGCAATTCGAGCAATTATTTTGGCTACGCCCAGGCCGACTGGAGCGCGCCGGAAAAACCGTGGGCGTTTCACCGCATTTCACCGAAAGGCCCGTGGGGCAAATTTCAGCACGGTCTGGGCGTCGGCGACGTGAACGGCGACGGCCGCATGGACATTCTCGAAAAAGACGGCTGGTGGGAACAACCCGCCTCGCTCGCCGGCGATCCCGTATGGAAATTTCATCCCTTTAAGTTTTCCGAAGAGGAACGCGGTTGCTCGCAAATGTACGCGTACGACGTGAACGGCGATGGTTTGAACGACGTGATCTGCTGCCTGAACCCCCACGGTTACGGGCTCGCATGGTTCGAGCAGGTTCGCACGAATGGAGAAATCACGTTCCATCGCCATCTCATTTTGAATCCCGACGCGACGCCGAGCAAAGACGGGGTCGTTTTCACCCAACCGCACGCAGTGGCGCTGGTGGACATGGATGGGGACGGCTTAAAAGATCTCGTGACCGGCAAACGTTTTTGGGCGCACGGAAAAAATGGCCCCGACCCGGATGAAAATTCCGCCGCGGTGCTGTATTGGTTCAAACTCGTTCGCACCGGCAACGGTCAGGCCGAATTTGTTCCGCATCTGATTGACGACAATTCCGGCGTTGGCACACAAGTGATGACCGGGCTCGCGAGTAATGCGAAATATCCTGACATCGTCGTCGGCAACAAGAAGGGTGTTTTTGTTTTCGAACGCAAGAACGGGAAATAGGAACACCTAAGGTAATCTTCGTCGCATCTTCCTCTATCCAAGTGGCTAGAGCGGTCTTCTTTTACTCTTCCGGGTAATAGACAGTGGGAAAGCGATTCTGATACAAACAAGCATCCACTAGAAACGCGGTATCCTTTCGGATGCAGAACTAAGTCTTGCGCGATAGTCATAGACAATCGCGGAACCAACAACAGACGGAGCTCGCAAATCATGATCACAACAACATTCCCTATTCGGAAGTTACAACATCTGGTTTTATTGCTTTTAGCCGTCTTCCCATTGATGGGAAGGGGCCAAAGTCTGGACATTGTCAGTGGGGTGCAGACTTATCTGGCATTGACCAATACCACGGTCAATATGAGCGGCCAATGCGAATTGCATCTGACGGCCACGAACAACATGATGACGACTGTCACGCCGTTGGATGCCATGTCCGGTTGCGCGATTAATTTGAATTCACCGGATGCCTGGCTCTTCCTGGATGGCACGCGGCCTTATCGAGTCAATCTCGGCCAATTTTTCGTAAATGGCGCTCCGGCTAAGTTGGGCAGCAACGTGCGCGTCGTGGAATACGGGATGGGTACGGTAGTAATTCCTCATCCACCGACTTATCAGCCCTTACAGGTGTTTTCCGGCAGCCAGTTTACCGGCTCATCCAACCAGCTAACGCTCTACACTTACTATAACGGGACGACTTCGATTAACGGTGAAACCAACAATGTGGCCGTTCCGCTGAATGGCGGAATCAGCTCGTTCATATTGAAAAGAGGCTATGCGGCGACCTTTGCGCAAAACGCGGACGGCAGCGGTATCAGCCGGTTATATGTGGCCGCGATGGGAGACATTCGGGTCGGCGCGCTGCCCGCCGGACTGAGCGGTGCGGTGGGATTTGTGCGTTGTTACCCGTGGATCTGGAAGAGCAAGAAAGGCTGGGCGGGCGGTGACAATTCGGATGCGCTCCTGGTGGATGCTCCATGGAATTACGATTGGGGCGCCGGAGCCGTTTCCTCGTCCAGTTGCGAATACGCGCCGATGCAATGGGGCAACGGATATGACGGCAATACCATCAATAACAAGCAGGGCTCGACCATGCTGCTGGGATTCAATGAACCAGACAGCAGCAGCCAGGCTAACATGACAACCACCCAGGCGATCAACGATTGGACGAACCTGCAGAACTCCGGGCTGGCGCTCGGGTCGCCGGCCTGCACGGACGGCGGTTATAGCAGCTGGCTTTTTCCGTTCATCAATGCCGCCGATGCCGCCGGGTTGCGCGTGGATGTAGTAAAACAGCACTTTTATGTTTGCGGTTATTCGGCCAGCCAGTTGCAAAGCTGGCTCTGGAACATCCATGTCAATACCGGCCGCCATGTCGGGTTGACGGAATTTAACAATGGCGCCAATTGGACCACGTGCGCCGTGCCGACGTATGACCAGGAAGCTTCGACCATCCAGGCGTTCATCAGCATGATGGACAGCCAGCCCTGGGTTGAAGGGTACAACATTTATGAGTGGGTTCAGACGCAGCGCATGATGGCGACCAACGGCGTGCTGACTGAGGCGGGAACCAATTATCTCAACGAATGGTCGCCGATCGGTTATCTCCAGGAACTGGCTGGAAATCCAAAATGGTATCTGGCGATAAACGGCGGCGTCGGTCCGACGAATGCGATCTATGATTTCGCCAACGGGGGGTTGGACAGCAGCGGCTACGGCAACAATGCTTTGCTCGCGGGCTCACGCACTTTTGTGAGCGACTCGACCAATGTCGCGCTCAGTTTTGATGGTGTTCATGATTATGCCGTCCTGCCGCCTTGTGTTGGCAAAAGCGCCAATTTCACATTTGCCGCCTGGGTTTATTGGCGCGGCGGAGCAAATTGGCAGCGCATTTTTGACTTTGGCCTGGACCCGAACCAATACTTTTTTCTGACGCCCAGCTCCGGGAGTGGCACCCTGCGGTTTGCCATTACCACGAGCGGGAATAATGCGGGTTCCGGAGAGCAGCGGGTCGAGACTTCTCCGCTGACACCCAACCTCTGGACTCACGTGGCAATCACGATTAATGGCAGCACAGGAAAATTGTTTACCAATGGCGTGCTGGCGGCTTCGAACAGTGCCATGACCATCAATCCTTCCGCGGTTGCTTCCGTTTACGCCTTTCTGGGGAAGAGTCAGTATGGGCCGGACCCGCTGTTCAAAGGACTATTGGCAGACGTAGTCGTTGACGGATACGCGCTGACGGACAGCCAGGTCGCTGCTCTGGCCGCGTCTTCACAGCCGCCGGCGGTCCCGGCAGCGCCGGCCGCTCCGACGGGGTTGAGCGCAACGGCGGTGTCATCGTATCAAATCAATCTTTCCTGGACTGGCAATAGCGCCGCCAGCAGTTACAATGTTTATCGCTCGACGACCAGCGGCGGGCCGTACACGGCTGTGGCAAACGGTCTGACCGGGACGAGCTTCAACGACACGAGCGGCAACGCGGGAACGACTTATTACTATGTCGTGACTGCCGTGAATTTAAACGGTGCCAGCGCCAACTCTACTCAAGCCAGCGCCATCACCTCCACGGCGGTGCCCGGCGTTCCGTCTGAGGTTACTGCCCGTGCGGGTAGTGGTCTGGTTACCATAAGCTGGGTGGCATCTTCATCGCCCGGCGCCATTACTTATAACATTAAACGCGCCACGGTAAGCGGCGGGCCTTATACAACGATAGCTTCGGGGTTAACTGCGCCCGCCCTGGGTAACTACACCGACACCTCGGTAAGCTACACGACATATTATTATGTCGTTTCAGGTGTGAATGCTTATGGCGAAAGCGCCAATTCAGCCGAAGCCACGGCTGTTGTCCGTGATTTGTATGCTTATTGGAAATTCGACGAAACGAACGGCGCGATCGCCAGCGATTCTGCGGGCACAAACAATGGCACCCTTGGTTCCGGATGCACCTGGATCGCCGGTGAGACCAATGGCGCGATTCATTTGGATGGAACCGCCAATGCCTATGTGAGCCTGCCGACTGGCTTGGTCAGCCCCCTGATGGACTTTAGCGTGGCAACTTGGGTCAATATCGATACGAACCTTGCCTGGCAACGGATTTTCGATTTCGGATCGGGAACCGGCAACTACATGTTCTTGACACCGCAGGCTGGCAGCAGCGGTCCATTGCGGTTTGCCATCACTACCGGTAATGGGGAACAACAAATCAATGGCACGGCCGCTTTGCCTGCCGGTGCCTGGCATCATGTAGCGGTCACCTTATCGAATACCTTGGGAATACTCTATCTTGACGGAGTAGCGGTCGGGACGAATAGCAATATGACACTGGAGCCGATGAATCTGGGAAATACGACCCAGAATACGATTGGCCAGTCGCAGTTTTCTGCGGACCCGCATCTGACTGGGGCGGTTGATGACTTCCGAATTTATGGGAGGGCATTGAGTGCCTCGGAAGTGGTTAGTCTGGCTACCGGTGGATGTTCGCCGCCGGCGGCTCCCGCGAGCCTAAGTGCGACGGGCGGTAATGCTCAGATCAGCCTGAGTTGGACGGCCTCCACGGGCGCGACAAGCTATACGATTAAGCGAGCCACCAGCAGTTCCGGACCTTACAGCCAGATTGCGAGTGGTGTTACTGCGACGACTTATGTCGATACCGGCCTGGCCGCGGGGACAACCTACTACTATGTGATTGACGCGGTGGATTCTTGCGGAAGCAGCGGAGACTCCGCTTATCGCGGGGCGACGACTGTCCCCGCGGTACCGACCGGTCTCACAGCTACGGCGGGAAATAACCAGGTGGCGCTGAGTTGGTCGAGTTCGGCTGGGGCGTCCAGCTACAACGTGAAACGCGCGACTGTCAGCGGGGGGCCTTACACGACGCTGACGAACACCACGAGCGCCAGTTTCACCGACACAACGGCGCTCAACGGCACGACGTATTATTATGTGGTTTCGGCGGTGAACACCGCGGGTGAAAGCGCCAACAGCTCAGAAGTGAGCGCCACGCCGGGCGCTCCGGTTGCGCCCACGAGTCTCGCGGCTTCGGCGGGACGGAGGAAAGTAACCCTGACCTGGACGCAATCAACCAGTGCAAATATCACAACCAATAATGTATATCGTGCGCTGGTTAATGGCGGACCTTACACGAGGACGGCATCAGTAGCGGCGACAACCTCCTACACGGATTCCTCGGTAACGACGGGCACGACATATTATTACGTGGTGACCGCGGTCAATAGCGGCGGGCTGGAAAGCCCTTATTCCAATCAGGCTTCCGCAACAGCGAAATAATCACCGAATGAGCGGAACGGGTTTTCATACCTGTTCCGCTCTCTCGTCTGGCTTGGGCTGAGAGCGCCTGACAAAAGCGGTGCACGCGGAGCGAGGCGCCGTGCCGTTACGGTTGGCTCTTGCGGATTTCGGCAAACAGCGCTTTGAAGGTGTCCACGTTGGCTTTAGTGGCGCTGCCGGCGTTTTCCTCGGAGTAATAAGCCTCAATGAACTTTCGCGCGGACATCCAGGAAGTTTCGAACATGCCTTTTGTGCGCGAGGAAATGGTTTGGGAGAAATCGGCGCGGGTTCCATTTTTGCGAATAAGATAAATTTGTTCCAGTTGCGCCAGCGCCACGTCCGTCTTGGAGCACGGTGAGGCGAGAACGTCGAAACCTTTGATGGCAAAATAGGCGGGCGTGGGCGGGGCGTCTTCGTATTTCCAATCGCAGATCAAAATGTCCCTGGGAATCATGTCAATTGCGCGATAGGTGTTGTTCATGCTGGCCTGCCAGGCGAGCAGGCCGGTGGTTTTGCCATCGATCAGCCGGTCGCTCCACATCCACATCCGGCAGTTTTTTTGCGCGAGATGATCGTGCAGCTTCGTGACGTATTGCGCGAAAATTTCCGCGGGATCCTTGCCGCCGCAGCGCGGGCATTTCGGATAAGCAATAATCCACGCCTCGTCGAGGCCGACGTGAAGAGCGTCTGCTTCACACACGTCCACCAATTCATCCATGATCGGGAAGATCACTTTGAACAGGTCGGGATGTTGCGGGCAAAGGCATTTGGTGTAGAAATCAAATTGCCCGCCGTCGCGCCAGGGATGCGGCGGGTTGTAATCGGGTGATTCGTCGAATTGTGGATATTTGGCGAGCAGCGGGGCCATTTGCTCGCGCTCGGATTGATGGCCGAGAAGGTTCATGCAGGGGACGAGTTTGACGCGGGCGTCCTGGCAGGCGCGCACGATTTGTTTCACTTCGTCCTTCGACAACGCGCCCGGGCCGGCGAGTTCCGGCTGGCTCTGGAATTGGTATTGATATTCGAAACGGACCACGAGCGTGTTGACACCTTCCTTCGGCAACGCATCGCGAATGAATTTGCAAAATAGCGGCACGTCTTTCGATTCCGGCACGCTCAACAACAGCGCCCGAATCGGAAGTTCGTTCCACGCCTCTTGCGCGACCGCGGGACCAGGGGCGGATGAAATCAACGCGGCGACGGCCAATAGAATTTTCAAAACGTTTTTCATTGCCGAAGCAAACCTCATTTTTCAACCGATTCGAAAAGACTGCCGACAAAATCACGCGCGCTGATTTGCCTGCCGCCGGCGTAAGCCTCGTGCACGCCGCCGATCTTCCATCGCCGCAGACGATACAGCGTTGCGAACATGAAATCCGGCGCGGCGCCGCCTTGTCCGCCGACCAATTCCGCACCGCGGCGGACATTATCGATCATCCAGGCGGGCATTCGCAGATGGTAAGGGTTCCGCCGCACTTCTTCGATATGAAAGGAGAGCGCGGCGAGCAAATCGGCCACGTCATCCGCGCTCGACTCGACCATCAGGTTGGGCGAGGCCATCTGGCCCCAGAATTCCGTTTCGACGAGCAGTGTGCGAAAGGCCGCGGGCAACGTTTGCAGGGCGTCCATCACGAGAAAATGGGTGCCGATGTGCGAGCTGTTCCAATCGAGCTCGTGCGGGAAAAAAATCACGCGCGGCTGATGCTTCGCGAGCGACACGGCGATGACTTTTACCGCGGCAGCCCAATGCTGCGGGTCGGTGGCGCGCGTTGTCGACGTTATTTTTTCCAGCCCTCGCGGCGCGGTTTGTTCCAGTTCAAAACCCAGCCAGTCGCAGGCATTTTTGAGCTCATTCCAGCGCGGTTGCTGGCGATCTTTGTTGCTGCCTTGGGTAACGGCGACATTAATGACGCGCATTCTGGATTCGCGCAGCAACCGCAACGCAAGGCCGCCGATGATGCACTCGTCATCGGGATGCGGTGAAAAGATCAGCGCTATGGGGGCGTTCAGAGCCGGGGCGGCTTTGCCATGGGGCGGTATGCCGCCCAAAGGAAGGGATTTTCCTTCGCCAACGAGTTGGGCGAAGGAGGAAACGAATTGCCGGTACGGATTCATAAATTGTCTCAAGGGAGCGGTGTTTCCCGTCGCGAGAAAGATTTGCAACAGAGGCGCGCGGGCACAACCCCCGATTTAGGGGGATTGTTGCGGTGACGTTCGCCGATAAGATAGCGGGCAAATCGTTTGCGCATCCGCAAGAGCAAAAGATGGAAGTTATCGTTCAATCCAGCACCGCCGCCGCCGTTGAGCTTGTGACGCGGGTCATCGCGCGCGAAGTGCAGGCCCATCCGCGGCCGGTGCTTGGCCTGGCCACCGGCCGCACGATGGAGTCTGTGTACGCGCGGCTTGTGCGCCTGCACTGGGAGGAAGAACTCGATTTTTCTGCGTGTCGGACGTTTAATCTGGATGAATATGTCGGGTTGGCAGGTGGCGATAAACATTCATATCGACATTACATGAACCGGCATTTTTTCAGCCGGGTGAACATTGATTTGCGGAACACGCATTTGCCCGATGGCGCGGCTGAGGACTTCGAATTCGAATGCAAAAAATACGAGCGGCTCATCGATCAAAATGGCGGGATCGATCTGCAATTGCTTGGCATCGGACAGTCCGGCCATATCGGATTCAATGAGCCTTTGTCGGCATTGACCTCGCGGACCCGGGTGGTGGCTTTGGCCCCGGAAACCATTCAGCAAAACGCGCCGCTGTTTGGCGACGCGGAAAAAATGCCGCGGCGCGCCATCACGATGGGGGTGGGGACCATTCTCGCCGCGAAGCAATGCATTCTGCTGGCCAAGGGAAAAGACAAGGCGCGAATCATCAGCCAGACCGTTGAAGGTCCACTGACCAGCATGATCTCCGCGACGGCATTGCAAATGCACCCGCACTGCACGCTCGTGCTGGATGAGGCCGCCGCAAGTTTGCTGGCCAGGAGTGATTATTACCGGCTCGCTTACGACAACGATCCGAAGTGGGATTGGTTTCGCAAAGTGCCCGCGACTGCGCGGACGGTTTCGCCGAGAGTGTTGCCCTTGGAGCCCTAGCGCCGTCCTCTTACTAATCACTCGACAATCCATAATTATCATGTGATAAATCGTTTCCATGGTTCACGTGTCCAAGCTGCGTCCAAGCAAGCCAGGCGCGAATGTGGCGCGGCCGGGTCGCCATGGTTCGGCGGCCGGAAAGCGGCCGCGCGTTTATCGCAACACTTACACGCGCGCGGGCCGGCGATTTGTGGCGGCGAGGTGGGTGGTCAAGCTTCAGCATCGCGGTGAGCGCCGGACGGTGTCCCTGCGGGCCAGAACCAAGGCGGCGGCGGCGTTCGAAGCGAAAGCCGTCTCGGAAATCCTGCTGACGCAGGGATGGGAGGGAGTGGGTCGCGCTTACGGAAGCCCCGGGCGCGCTCAAGCGCCTTCTGCCGTCGATCATGAATTTTGGCGCGACCGCTTATTGGTGCGCCGCTATGGATTTCCGGCTTCGAGCAGTTCGGAACGCGCGCTTTCGGCGCGGATTGATCACGCGGGAAGCGGTTATTGGTTTCCGCTGGGTACGACCGATATGGAAGCAGCGGCCGCGAAGGCTGGGCGGATTTACGAAACGGTTGTTGAACGCGGATGGGAGGAATGCGGCCGCTCTTTTTCGCGCGAACTGATCGTGGGTTTCGAATGGTGCTCCAACCCTATCCTTTGGACCTATGCCACTATTCATACCATGGTGGAAGAGTCGCGCGACGCGCGCGGAGGGGCACGCCCCGGCGCCACCGATCGCCGGGTCTTGATCGTGGAAGAAGACGCCGGGGTTCGACGCGCGTTGGAGTGGAGCGTGAACCAACAGGACTGTATTCATAGTGCCGTCTGCGACTCGGCGGAATCCTTCGTGCGAACGTTTGAGGTTTGCAAACCTTGCCTGGTGCTTCTGAATCGCAAGCTGGCGGAGCGGTTGGGATTTGGGTCTCCGGGCCGGATTGCCGTCATCCGCGACAACGTTCCCGCGTTGACCTACTCGCTCGCGGCGGATGGCGACCAATTGTTTGTTTCTACTCCGGGGGGCGCCGAAGGTTACTTGTTGAAACGGGTGCAGCCGGACGATCTTTTGCAGCCCATTCTGCAGAGCGGTTCCGGCTTTCCGAATCTCGCCGCCGAAGAACTGTTGCCGCGGGTGAAAGCTTATTTCAAGGAACTTCTCCAGCCGCGGTCGGGCGCGCCGGATTCCCGTATCGGCCGCCTGACGCGCCGGGAGAGCGAGGTGCTCGGGCTGTTGAGCAAGGGATGCGTCGACAAGGAAATTGCGCAGGCCCTGGGGATTAGTGCTTGGACAGTGCATGGACACATCAAGAATATTTTTGAGCGGCTGCGGGTCCGCACGCGCACCGAAGCCGTCGTGCGTTATCTGGAAAAATGAATAATTTTACTCATTATCTAGCACGAGATAAATGCTAAATAACCCCCAAAACGGGGTATGGTTAGAACTTGTTTTAGTGATTAGCTAGGAGGAGTAAATCCGAAACGGGCAGGCGGCCAAACCGATACTGAGCATGGGGACATGGAAAATAGCCGCCGGTCCGGCGACGAGAATGAAAGTGGAGAAAAAACATTTTAGAATGGCGGCGGCGTTCACTCTGATCGAGCTGCTGGTGGTCATTGCCATCATTGCGATCCTGGCGGCGATGCTTTTGCCGGCGATGAGCAGCGCCAAGAAAAAGGCGCAGGGCGTTTCGTGCATGAACAATTCGCGGCAGCTCATGCTGGCGTGGCGGATGTATGCCGATGACAATCAGGATGAATTGCCTTTCGCGGCCAACGGGCCTTACGTGTGGGCCAAGGGCTCTTTGACCGGTTGGCCCAATTCCACCGCGCAGGACAATTGGGACTATTCCACGACGGTCGAAGCCGGGGTGCTCTGGCCCTATTGCAAGAACGACAAGCTTTATCATTGCCCGGCGGACATGAGCACAGCCCGGAACGGCTCCGGCCAGATTGTGCCGCGAGTGAGAAGCTATTCGATGAATCTCTGGGTGGGTGGCGATTACAATTCCTCCGCCAACGGCTATTTCTCACCCATTTGGGCGCCATCCAGCGCAAAGGTTTATCGGAAGTTGAACAGAATTTCGTGGCCCGCTGAAACCTGGACGCTGGTGGATGATCGCGAAGACCTCATCAACGACGGTGTCTTTGCCGTCGATATGAATGGCTATCCGGATCATCTTTCCATTGGAGATTATCCGGCGTTTTACCACAACCGAGCCTGTGGATTCGGGTTTGCGGACAACCATTCGGAAATTCACCGCTGGCTGGATCCCCGGACGATGCCGGCGTTGGGAACCTCGGGTCTGCAAAGCCCGGGCCCAATGCCAAACAGCGCTGACGTTCGCTGGATGTGCGAGCACTGCCAAGTCTTGAGGTAGTAAATGCCGCGCCCGAATCATACCAGCCAAATCATTTGAATCAGTCGAACCGAAAACCCCTATGAAAATCATGAAAAAAAACCTACCATTGTCAGCGTGGCGCCGCGGAATCGCCACGATAATCGTTCTGGGCTGCATCGCCACTGCGCGGGCGGGCCTGTTGCAAACGCAATGCAACCCGGTGAACTTCGGCAGCTATTACTGGGCGGATCCCAACGCCTGGGACGCGCTGGGCATTCCTCGTTTTCAAGCGGACACGCCCAATGACGGCACGCACAGCCGTGACGTCGACTTTATCTCCATCGCGCACGACAATAATTATTTTTACGTCCGCATCCACGCTACTCAGTCGCCGGTTTTCGGCGGGGACTGGAACGTATGGATGGACACGGACGTCAATCCGAGCACGGGAGATCACAATTGGAGCGGCAACGGCTCCATAGGTTCGGAATATCTCATCACGGGGGCGGCCCTGATCAAGGACCCTTACACCTGGATCTTCGTCGATTGGCTGAATTGGGATCAAACCTCCTGGGACACCAATTACGTCGCGCGCGACGTCTTCTTCTCGATCAACCGCCAGACGCAAATGCCCAATCTGACCGCGTTTAATTTTACTTTCCAATTTTACAACAGCAGCGACGGGGTCACCGGCGACTGGTATCCGGACTCAGCGGATTCGCGGACCGGCGATTATTTTCAATACACCACCGTCCTGCCGAAACCGGGTACCGTTCTGACGTTTGACGGGGTCGCATCAGGCACTGTGATCACCAATGGTTTTGGCGGTTACGCCACCGCGAGCAGCACCGGCCTTACGGTTACGAGCAACGGAACGCCGGCCATTAACCTGCTTTGGGCGGCCACGGGCGGCGCCGGCACCGACTGGGAATTTTACAACGACAGCGTTTGGTCCGCCGCCCAACTGCACTCCTGCGATGTGGGCGATTATTACGATTTGCATTTCGCGCCGACCAACGGCGATTCGGTCACCATCAACTCCTTCGATTTTGACGGCTATTACAGCGACAACGAACGGTTCACCTTCGGAATGGAGATTTGGGACAATGGGACTTTGCTGACCAATTGGACTTACACGTTCCTTTCCGATGGGACGGCAAATCACCATGTGAACGTCAACTTCACCGGCCAGCCGGGGCATGAATTGGTGTTAAGCTTCAATCGGAACGCCTCGACGCTGGGCAGTGGCGAAATCGAAGGGGATCCCGCCGATATCGCCGTGGATAACATCAGTTTTTCGCAAACCGCGCCGCCCGTGTCTGTCCACGCCGCGATTGTGAAGGCGGATGGGCCGGTGGCGTTCTGGCGCCTGGATGAAACCGCGGGGCCGACGGCGTTTGACATTGTTGGCGGAAATAACGCCACCTATACTGGGACGGTTACCTTTGGGGTGACGGGCGCCATATCGAATGAATCGGATAATGCCGCCGAGTTTGACGGGAGCACCGGGTACGCCACGGCGCCCTACGCAGCGGCGCTGAATCCCTCCGGCGCATTCAGCGTCGAGGCGTGGGTGAGGCCGCTGGCGGTTCCCAACAGCTCCGGAACTCCGGCTCCGATTGCTTCGGCGACGTTTACCAGCCCGCGTTCGGGCTGGCAGATTCGCGAACGCGACACGGGCTGGGAATTCGTGACCTATAATCAAAATAGCACGACCGCCGCTGTGAACATCCGGGGTGGCGGCACGCCGGTTGTCGGCACGTGGTATCATCTCGTCGGAGTTTGGGACGGCACCCTGGGTTACCTGTATGTCAATGGTTCGCTGGCCATCACCAGCGCGCCCACCACGTTTGTGGCCAATGCCGGCGGGCCTTTCACCATTGGTTGCCGCAGCAGCATCAGCGACTTCTTCTTTGGTGATGTGGATGAAGCGGTCTTTTACAACCGGGCGCTCTCGGCGTCGGAAATACAATCGCACTTCGCGAACCGGCCGCGACTCGACGCCGGCCGGTCCGGCGCGAATCTTCTCCTGACCTACCCGGCCGGGACATTGTTGGAATCGACCAACGTGGTTGGTCCTTATGCGCCCACGCCCAGCGCAACTTCGCCGTTCACGACGCCTGAAACGGCGCCGCAGAAATTCTACCGCGTCCAAATGTAAGATCGATGCGAGAAGAAAAGCGCGCATTCGTTGAGGCCGGGCAGGGGCCCGGCCTTCAACCATCAACCGGATGTGGTTCTGTGCAGCAGGCGAAGGTTGCGGATTCCTGCCGCAAGCGCTGCGAAGTTCTGCTCTTTGCGACGGTGACGTCGCGGTTTGGGGTGGGTGGAACGGGCCGACGGTCCGTTCCACCTAATAAAAAAGCTGGAAATAATTCCAGAGACAGTCACAAGTTTAGAAACCTATCATGATCAAGAAACCAATTCTCCTGGCGCTGGCATCCTCTCTTTTATTGGCTGGACAAATCACCGGCACTGTTTTCGGCCAAACCAATTCACCCAATCCGTATGATCAGGAACCCGCGGCCGAGCGGAATGCGCGCATGAAATGGTTTCGCGAAGCGCGCTTCGGCATGTTCATTCATTGGGGGCTTTATTCCCAGGCGGCCGGCGAATGGAACGGCAAAACCACCTCCGGTGCCGGCGAATGGATCATGAACGACATGCAAATCCATCCGACCGATTATGCGAAACTGGTGCCGCAGTTTAACCCGGTGAAATTCAACGCCGACGAATGGGTGCGCATCGCGAAAAACGCCGGCATGAAGTACATTTGCATCACCACCAAGCATCACGACGGCTTCGCGATCTATCCCTCGGGGCTGACGGATTGGTGCATCAAGTCCACGCCGTTCAAACGCGATCCGTTAAAGGAACTGGCCGCCGCTTGCAAAAAGGAGGGCGTCAAGCTGTGTTTTTATCATTCGATCATGGATTGGCACCATCCCGAATACGCGCCGCGTAAACCCTGGTATGACGGCACCGACAACACTCCCGATTTTGAAAAATACGACGCATTCCTCAAAGGAGAGTTGAAAGAGTTGCTCACGAATTACGGGCCGATTGGACTGCTATGGTTTGATGGAAATTGGGAAAGCACCTGGAATTACGAGCGCGGGCTCGATCTTTACCAGTACGTCCGCAGCCTTCAACCGAACATCATCGTGAACAATCGCGTGGGCCGCGATCGCAAGGGAAATTCCGGCACCACCGATGGACGGGAACGCGTCGGCGACTACGGCACGCCCGAGCAATTCATTCCTGCCAACGGCTACGGGCCGGGTGTGGATTGGGAAACGTGCATGACGATGAATGACACCTGGGGCTATAAAAAGAGCGACCACGATTGGAAATCCACGCAGACGCTCGTGCGCAACCTGATCGATTGCGCGAGCAAAGGCGGGAACTACCTGCTGAACGTCGGCCCGACGGGCGAAGGGCTGATCCCCGACGCGTCCATCGAACGGCTCAAAGAAATCGGCGATTGGATGAAGGTTAATGGCAAGGCGATTTATGCCACGACCGCGGGCCCATTCAGCCGGCAACTGCCGTGGGGCCGTTGCACGACGAAAACTTCGGGCAAAACAACCACGCTCTATTTGCATGTATTTGATTGGCCCACCGACGGCGAACTGCTCGTGCCCGGTATGAAGAACAAAGTCAGGTCCGCCACTCTGCTCGCGGATGGGAAAAAGCTCGCGGCAAAAAACACCGAGGATGGCGTGACTATTTCAGTGCCGGCTTCCGCGCCGGACGCCATTTCTTCCACCATCGTTTTGCAATTTGAAGGCGCTCCGGAAGTTGCCCCGATGATCATTACGCAAAAGAAAGACGGCGAGGTGGCGTTGCCGGCGAGCCTGGCGAATCTGCACGGGACTACGTTGCGGTATGAATCCGGCGGACCGCTCGACAACATCGGCTACTGGACGGACGCTAATGACTGGGCCGATTGGCAATTCAAAATCAACCGGCCCGGTGCGTTCGACGTGAGCGCGGAAATTTCCGCGCCCGCCAGCGGCGCATTTGACATTTCGGTCGGGGGTCAAACCGTCCACTGTGCCGCGCCGGTGACGGGCAACTACGTTACTTTTCAACCGGTGAAACTCGGGAAGCTGGAGATTTCCACCGCGGGCGCCGTTACGCTGGCGGTCCGGCCTGTGCCAGGCAAATGGCAGCCGATGAATCTGAAGGCGATTCGATTGACGCCCGTCGCAAATCCGTAAACACTGTGGTTCATACCACCATGGTCACCCAGGAACAAATCGCCCGAAAACTCGGCATCTCCCGGCAACTCGTAACCTTCGCGCTGGCCGGCTACCCCCAAGTCTCGGAACAATCCCGCCAGCGGATTCTCGCCGCCGCGCGCAAAATGGGCTACCGGCCCAATCCGCATGCGCGCGCGCTGAAACGCGGACGCACCGGCATCATCGCGCTCTGGATTCCGGACCAGATTTCGAGCCATTACACACACGTGGCACGCGAGTTGAACCGGCTGGTCAAGCACGCCGGACGTGAGTTGATTGTCAGCGAGGTCGGCACTTCCGGTGCGGAACAAGTCCTGTCCCATGTGCCGGTGGACGGAATTTTCGCGGTGGACGCGCCGGGCGCCGTGACCGCTCATCTGCGGTCCGCCGTGGCGCGTTCGATTCCAATCATCAGCATCGGCGCCGATCGTCCGGAGAAAATTGATTTCGTCCAGGTGGATTTGCTCACGGGCGCGAAGGAGGTCATGCAGCACCTCATTGGCTCGGGCTTCCGCCGCATCGTTCACGCGACGTTCGTCCGGAAAGAACATCGCTCCGCGGCGCGGCGTCTGGCTTACGAGCAGGCAATGCGGCGCGCAAAGTTGAAGCCGGAGTTTCTCTACTATCCGCTTTCGGAACAGCAGCGGGAAATCGTCCGTCGCCTGATCCAGGATTTTGTTCGCGAGCGTGGCGCTCCCGAAGCGATTTTTTGCCATTCGGATGACGTCGCGCTGGGCGTTTATCGCGGGTTATGCGATTTGAGACTTCGCGTTCCGGACGATATCGCCCTGGTTGGCTGCGATGGCATCCAGGACACGCGCTATTTGGAATGTCCTATCACGACGCTCGTCCAGCCCGTCGCCGAAATGTGCGCTACGGCGTGGCAGTTTCTCATGCAGCGCATCGAGTGTCCGGCTACGAAACGGCAATGGGCGGTGCTGAAACCGAAACTGGCCGTTCGTGAATCGACGACTCGCGGATTGATCAAATTGGAAACGACGCGTGACGCAACGGACCGGCCTCGGAATGGTTCACTGATCCCGAAATAAACCTATGCATGTACAGCTTATCGATTGGCTCATCATCCTGGCCACGCTTCTGATCTGCTTTGTGCCGGCTTTGTTTTTCGGCAAACGCGCGGGGAAGAGCAC
>Ga0070714_100001097_pt1 | contig 19361 bp, 15 predicted proteins | sample LARL83metaG_FD_65450 | JGI IMG/M metagenome (GOLD analysis project Ga0070714, IMG submission 65450) | Corn, switchgrass and miscanthus rhizosphere microbial communities from Kellogg Biological Station, Michigan, USA - LAR L8-3 metaG | ecosystem: Host-associated > Plants > Roots > Rhizosphere ... | reverse complement strand
CTCGGTCGACGTCGTCGGCTACTCGGCCGGCGGCCTGGTCACGCGGCTGTGGGTGGCCCGGTACGCGGGGGAACACCGGGCCCGCCGGGTCGTCACGCTGGGCGCGCCGCTGCACGGGACGTCACTCGCGTCGGCGGGGGCCGCGCTGGTGCCGGGCGCGTGTCCGTTGGCGTGCCAGCAGCTGGCGCCGTCCAGCGCGCTGCTGCGGGGCGTCGACGCGCAGGCGCTGCCGGCCGGCCTGCCGTGGCTGTCGGTTTGGACCGACGACGACCAGACCGTCACGCCCCCGGACTCGGCCCGGCTGCCAGGCGCGGTGAACGTGCCGGTGCAGCAGGTGTGCCCGGGTCTGCAGGTCTCGCACAGCGGTCTACCGGCGAACCCGCTCGTGACGGGGATCGTGTTGGCGGCGCTGGACAGTCCGGTCCTGAGCGCGCCGACCGCGGCCCAGTGCCAGGCACTGACCGCCGCCGGCCGCGGCTAGCGACTCCCTCACCTCGGCTCTGCTGCACCCCGTATCGCGGCATCGCTGCACCCCGCATCGCTGCACCCCGGCACTGCGCATCACGGCATCGCGGCACTCCCACACCGGTGCGCCACTCCCACCTGCCTCGGTCCGCTCTCTACTCCGTCCTGTTCCTCCTTCCTTGTGCGCGGGCGGCTCGGGCTGGGTGTCAGGGGCCGCACGGGTCGCTGTGGTCGGTCGCCTCTCGCCGATTGTTCCGGTCGCCGGGGCGGGCCGTTTCTCCGGCTAACGAACGAAGGCCCCGGTTTTCTCCCGGTTCTCGCCATGATCACTCGATCGAGTGATCATGGGGTCGGCCGAGGTCAGGCTGGTTCTTAGGGTACTGGGTGGGGCGGACACCGGCGACTTCTTAGCTCGTGATGTCCTTGCTGGCCATGTTTGCCCATGCTGCACCGAAGAACACGATGACGTAGCACACCTGCGAGAAGATTCCCCGTTCGATGTTGTGCCAGAACACCGGCGCACGAAAGAAATCGATCCACGACAGCCAGTAGTTCGTTGGCAGGTAAGGCTTTACGGGGTTCGCCGCGTCCAACGTCGCCAGGATCTCGCTGGTGATCAGGATCGCCAGCGTGCCCAGCGCGGCACCTATGCCCGACACCGTGACCGTCGAGAAGAACAGCGCTATCACGCCTACGCCGATCATGCTCAGCACGATGTACCCGATCGCCGCCAGCAGTCGCATCGCCAAGTCAAAGGGGGTCAGCGCGGTTCCGGACAGGGACGTCACACCGCCTGGCTGCCCGACCGCGGCCGCCTGTCCGATGCCGAACAACCCCACCCCGGTGAGGTACGCCGTCACCACGATGAACGCTATCGACACCACGACGAACACCGCGATGCAGATCAGCTTGGCCAGCAAGAGCTTGCTCCGCGCGACCGGCCGGATCAACAAATACCGCAGCGTTCCGTGGGCCGCCTCACCCGCTACCGTGTCGCCCGCGAACGACGCTACCGCGATCGGCAGGAAGATGGGCAGCACCAGCGCCAACGCGGCCGCCGGGTACAGCGATCCGTTCCGCTCCACGGCCGACAGGAACGCCGCGCCCTGGCCCGGCGGTGGCGTTATGTGCGTCGTGGCCAGGAATATCGCTACCACGAACGGCAATCCGCACAACAGCGCGACGCTGACCCACATTCTGGGCCGCAGCACCAGCTTTCGCAGCTCGACCGCGATCATCGCGCCACTCCGCCGCTCTCGATCGTGATCATCGCGTCACTCCGTCGCTGATGTCGTAGACAACGGGCTGAATATCGTCGACGCGGTCCGATCCGTGGCCTGTCACGTCGAACACGACCTGTTCCAGTGTTCGCCGTTCCGGCCCGATCTCGCGTACCTGCACGCCACCGCGCACCAGCCGCTCGTTCAACGCGGCCGGATCGGGGGCGCGTACCACCAACCGCGTGCCCTCACGCATTTCCACCTGGCCGTCCAGCATCGCTACGGCCGCCGCTGGATCTGGGGTGTCCACGACGACACGACCCGTTGGTGCGCGCAGTGTCGCTAGATCGTCCTCCAGCACTAGCCGGCCGCGGTCCACGATGCCGACCCGGTCGCACAGTTCGTCCACTTCGGACAACAGGTGGCTCGACATGAAGATCGTGGTTCCGCTCTGGTTGAGCTCCAACAACAAGTCCCGGATCTCCTTGATACCGCGGGGATCCAGGCCGTTGGTGGGCTCGTCCAGGATCAGCAGCCGTGGTCGCCGTAGTAGGGCAGCGGCCAGCCCTAGTCGTTGCCGCATGCCCAGCGAGTACGAGCGCACCGGTCGCCGGTCGATTCCGCCGAGTCCGACCCTGGTCAGCGCTTCCTCGATCCGGTCCTTCCGGTCGCGTCGGCCGGAGGGACCGGCCGCGTCGATCATCGACAGGTTGGTGCGTCCGGACAGGTGCGGGATCGCGGCCGGGCCCTCCACCAGCGCGCCGATGAACGGCAGCGCCTGCCGGACCTCCTTGGGCACGGGATGGCCGAGCACCTCGAGTTCGCCGCCGGTCGGGAACACGAGACCCAGCAACATCCGCACGAGTGTCGTCTTGCCGGAACCGTTGGGGCCCAGGAAGCCGTAGCGGTCGCCCTCGCGCACGGTCATGGACACAGCGTCCACGGCGAGCACCGTGCCGTAGCGTTTGGTCACCGATCGGGTGACGATCATGTTGTCCGTCATCGGAAGACCCTGCGGTACGTGCTGAGTTCGGAGGCCGCCTGCGCTAGCACCGTGTGGTCCACGAACCCGGCCACCAGGTACATCCGCCGGTAGCCGACCTGTTCGACCATCACGGTCAGCAGCGGAATCTGGATCAGCACCGCCCGCCCTCTCGTCACGGGGACGCTGACGCCCCCGGCCTTGGTCATCGTGTCGATCGCCGACAGTCCGACATTGCGTGGCAGCGGCAGCACGACGAACGACGCGAGCCCGACTCCGTACCGGCCGACGCTCGGCAGTCCCGGCAACTGCGCCTGCCGAACGTAGCCGTCGAGCGCCGACGGGAGTGTGAAGAAGTTCGGCACTTGGTTCAACGCACGCAAGATGTCCGGCGCCGGCGCGACGCTCACACCGCCCGCGGCCGCGACCGGCGGGCTGAGCGTGTCGTCGGACGGATTGGACCGGCTGAAGTCGAAGAACTGGCTGATGATGATCGGTTTGCTCGCGCCACGTGGGGTCACCTCGACCCGCAGCGGAATCCCGCTCGCCGGATCTGCCCAGATGTCGACCTGGCCGACGGTCGTCGTCGCGGCCGGCCGCAGCCGGATCCCGGCCGCCGCGATGCCGGCGACTTTCAAAGCGGGGATGCTGACCACCGGGTCGCCCGGGTCCATCGACAGGATGCGCCGTGCCAGTTCCGGCGGCAGCAGGTCACCGGCGCGCGGTAGCCGGATCAGCTCGGTGCCGACGACCTCGGTGAGCAGGTTCGACGCGTAGTCCCAGGTAAAGAGGCCGTCCCGGGTCTGGTACACGTCCCGCTCGCCGATGCCCGTCAGCACGTCGACCCGGTTGAGGCTCGGCGACCGGTACCACACGCGCATGTCGGTGAGGCCGGACAGCAGGCTCGTCACGTCGGACAGGTCCGGCAGGCTCGGCAGGCCGAGTTCGGACTGGGATCTGGCGTAACCGGTGTAGGGCTGATCGGCCGAGTCGACGATCCGCTGCCGCAGCACGGAAGCGCCCGGGTCGGCCGCCGAAATCGGCAGGCTGGCGACGATCGACGGGATCGACGCCAGCACGGCCGCGATGGCCGCGACCAGCGCCCATCTGCCGATCGTCCCGCGTCTGATGGTCCTCATCCGGTGTCCTTCGGTAGCCGCCGTACCTTTCCCTTATACAGTTCTACGATGCGGGGGAGTGTGAGGTCGGCGGCGCGACCGCGCGATAGTCCTGGATTTCCGCAACTGTGGACCGCGAGCACGGTGTCCGATTTCGGCACCTTCATCACGGCGGTCGCCCTCCAATATCTGCTGGTACACAACCTGAACGCGTCCGCGACCGACGTCGGCGTCGTGAACGCGGCGCGCTGGCTGCCGTACCTGTTGTTCGGACTTCTCGCCGGTGTCTACGTCGACCGGCGGCGCCGGCTGCCGTTGCTGATCGCGACGGACGTCGGCTGCGCGGTGGTGCTGGGCGTGATTCCGTTGCTGGCCGCGGTCGGCGGGCTGAGCGTGCCGGTCGTCGTCGCGCTGATGGTCCCGTTCGGCCTGTTGACGCTGGTCAACGACGCCGCCAGCACGTCGTTCCTGCCCCGCGTGCTGCCGGCCGAGACGTTGGAGGCCGGCAACGCACGCATGATCCAGAGCATGTCGGCGGCCCAGACCGTCGGGCCGCTGGTCGGCGGTGGTCTCGTCGGCCTGATCCGGGCACCGATGGCGCTGCTGGTCGACGCCGCGTCCTACCTGTTCTCCGGCCTGCTGCTGGCCACGATCCGCATCGAGGAGCCGGCCGTCCCGGTCGAGCGCCGGCACGTGCTGACCGAGATGCGCGAGGGCATGGCGTGGGTGTACCGGCATCCGATGCTCGCGCCGCTGGCGTTGACCAGTCACGGCTGGTTCGTGTTCAACAGCCTCCTGCAGACGGTGTACGTGCCGTTCGCGATCCGGGACGCCGGCCTGAACGGGTTCACGCTCGGCGTGGCGTACGCCGGGGCCGGGTTGGGTGGCGTGATCGGCAGCAGCGTGTCGTCCCGGGTCGGCCGGTGGATCGGGCTGGGTCCGGCGGTCGTCGTGGCGCAGTTCCTGTTCCCGGTGGCGTCCGTGCCGATCGTGCTGGCACCGCACGGCGTGATCGCGGTCGTGATGATCACCGCCGGGATGATCTGCTTCGGGTTCGCGGTGGGCCTGGGCAGCCCACTGGAGGCCACGTACCAGCAGGCGGTGACGCCGGATCGGTTGCAGGGCCGCATGAACGCCACGGTCCGGTCGTTCAACCGGGGCATGTACGTGATCGGTGCTCCGTTGGGTGGTGTGCTCGCGGACGCGATCGGCTACCGCCCGACGCTGTGGGTAGGCATCGCGGGCGTGGGTGCCATGGCCGTCTGGCTCGGATTGTCCCGCTTCCGGCACGCTTCATCGGGTGACACGTAGTGCACCGGGAATAGGTGTGCGGGTATCCTCGTTCCCAGGGGTAGTTGAACTCGCAACCACCTAGTGAGGAGGGGAACGGCCATGGCTGCCGTTACCGCGGACACACTGACCCTGCCCCGCGTGACCGGTGCCGGCCTCGGCGACACGGAACGCCCGGTGCTGGCGATCTCGACCGCCCCGGCGGGCTTCGAGGGCGAAGGCTTCCCGGTGCGCCGGACGATGGCCGGCATCCGGTACGAGTACCTCGACCCGTTCATCATGATGGACCACATGGGCGAGGTGGACTACGCCGCCGGTGAGCCCAAAGGCACCAACTGGCACCCGCACCGCGGCTTCGAGACCGTGACCTACCTGATCGAGGGCCAGTTCATCCACCAGGACAGCCACGGCGGCGGCGGTGTCATCACCGAGGGCGCCACCCAGTGGATGACGGCCGGCAGCGGCCTGCTGCACATCGAGACCCCGCCCGAGGACCTCGTCGTCAACGGCGGCCTGTTCCACGGCTTCCAGCTCTGGGTGAACCTGCCGGCCAAGGACAAGTTCCTCACGCCGAAGTACCAGCCGGTCGAGGCGAGCCAGGTCCTGTTGCTGGCCAGCGCGGACGCGGGCGCGCTGCTGCGCGTCATCGCGGGCGAGGTCGACGGGCATGTCGGCCCCGGTTCGACGTTCACGCCGATCACGCTGCTGCACGCCTCGATCGCGCCCGGCGCGCAACTGTCCCTGCCGTGGCAGCCGGAGTACAACGCGCTGGCCTACGTGATGGCCGGTGCCGGCACGGTCGGCGGGAAGGCCGAGCCGATCCACGCCGGTCAGCTCGCGGTGTTCGGCGCCGGTGACCGGATCACGCTGGCCGCCGACGCGAATCAGGACAGCCGCACCAGCTCGATGGAGGTCATCCTTTTGGGTGGCAAGCCGATCGGTGAGCCGATGGTGCACTACGGCCCGTTCGTGATGAACACGCGTGAGGAACTGGTCCAGGCGCTGGAGGACTACCAGGCCGGCCGCCTTGGCGTCGTGCCGCCGAACGCGATCATGCCGCACGTGGTCCGTTGATCTAGGTAGCCGCGACCGTCGTCGCCGCGGTCCCCAGGACCGGGTGCGACACGTAGAGGGTGATCGTCCCGGTCTGGCCGCGCACCGTGCGCAGCCAGACCGCGGCGGCACCACCGGCCGACTCGAGGTCGAGCGGGTTGTCGCCGATCAGCACGCCCGGCCCGTCCACGGCGAGGTCCACCGACCCCGGGACGTACGGCCGGGGCGCGCCGTACCGGTCCAGCGCGCGGAGTTCGACGCGCGTCGTGTCGGCGCCGTCCGCGGCCAGCGTCGCGTCGTCGGCGACGATCCGCAGCCAGTCACCGCCCGGATCCGCCGACAACTGCCGGCGCAGCGCCAGCTTTCCCTTGAGGTACCCGTCGATGCGCAGCTCGGGCCGTTTCCCGGCCTTCACCGTCAGGTTCGCGATGAACGGCGGGTAGGCCAGGTGCGGGAAGCCGGCATGGTCGGGCCGCACGCTCGCCACGAGCCGGTTGTCCAGGTACAGCTTCAACCGGTCGCAGTTGGACCAGATCACGGCCTGCCGGCCCGGACCGGTGGCCGGCGAGTTCGGCCCGAAGTCCCAGTAGAACGCGGGCTCGATCACGACACGCTTCGCCGGATCGACCTGCGCCCGGTAGAACGCCGCGCCCAGCTTCGGCACGCGGAAGAAGTCCATGACACCGACGTACTTGATGCCGTTGACCGAGTGGTACCAGCCGGACGGATAGTCGAAGCCGCACCACGCCAGCAGACCGCAGTACCTGTCGTCGGCCGCTGCTCGCTCGTGCACCCACGCGTGCAGCGTGGCCTGGTCCTGTTGCCGCGCAACGGGATCGGTCCGCTGGTAGGACGGAGCGCCGACGAGGGAACCGACCGCCTCGCTCACCAGGTACGGCACGCCGGAGCGCGGCGGCAGCAGTGTCGGTGGCGCGGCCGGTGTGGCCAGCTTCGTGTAGTCGTTGAACGCGAACACCGACGCGCCGCCCGCCGACGGAAACAGGTTTTCGGCGTAGCCGCGCTGGCCGGACACCGCGCCGCCGCACGGCCGGCTCGGGTCCAGTTGCCGCGCCAGGTGGTCGGTGTGGTCGTAGAGGTCCAGCGGCCCGAGCGTCTCGTTGACGTGCGTGCCCCACACGACGATCGACGGGTGGTTGCGGTCGCGCGTCACCATCCGCCGCACGTCGTCCAACACGAGGTCGCGCCACGTCTGGTCACCGACGAAGTCCCAGCCCGGGATCTCCTCCCACACCAACAGCCCCAGCTCGTCGCACGCGTCGAGGAACGACTCGGACTGCGGGTAGTGCGAGCACCGGACCATGTTGCAGTTCAGGACCTGCTTGAGAATCTCGGCGTCGCGCCGCTGCACCCGGTCGGGCATCGCGCCGCCGACGAACGGGTACCACTGGTGCCGGTTGAGGCCGAACAGCTTGAGGCGCCGCCCGTTGAGGAAGAACCCGTTGTCGGTGAACGACGCGTCCCGCAGCCCGGTGCGCACCGAGTACTCGTGCACGGTCTTGCCGCCGACCTCGAGCGCCACGGTGATGTCGCACATCGCCGGGTCGTCCACGTCCCACAGTTTTACCTGGTCCAGGCCGGTCAGTGTGACGTTCGCCGTGGTCACGCCCTTGCGCAGGGCGGGCAGGTCGACGCTCGCGTGGGTGATGGCCGGCCCGCCCTGGGTCAGCGTCGCGGTCAGACGTACCGGGCCGGCGACGGACTTGCCCGCGTCGACCGTGCACCGGACCTCGATGTTCCGCGCCGGACCGAGCACGTCGACACCCTGCGCGAACACGTCCGAGACGTAGGCCTCCGGCGTCGTCCGGACGGTCATCGGACGGTACATCCCGGCCGGCTGGTAGAAGTCGATCGCGGAGGGCTTCGGGAAGCGGGGCAGGTCCGGCGGCACGTCCTGGTTCCACCGGCCGTCCACGGTGATCGCGAGCACGTTGTCGGTCGGGCCGAGCAGGCCGGTGAGTTCGCAGGTCAGCGGCAGGTAGCCGGCCGCGCCACCGGTGATCCGGCGGCCGTTGAGGTACACGGTCGCCGTGGAGAGCATGCCGTCGAACGTGAGGAACGCGCGGCCGCGCCGCAGCCCGAGCGGCGCGTCGAAGTGCTGCCGGTAGACCCAGACGTCCTCCCAGTGCGTCGGCTCCCAGCCCTGCCAGGACAGGTCGGTCACGCAGTGCGGCACGTTCACCGTGGTCATGGCGGAGTCGTCGAAGTCGGGGTCGGTGCAGCCGGGCACGGCCCGGCCGAACAGCCATTGCGCGCCGAGCGTGGTGTTGCCGGGCGGGGAGTCGTTCTCGAGCAGCATGGCGCCGACCGAGGTCACGCCGATGACCCCGACGCCGAGCCCGATCAGGAACCGGCGCCGGGTCGGCCCGCGGACCGGCTCAGCACGCGCGTCCATATCACCCATACCCCGTCCCCCTCGTGAGAATCATCTAAGAAGATCCCGCACTCAGCGTACTGAGCGTGTCAGGCCGCGCGCCGTAACCGACGCGTGCACGGTGCGTCACGTGCGGGCCAACTGTGAACGGTGGTCTGGACCTTCCGCCGACGCTGTTCCAATACTTATTCTTAGTCTTATATTTACCCGCCGCACCCCCAGGAGGGGTCTCATGTCCCTAGTACCGGCCATGCCCGCCCGGCGCCGGCGAACGCTGGCACTGGCGTTGGCGGCTGCCGTGGTCACGGTGGCCGCGACGTGTCTGACATTGCTCTCGGCCGGTCCCGCCGGCGCCGCGGTCGTCGCGAACACCTTCTACAACGTGGTGAACGTCAACAGCGGCAAGTGTGTCGACGCGCGCGCCGCCGCCACCGCGAACGGCACCGCGGTGCAGCAGTTCACGTGTAACGGCACCGGCGCCCAGGAATGGGAGTTCCAGCCGACCAGCAACGGCAACTTCCGCGTCAACGCCTTCAACGACGTCACCAAGGTGTGGGACGTCACGAACGTGTCCACGGCGGACAGTGCGCCGATCCAGCTCTGGGCCTACGGCGGCGGCGCCAACCAGCAGTGGGCGGCCAACCAGAACTCCGACGGCAGCTTCACGTTCGTCAGCCTCAACAGCGGCAAGTGCCTCGACGTGCCCGGCGCGTCGACCGCGGACAGCGTGCAGTTGCAGCAGTTCACGTGTAACGGCACCGGTGCGCAGAAGTACAACCTGAACCCGGTGGGCGGCCCGCCGACCACGAACCCGCCACCGCCGCCCGGCCAGCCGAACTTCGGCCCGAACGTGTTCGTGTTCGACCCGTCGATGTCGTCCTCGGCGATCCAGAACCAGCTCAACACGATCTTCAACGAACAGGCCAGCAACCAGTTCGGCACCAACCGGTTCGCCGTGCTGTTCAAGCCGGGCACGTACAACGTGGACGTCAACATCGGCTTCTACGAACAGGTCCTCGGTCTCGGCCTGAACCCCGACAACGTCGACATCAACGGCCAGGTGCACGTGCAGGCCGACTGGAACGGCGGCAACGCGACCGAGAACTTCTGGCGGGGCGCGGAGAACATGGAGGTCAACCCGCCGGGTGGCACGGACACGTGGGCGGTGTCGCAGGCCGACCCGTTCCGCCGGATGGACGTGCGCGGCGACATGCAGTTGGACAACAACGGGTTCTCCAGCGGCGGATTCATCGCCGACAGCAACATCACCGGTCAGATCCGGTCCGGCTCGCAACAGCAGTTCCTCACCCGCAACAGCAACATGGGCAGTTGGAGCGGGTCGAACTGGAACATGGTGTTCGTCGGCGACAACGGCGCGCCCGGCCAGTCGTTCTCCAACCCGCCGTTCACCACGGTCAACACCACACCGGTCGTGCAGGAGAAGCCGTTCCTCTACGTGGACAACGCGGGCAACTACAACGTGTTCGTCCCCGCGTTGCGGTCGAATACGGCAGGACCTTCGTGGACGTCCGGGAGCGAGGCAGGCTCGTCGCTGCCGATCAGCCAGTTCTTCATCGCGCACCCCGGTGACTCGGCCGAGACGATCAACGCGGCGCTGGCCAACGGCCAGAACCTGCTGTTCACGCCGGGCATCTACGGGCTGGACAACCCGATCAACGTCACCCGGCCGGACACCGTGGTGCTGGGCATGGGCCTGGCGACGCTGCAGCCGACCAACGGCACGGCCGCGATGACCGTGGCCGATGTGAACGGCGTGAAGATCGGCGGCCTGCTGTTCGACGCGACCCCGACGAACTCGCCGGTGCTGCTCCAGATGGGCGCGGCCGGCTCGAACGCCGACCACACCGCCGATCCCAGCTCGCTGGACGACGTGTTCTTCCGCATCGGCGGCGCCGGAGTCGGCCGGGCCACGCAGACGTTGGTGATCAACAGCAACAACGTGATCACCGACGACATGTGGCTCTGGCGCGCCGACCACGGCTCCGGCGTCGGCTGGACGACGAACACGGCCCAGAACGGCATGATCGTCAACGGCCAGAACGTCACGGCGTACGGCCTGTTCGTCGAGCACTACCAGCAGTACCAGGTGATCTGGAACGGCAACGGCGGACGGACGTACTTCTACCAGAGCGAGATGCCCTACGACCCGCCCAACCAGGCCGCCTGGATGAACGGGAGCACGCGGGGCTTCGCCTCCTACAAGGTGTCGAACAACGTGACCAGCCATCAGGCGTTCGGACTGGGCATCTACTGCTTCTTCGAGGCCAACCCGGGCAACGTGGCCGACCACGCGATCGAGACACCGACCGGGTCCGGTATCGGCTTCCACGACATGGTGACCGTGTCATTGGGCGGTACCGGAACGATTCAGCACATCATCAACAACAACGGTGGATCGGTGAACTCCGGTAACACGGTGACCGATCTGAACAGCGGTCCGTAAGTTCTTGCCGGGCGACCGGGTGTGCCACGGATTCATGCCATGGCACACCCGGTTGTCCTTTTCCTCCCCCGTCGAATGAACGGTTGCGTGCAACAGTGCGGTTTCTTCGTTGACTTGACATCACGCCGCTGTCGACAATCCCACGCGGCACGGCGGTCGGCTGAGGTGGGGAGACGGCATGGGGGGCTTCTGAGATTCTCTCCTTGCTATTGTCCGACCGCGTCCCGCGGTCGGACTTATTGTTATTTCTGTTCGCATATTCTTCGACGGTTGGAGTTCGAGCCGTCGTGCGTGTTCGCGGGATCACTCCTGGTTTACTCGGTCCATTCGCCGCCCCCGGCGAATGGATGAACCGTGCCGATTCTCACGAGGAAGGGAGTGCAACATGCGCCGCGTCAACAGTGCTCGCCGCGTCAGCGCGCGCCGGGTCGACAGTGCCCGCCGCGTGAACAGCGCGCGTCGTGTCAACAGCGTGCGTTCCGTCAGCGCTGACTGAATACCGATGATGCTCGCTCGATGACGGGCGAGGGCTGCCCGCTGGGTAGCCTGACGGGGGTGGGTGCGCGCCGCGTCCACCCCCGTCCCTTCGCCCAGGTCAGGAGTCCTCGCGGTGGCCGTGGAGATCGAACGCAAGTTCCTGGTCGCCGACGACTGGGCGCCACCGTCCGACGCGGTACCGGTCGCGATGAAGCAGGGCTACCTGACGGCCCCCGGCGCGTCGGTCGAGGTGCGGCTGCGCGGTGCCGGGGATCGTTGCCTGATGACCGTCAAGCGGGATCGCCCGGCGACCGGCGTCAACGTCCGCGATGAGGTCGAGTTCCCGGTGTCGGACGACGTGTTCGACGAGCTGTGGTCGATGGCCGAGGATCAGAGCCTGACCAAGCTGCGCTACCCCGTCCCGATCGGCGACGGCCTGGTCGCGACCGTCGACGTGTACACCGGTCGGCACGCCGGCCTGCGTGTCATCGAGGTCGAGTTCGACAGCGAACCGGCCGCGGCCGCCTTCGTGCGGCCACCGTGGTTCGGTGACGAGGTGACCGGTGACCCTCGGTACGCGAACCGGCTGCTGGCCGGCGCGTGATTCCTTCTGTCGTGCCGTGACAGGTCTCACCCATCGCCGATCGCACTAAACTCGACCCGGTGGGGCTGAGGCGCTGGATGGAATTGATTCGCGGGCGACGTACGTTGACCGGTGGGACGGAGGCGTATGAGCTGCGATCGGAGGCTGTGGTGCTGGACCCGACCGAACTGTACGAGGTCGACTCGGACGTTCCCGACCTGACGGGCGCCGTGCTGCTGCACCACTTCGACGGGTTCATGGACGCTGGTGCGGCCGGCAAGCTGATGACAGAGCACCTGTTGGAGAGCTTCGAACATCGCGTGGTCGCCCGATTTGATACGGATCGCCTGATCGACTACCGGTCGAAGCGTCCGCTGATGACGTACGTGACGGATCACTGGGCTGAGTACCAGGCTCCCGAGCTCGTCGTGCATCTGCTTCATGATCTTGATGGCACGCCGTTCCTGCTGCTCACCGGGCCGGAGCCGGACCATGAGTGGGAGCGGTTCACGTCCGCGGTGCGTGCGTTGAACGAGCGGTGGGGCGTCCGGCTGACGGTCGGGATGCACGGGATTCCGATGGGCGTGCCGCACACGCGTCCGCTGGGGGTGACCGGTCACGCGACTCGAGCGGAGTTGGTAGGTGACTTCCAGCCGATCTTGAACCGGTTGCAGGTGCCGGGCAGTGTGAGTGCGCTGTTGGAGTTCCGGTTGGGCGAAGCCGGGCATGATGCGGTGGGGTTCGCTGCTCATGTGCCGCACTACCTGGCGCAGGCCAGTTACCCCGCTGCCGCTGTGGTGTTGTTGGGGGCCGTCGCTCGGGTGACGGGGTTGTCGTTCCCGGACGATGCGTTGCGTGGGGCGGCCAATCGGGCTGACATCGAGATCAATCGGCAGGTCAGCGGGTCGGACGAGGTCGCTGACGTGGTGCGGGCGCTGGAGGAGCAGTACGACCGGTTCGCTGAGGGGGCGGCTCGGAACAGCCTGCTGGCCGATGGGGTTGATCGGATGCCTACGGCTGAAGAGTTGGGGCGGGAGTTCGAGCGGTTCCTGGCGGAGCAGCAGGGGAACTCGGATCAGTAGTCCCGGGTCTTGGCTACCCGCTTCGCCCCGATCTCCTCATTGTCGTAACGGTTGCCGGCGTCCTGTCAAGGTCGCTTCGCGCCGCTGCGCGGTGGCCTTCGGCCAACCTTGACAGGCCACCACCAACCGCACGGGAGCTTTGGATCGGGACGGAGCGGGAAGGACTGGTCAAACCTGCTTGTCCCGCATCGAGACGTGGTCCCACGCGGCTTCAATGGCCCGGTTCCCTGGCAGTCCTGTTGATCTGAGCCCCTTGCGCTGCGGGAAGGCGGTCAGCAGTGGGCTAGTCGTGGGCGGTCCCTTCCCGGCCGACCCGACACCAGGCAGGGACCACCCACACCGTGTTGACTTTGTGCCACAAAGTTGGCTACTTTGTGGTGCAAAGTTCAGGGGAGGTCATCATGGACACGGCAACCGTGCCCACTCGTACCATCACCGCCACACCTCGTGACCTGGCCGTCAACGGTCTGGTTCTCGGCTTCGCCGGTGCCATGTGGCTCAGCTGGGGCCAGAGCGGTGCGCCAGCCGGCTGGGCCGTGCCGCTCACCATCATGTCTGCCGTTGGGATCATCGTCGCGATCGTGGGCGCCGTTCGCACCTGGCAGCACCGGCACGGCGAGTCCGCGATGTCGCAACTGCAGGGCCGCCGGACCTACCGGCGGGTTGTCATCCTCGAAGCGCTCATCATCGCCGGAGGGGCCACCGCACTGGGGATCACGGGGCACTCCGCCTACATCGCCGCCTGGGTGCTGTTCATCGTCGGCGCGCACTTCGTGCCGCTCGGGCGCCTGTTTCGGATCGACAGTCTGGTGGTCGTCGGTATCCTAGTGATCATGGTGTCCGTCGGCGCCGCTATCGCGGGTCTACTGGGGACGATTGCGCCCACAGCCATCGCCGGTGGCGTCGGCGGTGTACTACTGATCCTGTTCGGCGCTTGGTCGCTGCGATGACGGACGACTCCTTTGAATCGCATGCCGAGGCTGCCGCTCTGATCAAACAGACCACTTCGGACACTCGGCGGTCGTTGGATACGCGGATTCCTCAGCTGTATGGGGCCTGGGGTGTTGCCTGGCTGGTTGGGCTCGGTGGGATGTGGCTCTCGGTTCGTGGGCAACATCCCTACGCCGGGCCTAGTACTGGTGCGGCCGTTCTTCTTGGCGTTCTGCTCATGGGTGCTGTTGGTGTCACGATCTTCTACGTCGTGCGCGCTACTCGGGGCGTGCACGGGCATTCCGAGGTGCAGGGCCGGATCTTCGGCTTCGCCTGGCTTGTTGGGTTCAGCGCCTTCTTCACCCTCGTGGGGGCGTTGGCCCATCAGGGGGCCAGTCCCACCGTTCTCGGGTTGTTGGGGGCTACCGGTCCACTTCTGGTCACCAGCATGGTTTATTTCGTGGGTGCGGCCATCTGGCTGGACTGGCCGATGTTGGCTATGGGCGTCTGGCTCGCTGTGGTGGTCGCCGCCGGCGTGTGGACGGGGCCGGTTACCGTTCTTCTGATCGACGCCGTTGCCGGTGGTGGGGGGTTTCTGGTGATGACCTTGTATCTCGCGACGCGTAGGCGTGGATGACTGGCGATGAGCCGGAGCTCGACCCGGTCATCCACGCGCCTTCGCGCCTGCGCATCGTCGCGGCGCTCGCTACGTTGGCCGACGGTGACAGCTTGTCCTTCTCCCGCCTGCAACACCTGCTCGACCTCACCCCGGGCAACCTGATCACGCACCTGCGCAAGCTCGACGACGCCGGCTACGTCAGCAGCGACAAGGCCAAGGGCGCCACGTCCGTCCACCTCACGCACGCCGGCCGCGCCGCCTTCGAGCGCTATTCGGCGACGCTACGCAAGTTGCTCTCGCCCGAGTGAACCGCCGAGGATTCGGCTGGTTACCGCGTTGCGTTGGGACGTCAGTTCGGCGAGTACACCGCTGAGATCCTCGTCGGTCAGTGTTGGTCGCTGGCCGTCGGTCAGATCATCGATCCGTAGCAGTACCGCTCGGCGGACCAGTTCCCGCACGAACGATGCCGTTACGCCGTCCATCGCCGCGATCAGTGCGTCCTCGTCGGCCAACTCGAGGTCCACGTTCCGCGCGTACAGCTTCAGCAGCCGGCGGCGTTCCTCGGTGTCCGGCCTCGGGATCTCCACGGCGAGATCGACTCGGCCGGGTCGATCTACGAGCGCCCTCTCCAGTGCGTCGACGCGGTTCGTCGTCAGGACGAAGGTGACGTCCGCGTCCGGGTCCACGCCGTCGATTCTGTTGAGCAGCTCGAACAACAGCGGATTGTTGGACTGGCCGGGGAAACCTCGGTCCTCCGCGATCAGGTCCACGTCCTCGATCACCAGCACCGCCGGCTGCATTCGCCGGACCAGTGCTGATGCCGGCGCCAACAACTGCAGCGCGCGGCCGGACAGCACCACGACCGTGGCCTCCGTCAGCCTGGACATCAGGTAGCGCACGGTGTGTGTCTTGCCGGTGCCGGGTGGGCCATAAAGAAGGAGCCCGCGCTTGAGGTGTTGGCCGAGGGCGACCAGCTTCGCATTATGGGAAGCGCCGCGGACCACGTGCTTCTCCAGGCTCTCCAGCACGCCCGCCGGCAGCACCACTTGATCAGCCGTCATGTCCGGGCGGGGCAGGAACGACACCAGCTCGTTGCCGCGGCGCTCGTTGACGTCGAACTGGAGGATGGCGCCCTGGAACACGTCGTTCGCGCGCATCAGGCGTTCCACGTCGTCCCGGACGGCGGTCGCGGGCGCGCGGTCCGCGGCCAGGATCTGGAGCCGGCAGCCCTCGCCCCCGAACGGGGTGTGGATCTCGGACGGGCCACGCAGGACCAGCACCACCGGTGCGCCGTCCGGTGCAACTGTCCGGACCAGGCCCAACTGCACGGCCTCGGTCACCGAGTCCGGGCCGGTGGCCACCGTGCGGTAGTCCACCGCGCCCAACTGGTAGCCGTGGGCCATGTTCGTGCTGGACAGCATGTCGACCACGTCCTGGTGGCCACGTCCACCACCGGCGATGCCGAACCATGCCGCGTCGGGGGAGTGCGCCGCCAGGTACGCGTCGACGCCGCGTTGCAGGTTCACGTGGTCGAAGGCGCCGAAGTTGGTGGCCACGTTCGGGACGTCGGCCAGTGGCACGCCGATGTGGTCGGTGATCATCGCGGCGAGGGCGGCGCCACCTTCGGTCGTGACGAGGTCGCGGGTGCGTTCCAGGAGGGTGGCCATCGCCGTGGCCAGGCGGCGTGCGTCAAGGGCTTCGAGTTCCTCTGGCATGTGTCCAGAGTGCCCGGGATCTCCTGTGTTGTCCGGACAATGGCCGTATTCGCCACGACACTTCCGCCTGGCAGACTGATCGCGTGTCTGACTTCGACGTGCTCGTTCTCGGCTCCGGACCTGGTGGCCAGAAGGCCGCGATCGCCACCGCCAAGCTCGGCAAGCGCGCCGCCGTTGTCGAGCGGCGGGACATGATCGGCGGGGTGTGCATCAACACCGGCACGATCCCGTCCAAGACGCTGCGCGAGGCCGTGATGTACCTGACCGGCCTGACCCAGCGCGAGATGTACGGCGCGAGCTACCGCGTCAAGGAGGACATCACCGTCGCCGACCTGCTCGGCCGCACGCACCACGTGATCGGCCGGGAGATCGAGGTGATCCGCAGCCAGCTCGCCCGCAACCACGTGACGCTGCTGCCCGGGATGGGCCGGTTCGTCGACGAACACACGGTCGAGGTGAACGACGGGACCGGGCGCGAGACGCGGGTGACGGCGGAGAACATCGTGATCGCGACCGGCACCGAGCCGGCCCGGCCATCCACTGTGGACTTCGACGAGCGCACGATCATCGACTCGGACGGCATTCTGAAGCTGGAACGCGTGCCGTCGTCGATGATCGTGGTCGGGGCCGGCGTGATCGGCATCGAGTACGCTTCGATGTTCGCCGCGTTGGGCTGCAAGGTGACCGTCGTCGAGTCGCGGGAACGGATGCTCGACTTCTGCGACATCGAGGTCGTCGAGGCGCTGAAGTACCACCTGCGCGATCTGGCGGTGACGTTCCGGTTCCGCGAGACGGTGGCCGCGGTCGAGCGGCACGCGCACGGCGCGATCGCGATCATGGAGAGCGGCAAGAAGATCCCGGCCGAGGTCGTGATGTACTCGGCCGGCCGGCAGGGCATGACCCGCAGCCTGGCGCTGGAGAACGCGGGACTGTCCGCGGACAAGCGCGGCCGCGTGCCGGTGGACGAGTTCTTCCGTACCGCGAAGCCGCACATCTACGCGGTGGGCGACGTGATCGGCTTCCCCGCGCTGGCCGCGACGTCGATGGAACAGGGCCGGCTGGCGGCGTACCACGCGTGCGGCGAACCGATCACCGCGATGTCCACCGAGGCGCCGATCGGGATCTACACGATCCCGGAGATCAGCTTCATCGGAAAGTCCGAGGACCAGCTGACCGAGGCGCGCATTCCGTTCGAGGTCGGGGTTTCCCGCTACCGCGAGCTGGCGCGCGGACAGATCATCGGCGACTCGTACGGCGTGCTGAAACTGCTGGTGTCACCCGAAGATCGCACGCTGCTGGGCGTGCACGTGTTCGGGACGGGCGCGACCGAGTTGGTACACATCGGACAGGCCGTGATGGGGTGCGGTGGGACGGTGGACTACCTGGTGGACGCGGTGTTCAACTACCCGACCCTGGCTGAGTCGTACAAGGTCGCGGCACTCGACGCGACCAACCGGATGCGTCAGGTCATCCACCTGGACGATTGACCGGTGGCGGTGATGTGAAATTGATTCGTTGACCTGATGTGCCCCGAGGGCCGGGTCATTCGTGACTGTCCGGCCAACATCAGGTGAACACGACAGCGAAGGCTGAGCTGTCCAGTGTTACTGTTCAGTCGACGGTGGCGGGTTCCGGCTCTGCCTCGTCCTCAGCCTGCGGCATCGGCCCGAGTACGCGGATGGCGGTGAGCGGCGCACCGAACCCCGCGCCACGCATCAACCCGGTGGGCTGACCCACCCGAGCCGAGCTGACGAGGGACGGTCGTACTTCGCACACCTTGAGCGCGGTCCATTCGGACCAGTCGGGAACTAGCACGTCCATGTCGAAGGGCTCCCCAAAGCGGGTGTTCGTTTATTGGGCTTGTCGTCGTCAACCAATGTGGTGCGGTGAGCTGAAGCGAGTTCGTTTGCTCCCTGTCATTCGGTTGAACTTCTGGTGTCCGTGTCGCCCGCACGCCACCGCCCCGCCTAACTCCGACGGAATCCAGTTTTACGGGTCACTCTCCGGCTCAGCGGCGGTCGACCGCGCGTGTGGCGTGGGCCATGCGCTACGGGACACCAAGGCTGATTCCGGCGAGCGGGGTCCACTCTACGCCCATTGCGCCAGCCCTGTACCGGTACCGGCCCGATCAGGCGACCCAGTTGACGAGATCTTGGCCACCCGACCGTGCACAGTGACGAAACCGCAGGTCACGTGGCTGGATGGGGTGATTTGTGCATCCGAATTGATCAGTCTAGGTTTACCGAACGTGGTGGATGTTGTGCCCGGAGCAGCCGACCCGCAGGCCGACGAAAAATATGTTCGGTTGCACCACATGCGCACGGTTGATCATCCAGGCTCGCCGCCAACGTCGCCACCCGTCGGCGATTAACGCCAGATTACGCGGAAATCCTTGCCGCACAGACAAAGGAGAGAGCATGACCGACGCGATGGAGGCTCGGACCGTCACCATCACCGGCCACGGTGGTCATGAGATCGAGGCCTATCTCGCGCGCCCACTCGCGGATACCCCGCGCGGCGGCGTCGTTGTCATACATCACATGCCGGGTTACGACATCCAGACCAAGGAGATCGTCCGCCGTTTCGCCGCAGAGGGATTCGCGTCGATCTGCCCCAACCTCTACACGCGTGAGGCCCCGGGCGCGGCACCCGACGACGCGGCCGCGACGGTCCGCGCGCAGGGTGGCGTGCCGGACGAGCGACTGGTCGGCGACGTCGACGGAGCGGCGAAGTACCTCAACTCGCTGCCCGGCGCGAACGGCAAGATCGGCGTGATCGGCTACTGCTCGGGCGGCCGGCAGTCGTTCCTGGCCGCGTGCTCGCTCAAGCTCGACGCGGCCGTGGACTGCTACGGCGCCTACGTGGTCAACACGCCACCGGAGGGCGCCCCCATGAAGACGGCGATCCTCGACAAGGCCGAGAACCTGTCGTGCCCGCTGCTGGGCCTGTTCGGCGCCGACGACACGTTCCC
>Ga0070714_100001095_pt1 | contig 19379 bp, 3 predicted proteins | sample LARL83metaG_FD_65450 | JGI IMG/M metagenome (GOLD analysis project Ga0070714, IMG submission 65450) | Corn, switchgrass and miscanthus rhizosphere microbial communities from Kellogg Biological Station, Michigan, USA - LAR L8-3 metaG | ecosystem: Host-associated > Plants > Roots > Rhizosphere ... | reverse complement strand
CCTCGGGGGACGAGCACGCTCGGCTGCCCGTCGCCGAACAGGTTCGCCTCTGCCGGGAGGTACTCGGCGAGGTCGGCCTCGGTGGGTTGCCGCGTGTCCCACGGTAGCTGGTTGAGGTTCACCCCGGTGACCTTGCTTTCCCAGTACGTCCCGGTGATCGTGGCCGTGCCGCCCGGCGTCGGCACGCCGTTGGCCAGCAAGACATCGTCGAACTCGGCATACCACACGCCCCTTGCCTCGGAGCGCAGGTCCTCGTGGCGCAACGCCGCCTGGAAACGCCAGAGCTTCCAGGTGCCGAACCGGTCGGCAGAGGTGCCGGCGGGTTGCGATTGGTTCCACGGGAGCGACGTTGGCGCCGCCATCGCGCCGAGCTTCGGATGGACGCGCAGGTCCGGGCTGGCGTGCCAACGATACGTGGTGTCGATCTGCTTCGTGGCGTCGGCCGGATCGGCGATCTTCGGCTCGAACGACGCCGCCAACGACGTCGGTAGCGTGCGCCGGGTGTCGTCTTGGTGCACGCGCAGGTACGTGCGGTCGGTGACCGGCCCGGACAGGTCCAGCTCCCACACGCCGCGCGCCTGTGTGGCGGCGCGCAGCAGGCGGATCGGGCCGCGGGAGAAGATGGCGAGGTCCTGCACAGCGGCATCGGGAAGCCCATTGTCAAGGCGGGTCCAGTTCGGCCACGTGGGCTTGTCGCCGTCGAACGTAATCGAGGCGCGGAACACGCCGATGGCCGTGCCGACGTAGACGGTGTCGATGTGGCCGGGTTCGACGGCGACGGCGAGCGCGGCGGCAGTGGTCTTCGATGCCAGCCCGGTCTTATGCCATTTGGACGTGCCGTCCCACCACCACAGCAGATCGTCGTCGTCGGTGGAGAGGTCGCCGAGCATGGCGAGGTACAGCGAGCCGAACGGCCCGGCGGCGGGGTTGTGCACCGCGATGTCGTTGCAGACGTCCGACGCCGCGACGTCGGTTGACTTCGCCGGGTGCAGCACGTCCTGCAGCGACACGCCGGTCCGCGTCCAACGCCCGGCAGCGCCGCGCTGCATCTGATAGAGACCACGCCTGCACAGCACCCACAACTGGTCGGCCGTCGCCCACCGCAGCACTCGAACGGCACCGCCGGTGGCCGGCAGGACGTCCTGGTCCTTGTTCACCGCGCCGGCCCTCGGATCGTTCACGCCATTGGGCAGGGTGACCCAGTGCGCGCCCCAGTCCTGCGTGAACCAGACCCGGTTCGTGCCCACGGCCAGCTGGTTCACGGCGCCATTTGCGATCGTGGCCGGCGTGGAGTAGAACTCGGCCTGGTCGTCTTCGTGCTCCCAGTTTGCGCTCGGCCCGCGGCGCACGGGTGGTTGTAGCGGCGGCGTGGGACCGTTCTCCCAGCTGGCATGGGTGTACTGCGCGACATAGCGGTTGGTGTTGACCTGGTCGAACGCAACGCCACCGCCGTCGCCGTCCTCCTCGCAGCGCCATGTGGCCTCGCCCACCCGCCGCTGGACGGAGTTGTCCTGCGCACCGAGCACAACGGCGGCGTCGTTGACGGGATGGCAGGCCACGAAGCTCGCTTCCACCACGGGTAGTCCGGTGTTGCGGGCCACGAACGTGCCCTCCTGGCCGCTCAATGCCGAGACGAAAACGCCTCCGTCACACGCCACCCAGACACGTTTGCCGTCGTCGGTGAAACGGATGGCGAGGATGTCGGAGTGCACCCCGCGCCCGCGGTACGAGCCCGCGAGCGTGAAGGTGAGCGGGCCGGCGGTCGGGCCCTTCACCACGCCGATGAACAAGGCGGCGTCGGATGCATGGGCGGTCCCGCCGAGCGCGATGTTCGCCGGGTTGGATGGGTCGACGGCCACCACCATCTTCGAGGCATGGATGGGCTCGCCCTTCCAGACCCTCGGGAGGGTCCCGACGAGCACACCGGCCGGCTTCGCCACGGTGGCGTCGATGCGCCACACCCGGGGGCCGTCGCCGAGCACCCAGATGGTGTCGCCCGATAGTGACGCCCCGAGCGACAGCCGGGTCACCGGCGGTGAGCCGCCGGCCCCAGCCGGCAGCGCGACCCGTTTGACCTCGGTGTCTCCGTCGGACCGGCACCACAGCTCCATCTGCTGGCTGCCCGGTATGCCCGGTCGCTGCAGGGCGGCCCAGAGCCGCCCCTGCTGCGTGCCCGCCGGCGGGGTCCACAGCGTGTCGGTGCACGGCAGAGCCTGGTCGTGGTCACCGGTCGGCACGTTCGCGACGGGCAGCCACGTCGCCTGCGGCCCGCTCCCGCTCGGCCGTTCGACCAGTCCCTTGGTCGTCGCCGCGACGAATCCGGTGCCGCCGGGTTGCCGGGCGAGCCGGAAGATGCCAGCGCCGAGGAGGTTGGTGGCTTGGGCCGTGAACACGGGATCGGTCTCCGGTTTGGTCGAGGGACCCACGGCGTGCAGCACGCCGATGCCGGGGAGCTTGTGGCCGGGGATGCCGCTGGGCGTTTCGTCGTCCACTATCAGGGGTCCTTCGCCGGTGCCGACCCATACCTCGTCGTCGCCCGGGTCGTCATGGAACTGCACCAGCAGGCAGCCGTTGGCGAGCGGTGAGGCGAAGAGCGACGCGGCGGCCGGGTCGGCCGAACGCCAGCCGCCCAGGGCCTTCCACGTCGCTCCGCCGTCGTCGGTGTACCAGACGCCGCCGGTGGCCGCGGCCGCGTAAGCCCGGAGCCCGGCAGTCGGCTCGATCCACACGTCGCTGATGCGACCAGTCACACGCGGGCTGCCCGCTTTGTCGCCGAGTACGGCGGTTGGCCCGATGGGCGCCCACAGGTCGACGGCACCACTCGGCGCGGCGCGCGGCCGGGTGGCGCCCGTCGGCTCGGTGATCGTTCCGCCGGCCAGCGCGCCACGGCTGGCGTTGAAGCTGTGGCGCGCCTGCTGGTCGTCATCTCGTTCGGGGCGTCCGGCCCGGGGCCAGTCGTATACGGTCACAGCTGCACCCTCCGATCGCGGCCGAAGGCCTCGCTTGGCTCGGTCATGCGCCGCCGTCCGCAGTCGGCATCATGCGGATGTAGCCGTCCTGCACGGTCGGCGGCCCGTCGGGCAGCAGCGCGGTCTGAGTCGCCGCGAGTATCGGATCGTCTCGCCACGTCGCCGGCGTCGTGCGCCGGGTGAACACCTGCTTGGTGCCGAACACGGACGGCTTCGGCAGACGCACCTGGTCGGGGTCGATGAGCAGCGGCCCGGTGCGAAGCGACGGCGACAGCCGGGCCAGACCCGGTGCCACCCACTCCCGCGCCAGCGCGAGCGCCTTGCGGGGCAGGACGCCGGAGGTGAGATGCACCTGACCGGCTGGGTGCATCAGCAGTGTCAGCGTCAGTCGCTGCCCGAAGTGGATCGTGACGGTGTCCTCCGCCACGAGGTAGGGGTGCTCGATGGGCGCCGGCTGGTCCGAGAGGTGGCCTTCGGGACCGGCGGGCTTGGCCAGCGCCGTCACCACCCGATCCACGAGGTGGAGATGCTCGAAGTCGTCGTCGACGAAGAATCCGAGCAGGCCGTCGTCGGTGCGGGTCAGCTCGCCCAGCCGTACCGGGAACGCCTCGGCGGCCAGTGCCGCATCCGCGGCCCGCCGTTCGTCGCCGCGCTGGGGGTCGGAGAGGTCGAGCAGGTCCTCTGGTTGCAATTCCAGCCAGAGCTGAGCGCGAACCACCGCGATCGGGCGGCCGACGAGGCCGGCAACATGTTCGCTGCCCAGCCCGGCGAAGGTGTCGACGGTCCAGAGCGTGGTGTCGATCGCCCGCAGCGCGGCGGTGAGGGCCGACTCGGCCGACGGGGCCGGGCCGTTGCGGTCCCTCACGTCGGCCGCGACGAGTCCGGTCGCGAACCAGCCCAGTGGGAGCTGGCCGCCGGATAGTCCGAACTGGGGCCCGGCGTCGGGCGGCCCTGGGCGGCCAGGCGCGATCTCCCACACGACCCGCCCGCCGATCGGCTCGTGCGAAAGCTCGCCGACGGGGCTGCCCGCGCCGTCGAAGATCTCGAGGGACTCGTCGAGGTGGTCCGGGAGCAGGAAGCCGGCCACGGGACTGACGGTGCCTGCGGGGTCGACCTGGTCGATCCGGGCCTCGGCGGGATCCGGCCCGCCAGCTGCGTCAACCAGCCGGAACATCCACCGTGCGGCCCTCTGGAGCCGAGGCCGCAGGCGCAGGGTAGCCGACGCGCCGGCGATCTCGTTGCGGACGGGCAGCGCCGCCGACATGACGGCGGGCAGGTCGAGCGTCCGGCCGAACGTGTCGAGCAGGCGGGCCTTGGTCACGCGGATCGCGCCGGCGGCGACAAGCTGGGGCGGCCCGATGGGTGCGGGCGGCACGAGCGTGCCGTCGTCGGTACGCGTGCGCACGAAGCCGCCGCGGGCGTCCACTCCGAGCAACTGCAGGCGGATGCCGTCGAGCGTGGCCGTCACCAGATCGAGGTTGTCCACCGCGCCCGCCAGTGCGGCAAGCGCCTTCTCGACGTCCTCGGGTACATCGCCCACGCCGCCGGTCGTCTTCTCTAGCGCGTCCTCAGCGCCAAGGAAGTCCCGCACGGCGGCAGCCATCGTGCGTGCCGCGCCGCTGGTCAGCAGCGATCGACCGATCATGGTGGTGGTCGCCGGCGTGAGGCCGGCGGCGGGATCGGGCTCGAGGTCGACGGCGTCGAGCAGCCATCCCCGAAGGGTGTCGGTGAGGGCGAGCTCCGCCTCCCACTCGAGCCACATCGGCACCCACGGCTGCGACCAGGCCGTGATGCCGATCGGCGACGGCTCTGCCCCGACGAACATCGAGTGGCGGAGCAACTGGTCCGCGAGATCGGCCTTTTCGATGCGTCCGGCCGCGTCGCCGGCCAGCGCCTGCGTGGTGCCGTCATACACCGCATCGGCGCCGAAGCGCATGGCGGCCTCGGCGTCGAGGCGGATCCCGATGCCGGCCCGGCCCAGGCCGGTGCGGCCAGCGGCGACGTCGCCCAGCCACCCGCGGTTGTACGGCGAGTGCAGCACCGCCTCCTGCGCCAGGTAGAGCACCTCGGCCGGCACGGCGCCGTTGGCTAGCGACGGGAGTACGGCCGCGCCGGACAGCAGCCCCTTCAGCTCGCGCACGGTCTGGTGGGCCCAGCGGCACCACAGCAGGCCGTCGGGGGACGCGCGGCCGTCGTGACCGTGGCGCAGGCTGCGGGATGCTCCCTGCACCGCCACCATCGGGTCGAGCGGGAAGTGGAAACGGGGTGCCGGGCGCGGGACGAGCCGCGGCTCGGCACTGATCGGCGGCTCGGCGCTGCCGCCGGCCGCGCTGACAACGGCGTCGACGTCGGCGGAGGCAATCATCGCGCGCCTCTCGAGGAACAGCTTCGACAGCTGCACTTCGGCCTGGGCGGCCGCCAGCCCGCCGACGCCGGCCGACTGCCTGGCCGCCGCCGTTCGGGCTCCCCGCCCGATCTTGAGCGGCGCGCCGCTCTGCCCCGTCAGGAACCGGTCGTCACCACGCGTACCGCCCGGGAGCGAGCCGAAGGCGATGTGGTGCTCGTGTTCCTCGACCGCGACCGCACCGTCGGGCGCCCCGAGCTCCCGCACCAGCTGCCCGGTGAACGCACCGAGGAGCCGTTCTGTATCGCGCCGGGCCTCGTCCGTGGTGGTCTCGAACCCGCCGACCGCCAGCGCACCGATCACGTCGTCGTCATGGCTGCCGAGCGCGACCCGCACCACGTCGGCGGAGGGACGGTTGTCGGCGAGGAGCATGCCATCTACGGGACGAACCGGTACGCCGTAGACGCTGCCGTGGAGCAGCGTGGCGTGCGGCCACCACGGCGTGGTAACAAATGCGGCCGTCGCCTTGTCAGCCAGTGTGGAACGGACCTGGCTCGTCATCTCGGCAACGGGTTGCTCGGCGATAGGCGGGGCAGGAGACGGCTGGTCGTTCGGATCGCGCACGAACCGGTTCGCCGACTTGAGGTTCACGGCGGCGCGCCGCTGGGCGACGTCGTCGAGCGAACGCTGGTAGGCGGGTGTGTCCACCCATGGGGTGACGGCGCTCCAGCTCAGCGAGTGCAGCAGCTCGTCGAGGCTGTTGCGGTCGGTGGCGGCGTCGAGCGGATCGAGCGAGGCGTCCGACCACCAGCCCGCCACCACGTAAGTGGCAGCGTCCCCGGCGACGCCGTTCGGGGCCACCTGGGCCATGTCGTCGAGCGGATCGTGGAGCGCGAAGCGGTTCTCGACGGAGTCGTAGGTGACGGCCCAGGTCGGCGCGCCGCCGGCGGCACCGGTGAGCACGGCCGGCGCGACCTGCGCCCCGGCCTGCGCGGCGGCCGTGTCGCCGGCGGGCCAGTCGGCGAGCTCGACCTTGACGGCCCGGTCGGCCTCGATCACCCAGCCATGAACGGCCACGGTAGTGGCGCCGATCGGCGTTACGAGACGCAGGACGACCCAACGGTCCGGCAGGGCCGGCAGGGCCAGCCGGTTACGGTCGGGGGTGACGTCTAGTCGACCGCGCATGAGGGCGTCGGGCGGCGCCCACTGGAGGTGCACGCCAGCGGGACGGGCGGTGCCTGCGGTGAACGGCGCCGGGAAGCCGGGGCCTTGCCCGTCCGCGGCGTTGAGCGCCGACGGCAGCCGCACCATGGCTTCGTCGCCGCCTTCGGGTACGAACAGCGCCTGCACATCGATCGGCACGAGGAGGCGCGAATCCCTGGACAGGCTGCGGTCCCACGTGGCGATGGTGGCCGGGTCGACGTCGAGCTTCGTGACGGCCGCCCATCGGGCGCCGTAGACGAGCTCGCCCGGATCGGACGCGCTCATGGCTGGATCACCGCCCGGAACCTCGCCTCGAGCGTGGCGAAGCTCACTTTCGGCCGGAACACGTCGACCAGCGGCTGGCTCGGCTCGTTGGCCGGGTCGCCGAACACCTGGCGGAACGGGAAGCGCAGCATCTCCAGCGCGAACTCGTTGGCGTCGACGGACATGCCGGTGTGCCCGCCGACGTTGGTGCCCGGCGCCTCGGCGATGCGGTCGCGGAGCTTCCGCATGTGGATCACGCCGGCGCTGTCGCGCCGGAACGGCACAGGGACCTGCTGTCCGGGCAGGTCGGCGCCCGTCGAGGCGTCGCGCAGCGGTAGCTCGCGCGAGGTCGAGAGCGGCTCGGCGTCGGGCCGGAGCGCGCCGAACTGGATCCCTTGCCGTGGTTCTTCCACGTGCACCACCGCCGGTACGCCGTCGAACAGCACGAGCAGCACCGCTGGTGCCAGCCGTTCCATCCGCAGCACCTTGAGCCGGTCGGGATCGGATTCGGGGATGATCTCGGCGTCCTGCTGGCGGTCGGTGCGGTACGCGCGCACGTGCAGCCCCGGCCAGCCCGACACGAGCTTGGACCGGATGACGAACCCGCTGATGGCTCCGCCCGGACCGGCGAGGCGCTCCTCGCCACCCGGCTGGCGGATCGTGCGCTCGGTCTCGTCGGCCTCGGCCCGGATGATCTCGCGCAACGCCTCCAGCTGGATCCGCTCGGCGCTGGTGAACGTGCCGATGCTGAGGGCGCCCTGCACGAGCGCGTCGGTCCAGTTGCGGTTGAGGTAGAAGAACCGCACGGACTCCGGCGGCAAGAGCGAGGAGTCCGGCACCAGATAGGAGAACGGCACGCCGCTGAGCAGCCGCAGGCCGGCCAGCGCTCGCCGGATGACGCCGGGGACGACATGGGCGCCGTCGTCCGGGTCAGTCTCGGTGAGGTCGGTCACGACGACCTTCGCCGCGCGCAGCTGAACGTCGAGCGCAACCTTGGCGTCGAAGCCGGTCATGATCATCGTTCCGGCTCCTCGCGGTGCGGCGCATCGAGTAGCTCGTCGAGCGCGTCGGGTATGTCGGCCGCCGCTCCGGCTTCACCGGTGCCCGGATCGACTCGCCGGGGCTGTGCCGCCGTCGCGACCCGGTTCACCTCGTCGTCGAGCGTGGTGCGCATTCCGACCAGCGTGGCCTGGTCGATTCGCTGGCCGCCGGCCACGACCACGTCGGTACCGGCCAGGGCGGCGACCATCCCCCGGATTCTCGCCTGCTCCTGCAGCTGGCCGAGATCGAGGCCGAGCCCGGCCGCGACGACCTGATCGAGCGGGCCCTCCAGCCCGATCGGGCGGCCGGGATCGGCGATCGGGCGACCCGGGCCGACGACGGTCTCGGGGGTCTGACCGGCAAGGTTCATCATCTGCATCCCGACCAGCCGGCCGAGGTCGCGGCCCTGGCGCGTCACGTCCGGCGTGAAGGGCGATGCCTGGGTGAGCACGTCGGCGATCGTGTGCGCCCGGGCGGCACCGAACTGCTCGCTCCGCCACTGCACGAGCGCGCTCACCAGCGCCGGCTGGGACAGGCCAAGGAGCCGGCCGATCTCGAATGCCGCCGCCAGGCTCACGTCCTCGCGCCCGTCGGGGGTCAGCGTGCGTAGCTGGTCGCTGACATGGGCGAGCGGGCTGTCGGGAGGGTCGCGATCGGTCGGCAGTGGACCGAACGGCCCCCGGTACCAGGCGGTGGCGGCATCTCCGCGGCGGGACGTCTGCGGTAGCGCCAGGTGACCGGTCTCGGCGAGCTCGGGCGGGTCCGGTCGTGGTGGCGCTTTGGGGTCGGGCAGGTTGACGTGCTCCACTTTCTGGGCGGGGTCCGGGCCGTTCGGGTCCGCCGAGAAGACCGTCCCGTACTGCGTGCCGAGGAGCCCCACATCGAGCGCCTGAACGATCGAACGGAAGTCGCCCTCGTTCGTGGCCGTGAAGGACCAGTGGGCCAGCACCGGGAAGCGGTACGTCTTCTCCAGGACGAACGGTGACACGTCGATGGCCCACCCGCCGGCCATCTCCTTGCGCACCGCCACACCCGCGTCCACCGCCTGGGTGGCCGTTGCCTTGGCCGAGGGCGACGCCTTAGGGCTGGCCCACGCCGCGACGGCGGCGTTGGAGCCAGGCGTGGCGGCGCCGGCGGCGACCGCCGCTTCGCTCTGGCCGATGGCGGCACCGGCGCCAGGCGCGGCGAGTGGCGCGTTCGTGACGGTCGCGGCGTGGCCGGTGCCCATGACGACCAGGTCGGTGCTGGCCGCGCTCCTGGCGGCAAGCCTGAGGTCCTGTACCGCCGCGACCAGGTGGAAGGTGTCATCGGTAGCGAGATCGGCGTCGGTCGGCAGCACGTCGACCTGACCCTCGAGGTTGAGCAAGCAGGCCAGGTAGCGTACGGGCACCGACACTGGCTGCCCGGTGGCCGGATCGGTCGTCGGCACGGCGATGGGCAGCCGGTTGGCGAGCACGACCGCCAGCCATCCGTCGTCGTCGCCGTTGGCCAGCTCGGTGTCGCGGATGTCGACCTCGCGCACGTGGACGAGCAGCGGAAGGTCTTCCACGGTCGGGAAGACCTTCTTGACGACCGTCTCGGTGACGGTCAGGTAGTAGCCGGCTGGGCTGTCGGCGTCCTCGGGATGGGGCAACGCCTCGCCGGGCGTGACGCACTCCGCCACCGGCACCGGGTCGGGCGACAGTGCCCCTTCGCCCTCGGCGATCACGACGAGCGCGAGCCATGGCCGGGGCGGGTCATTGGTGCCGGGCGGCGGCCCACCCGGATCACGCTCCCACGGCAGGGTCCGACGCTTGAGGACGATCTGCGGCAGGCGGCCACCGAAGTCGCCTTCGGCCATCGCGGGCGGGAACGTCGACAGGATCTGGTCGGGCGGCATCACGTACCGCGGTGAGCTGACGATAACGTCGGCCACATGCTCGCCGACGGTGATGCCGGCGATCGGCTGGGTGCCGTGCAGCTGGTAACTCCCGGCTGTGACAGGCGGCTTCACGAAGCTGTGAAGGACGAACGTGCCCAGTGCCACCATGGTTAGCTCCTTTTCTTCGCCTGTCTTCGCCGCTCGCTACCTGGCCCGTCCGGGTGCGGCGCCCGGCGTCGGCGTGACAGCCGGGGCCCACCCCGCCGTCACCTCGCCCCGACCGGGTGGCACCGCGGCACCGAGCACCGAGTCGAAGCCCCGCCCGGCCAGGGCAGCGGTCACATCGGCCGGCGCGCCCGTCGTGCCCATCACGCCGACGACGTGCCAGCCGGTCCCGCTGGCGACCGTCACCGACACCGGTCGGCCGGCGGCGGCGTCGGTCTCGACGCGATAGGCGAGGATGGCGCGGTTGCCGGCCACCACCGTGGTGGGTGGCACCGGCTCGCCGTCGGCGCCGGTCGCCTGGCGGGCGCCGTCGAGCCCGAGCAGCAGGCCCCGCCCGGCGTCGGCGAGGGGATCGTCGATCACGACGACCACGACCTCGATTGGCCGCGAGAAGCGGGTGATCACGCTGGCGGCCCCGGCCACCAGCTCCGCCGCCTCGACCCAGCCGGCGCGGAACCGGTCGCCCCGGCGGGAGAGCGGCGGGCCATCCACCCGGACGGTGGCGTCGACGCCCAGCGCTGTCCCCCACCCGACGTACGGCAGCGTCATCCCGGCGTGCCAGCCGGAGGCGGACGGCGGTACCGAACCCGATCCGATCGGCGCCACCGCCAGCCTCTCGGCCCCCCGCGGCACCGCGATCCCGGCCCCGTCGACTGTCTCGTCGATCAGCACCTCGCCACCGTGGCGCAGGGCCACGACCCGTGTCGGCGTGCCCTTCACGCTGAGACGGGGCCGAGGGCCGTCGGCCACCACATCCCGGGCCGCGTTCGGCAGCGCCAGCACGACGATCTCGCCGGTCCGGACGGTGGTGCCACCGGGCGAGTCGGCCACGCCGGAGCCCGGCGCCGCTCCGCCGCCGAGAGCCCTGGTGACGCCGTCGACGCGGTCGCGATCAGCCCCACCGCGCTGCGCCACGCTGGCCGCGACGGAGCGAGCCACGCGCGTTACGGCGGGCTCACCGCTCGGCAGGACGGTGCCGTTTCCCGCCTGGGCGGCACCGCCGGCGACGAGCAGCCGGGCCGGCGCCGGCACGTTGCGCAACCCCGCCACCGTCGGCGGCGCCGCCCGCGCCGCCTTCGGCCGGTCGGACACCGTGGTGGCCCCTCCAACGGCCATGCCTTCCAGCGGTGTCCCGCTGCCGAGCACGGCCAGCGCCACCGGCGGGTGCACGGTCGTGTCGACCGGCTCCGGCGTGACGACGGCACCGACATCGGGCACGACGTTGTGGTCGAGCCGGGCCAGGCGATCGCCGAGCGATCCGAGCCTCGGTGCCACCAGCCGACGCTCACCCATCCAGGACGCCAGCTCGATCGCTGAGGCGCCGGCCCGGCGCCGCCACTCGTCAGCGATGGCCGCCACGTCACCGCCAGCTTGAACCGAGGCGACGAGATCGACCAGCTGTTTGCCCGCCGTCACCTCGTCCTGGCGCGTCGCCCCGCTGTTGCGCAGGAACGGCAGCGGCCGGCGCGGGCCCGGCGGGTCGAGGCGGTTGTAGCTGATCGGCGGGCCACCCGGCGACTCAACGGCGCGGGCGGTGAGCTCGACCTGGTTCAGGGCCTGGACCACCTCGCCCTTGGGGACCTGGGGCGCGTCGGCCGGCTGCGGCGGCCCCCACACGCCGAGGGGGAACGCGCCGAAGGGCAGGATGGCGACGTTGGCGAACGGCCACGGCAACACCGCCGCACCCTGCTGCCACCGCAGGACGAGCACGGGGTCGACGCTCGCGACTTGCATCGGTGCGATCCCCAGGGCGTGGGTAGGGTTGTGATCCGACACCGTGCCGCCGATGTCGAGTCTGGTGGCCGGTACCTGCGTCGTGACGGTGATCGAGAATTCGGCCGTCACGACGAACGGGCGCCCCGCGGTGCCGTCCGGCGGTGGGGCGGTGGCGCCATTTGTCCCCGGCCCCGGTGGCACAGCGCCGTCGCTCACGATCGAGGAGATCACGCGGGCCACCCCGGACGAGATCTCTTCCAGGTACTTCGGGATGAACTGCGCGGCGGTCAGCTTCGGCGTGGTGTGGTCGCTCGACGAGCCGAACGACACGGTCACGTCGCACGGCCCGACGTCGATGCTGGCCCGGCCGTGGAAGTCGGGACCCTCGACCGTGACGGTGGCACCGAGCGAGGTTGAGAACGTGATGTCGCCGAACCAGGTGTCGATCGTGATGCCGGCGGAGATGCGCGCATAGGCGCTGACGCGGTAGTGGAACGGATCGAAGAACACGATGCCGTGGGCCATGAAGGACAGCCGGGCCCACGCGCAGCCGAAGTCGGCCGAGACCGACACGTCGACGCCGGCCATCACTGCCTCGGACGTCAGCGCGAAGTAGCAGCCGCCCTTGACCACGACGGGGCCGTACTGCCACTGCAACCCGAGCCGGGGCACCTCCGGATAGCCGTCGCGGTGGAAGTCGGGGTGGAAGCCGCCGATAGTCAGTACGAACTCGCCCCGGTGCGGGCCGGCGAACCACAAGACGTAGGCGAAACCGCCCGTGAGGCGGACCTCGGGGTACAGCAGCCACGAGTTGTCGGTGAGCTGGCCCTGGACCCAGATGACGCCTTCCTTCGACGACACTCGCGCCACCAGCGCGATCTCGATGCTGACTATGGCGGCCTGTGGACGGGGCAGCGCCATGCGAGCCAGCCCGAATAGGTCGAACTCGAACCCGTCGCCGAGCTGCACGGCCACGACGGCGATGCCGTCGACGAGGGCGAAGCTGGTGAAGCTCAGCCCGGCGGCGAACCAGAAGTGGCCCGGCTGCGGCGGAAAGAACTGGCCGAGCTGGCGCAGCTCCTGCATCGGGTCGGGCGATGACGTAGCCGCCACGTCGAGCGCCTTGATCAGCGGATAGCCTGCGAACTGCGACAGGTCGGTCGGCACGATGAGCGCGCGGTTGATGCCGAAGCCGCCGCCGATGCCCGTGACGAAGAAGGCGGGCACGCCGCCGATCGGGCCCACGACGGCACCGACGGCGAAAAACGAGACGACGCCGTTCGTCTTGCCGTAGCCGCCGTAGATCGTAAGACCGTAGACACCGAAGCGTCCGAGCAGCATGCCGAGGTACTCGATGTCGTCGCCGCTGCCGCTCTTCAGCAGGCCGCCGCTGATGGACAGCGGACCGATCTCGGCGCCGATCGCCAGACCGCCGAGGTCCACGGTCCAGTTGTCGGCCTTAAAGAAGTCACCCTTCACCACGAAGTAGGTGATGGACAGGTCGTCGACCGCGGCGGTGAGCCCGAAGAAGGACACGCGAGCGTCGAGCAGCAGCGAGACGGACTCGACCTTGTGTTGCGGCATGGTGACGCCGAGGCCGACCTGCTCGAGGTACAACGGGCCGAAGCCCTTCTGGATGGCGACCCACCACGGCCCATCGCCGTCGCCGGCGCGTAGCGTCACGTCGACAGGGCCGGTACCGTGCTTCTGCACCGCCAGCGCGGGAGAGAAGGCCGGCTTCGGCTTCTGGCCGCTCGACGCGCTGTCGGCGAGCAGGCCGGAGGCGATGGCGTTGCCGCCGGTCGCGCCGGACACGGCCACAGCCAGGTTGCTGAGCTGCAGCTGCACACCGCCGCTGGTGTCGGTGGCGCTCACGGCGGCGAAGGCGTGGAGGGCGACGGACTCGAGCGTGAGGCCGAGATCGAGCAGCGGTCCGCTCGCCCTGCCGACGCGAATGCCCAGGCCGGACACGCTGATGCCGGGCATGAGCGTGACGGTGGCGCCGACGAGCTTAACGAGGCCCACGGCCACGCCGGCCACGGCAGGGCGAGGCTCGATCCAGGAGTCGTCCGCCTCGAGCCAGACCGTCACGTCACCGGTCGTGAGCTGCACACGTTGACCGAGCCCCAACGTGACACTGACAACGCCAGCTCCGTCCTTGGCGATCCCGGCCGTGAGGCTGCCGTCGATCGTGACGGCGAGGTCGGCGCCGGCCAGGTTGTCGAGCAGGCGCACCACCCGCAGGAAGAGGCCGTCCGGCGCGAAGACGGCCGGATCAAGTGAGCCGCCGTTCTGGAGCACCACGCCGTGCAGCAACTGCCCGACCGTCTTCGTGCCGATGGTGAGGGCGAGCAGGTTCTGCACCTGGTCGACCGCCATCGCGATGGAGGCCGCCATGGTGGCCACTATCTCCGCCAGAGCAGCAGCTACCGCCGTGGGGTTGGTCTCGGGCGGCGACGTCCCGTCGAGCACGACGAGTTGCACGGTGCCCGGGCCGAGCAGCCATTGCGCGGCGAAATGACGCGTGCCGTCGAGGCCGAGCCCGAGCTCGACTCGCCGGCCGCCGGCTGGCGCGGCGCCGGCGAAGACCGCGAACAGCGGTCGCAGCTCGACCGGGCCAGCGGGTACCGGCGCCGGACCGACCACGACGGAAAGATCGTCGAGCCCGTTCGCTGTCAACGCCACGGTGGCGGTCACGTGGTCGACGGCCGGCAGGCCGCTGGCGTCGGCGGCAACTTCGAAGCGGAACGGGTTCGGCTGCCAGCGGAGCACGACCGGGCCAGCGGTGAGCACGAGCGTCTGGCCGACCGCCTGCACGTCTATGCTCGCCGGCAGCGCGTCGCCGAGGGCTTGCCCAAGCCTGGGCAGGGCACCGGCCAGCGCCGTCGTCGAGGCGGCCTCGAGGGCGGCGACCGGATCCGCGGCGAACGCGACGAGACGGTCATAGCTGAAGTGCGACGTGGTGTCGCGGATGGCGAGGAGATCGCCGACCTCGGCGACGAGCGCGCCGACGGTACCGGCAAGGGATGGTCCGGTCTGCGCGGCGATCGTGTCAAGGAGGAACGGCAGCGCATGGTTCGCGGCGTCGATCGCCCCGGAGGCCGCCGCGGCCGCCAGCCCCGGCCCGGCCGGGTAGAGCACGATGTCGGTGCCCGTCTCCGGGCGAAGGAACAACCGCAGCCCGTCGTCCAGCGAGGCATGCACCGCCTTGCGCCCGGGGCCGCCGCCGTCCACGCCGAGGTGGAAGTCGAGCGCGAGGGCCGGAGCGCCGGAGCCGGGGACGCGCACGGACGCCTGCAGGCCGGCCACCAGCCGGCCGAGCGGGGTGGCGAGGGCCACGGCGAATTGCGCCGTGTCGACCACGGCGCGCAGCTCGAGGGCACCGGCCGCGTCGTGGCCGGACAGCGTGACTCCTGGCGTGAAAACCAGCTCGCCGGGCTGACCGCCGAGGCCAAGGAGCGGCTTCAGGGCGTCGAGGAGCGCCATCAGCCGCGCCGGCTGGCCGCCGAGGGCGCCGGCGTGGCGGAGCCACCCGGCCGGATCGTGCACGAGGCCGAACGGCAGACGCACCGACGGTTCGGGCGCGTCGTCGAGGAGACCGAACGCCGCCAGCGCAGCGTCGATGATCGGCCGCGCCGTCTCGTCGGCGCTCCGCAGCATCTCCAGGGCAGCCTCGCCGAGCAACGCCGGCGTGAGTTCGAGCAGGACGTCGATGACCGATGCAGCGTCGAGGTGCGGCCACAGCGGTACGTCCCTCGGCGCTGACGCCCCGGCCGGTCGCCACCGCAGCACGGCGCGCGTGGGATCGAGCTCTACCCACGCCGCGCCCGCCGGAGAGGCGTCGTGGTCCGTGCCCAATCGGGCCGACCAGCTGGCGGCACTCGGCGTCAGCGACATATGGGCCGCCCAGCCGAAGCGCCCGCCGCCCGACGGCGCATCGACTGTGAGCGAGCGCGCATTCAGATCGGCGGTCACGGTAACAGGGCCGGCGACAAGGCGGATAGCCGCCGGATCGTCACCGCTGACCGCGGGGCCGGCGCCAAGAAGAGTGCGGGCTCCCCCGGCCAGCTGCGGCCGGCGGCCGGCGTCGTTCATCGTGCTGGTGACGATGGCGGAAGGGTCGTGGACCAGCTGCTCCACCGCGTCGGCGACGCTGCCGTTGGCGGCCAGCAACTCGAGCGCTTCGAGGATCGCCCGCAACGCGGCAGCCATCGGCGACGGCACGGAGGCAGTGGCTTCGGAGACGATCCGCTGGGCGGCCAGCGACAGCAAGAGGCGGACCTCCGCCGCCACGGGCTCGGCCCCGGCGGCGACGTCCCGGCGCTCAAGGCCGACGTCGAACACGCGACCGTCGTGGAGAGTGATGAGGCCGCTGGCCGCGGCCGTGGACCCGTCTCGGTACGGGATGACCACATCGGCGGTGAGGGCCCGCAGGGCGTGCTCCCGCGAGCGGGTCGGGCCGCGCAACGGATCGGGACCGCCAGCCAGCCAACCCTGACGGGCGCCGATCCGCAGCCGAGTGCGCACAGCGTGATCGGTGGCAGCCGACACGCCGACGGCGCCCACGTCAAGGCCGCCGAGATCAACCACTACGCTGCCGCTGGCCACGATGCGGTCGGTCGGCGCGGCGGTAATGGGGAAACGCATCCCGAACCGAATACCGGCCGGCGGCAGCGGTGAGCCGGCGTCGGCGCGCTGACGGGCCCGGGTCGCCAGGCCTGACGCCACGATGGCGGTGATCGCCGCTCGCACCGCGGGCTCGGTCACGACGCCGAACACCGCGTGCACGTGCAGGCCACCGCGGCCAGGGATTCCGGCGGCGGGCAGGCGCAGCTCCGCCGGGGGGTCGCTGCTCGCGTCGACCTCGGCCAGCGCAGCGACGAGAGCTCGCCCGCGCGCGAGGTCGGCGTCGTCCGCGCCCGTATCGGTGACGAGCAGGTCCTGCAGGAGCCGCCACGCGTCGCCGGCGGCGGCCTCGTCGAGCACGGTAAGCGAGACGGGACCGTAGGGCGTGCCGACGGTGACGACGTCGGACACGGTCGAGGCATCGGCCGCGGTGAGCCGAGCGGCGTGGCCGGCGCCGCCGTGGCCCACGATGAGCTGCCCCGGGCCGAGGCCAGCGAAGGCATCCACCACCCGGCTGAGGCGGGCGCGCTGGCCAAGGGTGCCGTCCGGGTCACCCGTCGCCAGCCGGCTCGCATCGCGGGTGCCCAGCGCCACGAACCAGTCGCCGCCATCGGGTGCTGGCGGACTGAACGTCTCGGGCGCCCGATTCGCCGGCGTGAGATCGATGACGCGCTCCGGCGGAGCGTCAGGGAACACACCCGCTGCACTGGTCGCGACCCGGAGGTGGAACGTCGCCGGCGGGTCATGATCGAGCAGATCCGCCAGATCGAGCGCCTCGGCGACCTGATCCGCCGCCAGGTCTTCGAGTGTGATGATGTCGACGCCGGCCAGCGGATTGACCGGCGGGACGATGCGCCCGTCGCCACCGCTCCAGCGCGCCACGAGGCCGTCCAGGCCGCCAGCCAGGTCGCGGTTCCAGATCAGGTCGGCGACATCAGAACCGACGAGCGCTTCGGCCTCGAGCCCCAGCACGAGCGTGTCGGTCGTAAGCCCGGGATCGCCCGGCCGCCAGCTCACGAGTCCGTCGCCGGCCTGCGTCAGGAGGGCTTGGGGACCGGCGGGCGGGAACCAGACCGCGAGCGTCGGCCCGGAACCGTCACTCGTGAGCGCGACCTCGAACGGGTGCTCCGGGGTGCCCTGGCCTTCGATCCGTCCGGCCAGTAGCCCGTTCCCGGTGACGAGATCGGCAACGAACGACAGCGCGTCCGGTCCGACCTCGGCCAGCGCCGGCGCCAGCCACGCGCCGACGGTCGCGGCCGGGTCAGCGCCGCTGCCGACGACGCCCGCGAGCGGGAGCCGTGGCGCGTCAGCGCGGCCGGACCAGCCCAGCAAGGCGACAATCGACGAGAGCCACGGCGGCGCCATCGGCGCCAGGACGCCGATCAGCGTCTCGATGGCGGAAAGGGCAGCATCGTCGATCGCCTCGCCAGTCGGCAGCGCCAGCGGGATCGACGTGTCGCCAACCACCGCCGCCAGGCCGGGTGCCTCCACCGCGAAGCGCAGGCCGCCGACGGGCGACCAGCGCATGGCCACGCCGACGTGCTCGGCCTCGAGCCTGGCGGCGCCGAGGTCGAGCACGGCCCGGGGCGGGTTGAGCCCTCGCCCGCGCATGGTGAGCGACCCGATCAGCCCGGTCATCACCGCCGCGTGGCCGCCAGCCAGGTCGATGGTAGCTAGCTCGATCCCCACGTTGCCCTCGACCACCGTGCACCGCGCGCCAAGTGTATCGACCCTGGTCGTACCCATCGCCGCCACGTGCAGCTCGGAGCCGACGACATGCACCTGGAGCTCGAAGCCCGGGGCGAGCCGGACGCGCCACGGGGACGCCTCGGTGCCATCGCCGAGGATGTCGCCACCGACTCTGCCGTTGGCGGCGAGCACGTCACGGACGACGCCGAGCAGCGCCGGCACCGCGACGGAGTGGGCCGTGAGCACGGTGTGCCAGTAGCCGGCGACGGCGCCGAGCGGGTCCTGCGCCAAGGCGGCCAGCGAGATCGTCGGCACGTCCGGCTGGCCGGGTGGCGGCTGCAGGCCGACGAGCAGCTGCGTTACCTGGCCGGCGTCTCCGAGCTGGGCCAGCAGCGCGGCGACGAGTTCCTCGACGGCGGCGCCGGCGGCGTCCATCAAGGCGGCCGTCGACGTGAGGTCGAGCGTCGCGTACCCGTGACTGCCGATCTGGACCCGGTCTGCGGCCAGCACAAAGACGGGACGGCGCGCTTCGTCGAGCTGGACGCCGACCCGCACGGCCTCCACGCGCACCGCCGGGGTCGGGCCGGAGGCCGGCAGGTCGAGCACGATGGGCTCGGCGCCTCCAGCCGACCGTCCGAGATAGGCCCACAGCGAGAGTCGCGGCAGCGCTCGCGTCGGCCCGCCGCCGAGATCGGCCTCGAGCAGATCAGCGACGGCTTCGACGCGGCTGGCGCCGGTGCCGGTTCGCGCCTCGACAGTAGGGACGACTCGCAGGCGACCGGAGGGCCCGGGTTGCGTGCGCACGCCGACGAGGAACTGGGCGTCGCCGGCGGTCACTTCGATGGCGTCGCCTGACGCGGCCACGGTGGACCCGGGGATCAGCCCGGCCAGCTCGGCGAACCATGCCGCCCGGCTCGTGGCGTCGGCGAGCACGCCGTCAAGCCACGCGGTGATGGCCCGCACTCCGGCCGTCGCCAGTTGCTCGACCGGCAGCGGCGGGATGGCGCCTCCGGCCCCCAGCCCGAGAAGGCTGGTCAAGGCCTGGAACGGGCCCGTCGCCGAGACGGCTTGCGCCCGCACCAGGCCGAGCACGAGATCCAGCGCGATGTCGCCGAGCTCGTCGATCCGGGTGAGGCTGAGCTCGAGGTCGCGGACCGTCCCGCCCGGGAGCTGAAGCGCACCGAGCTTCAGGCCGATCTGCGGGTCGTCGTCGTCGGTGGCAGTCGGAACGTCGACCGACACGGCGATGGATCCGAGATGGAACTCGTGTGCGGTTGGCGGTGTCTCGTCCAGATGCAGCGTGCTGGACAGACGGATGCGACCGCCGCGGTTGCCGAGGAGCAGGGCTGGACCGGGCTGGGCCGCGTTGCCCCGGGCCGTCTGGAACAGCGCGACGTCGAGCGTGCTTTCGGTCGCAGGCCGGGCTCGCGCTCCGGTTGTG
>Ga0070714_100001094_pt1 | contig 19392 bp, 11 predicted proteins | sample LARL83metaG_FD_65450 | JGI IMG/M metagenome (GOLD analysis project Ga0070714, IMG submission 65450) | Corn, switchgrass and miscanthus rhizosphere microbial communities from Kellogg Biological Station, Michigan, USA - LAR L8-3 metaG | ecosystem: Host-associated > Plants > Roots > Rhizosphere ... | reverse complement strand
GGCTCCTGGACCGCAGCCTGAGCCAGCAGAAGACCAGGCCGGCGACGAACGTCACCGCGACCGAGCCGAGCACCAGCAGCACCTGCCCGCCGGTGTGGGCGGCGGCGCCGGCGAACTCGCGGTTGTCCGACATCGTGTGCAGGGTCGGCGCGATGTGCCAGAGGCCGAACAGCGCCGAGGTGACCAGCGCCGCGCGCCACGGACCCCAGAGCCTGAGCGCTGACCCCAGCAGGACGCCGCGGAACGCGAACTCCTCCGGGATCGCCGTGAGCAGCACGATCGACACCCCCAGCTGGTAGAGCAGGCGCCCGCCGCCGATCTCCGCTCGCGAATCATGCAGGAAGCCATTCGTGGCCGGGATCGCGGCCGCCACCACCAGGACCAGCAAGACGACCCCGAAGGCGGCGGCGCCGTACCGCAGGCCCGCGGGCGCGTCGGCCCGCCGGAGCCCCAGGTCCGCCTGGGTCGCGCCGGCGTTCCAGGCGATCAGGGCCAGCGCCGCGGTGAGCAGGCTGACCGCTAGCGCGGGCGGGCCCAGCCACCCGAACGCGCGCCCGACCGAGAACAGGGCCAGGACGCCCACGGTCAGCGCGAAGCAGCGGCCCGCGGTCATGGCTGGCTACTTCTGGTCAAGAATGCGCCGCTTGGCTGCCTCGTAGTCGGCGTCGGAGAGCACGCCCTGCTCGTGCAGCTGGCTGAGCGTGAGCAGCTGCGACATCCACGGCGCCTGGTCGTCTGCGGGCGGGCCGGCGGCGGCCTGCGGCGGCGAGGCCGGCTGGGCCGGGGCGGGGGGCGGCGCGGGTGCGGGGGCGCCGGGCGGGGCGGGGGCCGGGAACTGCTGGCCCGCGGTATTCACTCCGAGCTGACGCCAGAACCGCCCGGCCTGCGCCTGGTACTGGGCCTCGGGCAGCCGCCCGGTGCGGTACGCCGCGGTCGCACCGGACATCGAGCGGACGTGGCTCAGCTGGACGCGGCTGAGCTGCAGGCCCCGGCTGCAGATGGGGCACACCAGGTAGTCGTCCGTGCCGTAGGGCACGACCGGGACGAAGTAGAGCCGCACCGTCTTCTTGGACCGGACGTGGTGCAGGAAGACCTGGTTGTGGCAGTTGGGGCATACGACAGGCGCGACCTCGCCGAGGTCTTCCTGCTGGCCTGGCCCGAACCCGAAAATCACCACCATCCGGATTGAAGCACCACCGCGCCCGCGGCGATTCACCCTTGGGCGGGTGATAGCGCGGCACCGGGCCGCCCCGGGATTCACCCCTGGAGGGGTGACGACACATTGTCACCGGAGGGCGGAGCATGGGACTGGTCCCACACAGGGGCGGGGACTAGCGGCGATCATCCTGGCCTAAAGCAGTCAGGGACACCGCTGGCCGCATCCGCCGATGCGGCTGAACGACCGCCGGGAACGAAGCGATGCTGCTGGCCGCACAGTCGTCGCCGGTGGGCGGGGTTGTCATGACAATCGCCGTCCTGGTCATCAGCGTGGCCTTGGTCGCGGCCCTGGCCTGGGCCGCGCGGAGGCTGCTCGGGCTGCCCGTGGGCACGCTGCGGGCCCTGGCCGCCGGGCTGCTCGGCTTCGCCGCCGCCGAACTGTTCGGCCGGTGGCTGCTGCCGGCCCAGACCGGGCACGTGGCCGCGTTCTTCACGGTGGCGCTCGGCATCCCGCTGGTCGTCGCGATGATCTTCATAGTGGTGGCGGAGGTGCTGTTCCCCAGCGGGACCGGGCCCCAGCCGGTAGACGTGGTGCGCAACGCGCGGAGCGCGCTCGCCCGGTCACGGCGTTACTCGCAGATCAGCCGGATCGCGGTGCAGCACGGGCTGGGCCCTTACCTGCGCGGGCGGCGGCTGCGCCCGGCGGGCGGGCGGGCCGCGCTCGCGGCATCGCTGCGCAGCGCGCTGGAAGCGGGCGGGGTGACGTTCACCAAGCTGGGCCAGCTGCTGTCCACCCGCCGTGATCTGCTCCCCGAGGAGTTCACCACCGAGCTCTCCCGGCTTCAGGACCGGGCCGAGCCCTCGGCGTGGGACCAGGTCCAGGACGAACTGGCCCAGTCGCTCGGGGTGCCGGTGGACCAGGTTTTCACGGAGCTGGAGCCGGAGCCGGCCGCGGCCGCGTCGATCGCCCAGGTGCACAAGGCCCGGCTGCGCTGCGCCGGCGGCCCGGGCGACGTGGTGGCCGTGAAGGTGCAGCGCCCGGGGATCCGGGCCACGGTGGAACAGGACCTGGACATCCTGCAGCGCCTGGCGGCCAGGCTCGAGAAGCGCGCCCAGTGGGCGCGGGCGGTCGGCGCGGTCGGCGTGGCCCGCGGTTTCGCCGCCGCCATGCGGGAGGAACTCGACTTCCGGGTGGAGGCCAGCAACATGGCCGTCATCGCGGCCACCTGGCCCGCCCAGCAGCGGGCCGTGGGCGGCCGTATCCCGGTGGTGATGCCCGCCCTGCACGAGGAGCTGAGCACCGAGCACGTGCTGGTCATCGAGTGGCTGGACGGGGTCAGCCTGCGCGCCGCGGGGCCGCTGCTCGACGACCGGGGCCTGGACCGGGCCGAGCTGACCGGCGCGCTGCTGCGCAGCATGGTGTACCAGATCACCGAGGGCGGGGCGTACCACGCGGATCCGCATCCGGGCAACGTCCTGCTGCTCACCGACGGCCGCCTGGCCCTGCTCGACTTCGGGTCGGTCGGGCGCCTGGATGCCCAGCAGCGGGCCGCGCTGCAGAACCTGCTGCTCGCCGTCGGGCGCGGTGACCCCGCGGCGCTGCGCGATGCCCTGCTGGAACTGGTCACCCGCACGACCGACATCGACGAGCAGCAGCTGGAACGGGCCCTCGGCCAGTTCATGGCGCGGCATCTGGCGGTCGGCCTCCCGCCCTCGGCCGAGATCTTCACCGACCTGTTCCGGCTGGCGTCCCGGTTCCGGCTGGCCATCCCGCCCGAGATCGGTACCGTCCTGCGCGCCCTGGCCACCCTGGAGGGCACGCTCAGTGAGCTGGACCCCGACTTTGACATCGTCAGCCAGGCCCGGGAGTACGCGGCCACCCACGTGACCGCGCAGCTAACACCGAAGACCGTGCAGAAGACCGCCGCCGACGAGTTGCTCGCGCTGGCTCCCGTGCTGCGCCGGCTGCCGCGCCGGCTCGACCGCATCAGCGGCGCGCTGGAACAGGGCAGGCTCGGCGTCAACGTGCGGCTGTTCGCCGACGAGCGCGACCGCCGGGTGGTCACCGGCCTGACCAACCAGTTCCTGCTGACGTTCCTCGGCGCGGCCACCGGGATCATGGCCGCCCTGCTCCTCGGCGTCACCGCGGGGCCCCAGATCGCCTCGGATGTCAGCCTGGCCCAGCTGATCGGCTACAACCTGCTCCTCGTGGCCAGCATCCTCGTGCTGCGGGTCCTGTTCACCATCTTCAGAAACAGATAGAGCGACTCGCGCCACATCAGCTTCGATAATGCCTTGGCCCGGGCCCGTCTTTTATACAGGCATTCCTTACGCGACATCGCACGTTGGTTCTGGATTCCTTCTCAGCATGCGGCGCGGCACCCGGTCATCTGCGGACATGCCGGTGACCAGGTGAATAGGCCGCGCCAGGCTCTGAGGAAACCCTTAGCGACCGCTCACTGTCCCGAGAATTCCACTGAGTAATTCTGGCTCATCGGAACCGGCGGAGTTGATCCGGCGCCGTCGAAGAAGAAAGGAAAGCCATGTGGCTTTGGCTGAATAACACGCCGCCGGGGAATGCCTGGCCTTTCTGGCTGCGGGCCCGGCTGGATGACCGCCGGCGCCGGCTGGCCGGCCAGGCGGGGCGATTCCTGCTGATCGGCGTGATCAGCACCGTGGCCTATGTCCTGCTGTACCTGCTGCTCCGGACGGTCATGGCCGCGCAGGCCGCCAACGCGATCAGCCTGCTGGCCACCGCGGTGGCGAACACCGCCGCCAACCGGCGCGTCACGTTCGGGATCAGGGGCCGGAGGCACGTCACCCGGCACCAGGTGCGTGGCCTGATCGCGTTCGGCATCGGGCTCGGGCTCACCTCCGGGGCGCTCATCGGCCTGCACACGGCCGTGGTCCAGCCGAGCCGGGCGGCCGAGCTGGCGGTGCTCGTCGCGGCCAACCTGGCCGCGACCGTCGTCCGGTTCGGGCTCTACCGGCAATGGGTCTTCCGCGGCCGCCGGGACCGCTCGCCCAGCCGGGACGGCAGCGCGCCGCCGGGACCGGAAACCCGGGAGCCCGCAGCCGTCCGGCTCGCCGCCTGCCCGGGAGGTGACGGGCGATGAGCACTCGTTACCCCCCGCCTAGCCCGGCCTACCGGCCCGGCCCGGCCCCCCCGCCCAGCATGGCCGAGGACGGCGCAGGCGCGGGGCGCACGCAGCGGCGCGTGGCCCGGCTGCTGCGCGGCCGGCCGGGCGATCCGGCCTGGGCCAGGCCCGCGCTGCTCGGGCTGCTCCTGGCCACCGCCCTGCTCTACATCGTGGGCCTGAGCCGCAGCGGCTGGGCCAACGAGTTCTACGCCGCCGCGGTCCAGGCCGGCACCAAGAGCTGGACCGCGTTCCTGTTCGGCTCGCTGGACTCCAGCAACTTCATCACCGTGGACAAGACCCCGGCCTTCCTGTGGGTCATGGAGCTGTCCGCGCGGATCTTCGGCCTCAATTCCTGGAGCCTGCTGCTGCCGCAGGCGCTGGAGGGCGTGGCCACCGTGGGCGTGCTCTACACCACGGTCCGCCGCTGGTTCGGGCCGGCGGCCGCGATCATCGCCGGGGCCGTGATGGCGCTCACCCCGGTGGCCACGCTGATGTTCCGGTTCGACAACCCGGACGCCCTGCTCTGCCTGGTCATGACCCTGGCCGCCTACGCCACCACCCGGGCCATCGAGGGCGGGCGGACCCGGTGGCTCGTGCTGGCCGGGGCCCTGCTCGGCCTGGGTTACCTGACCAAGATGCTGCAGGCCTTCCTGGTGCTGCCCGCGTTCGCGCTGGCCTACCTGTGGGCAGGCCCGCCGCGTCTGGGCCAGCGCATCGGGCAGGTGCTGGCCGCCGGGGCCGCGCTGCTGGCCGCCGCGGGCTGGTGGGTGGCGATCGACCTGCTCACCCCGGCCGCCAGCCGACCCTACGTGGGCGGGTCGACCGACAACAACATCCTGCAGCTCACGTTCGGCTACAACGGCCTCAGCAGGCTCACGGGCGGGAGCGGGCCCGGCGGGGGCGGGGGCGGACCGGGCGGGGGCGCGTTCGGCGGGGCGACGGGGATCGTGCGGCTGTTCCAGGCCGACATGGGCGGGCAGGTCAGCTGGCTGATCCCGGCCGCGCTGATCGCCCTGGCGGTCATGCTGTGGGTGTCGCGGCACGCCAAGCGGACCGACCGCACCCGGGCCGCGGCGCTGCTGTGGGGCGGCTGGCTGCTGGTGACCGGGCTGGTGTTCAGCTACATGTCCGGCATCATCCACCCGTACTACACGGTCGCCCTGGCCCCCGCGATCGGCGCGCTGACCGGCATCGGCGCGACCGGTCTGTGGCGCATCAGGCACACCGGCTTCGCCCGGGGCATCCTGGCCGTCGCGCTGGTGATAACCGGCGCCTGGGCCTGGGTCTTGCTCGACCGCAGTCCCACATGGCTGCCCTGGCTCCGGGTGGTGATCGTCATCGCGGCGCTCGGTGCGGCCGGGCTGATCCTGGCCGGGCCCGCCCTGCGGGCGGCCACGGTGCGCGGCCGAGCGGCCCTGGCGGTCGCTGCCGTGTCGCTGGCCCTGATCGCCGGGCTGGGCGGTCCGCTGGCCTACAGCATCGACACCGCGGCCACCGCGCACGCCGGGTCGATTCCGTCCGCTGGCCCTGCCGTCGCCTCATCATCTGGCGGTCCGGGCGGGTTCCCGGGCAGCACCGGCCGGCTCGGTGAGGGCCAGCCGGGTGGCGAGGAAGTCCCCGGCTTCCCCGGCGGCTCATCGGGCGGCCGGGCGGACGGCGCACCGGAAGGCACCACGCGCGGGAACCCGGGCGGCGTCGGCGGTAGCACCGCCAGCAGCGCGATGATCAAGCTGCTCACGACGGGCGCGTCCGGCTACCGCTGGGTCGCGGCCACGGTCGGCTCGAACAGCGCGGCCTCGCTGGAGCTCAGCACCGGCGGTGAGCCGGTCATGGCCATCGGCGGGTTCAGCGGCAGCGACCCGGCGCCGACCCTGGCCGAGTTCAAGAAGCTCGTCTCCGAGCACAAGATCCACTACTTCGTGAGTGGCGGGATCGGCGCCGGCGGCGGGTTCGACGGTGGAGGGTCCGGCGAGGGGCTCGCCGGCGGCCCGGGCCGGGAACTCGGTGACTCGAGCGGTGGGTCGGGCGAGTTCGGAGGGCCTGGCGGTGCGCCGGCTGGTCAGACCGGTGAGCGCGGCGGTTCCGGTGACCTGGCCGGACCGGGCGGCGGTGCCGCGTCGCAGATCACCGCGTGGGTCGAGGCGCACTTCACGGCCAAGACCGTCGGCGGGGTGACCGTCTACGACCTCACCAGCCCCCAGGCGAGCTCATGACGGGCGCCCGGCTGACGGCCGCAAGTGTCACCTGCTGTTCAGGTCCCCGTCGACCAGGCATGACCTTCGCTGGAAACGATTGCAGAGCGGCGGGCGAGCGGCCGCGCCCTCAAGGAGGTCGTCATGCAGAGCAGGCTGATCCGGCGGGCCGCGGCCGCCGGCGCGAGCGTAGCGGTTGCATTAAGCGGAGGTGCCCTGGCCTCCGCGGCCACGGCCCAGCCCGGCGGCAGCGGGCACCCCCCGGGCATCCGGCACGTGCTGCTGATCTCGGTGGACGGGCTGCACCAGCAGGACCTGGCCTGGTACGTCAGCGCGTACCCGCACTCGGTGCTGGCCGCCCTGGACCGCCGGGGCCTCGAGTACAGCCACGCCGACACCCCGTTCCCTTCCGACTCGTTCCCCGGCCTGGTCGGCCAGGTGACCGGCGGCGACCCGCGCGTGACCGGCATCTACTACGACGACACGTGGAACCACGACGTGTTCCCGGCCGGCACCACGAACTGCTCGGGACCCGTGCCGGGCGGTGAGGTCGCCTACACCGAGGCGGACGACATCAACCAGAACGCGCTCGACGCGGGTGAGGGCCTGACCGGGCTGCCCGGCAGCATCCTGCAGATGACCGCCAGCCCGCTGGACGTGATCAACCCGGCGAACCTGCCGGTGAACCCGGCGACCTGCACCCCGATCGAGCCGAACCAGTACCTGAAGGTCAACACGATCTTCAACGTGGCCAGGCAGCACGGGATGCGCACCGCCTGGTCCGACAAGCACCCCGCGTACCAGGCGCTCTCCGGGCCCTCGGGCACGGGCGTCCAGGACTACTTCACCCCGGAGATCAACAGCCAGGCCATCGGCTTCCCCGCGGGCGACGACTGGACCAGCGACAACGCCGCGACCATGCAGTACGACTCGTACAAGGTGCAGGCGATCCTGAACGAGATCGACGGCTACGACCACAGCGGCACCCGCCACGTGGGCGTCCCGGCCATCTTCGGGATGAACTTCCAGACCGTCTCCACCGCCCAGAAGCTGCCCGCCTCCGACGGGCTGACCGGCGGGTACCTGCCCGGCGGGACGGTCCCCGGCCCGCTCCTGGTGCGCGCGCTCAACTACATCAACACCGAGATCGGCGCGATGGTCTCCCGGATCCAGGCCCAGGGCCTGGCCGCCAGCACCGCCGTCATCATCTCGGCCAAGCACGGCCAGTCCCCGACCGACCCGGCCGACCTGGCCCGGGTCCCCGATGCGCCCATCATCAGCGCGATCAACGCGGCCTGGACGGCCGCGCACCCCGGCGCGGGCGACCTCGTCGTGTTCGCCACCGACGACGACGGAATGCTGCTCTGGCTGAGCGACCGCTCGCAGGCCGCGGCCGACTTCGTCAGGAACTACCTGCTGACCCACCCCGCGGCGGGGAACAACGTCAGCGGGAACCCGGTCACGGTCCCGGCGTCCGGGCTCAAGGCGGTCTACGCGGGCGCGGCGTCCGCGGCGTTCTTCGGCGTCCCGGCCAGCGACCCCCGGCACCCTGACGTTCTCGGCATCGCCCAGCACGGCGTGGTGTACACCGGCGGGCAGAGCAAGATCGCTGAGCACGGCGGGGACGACCCGCAGGACCGCAACGTGCCGGTCCTCGTCGTGCTGCCGCGGCTGCGGGACGGCCGCACGATCGGCGCGCCGGTCGAGACCACCCAGATAGCCCCGACCATCCTGGCCCTGCTCGGCCTCAACCCGGACGCGCTGCAGGCCGTGCGGATCGAGCACACCCAGGTTCTGCCCGGCCTGCGCGGAGCCGCCTGAGTCCGGAATCCCGGCCGCCACCCCGGCGGCCGGGGCCAGAAGGCGACGCCGGCCCCCGCCACAAGCCATGATGGTGTGGTGGGGGTCCGGTGCCCGATCTTCGTGGGCCGTGAGGCCGAGCTCGGGGCGCTCAGGGCGCGTCTGGAAGACGCGCTCGGCGGGCGCGGCAGCTTCGCCATGGTTCGTGGCGAGGCGGGCCTGGGCAAGTCACGGCTGTGCCGTGAGCTGATCGATGGCGTGCAGGGCCCGCTGGTCACCGTCGGCCGGGCGGTCCCGTCCGGAGCGAGCGCGCCGTACCGCCCGCTGGCCGAGGCGGTGCTGCGGGCCGTGCGGGTCCGGGGCACGCCCGCGAACGAGGCCGAGCTCGCACCGTGGCTGCCCGCGCTCGAGACGATGGTGCCGCTGCCCGGCCTGAAACCCGCGGGCCAGCGGTCGCCCGGCGAGTCGCCCGCGCTGCGGGGCGAGGCGATGCTCAGCCTGCTGCGCTGGCTGGGCGCCGGCCGCGGGCTGCTGGTGGTGCTGGAGGACCTGCACTGGGCCGATCCCGACACGCTGGACGTCGTGGAGTACCTGGCCGACAACCTCGGCGACGAGGCCGTGCTCTGCGTCGGCACGCTGCGCAGTGCGCCGCCCACCCCGGCCAGTGAGCTGGCCGGCCGGCTCGGGTCCCGCGGCAGCGCGCCGCTGATCGATCTCGGTGCGCTCGACGACGCGGCCGTGGACGCGATCGTCCTGGCCACCGCCCCGGGCACCGCGGGCGATGACCTCGCGCGGATCCGCCGTTCCGCGGAGGGTGTGCCGTTCATGGTGGAGGAACTGCTCGGCGCGCCGGGGGTGCCGCGGTCGTTCGCCGAGACCGTGCGCGCCCGCGTCGAGCTGCTCGGCCCGGCGCAGGCTGATGTGCTCGTCACCGCCGCGCTGCTGGGCCGCGGCATCGACTGGAAGCTGCTGGACGCGGCCGCCGGCCAGCCCGCCGGGGCCGTCGCGCAGGCGCTGGAGGCGGGCGTCGGGCACGGGCTGCTGGTCAGCGACGCCGGCGAGGTCAGGTTCCGGCACGCGCTCACCCGCGACGCCCTGATCGCGACCGCGCTGCCGCCGCGCCGGGCCGGGCTCGCGGCCCGCGCGCTGGCCGCGGTCGAGGCGGCGCACCCGGAGCTGCCGGGATCCTGGGCGGGGGTGGCCGCCGAGCTCGCGGTCCAGTCCGGGGCCGGCCCCCGGGCCGGTGAGCTGCTGGCCGCCGCGGGGGTGCGCGCGCTGGCGCAGGGCGCGCTGTCCACCGCGGCCGAGACGCTGGACCGGGCGGCCGGCCTGCTCCCCGAGGGCCCGGAGCGCGCCGCCGCCCGGGCCCGCCGGGTCGAGGTGCTCGCCCTGGCTGGGCACGTGGACGAGGCCATGGCGGCCGGGGAGGCTGCGATCGGCGAGCTGACCGCGCTCGGCCAGCCGGACCAGCTGGCCGGCGTGCACCTGCATCTGGCCCAGGCGGCGATCGCCGCGGCCCGGTGGCCGGTGGCGGCCGGCCACGTGGCCCAGGCCCGGGCGCTGCTGGCCGGCGCCGCCAGCGGGGGCGGGCCCGCCCGCGCCGCCGTGCTCGAGGCCGAGATCAGGTACGCGGCCGACGACATCAAGGGCGCGGTGGAGCTGGCCGAGGGTGTGCTGGCCGACCCCGGCGCCACGGCCGAGGCGCGCTGCCACGCGTGTGAGCTGCTCGGCCGCAGCGTGCGGCTGGGCGACCTGGGCCGGGCCCGGGCCGCGTTCGAGCGCGGCCTGGGCATCGCCACCGAAGCCGGCCTGGGCGTGTGGCGGCTGCGGGCCCTGCACGAGCTGGCCACGATCGAGCTCCTCGACCAGGCCGGCCGCGGCCGGCTGGCCGAGGCCCGCCGCAGCGCCGAGGCGCTCGGCGCGCTGAGCACCGCGGCCACGCTCGACATCCAGCTGGCCGCGCTCGCCCATCTGCTGTTCGAGCTGGACGAGGGCGCGCGTTACGCCCGGGACGCGCTGGCCCTGGGCGAGCGGCTCGGGCTGGACCGCATCCGCGTGATGGCCCTGTGGTTCCTGGCCGAGAACCACGCGCTGCGCCGCGACCGCCGCGAGAGCGAGCGGCTGCTCACGCTGGCGCGGGCCGCGGCCCCGGGCGATCCCGAGATCGAGGGCATGATGTGGGCCGGGGCCCGCGCCATGACCGCGCTGCTCGACGACGACCGGGCGGGCGCGGTCGACGCGCTGGGCCGGGGGATGGCGATCCTGCCCCAGCAGCCCCAGTCACCGGGGCACTACCGCGGCATGTGGCCGCTGCTGCTGGCCGCCGAGGGCGACCCGCGTGCCGCGGCCGCGCTGGCCCAGGCGCGGGAGCTCGGCATCGACGTGAACCGGATCAACCGCGGGCTGCTCGGCACCGCCGAGGCGATCCTGCGCGGCGGCCCGGCCGCCGCCGCGCTGGCGGACACGGCCCGGGCCGATCTCGCCCGCTACCCCGTCTGGCGCGAGCTCGCGCTGATGCTGTGCGCCGAGGCCGCCCGCCGCGACGGCTGGGGTGAGCCCGGCCGCTGGCTGGCCGAGGCCGCCGACGGGTTCGAGCGGCACGGGCTCACCGCGCTCGCGGCGCGGTGCCGGGCCGCGCCCGGGCGGCGCTGGGCCGACCTGGGCATCACCACCCGCGAGGCCGAGGTGCTCGGCCTGGTCGCCGACGGCCTGGCCAACAAGGAGATCGCGGCCCGCCTCTACCTGTCGGTCCGCACCGTGGAGAAGCACGTGGAGAGCATCCTGCGCAAGACCGGATGCGCCTCCCGCACCCAGCTCGCCGCGCTCGTACGTAGCTGACCGCCTGCGCTACGTACTGACCTTCCGTGCCATTACGCAACTTCACCGATGTGCTCAACCGCCCGGCCCGCGAATGATCGCTTCACCGACTCCATGAGGAGGCCGGATGCGGGAGAGGCCGGCCACATGAGGCCGGCCGGCGCGAAGGAGGCAGGTCATGGGTACAGCGGAAGTCCAAGGGGCGCTGTGGGGCGCGGCGGCACGCGACTGGGCGGACCTGAACGAGCCGAACTGCGCGGTGCTCTACGACGCGGTGTTCGACGCGATCGGCGTCGACGGGTCCACCGAGCTGCTCGACGTCGGCTGCGGCTCGGGCCTGGCCCTGCAGACCGCGGCCAAGCGGGGTGCGGCCGTCACCGGCTTCGACGCCTCGGCGCCGCTGCTGGAGATCGCCGCCGAGCGGGTGCCCGGCGCCGACCTGCGGCAGGGTGACATCGAGTCGCTGCCCTACGGCGACGGCACGTTCACGGCGGTGACGTCGTTCAACGCCGCGCAGTACGCGGCCGACCCGGTGGCGGCGCTGCGCGAGCTCAGGCGCGTGACCCGGGCGGGCGGCCCGATCGCCGTGCTGTCCTGGGGGGACCCCTCGCGCTGCGAGACGCGCTCGATCCTGGCCGCGATCGGCGGGCTGCTGCCCCCGCCGCCGCCGGGTGCGGGCGGCCCGTTCGCGCTCGCGGCGCCGGGCCAGCTCGAGGACCTGCTGGCCCGGGCGGGCCTGACCGCCACCGGGCACGGCGAGGTGCAGCAGCGTTTCGAGTTCCCCGACCTCGAGGTGGCCGTGCGGGCCCAGATGGCCAGCGGCCCCGCCCGCCGGGCGATCGAGCACGCGGGCGCGGACGCCGCGCGGGAGGCGATCACCGGGGCCTACGCGGGCAGCCGCCAGGCCGACGGCAGCTACGTGCAGCGCAACGTGTTCCGCTACGTGGTCGGGCGGGCCTGAACCATGGGCGGCGTGCTGATCGTCACCTGGCTGGGCGGCGGGGCCACCCAGCCCGCGATAGGGCTCGGCCGGGAGCTATCGGCCCGCGGTCACCGAGTTCGCGTGCTGGCCCCGGCCCGCTTCGCCCGCCGGATCGCGGCCGCCGGGTGCGAGCACGTCGCCCACCCGGCGGCCGCCGAGTTCAATCCCGGTCACGGCCGGGCCATGGAGGACCAGTCGCCGTTCCTGGCGGCCACGTTCTTCGGCCCGTGGCTGGCTGACGCCGTGGCCGGGCAGGTCGCGGCGGACCGGCCCGACGTCGTGGTCGTGGACTGCCTGCTGCGGTCGGCCCTGTGCGAGGTCGAGGCGCACGGGATTCCGCTGGTGGTGCTGGTGCACATGGCGCACCGCTTCCACGCCCGCATCGCCGGCGAACCCGACGCGCCCTGGGGCTGGCGCTGGCAGTACCGGCGGGTGAACGAGCTGCGCGCCGCGGCCGCGCTGCCGCCGCTTCCGGCCGGGCCCGAGCCGCTCAGCGTGGCGCTGGCCCGCCGGGCCGACCGGGCGCTGGTCGTGCTCCCGCCCGCGTTCGACTCCTGGCCGGACCCGCCGCCCAGCGTGGTGCACACCGGGCCGATCGCCGAGGAGGCCGGTCCCGCGCCGTGGGTGCCGCCGTGGCCGGATGGTGACGACCGCCCGCTGGTGGTCGTCACCTGCGGAACCACCTACATGCACCAGGAAGGCACGCTGCGGCGGATCCTGGGCGCGCTGGACGGGCTCGGCGTCCGGGCGCTGCTGCTCACCGGGCTCGAGCTCGACCCGGCCGAGGTGCCCGCCGGGCCAGACGTGTGCGTCGAGGCCTACGTCCCGCACGCGGCCGTCCTGCCCCGGGCCGCGGCCGTGGTCAGCCACGCCGGCGTGGGGTCGCTGCTCGAGGCGTTCCGGGCCGGGGTGCCGAGCGTCTGCCTGCCGCTCGGCCGCGACCAGGCGGACAACGCGGCCGCGGCCGCCGAACTAGGGGCGGCCATCGCCCTGGAACCCGGCGCGACCAGCGGCGAGATACGCGCGGCGGTCAGCCGCGCGCTCACCTCGCCCGCGCTGCGCCGCGCCGCCCGCCGCCTGGCCGGTGAGATGGCCGCGTGCGGCGGCGGCCCGGCCGCCGCCGAGGAAGTTGAGCAGGTGGCACTGAGCCGTGCGGCGTCGGCCGCCTGAGCTGCCGGGCAGGTGGGGGAGCGGCGCCGCCGCGGCGTCAGCCGCGCAGCTGGGCGGGCAGCTCGGCCCGTGAGGTGATGCCGAGCTTGCCGAACGCGTGCGTGAGGTGGGTCTCCACGGTGGCCTGGGTGATGAACAGGTGCTGGGCGATCTGCCGGTTGGACAGGCCGTCGGCGGCCAGCCCGGCCACCCGCCGCTCGGTGCTGGTCAGCGCGTCCGGGCCGGTCAGGGCCGTGCGCCGGGGCCTGGCCCCGGCCGCCAGCAGCTCCTGCCTGGCCCGGGCGGCCAGCGGCGCGGCGCCGGTGCGCTCCGCGAGATCGAGGGCCCGGCGCAGCGGGGCCCTGGCCTCGGTCCGCTGCCCGGCCCGGCGCAGGCCCGAGCCGAGGTCGGTGAGCGCGAGCGCCAGGTCGTACCTGGCCGGTCCCGCTTCGAGCAGGCTGACCGCCTCGGCCAGGAGCTCCGCTTCGCCCCCGGCTTCGGCGTGCGCCCGCAGCGCCGCCCCGAGCGTGATCGGCGCCCCCGCCTGGCGGGCGAGCGCGAGCTGCTCACCGGTGAGCGCGGCCGCCTCCTCCTGGTGCCCGAGCGCGAGGTGCGCGGCGGCCGCGGCGGTGCGCCAGGAAGCGACCGCCGGGCTGTTGTAACCGAGCGCGCACCAGCCGGCGGCCGCCGTAAGCAGGTCGTCGAGCGCCTCGGCGGGGCGCTGCTGCGCCACCCGCAGCGCGCCGCGGGCCTGCTGGAACGTCAGCGTGTGGATCCAGCCCGCGGGCGGGTCCCGGTCCGCGGTGGCCGCGGCGACGGCCTCCGCCTCGTCCAGGCGGCCGAGGCGGGTGAGCGCCTCGATCGTGATCCCGGCGGCCCAGGCCACGGCCAGCGGCGGCGAGGTCGCAAGCTTGAACTCCAGGGCCAGCCTGGCGTCGGTGGCGGCGTCCTCCAGCTGCCCGAACCGGCGCATGATCATCGAACGCAAGCAGCTGACGTGGGCCACCATGCTCATCGAGCCGCGCTCACGGGCGGCGGACAGAACCGTGTCGCAGACCTGGCTCGCGACACCAAGCTCGTCGATCCAGATCAGCGCGAGCAGCGCGTAAACCGCGGTGAGGGAGTCGGGGGCGATACCGCGGAAACCGCTGTCGAGCACCGGGGCCAGACGCGCCAGCACCTCGCCGGCCGGCCGGGTGGTGCTGGTCGCCTCGAGGGCGTCGTTCGCGCGCCAGGCGGTGGGCGCGTCCGGGTCGGCTAGCCGGTCCTTGGCTCGTGCCCGGGCCTCGCCGGCGGTGGTCGCGCTGATCGTGGCGTTGGCGAACAGCTCGGCCTCCAGGCTGTCCGCGGTGGCCGGGTCGAGGGCGTCCCCGGCGGCGAGGGCCCCGTGGCAGATGACGCCCACGCTGTCGTGGTAAGCCCAAAGGCCCAGCACCCGCGCGCTGCGCAGGGCCGCGGTCGCGTGGTCGGACGGGGTGGGGGACAGGCGGACCGCGTCGCGCAGCACGGCCACCGCGTCCGGGCTGCGCTCGCCGGCCAGCGCGAGGCCCAGGTCAAGCAGCACGGCGGGCCGGTCCGCCGGGCCGGGCGGCTCGTCGAGCGCGCGGCGCAGGTACTCGGCGGCCGTCCCCGGCGCGCCGCGGCCGCTGGCCGCCGCGGCGGCGGCGCGCAGCAGGCCGGTCACGTGCGCATCGCCGCCCGGCTCGCTGCGCAGCAGGTGCAGGGCGAGGCGTTCTGGGTCGGCGCCGTCCCGTTCCAGCAGCAGCGCCGCCTCGGCGTGGGCCAGGGCCCGCTCGCCGGGTGGTATCGACTCGTAGATGGCCGCCCGCACGATCGGGTGCGCGAACTCCAGCGTCGAGCCGGGTGCCAGCACGTCGGCCGCGCGCAGCTGGTCGGCCAGGCGGGCCGCCTGGGGCAGGTCCAGGCCCGCGAGCCCGGCGGCGAGCCGGAGCGGGGCCGGCCCGCCGAGGACGGCCAGGGCCCGGGCCAGGCGGTCGGCGCCGTCGCCCAGCTGGCTCACCCGGCGCAGCACGGCCTGGGCCACCGGCTGCGGCCCGAGGCTTTCCACGTGCCTGAGCAGGTCCTCTTCGGCCCCGCGCAGCGCCGTGGCCAGCGAGGCGAGCAGGAACGGGTTCCCGCCGGTGCTGGCGTGGCAGGCCTGGCACAGCCGGGCGTCCGCCCGCTCGCCGATCCATCCGCGCACCAGAGTGGCGGTCGCGTCGCGGCCGAGCGGGGCGAGCGGCAGCTGCGTGCCGCCCGGGCTGGCCCGCAGCTCGTCGAGCAGGGCCGGCTCTTCGGGGCCGTCGCGCACGCCCAGCAGCAGCGCGGCGGGCAGGCCGTCGATGCGGGCGGCCAGGTGCGACAGCCACCGCAGCGACGGCGCATCCGCCCAGTGCACGTCGTCCACGGCGATCAGCAGCGGGCCGCGGGCGGCGAGGTTCGCGACCAGCCAGTACAGGCCGTGGGTGGTGGCGTAGGGGATGTCGTCCTCGACCGAGCCCACCGCGGCCGAGTCGAACACCCGGGCCGCCAGCCCGGCCGCGCCGTCCAGCAGCTCGTCCCATTCGCCCGGCCCGGCGGCGGCGCGGACCGGCTCGATGAGCTGCCGGACGATGCCGAAGGGGAAGCCACGCTCGAGGGCGAGGCCGCGGGCGGTGAGGATCCGCAGGCCCGCGCCGGCCGGGCTGGTGCACGCCGCGCGCAGCAGCGTGGTCTTGCCGATCCCGGCGGCCCCGGTCACCAGCACGAAGGCACCATGCCCGGCCGCAGCGGCCGAGACAGCGGCGGAAACCACTGCCAGCTCACCGTCGCGTTCAAGCATCGCCGGGTGGCTGTCGCGCATGACCCGTTTCCCGTAGTTCGCGCTGGTCGCCGCCCTTCCAGCCTACGGCCGGGCCCAGGGTCCGGCAATCGCCCGGCGCGGCGCCGGGCCTGGTGGCGGCTAAGTTCAGGGTGCCCCGGCCAGATTCTCAGGGCTTCCGCCTGGATGTTCCGCGGCCTGGGGGCTGACAGCGTGAGATACGCCGGGCGACCAAGCCCCGCAGCAGCCCATCCGAGGGAGTCCGTCATGCTGCCCGATCTGCCGCTGGCCCGCGCGTACTGGCCGGCCGACACCTCAGCCCCGGTCCTGGAGACCACGGTCGGCGGAGTGCTGCGCGCCGCCGCCGGCCGGGCCGGTGATCAGCTCGCGCTGATCGCGGGCGACCCGGACCCGGCGCACCGGCGGCGGTGGACCTACGCCGAGCTGCTGGCCGGTGCGGAACGCGGCGCCCGGGCGCTGCGCGCGCGGTTCGGGCCGGGTGAGCGGGTCGCGGTGTGGGCGGGTAACGGCCCGGAATGGGTCCTGCTCGAGTTCGCGGCCGGGCTGGCCGGGGTCACGCTGGTCACTGTCAACCCGGCCTACCAGGCCGACGAGCTGGCGCACGTGCTCGGGCACTCCGGCGCGCGCGGCCTGTTCCACGCGGCCGAGTACCGCGGCAGCTCGCTGACCGCGGTCCTGGGTGCCGTGCGGGGCCGGCTGCCGGAGCTGCGCGAGGTGATCCCGCTCGGCGACTGGGACCGGTTCTGCGCCTCGGGCAACGGGGCGGCGCTGCCGGAGATCGACCCGGCCCGCCCCGCGCAGGTCCTGTACACCTCGGGCACTACCGGCCGGCCCAAGGCCGCGGTGCTCACCCACCGCGGCCTGACCAACAACGCGCGCCTGGCCGCAGGCGTGATCGGCATGCGGGCCGGGGAGGCCGCGGTGAACCCGATGCCGCTGTTCCACATCGCCGGCTGCGGGCTGCTGACCCTGGGCCTGGTGCAGAGCACCGGCGTCCACGTCCTCATGCCGCACTTCGACCCGGCCCTGCAGCTGGAGCTCATCGAGACCTACCGCAGCGCGCAGGTCGGCGGCGTGGCGACCATGCTGCGGGCCCTGGTCGCGCACCCGGCCCGGGCCCAGCGTGACCTCAGTTCGCTGCGCTACGCGGTCAGCGGCGGCGCGACCGTCCCGGCGGAGCTCGCCCGGCAAGTGGAGGATGCGTTCCGGGTCCCGCTGTCGATCACCTTCGGGCAGACCGAGTCCAGCTGTTCGATCACCCTGACCCGGGCCGACGATCACCCCGACGACCGGGCCGAGACCCTCGGCCGGCCGCTGCCGCAGACCGAGGTCAAGATCACCGACCTGCGCACCGGCGAAGTGGCCGCGTGCGGGGCCATCGGCGAGATCTGCACCCGCGGCTACCTGGTCATGCGGGGTTACCTGGGCGACCAGGAGGGCACCGCGGGCGCCATCGACGCCGACGGCTGGCTGCACACCGGCGACCTCGGCTCGATGGACGAGCGCGGCTACTGCCGGATCGCGGGCCGCATCAAGGAAATGATCATCCGCGGCGGGGAGAACATCTACCCGCGCGAGATCGAGGCGGTGCTGCTCGGGCACCCCGGGGTCACCGACGCCGCGGTCGTGGGGGTCGCGGACCGGTTCTGGGGCGAGGAGGTCGGCGCCGTGGTGTGCTCGCCCGCGCCACCCACCGTGGCCGAGCTCACCGAGCTGTGCCGGGACCGGCTGGCCAGGTACAAGGTGCCGACCCGGTGGCTGTTCACCGACAGCCTGCCGCTCACCGCGACCGGCAAGATCCGCAAGGACGTGCTCAGCGCCCAGCTGGCCGGTGCGGGGCAGGTGCCGGCGTAGCCGCTACGCCTGCCGGCCGAACATGGCCAGCAACCGGGTCTGCGCGTCGGCGCCGTCCGGGACCGGCGGGCGGGCCGCGATCGCGCCCGCGCTGCGGTAACCCTCCTCCATTCCGGCGAACCAGGCGGCGCAGGCCTCGACCAGGTCCGGGTCGAGCCGCTCGTCCGCGCCGATGGCCCGGGCCAGGTCCCAGGCGTGGATCAGGTGATCGGCGAACAGCTGCATGGCGTACTCGTGGCCGGGGAAGTCGCCGAACGACAGGTGGACCGTGCGCTGCATGGCCCCGGGCTCGTCGGCCGCGCGCAGCGCCGGGCCCGACGCGTCGGCCCAGGACCGCTGCGGGTCGGCGCCGAGGATGTCGCCCTCGAACTGGTCACCGACCTCGGCGATCGTCGCACCGCCGAACAGCGGGACCGCCCACAGGTTCTCCGCGACCACGTGGGCCACCAGATCGCGGACGTTCCATTCCGGGTCCGGGGTGGCCGCGTCCCAGTGCGCGTCGCCGATCTGCGCGACCCGGGCGTCGAACTCCCCGACCCCGCGCCGCAGTATCTCCGGTGTATCCATGTCTGCTGTCCCCCTTGGGCGCCTTCCGCGATACCCGATGGTTTATCGCTGTGGTCGGATGGTTGCACACCAGGCGGCGATTTCGGCCCGGCGCGCGGCACCGAGCTTGGCCAGGATGTGCGCGACGTGCGCGGAGATGGTCTTCGGCGCCAGCACCAGCCGGTCCGCGATCTGCCGGTTGGTGAGCCCGGCCGCGACCAGCTCGGCGACCTCGAACTCCCGCGCGCTCAGCGGGTACCACGGCTCGGCGGCCCGGCCGCCGTCGAAGGAATGGCTGAGCTCGTCGGCGGCCCGGACCAGGCGGGCGGCGCCGGCGGCGGCCGCGGCCGTGCGGGCCTCATCCACCAGCCGGGCGGCCTCGCCGCGGCGCCGGGCCTTGGCCGCGGCGGCCGCGAGGTCCAGCCGGGCCCAGGTGCCTTCCCAGAACCGGCGCCTGGCCCGCCACTGCTCGCTGGCCTGCCGCAGGACCGCCTGCGCGGCCTCGTCCCCGCGGGCCAGCAGGATCAGCCCGTGCGCGTGACCGATCGCGGGCAGCGTGCCCGGGACCGACCGGGCCCGCAGCACCGCGCCCACCCGGTCCGCCCAGCCCTCCGCCGCGCCGGGGCCGCCCTGCGCCAGGTGCGCCCGCAGGCCGGTCAGCAGGTAAGGGAACAGGTAGGCCGCGTCGGTGACCTCGGCCGAGGCCTGGTAGCCGCGCTCGCACAGCGCGATCGCGGTGCCGTGGTCTCCCCGCAGGTACGCGGCTTCGGCCAGCCCCCACAGCGGCGGCGACAGCCGCTGCAGTTCGTCCATCTGCTCCCCGAGGGCCAGGGCCTCGGCCAGCAGGCCAACCGCGGCGTCGTGGTCGCCCCGGCCCAGGGCCAGGTAGCCCAGGACGTACACCGCGGTGATCCGGGTGGTGATCCCGCCGCG
>Ga0070714_100001093_pt1 | contig 19405 bp, 9 predicted proteins | sample LARL83metaG_FD_65450 | JGI IMG/M metagenome (GOLD analysis project Ga0070714, IMG submission 65450) | Corn, switchgrass and miscanthus rhizosphere microbial communities from Kellogg Biological Station, Michigan, USA - LAR L8-3 metaG | ecosystem: Host-associated > Plants > Roots > Rhizosphere ... | reverse complement strand
TAAAAGTGCACATCGCAACTGAAATGCTTAGGTTCAACAGCTCTTTCCTCGACCTGAATCAGTTTTCTCTCTCACTGCAGTTCCCTGCGAACGATCCGGTTTGGACGGCTTGCGCTGATGAACGATCCATTTCTGTCCCCGGCAGAAAGCGAATGCCAAGTCGCCCAGCTTGGCCATCTAGAATCCCGGTCCAGATCATGCGAAAACATTCAACCTTTTGCTTACCAAACAGAAGAATGCCCAGAGCATGGCGCGCGAGCCGGTATAACACGAAAGCTTTTGTCGCAAGCTCAGAACGGTACTGCCAGATCGTAAAAACCTCGTTGCGCGCCATGTAGTACTCGCGCCACGGAGCGTGATCCGCCCAGGATTTATCCCGCCCGAGAATGTTGAGCGTCGTCGGCGCTCCGATTGCATGTTCGAGCATGCTGTCGCGTACTACGCCGATACGGAACCCGTGACGCCGCAGGCGGAGGCAGTGCTCATAATCCACGAAGTCTATGAAAAAGTCTTTGCGGGGCAGTCCGACTTCTACAATCGCTTCTCGTCGCATCAGGCTTCCGGACGAGATCACCATGTCAACAAACGTAACGGGCTGGGTTGGAGAAACCAGAATCGTGACGAAGCGCGAACCTCGCCACGACAGAGCTGGGTAGGTCATCCCCGTTTCTGGATTCACGCACACGGGCGCCAGAATCGCCGTAGTCTCCTCAGCATCGTCAAGATGCTGCAGTCCAGAGAGCAGGCGCTCCAGCGCATTAGGCGCGGGGATGCTGTCTTGATCAAATATCCAGACCCAATCGTATTTCTTTTCCAGAGCCGCATAGGCGAGTCCAGCGGCGAGCCCACCACCAACGCCGCCGTTCGCAGGCAGATGCAGGACGGTCACTTCTGGGCATTCGCTGGCGAGGAAATGGAGCGTCTCATCAGTCGAAGCGTTATCCACGACAACGATCTCGTCAAGCTCCTGGCTTTGCCTCCTGAGGCTCTCAAGATGTTGCCTCAGAACGCCTGCCCCGTTGTACGCCACGGTAACGCTCGCAATTGAAGTAGGCTTCGTCATCCTTGCTGCATCATTCCTTGCCTTGGTCTGGTGGATCTTCCTTTTGCGACGGAGCTCTCCCATTGCGCGAATGAAAACCATTCGAGCTTCGGTTCTTGACGAATTGCAGAGATCGCGAAACCCACGGCTTCTTCTGCATCGTCTGCATCACGTCCAGTACCAACACCTTCCTCGGATCGCCGGGATCGACTTCCCGCCAACTCTCACGTCCGAGTACCCATGCACAGCCGGCAGCCAACACCAGCACGGTACCGAACAGAATTAGCAGCATTCGGGGCGGAAATGATTTTTGCTCCGGAACGTCGGCAACATCGAGAACTTTGACGCTCGGCGTCTCTCGCGCTTCCTCAACTTTTGCGATTTCGTACTGCTTGGTCAGCGTCTCAAAGACGACTTCCTCGACTTTGGTGCGACGATAGAGGTCCGCGTAAGTTACGCCCAAGATCGGCAGTCTCCGAATCGATGGATATAATTCCTGACTTTGATCGCCTTGTGTCTGATTCGGTGGATTGGTTTCATCCGTGGCAGTGAGGCTGTTCCCGTCCAGCTTCTGCAATTGCCGTTTGTACTCGGCGATGCGCGCCTGCAGAGTGCGCACTCGAACGTTGTTGTCGGTATAGATCTGACGCAGGCCCTCCATCTGGGTTTGGGCCGCGATGAGTTGCCCTTCTAGTTCAGCGGCCGCGCCGATGAGTGCCTTGCCCTGCTCTTTCACATCGATGGCAGTGTTCTGGCTCGCAAATTTACTGAAATCCTTTTCGGCGGCTTCCAGATCTTGCTGTACCTCTCCCAGGCGGTTTTCCAGGAACGCTCTTTCCTTGTGCGCCGACGACGTATTCAAACTCACGACAATCCGGTTGAGCTGGTCGACATATTCCTGAGCCATCGCGGCCGCTCTCTGAGGACTGCGGTCAATGACTTTGATGGAAACGATTCCGCTCTTGCGGTCGCTGGTGATGTCGGTTCGACTGTTTAGAACCTTGCGGGCATCTTCGATCTTGCGAACCTCGTATAACTTCCGGAGGTCAAACTTGTTGATTAGATCATCCTCTACACTGCGGCTATGCAGCACGCCAATGAAGAGATCGCTCGAAGTCCGCAGGCCCAGGAGCGTGCTTCCAATGGCGCCCAACTCGCTGCCACCACCCTTGGTCAAGGCGGCGAGAGTTGACGCCAATCCCTCGCCAACCTGGTCCGGCGGCATCAATTCAGTCGTCGAGGTGTACCGCAGAGGAATCAGGAACGCCACGATCGCTGAGAGTACGACTCCCACCGCCGCGCAGCGCAACAACAACTGGCGCTCCTGCCACAGAAGGGCCAGCCGCTCCGTCATTCGTCTTCGCGGCTGATTCGGAACTTCCAGGCCGACGACAAGCTCTGGATCTAGCTCCGCTTCGTGATACGCAAAGTCACGTCTTGTCGAACGTCTTGACATTGCTTGTCATGTGCCGTTTGATCGGCGCCTTTCGGTTCTTTACTCCGGCCCTCTCCGCGAACGACTCTTCGGCCAGAAATTTATTTGCAACGATGATGTCACGTTCGACTGTTTGGTGGATGCGAGCACGGGAAAGGTCCATGCTTCGTACTGCACTGCCGCCGACAGACTGAAGGTCGATCGTGCCCAGAAATCCGCGCGAATGCTAGCATCCGCCAATGTGCCGCCATTGGGTATAAATTCATGGCTCACTTTCAGATGCCTGAATTCAAACTGGAGTTTGTTACACGGACTGAACCAATACGTGGTCCAGGCCTGCACGCCCTGCCCTTCGCGACCAACCCAATGGCCCATCAGATTGCCCGCGTTTCTAAATCCCGAAATCCAAGTCGGGTTGTAATAAAAAAAACCCGACCCCACGTTGCCGCCAATCGGTGGATCCGTATAGACACCTTCGGCGCGAAAATCCATTTTCGGAAGTTTCGGCAGTTTGGGAATGTAGATTCCGCCCAGCCACGCTGCAACATCAGGACCAACGATAGGACTGATCGTGTCGTGCTCGGTCATCCCATCTGCGTAAAACGTCAGGCCGCCCCGAATGCGATAACTGAAATCCAAACCGGACCGCCGGGAACCGGGTTTGTTCGCAGCACCTGGTATCGTCGTGTCGGTCGAGAAAACACTTCTCGCGAACGTGTGGAGGGTCAAGGGATAATCTGGGCCGCCATAATCTGTGGTTCGTGACAAGCCGAATTCGAAGTTGGCCGTCGGTTTAAAGCTGAAGCGCTCTCCGTGAACGATTGGCTGCGGGTGCAAGGAATTCCCGAACTGTCCCTGCAAACCTGAAGGCGTAAACATGAACTCGTATCCGGAGTACTGACCAATAAAGAACTCGACGCGCATCGGTCCGAAGATTCCGAGAAAGCTGGGGAGTTTGAAAGGTGTGACGCGATTGATGCGGAACATGCGCAGCGGATCGGCGTTGTCGCTGATCATCATCGCCCCACCCACATCGGGTCCCCACCAAAGGCTCTGGTTCCCATACGAATACTGCCAGTCTGCGACATTCATTGCCACGTACGAATCGAGTAGCCGGGCGCGATCAATCGATGGCGTCGGCGTATCCGGCGGCACAGGAAACGGCGGCGGAACAATCGAGTGGCTGAAATCCGCGAGCGAGATGGCTTCGCGCGCAGCTTCCGGCAGAGCCGGCGCCGACGGCGAATGTTGGTACTCGCCACGGATATAAACGGCAAACGGGCCGGCTGTCGCCCACCCCGACATGCCCGAAACGTTGTTAAAGCCTTCTTGCTCGGGCCGGCCAAAATCATTAACGACCGTCTGCCCGAAGTGATAACCGTCCGTCAGCGGCTTTCCTGCGATCCCCGTGATCCGTGTGTAATACGACTCCATGTGAAACTCGGCATTATTTCCCCCACTGAGAAGATTCAGTTCGGAGTTGAATTCATTCTGCAAATCACGATATAGCCGCGATGCTTCGCCACTCTTAGCGTCATCTCCTCTCACGCGATCGCCGGCCTCTTCTATTTGTCGTGCGCACTCCATGCGCGTCCATGGACGCATCGCAATAATTCCGCTGTCGATGAAGCCCATGGCTGCCAACCGCTCCAGGGCGGGATAGATCCAGCTATCCAGCGGCACATACGGCGACCCCATGTACTTGGACTTCCAGTGCGATGGACGCTCCTGCCTAATCGCCGGAATCTCCCATGCCCCTCCGCGAAGCCGCGGATCGTGGTGATGTTGGTAGACATACGAGCTCACAAGATATCCAATCGCCGACCCCACAAGAACATCCGAAGGAAAGTGCTGCTTGGCCGTGACTCGCGTAGCGCTCACCATGGTTGCTGCACCGTAGGAGAGGAACCTCATCCACGTGCTGGGATACTCATGAGCAAAGATCCCTGCAACTGCCCACGCCGCTGCTGAGTGTTCCGAGGGAAACGATCCACCGCCCTTCCAGAAATTTCCGCTGGCGTTGTTCTGGTAAGGTCGTTCGCGTCCCGTTGCAAACTTAAGCGCTTCGACAATCACAAAGCTGTTCAAGCCGGCTTCTCCGCCCAGAAAACCGGTCTCACGCTGATGTGCGTTGTGGCTCACAAGTCCGAGGAGATACATTCCGCCCGTTCCGCCGATCATCGAGTACGTGGTGTAGTCGGAAAGATGCTTGTAATTCAGCAGGGTGTTCGGATCGTTCGACAGATGCCGGCTGACATCAGTGTCAGTCGCAAACAGCGCGGCGGCAAAGCCTCCAAGCGGAACGAGCCACGTCGCGTCCGAGAAGCGTACCCGCGCCGGACTCGTCCACAACCCAATTTGGTCGTGCGCAAATTGCGCCGGAAACTTGAGCACCTTATTCTCCGTTGCGCTCGGCTGGGGAGTATCGGGAATCTCGCGGAGGTTAGGCTTGCTCGCTCCATTCGCGACCGGTGCGGCAGCAACCGACACACTCATGCCTGTGTCCGCCGGCCCCACACGAGCGGACTGTCCGTACGCCAATGGCACTCCTACCAAAAGAAACATGTACGAGATCCAATCCAGAACTCTCACAGGAGTAGACCTCAGTAGTGCGCTGCCAAAATTGCGCTCGTCGCGATCGAACTCAGAACCTGTGCATTCTGGAATAGCGTCTTCCAGATTGGCGGACCACCTAGCGCCTTCTCCGGTGCCACGACCATGTCTCCCGGTTGCAGCGCCACGCTAAGCGCATCGCCGGTGAACCATGACCCACTATTATTGCCAACCACCGTGCCGTCCGCACGCACCACAAAAATCGCCTTTTTGTTGGCCATATTGGTCGTGCCACCCGCCTGCATCAGGTACCATTTCCCGTTCTTGCCGGGACGGTACGCCACAGCTGTCGGGCCATACACCTGCCCTTGCACCAATACAAAGCTTGGCCGCTTCGGAATCATCAGAATATCTCCCGGCCGCAATGTCACATCACGCGGAGTATTCTCCCAACTGCCAATGTCAGCCGAAATCTGAATCGTCACTCTGCCGGTCGGCGGACTGTTCACCAAGTTGTCCACTGTGGTCTGCCACTGCACAAAGGCCGACTCCGCCGAAAGCCTCTGATCCGGATCGGTCGCACTCGTCGCCGTCAATTTCAGAGTAGCCTGCTGTTCCCGCACTCTCTGGATAAGTTCTCCGTACGATCGCTGCTCAAGTTTCTGCACTTCGGAGCGCATCAAAAGTGCGCCATAGGGATACGCTCGCGGCCCGAATCCTCCAGCGCGCAGCAAAACCGAACTCAGTTTCTCGCCGGGACGAATTCCATAGCTCCCTGGGTGAGCGACTTCCCCTCGAATCGTGATCGAGGCACCTAGGTCGTCCCAGCCGGGAACCTGACGGATGGACAAGACATCGCCGTTGTTCAGCACACCATCCTTCTCCGAACTCCCAGTGAGGACATCCGCCAGCACGATCTGTTCCTGCTGGCCGCTGACCTGCTTGTCGTCTTGCCACACGAAGTGAGTCAGATCGGCAACATTCGTGTCCGCGCTTTGCTTCAGACCGCCTGCGGCATGAATCAAATCCGAGATCCGCATGTTTGCCGTAAGCGGATAGCGTCCTGGTCTTGCCACCTCGCCCTTTACGTTCACAGTTGCTGGATCGGTCGCCGCAGCGTTCCTGTGCACCAAGACACGGTCCCGCGGAGTAAGCACGACATTGTCGGACGGGCTCCCCTGCAGTGCGCCGTCCAGCTTCACATTCAAGATTTTTAGAGTACTGTCGGGCATGTACCGGAAGACCTGTGCGTCGGTCGTCTGTGCATCCTGAGTCAGACCGCCCGCCAAATGGATGGCATCGCTGAGATGAATGTCCCCCGATGTTTTGTATGTTCCCGGAACCCGCACATCGCCCAGCACAGACACGACCGGCGGATTCTCAAAGTCATAGCGCCCGAAAATCTGGACCGTGTCGAGGGGCTGCAATACCGGAGCTTTGCTTGGATCAGCGAGTACCTTCGCCAGATCAAAGCTCTCTACCGTCGGGCGGAAATCAGGAGCACTCAAGCGAATGATCTCGCCATAACTCGATGCGGGTTCGGGTAACAGGTCTTTGTAAGAACTGATTAGGTCTGTTACGCGCATGCCATCGCGAAACGAATACTTGCCTGGCCGGATCACGTGACCTTCGAGGTACACGGCATCCTGTGCATACGGAGCGATTGGGAAGATTCTGATCTTATCGCCGTCCTGGATCTGAAACGACTCGAGTTGCCGGGTGGCCTCATCGACGGAATCGGTCGCCGGAATGTCGAGGCTCAACATTGTTTGTTTCTGATGTGCGACGAGGCGCTGAACCTCGATGTGACGGAATGTCGCGCCCGGCAGCAATCCACCCGAGAGCGCCAGAGCATCCGCCAGCGACTTCTCGTCTTTCTGTTCGTAGATTGCCGGACGCCGGACCATGCCTTCAATCGTCACCTCAGGCCCGAGCGGCGGCACCATCACGGTATCGCCATTTTCCAGTCGCTGGATGTCGCCCTTTACACCGTGCAGAAGCAGGTCATACACGTCAACGTCCTGCACAAGTTGATTTCCGCGGAGGTGTTTCACGATGCGTAAGGAACCGCGTGGCGTGGGCCCTCCTGCCGAGAACAACGCGTTGAGCGGCGTCGATAGCGAACCGATGTCGTAAGCGCCGGGTTTTACCACATCTCCTACGACATAAACGCGGATCGTTCGCAGCCGCGCAAGGGAGACGTCCGCCGAAACGTCCCGGAACTGTGTGCGCAAGGTTCGCTGTACGGACTGCTGCACATCCGCGAGCGACTTGCCAGCGACCAGCACCGGGCCAATCTCCGGCAAACTGATGCGGCCTTCGCGGTCCACGACTTCGTAGAACCTCCGCGAAACGCCTCCCCACAAATCAACCGCGATCGCATCGCCGGATCCCAACACGTAGTCAGGACCAACAGGCAGATCCATGGGGATCGACTGTAGATCGCGGGTGCCATTCTGAAAAACCTGCATCCCGAAGCGGTCGAGCGACGCGGGATGCGGCGTTGCCTGTAGGTACATGTCGTACAAAGATGGGATGTAGTTATACGGATTGGGACGGCGCACCAGCCTCGCATTCGCTCCGTTCGATTCTCTCAGCCGCAGCGAGTTTTCGACAGCAGGCGATTTGTTGCCGGTCGCCTCATTGAGAGGCATGCCCGAATTGGCGTCGAACGATCCGGAGGCGAATGGACTTGCGCCATAGGCTCCGCCGTTCGGGAGATTGGCGGCATACAGATTCTTATTCGACTGATCGCCACCGAACTCTGAGCTCAGTGACGCATCCTCGAAATGATTCCCACTGGGCCCTGTGCTTACCGGCTGAATCGATGTTTCCCCATTGCGCTGCTGCGAACTATTGAACTGCCCACTCTCATCTCCGGGCAGCGCCGATATGCCGCCCAGCGCATTATTCCCCTGCATCTGATCCATGCCGAACGTGTCTTGGCCGCTCGTTCGCATGAGATCAGTTACGTTGTTGTTCGGAGGCGTTTGCTGCGGCGGCAGATACGGGCTACCTTGAGGAGTGTGCGGCGCTTGCAATCCCGGCATCTCCGTCGGAGTCTGGATCCCCGGTTGCTGCGACGGTTGCGATGGAGAAGGAGAGATACTTGGGCTGCAATTGCCACCCACAGGATCGCAACTTCCAGTTTGCTGAGGGCTTTGGCCAGGCGCTGTGTATGCCGTCCCGCCTCCCTGCTGCGCCAAAAATCTGACTCGTTCCTGAATCAGCAGTTGCTGCTCCCTGCCAGCGGCAGAATCAGGATTGACGTTGGGTTGAAGGTATCCATACTTCTGCAAAAGGAGAGTCGCGACCGAGCGAAAGCTCATGTCGGTTTCCAGTCGTTCAAGAATCGCCTCATCCGCGAGATCGGCATCGGAAATCAGTTGGCCGTGGTCGGTGGCATCTTTCGCGATCCATTTCTTCAACTCCACCATCAAACCTGGATCCCGGTGCAGCACCGCCACAATCTGTCCGACAGATGCCGCGACGTGCGACATATTCTGGCGTGCAAGCTCCGATGAAGTGACAGGCATCTGTTGCGTTTGAGCAAACAAGTTTTGAACTAACAAGGACGAACCAACAGTGGCCAAGACGAGCCCGATGCCCAGAATCATTCTTCGGCAGCCAGCGCCAACTGCAATCGCGCCATCTTTAGCCATAATGCCTGCTCCTTGAGCGATCACAAATGGATCGGCCAACGATTCGCGGCCCGGTGATCGACTATCCTTGGTCCGAACTTCATGCTTGGAACGAGACGCAGATTTATCCACCATCAACCCCATCATCTTGAAAAAGTCGCTCAGTCAAATCCAGGCCTCGCTATGTCGTTCAAAAACCGCTACAACTTTGCGCGGCTCATCGCGGTACACGAGTCCTAGGTTCATGAACGCTCCATGTAGAAACGAGCCCTTTGGCCAAAACTCATTTAATGGCTGTGTCTTAAATTAGGTGGCCAACTCGACCTGGCTAACCTCGACCTCACATCGATCCGACGATTGCCATTTCAAAGATGACCTTGTGCGGCCTTTATGGATGCACGACCTTTAGCCAAATGTTGCCGCTAAAATGCGATCGCCTCCGGCTATGGATTTCGCTTTAGTGGCCCTAACTTAGGCCGATCTCTTCGACGGCCCGTCCGTTCCAATTGACATTGCACCACTTCGGACGCGAGACGATTACGCAGTGTAGAGTCAACTACTTAGGAATGAAGGAGGCATTTTGAATCGAACCTTCCATTCTGCGGGGACCGGCTGAGGCCGGTCACGTCAACGGACTCAGGCGGCCCGACCCCATAGCTGGAACGGATTAAAACCTTCGGTCACGTTTTCGATTCGCCGATTCCATTTCCAGTTGGTCGCCTGACCTAAGACCCCCTCTACAACCTTCCGTTTCACCCGTTCATCTGACAGCGACAGAATGCCACGTCGCAGGGGAGGAGAATTCAATGGCAGCGAAAAAGAACTCCGGCAGCCGTAAGTACGGCAGTGCCGCAAGTAAAACAATTGAAAGCGCGATGCGCCGAAAGAAGCGCGGAAGTCTTCGGTCGGGACCCGGCGGTAAGGGAGGCAAAGTCACCAGCCGCAAGCAGGCAATCGCAATTGGTCTCTCGGAAGCTCGCAAGAAAGGCGCGAAGGTTCCGAAGAGAAAGGCTGCATAACCCATCATCGATTGATGGTTCACAAGTGCTGTTATGGCCGACAAACGCATGCGCTCGGCGGACGACGAGCGGGCACCCGAGCGAAAGACTGATCTCGAAGTGCAAGCGGATGAGGCTCACAAGGCTCTTCGCCGTTTGCGGAGGGAACCAACGACTGGCTGACCGAGATCAGGCCTCAGAGACGCCGCGTGAAACGTACGTACCGCGCTCGGCTCAGTCAGCCGCAATCATCTTTCGTTAGTGCATTCATATTGGCATGATCCCGCTGCGAAGAGCCGCGGATAATCTGGGGTAGAGAGGCACACCATGCGCGAACCGGTGTTCATCAATCTCGGCGAAGCCTACTTATGCACGGATTGCGAAGCATTGGGCAATTCCGCAACTCGCTGTCCGCGTTGTCAATCACAGGCGCTGATCAACGTAAGCCGGGCTATTCCGCGGCACCGCGATAGCATCCGCATCATTTGCAGCACAATCGAGGAGCAAGCATTAAGTGCGTGAGGGAGCCCGCTTTGCTGAACTGGTAAATGGGCTAGCGTATTTCTGTAAGAAACGCCGACTGTGTTTACGGTAGAGCCCGATCCTTCAAGCGATTTAACTCGCGGATTCGTCCCTATAGGTCGGTACTCCGTTTAGGCGTTAGCGTCCACCTTGCGAACCGCTTCTCCAGCGCCGCTAAGATTGGCTAGCCGCATTTCGGAATATTTGCGTGACAGGATCACGCCGGGTGCGCCCGCGCGTAAGGCCGCCATCACGGCTTCCTTCACACTCTGTGGAGTACTTTTGCTGTTGCCAGGCTCCGTCGGAATATCGATATCAATGCCCGGCCAAATCTGAGTCTTTGTACCGGCAACTCCCTCGAGTGCGCGCTTCGTTTCCCGCGAGACGTAATCGGCAGAAAGTCCCGTATGCGGAATCTGCTCGTAGCTGCGTTCCTTGTATCCCATGACCTCGTAGGTAAACTCAGTCAACTCCTGCTTCGAGAGATCTCCGTAAAGCGTCGAGCCGATATTGTCTATGTACAGTGCCATGCGCTCACCGCCGCAGTTGTTGTACATAACGACTTTTATGAAATCGGAATACTTCGAGAGTTCTTGCCAGTCTTGTTCCGCACGGTAGATGGGATTGAAAGAATTGTTGTGCCAGATGTGCCAACCCACAGGCATCGACGGCTTGGCGCTCTTTACCGTTTGGTACAGCGCGGCATAGGTCTCGCGAAGACTATCCGTAAAGAGCATCTCCCATGCAGCCAGTTCGGGATACCGCAACAGAATCCGCCAGAACTGAACGAAGTACCCATCCGAGGGGCGCTTACCGCTGCGCGCCGAGCGGACAAACTTTTCCAACTCAAGAAATCCTTGCTTGGCGCGATCGGGATTGATTCCGCGGTCTTTGGCTTTCTTCACACAGAACTCACAGAAACAGGTCACGTTGCCCGGGTCAATTGGCGGAGTGTCGTGCGTCGCGCCCAGGCTGTCTGAAAGCGCACCCTGTCGCTCACACCCCCACATAATTCCATCAACCTCATACGAACGTGCAAAATCATCCACCAAACCGGTGAAAAAGTTGCGGTAGTTTGGATTATTGACGCATAGCGTCTCCATATTCCGGCCGTACAAATCTCGCTCCTGCACTTTATCGATGCCGGGCAAGTCAGGTCGGAATACATCCTCCATCCAGCAAATGACCTTCACCCCGCGCTTTTTAGCGACTGGAAGAACTTCAGCCAGGATGTCCAGGTTACCGTGGTCCGGCGCGTGAGCAGGCTTGATGACTGTGTTCTTGTAATACTGAGGATGAGGCGTGGCGAAGTTGCCACCGTGATATTTCAGGTCGTACTCCTGCTTGCCATGATCGGGCAGAGAGTACCCGGGAATCTGCCTTCCAGCAATGCCTCGACCATACGTGAACACCGCGAGGAACAATGTGTTCACGCCGGCGCGTTCCTGAAGAATGTCCAGCACCTTTTCCGTGCCTTCATCGACGAATGAAACCGCTCCCACTTGGATCCCAATCATCTTGGAAGAAGATGGAACCGCAGTTTGAGCAAGAACCGGCATCGTCAAAGCAGCGCCGGCCCCGGCAGTGATCTTCATGAATTCACGGCGATTCACGTCGGATTTCAGCATGATTTTCCCTATCGTTCTTGATAGCAGCCAATGTCTATCTTTCCGGACTTAACTCGCGGTGTGCCTTCCAGATCAGATTCTCCCACCGGCACTCCCTCGACTGTGCCAGCAGCAAGCGCGGGAGAATCAGATCGCAAGTGGAAGTCACTCTTCGCAGGATCAACGAAGCGCGGCTCCAAAAAACGCGAATGCCTGTCGTTCCCAGTCGATTCAACATACTTCTCGAAACCAATCGTAGTAGCGGAGACCCCTGCCCACTTGCTGGCCTGCGGACCTGAGGCACAGTAATAGAGGTTGTGGTCAATCGTCGCCGGAGGTTGGTTCTTTTCTACCTGAGTTCTGGTCAACGAGAAAAGGCAACCGGGCCCGGCATAGACGATGTTGTTCGCGAAAATATTGTCCGTCATATTCCACTGCATCTGGAACTCACCCGACCCCGTCGCCGACGAATCATTTTCGTAGAGCGTGTTGTTGATCACGATACTGTGTTCGGTGCGCCCGCGCTCGGGAGCATAACCCCCGATGGAAACGCCCGCAGTATGGCAGTGATAGATGAGGTTATTCCGAGCCGTGATGTAGCTTGTCGAGCGATCGCGGTGCTCACTGGCCAGTTCGATTCCGAAATCCACGTCATGAATCACATTTTGCTCGATCAGGATCCGGGTGCCACCGTCCACGTAAATGCCATCGGAAGATTCGTCGTTGCGGTAGGCCGGATTGCCCTTCGACGTAATGTTGTAAACGAAGTTGCCGCTCACCACTCCATCGCGTGCCTGGTCCACTGCAGGATCGGGAGCGGTGCGCTCAAAACCAATGACGTCAATGCCAATGTTGTTGTTGTCGTGGACGACATTGTGTGTGATACGGAAGTTTGTGACGTTTCCGTTCACCACGAGCGATTCGCTCGAACCGGTTTTGAGGTGATGCACCTCGTTGCCGTCTATAACCAGGTCCGTAATTGGAGTCTTAGCATCAGTGCCATACACCGCAATTCCAAATCCGTTGCCACCGCTTCCGGGAGCATCGCGGCCCGGAAAAGTCTGCTCAATGTGATGGACGTTGTTTTTCAGAAGTTCTATATGGGAGCCAGATCCGCTCACGTCGATGCCCAGCGGCGCGAGCCGATGTTCAGCCGTATGGAAGTTGCGAATTTCGAGGCCTTCGATTCTTACGTAACTCTGGTTGTGAATGGTCAGAATGCCTTGTCTTGCAGCAGGAGTGAAATGCGAAGCGTCCAAGACCGCAGTCTCGCCGGGATAGCTTTTAATGGTAATGAAGCCTTCGTTCGCGTTTCCCGATACGTTGATGCTTACCAGTTCTTCATATACTCCTCCACGGACGTTGACCGTAGCACCCGCACGCGCCGTATCTGAGGCGTGTTGAACGGTGCGCCACGGCGCGGTTTGGGTACCGGGGTTCGAGTCACTCCCAGCCGTCGACACGTAGAACGCTGAATTGGCCTGGCCAAAAGCTTGGCAGGCGCACAGGAGAATAAGAAGAATTGAATATTTCATGCCGATCCTTCCACGTACTGGGGTTTGTAAGCGCAACTCTCTTACTGCGGAGTCGCTTCCAATAGAAGGTGTCTCGAAAAGTCCGCAGACAGGTGCGCGACTGGACCGCGGACGATCCCGAAGTCTTTTCCGTCCACATAGTCCACGACGTGATACGCACGATCGTCCAGGCCACGCAACTCCACGCTACCCTTCCACACGCTGGCGAAGAACGCGTAGTAAATCTTCTGATCTTTGCGGATGACGTGAGTTTCAGGCTGATCAAACCCGATATCGTAGAGCGTGCCCAGATATTGTCCGCGTGCAAGACCTTTTTCCTGATAGAGCTTCAGCCACTTTTCGAAGCTCTTTGCGTGGTCGGGCGTGAGATCAAATCGCCCGTGCTTCTCGACGAGAGACGGTAGAACGAACTGCGTACCAACTACTCCGCCTATACCTAAGGTCGACGCGAAATCGTCATGATTGTCGCTGAGTTCCACATGATCGCCAAAGTAAGGGACGTCATCACCCATGAGGCCTTTGATCGTTTTGCCCTTGGATCGCACTTGGAATGAGCTTGTCGGATCGGAAGCCACCGACATGTTGAAGTGCGGCATCGTGAAGAATGAATAAGCTGTACCGCAGGGGCAGAATTCCACGAGCGATCCAGGTTTTGCGCTCTGCGCGGCATCGTAGATTTCGCGAAAGAAGTTCGGTAAAGCCTCAACTGATTCCTCCGGCTGCTTGTGGTGGTGGGCGGGGTTGTAACAATCAGGGACGCCGTTCATGTGTTGGCCGTCGAGTTTGAGGCCATCAAATCCCCAATCCACGAGGATCTTGCGCACTAATTGCTTGTGATATTCCACTACGCGCGGCAGAGCCGGGCAGAGGTAATAAGAATCCCACCATGAAATCTTGCGCCGAGAACCGTCGCGATTCTTCAACGCAAGTTCCGGCTCATTCGTAAGCAACTTGGAATTTGGAACTGCGCTGAGGGGCGACCACCAGAGCTGTGCCTTGAAGCCTTCCTGGTGAATCCGGTCCACCATCGCTTTGATGTCGGCATCGCCGTGGGGAAACTTCTTCGGATCGAGTTGCCAGTCGCCATAATTGTTCTGCCAGCCGTCGTCTAACGTGACCCACTTAAATCCCATTCGCTTAACCGTGGGCAGGGTGTCGTAAACCTGCTGGGGCTTGAAGTCACGTCCGTACCCCCAGGCACACCAGATTGCTCCGAAGGCATCCTCAGGGGCTGATGCCATGTGGAAGCCGAGCTTCGACATGTATCGGCGATAGGTAAGGAGCGTCTGAAAATAATCTCCGTCGTGCACTGTTACAAACGTTCGAAACGTGTGGAAGCTTTCGCCAGGCTGCAGGGATCGGTTGTGACGATACTGCACACTGACCCTAGCCTGGCGCGCGGCCGGCATCGAAACTGGAAGTGAAATCAAACGCGGCCCCGGTTCAACAAGCCCCACTCCAATGCCAACATCTCGACGCCAAACATCAACGATCGGCGTCCCACCGCCATAGTCGCTGGCGTTCATGCCAAGATAATTCTGCTGCGCAAACCCGGTGTGCAGCGGCAGCACCCAGTTCGGACGACGCTCGTAGGAGCCGCTCTGGAACGACCAAAAAGCTATTTGTTTGGGGCCGCGCTGCGCTTCAATTCTGTAAGCGTTATTGGTCCAGCCGAGAATCTGCACCTGTGACCTGCCGGTGTTCGTGTAACTGACATCAAAGACCGCCAGACTTGGGAATTCGTCGTAAATCGTGACTGAAAGAATCTTGCGAAGCTCGTCAGACGAGCCGGTCAGTGTCAGTTTCTCTCCTGTGCCAAGACTGTCGGCAACTCGCTCGTGCACCTGCGACTCCACAGCAAAGTCATACCAAGTGTGCTCTTTCCCGTTGACAGTCTCCGATGCCGTGAACGCCCCTAGGGGGACTTCCCTGCCATTCAGCCTCGCAACCACGCGGCTGCGCATATTGCGGTTAAACTCGATTCGGAGGCTTGAGCTTTGGATCTGCGGAAATTTACCGGCGACGGGTGCAGTCCGTGGAGCAGTTCCATCAGGCCGTGCCGATACTCGGACTCCCGCAAACACCATCACAAAAATGACCAGCGAAATGAGTGAACGACTTTTCGTCATGATTTAGTCCGTTGCAGTCTGAATCTTTGCTTTTCCTGGAACAAAATGCCAGCAACCGCTCCCCCCGAATACCCTTGAATCGTCTCTATCCCGCGCAGGCGCGAGAATAAACGCGCAGGACATGGCGGACATGGTGCCGAATCAGTTGCTCAGGTGTGGCCTGAAGTCGTCCATCTCTTATTGCGTCATACTCCAAGGGCAGGAACTGGCTAACGACAGTAGGCGGTATCCGTAGGGTCGCAAGATTGTCGAATAGTCGAGCAACTTCTCTCTGCACCGAAGGTTCATTCCAATAGTATCGGCAACGATCGCTGTATCCGTATGTGAGGCTGCGATGCACCTCTTTTTCGTCACCATGATAGTAGGACTTCCAGTGGGTGGGATTGAGCAACATCGTTTCCTCAAGCGCTTCGCGGACCTGCGAGAGTCGATGGCCCGGCCGCCGATCAAGCAACTCTCGCTCGATTGCAGCCAGAGAAAAAAGCGCTTCTCGAAAGGCAAAGGTTAGCCATGGGCCGACCTTAAGGATCGCAAAATGATCCTCCACCATCTGGCGCAGAGAGTTAGGAGATTGGTAATCCGTAGAGTGCGCTTCATAGACGATTGCAGGGTGCGCCGAAAGCGCGGCGGACAATGCATAGGCACTCGCTCGATCATAGTCGAAGATCGTATCCGCTTCGAAGTCAACTCCGGGTTGGACCACGAGGGCGATCACCCGTCCCCAAGCCGCCTGTAGGTCGCGTTTGTCAAATGCCCGCCGAAAGATTTCCATCGTCAGATGAACATGCTCGGCGGTGGTGATCACAGGAGCCTGCGCTTTGAGTGACTCGCCCCCGGGCGCCGGAACTTCAGTTCCGATCACGTAGACGAGTTGCGGAGAACCTGACGGCAGTTCGTGAAACGCTTTCTCTGCGACCTGGCACAACATCGCCGCACGATCCGCAACGGTTTCCTCACTGGGTCCGGTGTCTCCATCGTCAGCGCAGGCCATGCTGGCATCAAGGTGAATTTTAACGTATCCCGCCAGGACACAATCCCGCACCAGTGCGCTCGCCTTTTCGAGTGCCGCACTCGACGCCTCCTGCCGCCACGGGAACGGGCCGAGATGGTCTCCACCCAATAAGACACTTTGAGGCTTGAGTCCCGCAAGTTGCGCGGTCGATCGCAGAGCGTCGGCGAACTGGCGGGGCGTCTGGCCGGTATACCCTCCAAACTGGTTGACCTGGCTCGATGTCGATTCGACATGAAGGACGCAGCCGTCTTCGATGGATTGCTGGATAGCGGCGTCGATCACATGAGGATGAGCGGAACAGACTGCATACACGCCGCCCTTACCAGACTGCCGGTTACGACGCAGCACTTCCTGCAGTTGCGCGCCGGGATCGTGGGACCGAAGTGTCTGAGTCCGCTGTGACATTTTGGTGGAGCGTTCAGGAGGACGACGGGTAAGAGCCTCCCTCCTGTGTGAGACGCTGCCTAATAACTGAACTTCAATGCAAATTGAATCTGGCGCGGAGCCCGCGCCGCCGTGAGAGCCCCGAACTGCGGGGCGCCCAGGACAGTTGCGTTGTTTCCGCTCTGCGGTCCGCTGTTCGCGAACAGGAAATTCGTATGGTTCAGGACGTTAAAGAATTCCGCTCGGAATTCGAGATTCGTCTTTTCTGTTGTTCGAAAATTCTTGAAGATCGACAGATCCCAGGTCCGGTAACCGGGCGATTCGATCGTATTGCGGCCAACATTGCCGAACGAACCCAAGGCCGGGTCCACGAAAGCACATGTATTGAACCAGGCGGTGGAGGTTCGGATTCTGCTGGGGGCAACACAACCGGGGTTACCGGCTACAGGTCCTGCCTTGGTGGGATCTCCGACTACGTCAGGTCGTTGAGAGACTCCGCCTGCTCCGCCATCGGCGTTTGCAAAATCGCCGTTCGAATCGAGCACCGTGTACCAATTGCCGGTCGAGAGCGAGAGAATGTTTGCCAGTTGCCAGCCGCCGACGACTTGATTCGTAAATCCGCTGGCGTCTCCGAAGAATTTCTTGCCGTGGCCAAAGGGCAGTTCATAGATCGAATTCAATACGATGCGATGCCGCACATCGAAGTCCGAATTTCCCCGCTCTGCTCCCGGATTTCTGAAGTCGCGAAAATCGCTGTTGTTTTGCGTCGGGCCCAAGTTCGCGTTGGAAGCGATATCAATGGAGTGGGCCCATGTGTACGAAGCTTCAAACTGCAACCCCTTCGAGAACCGCTTCTCGTATCGCGCCTGCAGCGAATGGTAGATGGAAGAACCGGTGGAGCGGAACCAGTCAATGCCCGTATCGAAAACGGGGCTGCAAAGGTCTGGAGTGGCTAGAGTGCAGCCTGCACTTTTCACGGGCCGTCGAGGCGCTGTCGGCGCTGTCGGGTCCACCGTCGGTTCCGCTTGGTTGCCGTTGAAAAATGTATAGAGCTTCGTGCCCTTCGATCCGCCATAGGTCAGAGCGAATACGCTGTTCCCAGGCAATTCTCTCTCAATGCCCAGGTGCCACTGCTGCATATAGGGCGTGCGCAGGTTTTGATCGACGGAGAAGAAGATCGGCGTATTCGGATCCACCAAAGAATTCGCAGGGAATCCCGATGCCAGAGTCGGTATCCCGGTAACGCGACAGTCTTGGGTCGCGGGATTTGCCGAGGGCGCGCCGCATGGCGCGACCAGCGATTGGTTTACGAAAAACGGCGGATTGAACCCGGGACTCGGATTCGAGTACGGCCCGTTCTCCTGTCCGCCATAGAAAATGCCGTATCCCATTCGCATCACGGTCTTCGGAGTGAACTGCCAGGCCAGACCAACACGGGGGGCGAAATTGTTCAGGTCTGAGTTGATCAATCCGCGGCTTCCGGTCGCGCTGATCTTGACCTCCTGCGAAATTATCGGGGTCAATTGCGCGTTCTTTCCTTTTGGCACGATGATGGTAGGATCGGTCGGATTACTCAGGTCGAAGTTCCCAGTATCGTTGAATCGCTCCGAAACCGTTCCAAACAGTTCGTAGCGCAGCCCAAGGTTCAACACCAGGTTCGGCGTGACCTTCCAGTCGTCTTGCGCATAGAAGGCGAAAGTGTTCCGGAAGTAGTCGACGTTGTGCAGATTGTTGATGCTTCCGCCACTGGTAAGCCCGGCCATGAACGAAGCGAACCCTGTGCCTCCCGAGCCAATTGCCCCCGGATTACCACTCAGGGTGCTATCGAAGTTAAGGGTGCCGCGGGCCGCTGCCGGCTGGAAGATGGTGAACTCTTCGCGCCGGATCTCCGTTCCATACTTCCAGGTGTGCCGTCCTCGAACCCACGTCAGATTCTCCGAAAGCGTGTAGGAATTCTGCAGCTCCTTCGAAGGGAGGAATGTTGGACTGCCCAAAGTCGCCACATCGCTGAAGTTCAGCTGCGGTAGTCCACCGATTCCAGGCGAGAATGGAACGCCGGGGAAATTGATTTCGGAACTTCCCGACACATCAGTGTTGGCGTTAAGTTGCAATCGCTGCGCATTCACGCGGTTGTAGCCCAACCGGAATTCATTAATCAGTTCAGGTTTGAAAACATGCATCCAGCTGATAGCCACGCTGCGATAGGAAAAGTTTTCGTCGCCGCTGAAGAATCCTCCGCCGTCCGCCAGCCCTCCGAACGTGCCCGGGATGAAGCTCGGCTGATTCTCTATGCTGAATCTGACAAACATGTTGTCCTTGTCAGAAAACTTCTGGTCTACACGGGCATCGAAATTGTTTCGCGTTTCGCGGCGCACCGGATTCGCCAGGAAATTGTTGCCGCTGGACTGCAGAGCACCCGCTGCTGGATAAAGCGCGGCCAACCGCAGAGCCAGGGGATCCAGTGAGCCTCCGCCCGCCACTACTGGAGTCGACGGAATAATATTGAGCGGCTGGCCCGTGCCGTCATATTGAAAGGGCACACCGCAG
>Ga0070714_100001092_pt1 | contig 19414 bp, 21 predicted proteins | sample LARL83metaG_FD_65450 | JGI IMG/M metagenome (GOLD analysis project Ga0070714, IMG submission 65450) | Corn, switchgrass and miscanthus rhizosphere microbial communities from Kellogg Biological Station, Michigan, USA - LAR L8-3 metaG | ecosystem: Host-associated > Plants > Roots > Rhizosphere ... | reverse complement strand
CGTCCGGCGGATCGGTCAGCGCCGCCTCGATCACGGCACGGTCGGGCAGCACGCGGCCCGGCGACAGGTCCCGGTCGCGCGCGATCACGTCCCTGGCCTGCCACAACGCGCGCACGGCCGCCAACTGCCTGGGTGTGCGGAGTCGATGGATGCCCGAGGTGCGGCGCCACGGCTCCGGCCGTGGTTTCGGCGGCGGTGCCAGCCGGACCGCCTCGAACTCGGCCAGCGCCCAGTCGAGCTTGCCGGCATCGGCCAGCTCCTGCTCCAGCTTGTCCCGTAACGGGACGAGCAGTTCGACGTCGAGCGCCGCGTAGTTCAGCCAGTCCGCCGGCAGCGGCCGCTGCGACCAGTCCGCGGCGCCGTGGCCCTTCTCGAGCTGGTAGCCCAGCAGCCGTTCCACCAGCGTGCCCAGCGCGACGCGCTCGTAGCCGGCCAGCCGTCCGGCGAGCTCCGTGTCGAACAGCGACGCGGGATGCAGGTCGAGCTCGGCCAGACACGGCAGGTCCTGCGACGCGGCGTGCAGCACCCACTCGGTGCCGGCCAGTGCGTCGACCAGCGGTGACAGGTCACCCTGGAACGGAATCGGGTCGATGAGGACCGTGCCGGCGCCGGCCCGCCGCAACTGGACCAGGTAGGCCCGCTGCGAGTAGCGGTAGCCGGACGCCCGCTCCGTGTCGACCGCGACCGGTCCGGTGCCCGCGGCGAGTGCCGCCGCGGCGGCACGCAACTCCGCCCGACCCGTGATCACCGGCGGCACGCCATCGGCCGGCCGCGGCAGCGGTACCGGGTCCGGAGCGTCCGCTGCGGTCGCCACCGGCAGTTGATCGGCCGGTGGCGTCGTCGGGTCGTCGTCGGAATCTGCCGCCACGTGGTGACCCTACGTGCCAGGCAGCCCGGATGTGCATCACTTGCCCGTGTTGATGGCGCAGGTGGCGCATGATCCGCCCAAACGTACCGGTGACGGTCAGTTCCGGAGTGCGCCGCGACCTCCCGTGCCCCCACGCGGAATCCGCATGAGGGCACGGGAAGGTCGAGCGGTGTCCTGCCCGCCGCGCCCGTGGCGAGCAGCACGTTCGCCTTCGCCGATCGTTGCCGTGTATGTGACGAGACGAGCTAGCGGATGACACCGGCCCGCATCGCCAGAGCGACCATCTGCGCACGGTCTCCGGTGCCGAGCTTCCGTCCGATACGGGACAGGTGGCTCTTCACCGTGAGCGCGGACAGATTGAGTGCCTCGCCGATTTCCTTGTTGCTCTGGCCATCGGCGACGAGTTGGAGCACCTCGACCTCGCGCGCGGAAAGCTCCCGCGGCGTGTTGTCGGTGCCCGGCACCCTGGTACCCGTGGCGAGCACGGGTGCCACGCTCGGATCGGCGTATACCCCGCCGTCGAGTACCCGGCGCACCCCGTCGGTGACCACCATCGGCGACGCGGACTTCAGCAGGTAGGCCTGAGCGCCCGCCTGGAAGGCCGAACGAACCGCGTAGGGGTCGTCGGAGCTCGCGAGTACCACGATGCGTGGCCAGCCATGGGCACGGAACTCCGTGACCAGGTCTATGCCACTGCCGTCGGGTAGACCCAGATCGAGAATCGCGAGGTCGCACGGGCCGGTCGCGAGGGCTCTCGCCCTTGCTTCCGCCACCGAAGCGGCCTCATGTACGGTGCCCGCGCCCATCTGAGTGAGCCGGGCGGCTATCGCCTCCCTCAGTAGCGGGTGGTCATCGACCACCAGCACCGAGAACAGTTCCTCCCGCGGGTGCGGGACCATGTTCGCCGGCAAAACACCGGCTGGCGTGGTTCGAACGGCCTGACCTAAGCCGACGGCAGCCACGTCACTACCTCCCTGGAGTCGGTCGTGCCCCCCGACCGGCACCGGGCCCCTCGTCCGATCAGCCGCGCCACTGATCGACCGAAAGTGGTGTCGACGTTGGCAGCGTAGCCGCCCAAGCGGGTCAGCGGGACGATCAATTGGGTATCTGTCCCGATCGAGTAGTCACTCTTTGCCAGTTTTGTCGCACGATCGGGGGACAAACGAGGTAGTAGCTAACGCGAAGAAGCCTCACGACGACATCACGTGTTTGGGGGTCGACACGGATTGCGGCCGTCCGGCCTCCGGGCGTGTCGAGCGCCTCATGTCGATTATGTCTTGTTAGTGCTGTATGTCGGAGCTTGTCGCGACCAAACGGATTAATCTGCTGCGCCGGTTCGGGCACTGGGCGCTCCCCGGACTGCGGGCAGGACCCACCCTCCGTGGATGCCCTGTGTTGGCCCTCAGGAGCCGTGTCGCTGGCCGAACAGGGTCACTCCGACGGGCGGCAGGCCGACGGTACTCGCCAACAGCTCACAGAAGGCCTCACCATGAGCGGCCAATTCCGCGTCATGCGCGGTCCATGAGGCGCGCAATTCCAGATCGTCAGTACGCGCCGGTCCCGCGATGTCGCCGAAACGCGCTGATGACGTTTGTGTGACGGTGCCGCCGAGCGAGGTGTAGACCGCGCCGCACGTCTCCAGCGCGTCGGTCAGCCACGACCAGCCGACCTCCGGCAGCAGCGGGTCGGTCGCGAGCTCGACGTCCAGCTCGGCGCGTACGTAGACCACCAGCCGCAGGACGCCGGCCCATGCCGCGTCGCCGTCCGGGTCGTGCAGCAGCACCAGGCGGCCGGTCGCCAGTTCACCGGCCGGCCCGCTCACCTCGGCGGCCACCGCGTGGGCCCACGGCGCCAGCTTCTGCGGCGCGCGTACGTCGGCGAGTTCGATCTCCGGTCGTGGTCGCACGGACGACAGCGACGCCACCGCATGCCGGAACAACTCCGGCTCCTCCGGGGTCACCGCCACGTGCCCTCCTCGACCATCCCGGACCAACCAGGGCTGGTCACTCGAGGTGACTTTAAAGCCACCCGGACGTGGTGTGGGCTCGCCACGCCGGGCGGTGACGTGGCCGTCATCGGCCGCCGGCGGGCAGGATGGAACGATGGAGCGGCGATGACCGACAACACATCTGTCCCGGCACGTAGGGACCTCTCGGATGCACCCCTGCTCGTTGCGGCCCGGGGTGGAAAACCCAGTCGCGCTCCGGTGTGGTTCATGCGCCAGGCTGGTCGTTCGCTGCCTGAGTATCGCGCGCTCCGTGAAGGTGTGCCGATGCTCGAGTCGTGCATGACTCCGGACCTGGCCTGCGAGATCACGCTTCAGCCGGTGCGTCGGCATGGGGTCGATGCGGCGATCCTGTTCAGCGACATCGTGGTGCCGTTGTATGCGGCTGGGGTCGATGTTGACATCGTGCCGGGTACTGGGCCTGTGCTTGGCAAGCCTGTTCGTACCGCTGCTGATGTGGCTGCCATGCCTGAGCTGCATGCCGATCAGGTTGCTCCGGTTGCGGACACTGTCCGTTTGTTGATCACTGAGCTGGGTGACACTCCGTTGATCGGGTTCGCTGGGGCTCCGTTTACCTTGGCTTCTTATCTGATCGAGGGCGGGCCCAGTCGGGAGTACACGCGGACCAAGGCTCTGATGCACGGTGATCCGTCTACGTGGCACCTGTTGGCTGGGAAGCTCGCTGATTTGACGTTGACGTTCTTGCGGGCTCAGGTGGCGGCTGGGGTCGACGCTGTTCAGTTGTTCGACTCGTGGGCTGGTGCTCTGTCGGAGCGGGACTATCGGCGGTTCGTTCTTCCGCATTCGGCGAAGGTGTTGGGGGGGTTGGCTTCCTTCGGGGTGCCTCGGATTCACTTCGGTGTCGGCACTGGCGAGTTGCTGGGGGCTATGCGTGAGGCGGGGGCTGATGTCGTCGGGGTCGACTGGCGGGTGCCGTTGGATGTCGCTGTCGAGCGGTTGACGTGTGCTGTGCCGGATGGGCCTGCGCCGGTTGTGCAGGGGAATCTCGATCCTGCTCTGTTGCTGGCTGACTGGTCCGTTGTGGCTGGTGAGGTGCGGCGGGTGGTGGGGGAGGGGCGAGTTGCGGGGGGGCATCTGTTCAATCTGGGGCATGGGGTGTTGCCGCAGACTGATCCCGATGTTTTGACTCGTCTCACTGAGTTCGTGCATGAACTGGTGATCTGATGTTCGGGGTCTTGACCGGTCCCGGGCTTAGGCATCCTGCTTCGCTCCGATCTCCTCATTGTCGTGACGGTTGGCGGCGTCGCGTCAAGTGCGCCTGCGGCGTCGCTACGCGATCGGCTTCGCCGACACTTGACCCGCCGCCACCAACCGCACGGGAGCTTCGGATCGGAACGGAGCAGGAAAGACTGATCGAACCTGTCTCCGCTGGGGTTGGGCTCGGTCCCGTGTTTGGTTCTCCGGCCGGGGTTGGTGGTGGGGCTGGTTGCTCTGAGCCTGGTTGCGTTGCTGGGCGGTGGTTTTGGGGCCGCTCTGGTGTGCTGTCCCTTCGGCTTGCTGGTCGGCAGTTTGTTGGTGGGCTCGCTCGGCTGTCCCTTCGCTCTGGTTCTTGCTCCTGTCTTCGTTCTCGTTCTTGCGTTTGCCCTGGTGCTCGTCTTCGTCGCCCTGGCCGTGGCTCTCGTCTTCGCCTCGTTCGGGTTGGGGGTTGACTGGTATGCGCGTGCGGGTTGCTGTGGTTGGTGGTGGTCTTACCGGGTTGACCGCTGCCTATCGGCTTCGTGGGTTGTTGGGGCCTTCTGCTCTCATCACCGTTCTTGAGCTTGGTGATCGGGTGGGCGGGAAGTTGCGGACCGTCTCGCTTGGCGGTCATTCTTATGACGTTGGTGCTGAAGCCTTTTTGGCGCGGCGTCCGGAGTTGGCTTCGCTGGCCACTGAGTTGGGCTTGGCTGGTTCGCTTGTTCATCCGACGTCCGCCTCCGCTCGGATTCGGGCTGGTGGTCGTTCGTTGCCTGTTCCTGCTGGGACTGTGATGGGGGTCCCCGTCAGTGCTTCGGCGGTGGCCGGTGTTTTGTCTTCGGATGGTCTGCGGCGGGTGGCCGCCGAAGTGGATCTGCCGCCGGTGGATCTTGGTGGGGCCGACGTCTCTGTGGGGGAGTTGCTGACCGATCGGCTCGGTGCTGAGGTTTCGGATCGGTTGGTCGATCCCTTGCTCAGTGGCGTTTATGCCGGCCGTGCCTCTAGTTTGGGGCTGCGGGCTACCATGCCTGCCTTGGCCGCTCAGCTTGATGCTGGTGCTGGGTCTGTGCTTTCCGCTGCTTCCAGCTTGCTGCCACCGCCTAGTCCGTCGGGGGAGCGGGCTCCGGTGTTCGGGACGTTGTCTGGGGGGCTTGGCTCACTGGTCTCCGCACTCGTCCTCGCTTCTGGTGCTGAGGTCCTCAGTGGTCAGCCGGTTCGGGGGTTGCGTCGATTGGTGGACGGGTGGCGGCTGGAGGTTGGGTCGGCGCCTCGTCCTTCGTTCTTGGATGTTGACCTTGTTTTGCTTGCTGTTCCGGCGCCTGCTGCTCGTAAGTTGCTCGCTGATGTTGCGCCTGCGGCTTCTGTTGCTTTTGGTCGGATTTCGCTTGCTTCTATGGCGGTTGTCGCTCTGGTGCTACCTGGGGACGTTTCCCTGCCTCAGCTGTCTGGTGTGTTGTTGGCGTCTGGTGAGCGGCATGCTTCTGGGACGCCGTTCTTGGCGAAGGCATTCACGTTCTCCAGTCGCAAATGGGCTCATCTGGCTGGATCTGATCACCTGCTGGTGCGTGGCTCTGTGGGGCGGTTCGGTGAGGCCGAAGTTCTGCAGCGGGACGATGCCGAGCTCGTCGCCGGCGTGCGGGCGGATCTGGCCGAGTTGACCGGCATTACCGCTGCCCCTCTCGACCACCTTGTCGTGCGGTGGGGTGGTGGGTTGCCGCAGTACGGGGTGGGGCATCTGGATCTTGTGGACACCATCGAGCGGGCGGTCGCTGCCGTGCCTGGGCTGGCTGTGGCTGGGGCGGCGCTGCACGGGGTCGGACTGCCGGCTTGTGTGGCCAGTGCTGATCAGGCCGCCTTGCGGCTCAGTCGGCAATCCCAGCTAGTGCGGTGACCTTCGTGATCCTGCCCCTGATCAGCAACTCGCCTTTGACGGCGTTGCGGCGGCCGAACTGTTCCGCCACCTCCTGGCCCATGTAGCGGCCGCCTAGCCTGGTTGCCCAGGTCAGTAGCTCGTCCAGGTCCTCCGACACCGTCGCCTCGGCCTGCAGGGTCACGTACGAGTACGGCGGGTTCTGCTCGTCCACGCACAGGCTGAACCTGGGGTCGCGCCGTAGTACGCGGCCCTTCACGCTGTCGCTGGGTGTGGTGAATACCACATGGTCGTCCTCGCCGTCCGGATCGATGACGAACCAGACCGGTACGACATGGGGCGTTCCGTTCTTGCGCACGACAGCGAGCTTCCCGGTCCTGGTGCCCTCCGACACGAAGGCCAGCCATTCGTCCCTGGACATCGTGTACATCCCTTTACCTCCGCACCCAGCACGAACCCGTTCGGCGATCATTGTTGACCGGTGGAATTATGGGGGCATGGCCCGCCTGAACTACAACGAGCTCAACAGCAAGATCCGCTACACCATGTGGTCGGTCTTCAAAACCGAGCCGGGCCGGCTGCCGACCGACCGTGGCCCGGTCGCCTCCGAGGCCCAGGACTTCCTCGACGGCCTGGCCGGCAAGGACGTGGCCGTGCGCGGCGTGTACGACGTGGCCGGGCTGCGGGCCGACGCCGACTTCATGATCTGGTGGCACGCCGAGGAGATCGAACAGCTGCAGGCCGCGTTCGCCGGTTTCCGGCAGACCGCCCTCGGCCGGGCCACCACGCCCGTCTGGAGCCAGGTCGCGCTGCACCGGCCCGCCGAGTTCAACCGGAGCCACGTCCCGGCCTTCCTGGCCGACGAGGAGCCCCGCCGGTTCGTCTGCGTCTACCCCTTCGTGCGGTCCTACGAGTGGTACCTCCTGCCCGATGAGGAGCGTCGCGCGCTGCTGGCCGAGCACGGCCGCCTGGCCAGGGACTACCCGGACGTCCGCGCCAACACCGTCGCGTCGTTCGCGCTCGGTGACTACGAGTGGATCCTCGCCTTCGAGGCCGACGAGCTGCACCGCATCGTCGACCTGATGCGCCATCTGCGGTCCAGTGAGACGCGCCGGCACGTCCGGCTGGAGGTCCCGTTCTACACCGGCACCCGCACGCCGGCCGCCGAGTTGGTCGCCAGCCTGCCGTAGCACTCAGTGGTGCTGGTCGACGAAGTGGAGTGTGTCCCTGACCGCCGCACAGCCGCGGTCGACGTCGGTCTGGTGTTGTGCCCATTGGCAGTCGAGCTCTAGTTCGGTGTAGCCGCGGAACGCGAAGTAGACCGTGGACGAGTAGCTGCCTGGCTTGTTGACGCTGATCCGGACTGTCCGGGCACCATCCAGTGTCGTCGTGGTGTCAGGCTGACCCGCGGTGATGCCGGTGGTCGCCGGGTTCGGCAGCGCGTGTTGGATCTGGGTGGCCAGGAAGTCGACGGGGAGCGGGTCGCTGTCGGCGCGTAGCGGGTAGATCGACACGGTGATCGTGTCCAGCCGGGCTATGTCGATCGCGCTGACGTACCGGCCGGGGTTCGCGCTCTGGTACTGCAACGTCACGTTGTCGGTGATGTCGATGAAGCCGGCCGGGAGCTCGAAGCAGTACGGGGCGTTCTTCGGCTGGATCATCGATCCGCCGGCACACGCCGGTGTGGCGCTGTTGGTGCTCGTGCCGGCCGGGGCTGGCACGGCCGAACCGGTGATCGTCGTGGCGCAGCCGGCCGCGACCAGGCAGCAGGTGAGCAGTGTCACCAAGCCCGACCATCGCATGGCGTCACTGTACGTTTCGGGCTATGCGCGGGTCGACGGACGTTTTCGCCGAGGTGTACGAGGGGATCGCGGGTCGTCGGCCCGATCCGGACGAGGTCCGTTTCGAGTCGGGTGTTCCCTCGTTGCCGGGACCGTTCCTGGTCGGTCCGGCCGCTGCCGCGTGTGTCGCTGCCGCGACGCTGTGCGCCGCCGATCTGTTGCGGGCCAGGGGAACCGAGTCGGGTCCGGTCACTGTGGACGGTCGGCATGCTGCGCTTGCGTTCGGTTCGGAGCGCTGGCTGCGGGTCGACGGTGTGCCGTCGACCGATGTCTGGGCCGAGCTGTCCGGCGACTATCAGGCTGCGGACGGCTGGGTTCGGCTGCACTGCAACTATCCGCAGCACGCGCGGGCGGCCTGCCGCGCGCTGAGTGTGCCGGCCGACAAAGCGGCCGTTGCCGAGGCCGTGTCGTTGCGGGCGGCGCTGGAAATCGAAGAGGGCGTGCTGGCAGCCGGGGGAGTGGCGGCCGCGATGCGCACGGCCGCCGAGTGGCGGGCGCACCCGGCCGGCCGCGCCGCGCGTGCGACGCCGCTGATCACGCTGGATCGGCTGGACGCGGCGCCACGGCCACGCCCGCCCGCGGACCGGCCACTGGCCGGGATCCGCGTGTTGGAACTGACGCACGTGCTCGCCGGGCCGGTGTGCGGCCGGACGCTGGCCGCGCACGGCGCTGACGTGCTGCACGTCGGCGCCGCACACCTGCCGACCGTGCGCCAACTCGTGATCGACACCGGGTTCGGCAAGCGCAGCACGCACCTCGACCTGCGGACCGACGCCGACCGGGACACGCTGCGGCAGTTGGTCGCCGATGCCGACGTGTTCGTGCAGTCGTTCCGGCCGGGCACGCTGGCCGCGCGTGGCTTCGGGTTCGACGAGCTCGCCCGGCTACGGCCGGGGATCGTGGTGGTGCATCTGTCGGCCTACGGACACGTCGGGCCTTGGCGGTCCCGTCGCGGCTTCGACAGCCTGGTCCAGATGGCCTGTGGCATCGCCGACGAGGGCCGACATGCGGCCGGCGCGGATCGGCCCGTGCCGCTGCCCGTGCAGGCCTTGGACCACGCCATGGGTTGGCTGGCCGCGGCGACCGTGTGCACGCTGCTGCGCCGTCAGGCCGCCGACGGCGGCTCGTGGCTGGCGCGACTGTCGCTCGCGCGCGTGGCCGCCTGGCTGGACGACCTGGGCCGTCAAGCACCCGGTGTGCCGCTGGCGCCGGCCGAGCTGGCGCGGATCGACAGCCCGTTCGGCGCGCTGAACTACCTGCCGATCCCTGGTTCGATCGCGGCAGCGCCGCCGCGCTACGACCACGCCCCGCACCTGCCGGGCGGCGATCCGGCGGTGTGGCGTCAGCCCTCGGCGGGGATCAGCTTGAGCGAGATCGAGTTGATGCAGTAGCGCTGGTCGGTGGGTGTGCCGTAGCCCTCGCCCTCGAAGACGTGGCCGAGGTGGCTCAGGCAGGTCGCGCACAGCACTTCCACGCGCACCATGCCCATCGCGCGGTCCTCGCGCAGGATCACGCTGTCGCCGGCCAGCGGCGACCAGAACGACGGCCAGCCGCAGTGCGAGTCGAACTTGGTGTCACTGCGGAACAGTTCCGCGCCGCACGCCCGGCACTGGTACACGCCGACGGTCTTCGTGTCGGTGTACTCGCCGGTGAACGGCCGTTCCGTGGCGGCTTCGCGGAGCACCGCGTACTCCTGCGGGGAGAGCTCGTCCCGCCATTCCTGGTCCGACTTGACGACCTTGGGCGTTGCACCGACGACCGGTTCCATGCCTCCACGGTAACCGTTGCGCCAACCTCAGTGCGCGAACGTGTTCACGACCTCGACCAGCGTCTCCCACACCGCCCACCCGACGCCGAGCAGCAGCAGGCCGACCAGGATCAGCGCGGTGAGCCTGCGGTGGCCGTTGGCGCGGTTGGCCGAGTTGGCGAACTCGCCGAAACCCCGCAGGTAACCCTCGACCGTGAAGGAGTTGGACGGCGCCTGCATGCGCCGGAGGTGCTCGGCGAATGCCCGCGTCTCCGGATCGTCCGGGTCCAGCCCGATCAGCTCGTCCTCGATCGGGTCGTTCTCGTCGTCGTCTTGACGAGCGGTCACGGCCTACACGGTAGTCGGGTTCCTGGTCGGCTACGACCCCACGGGGGCTGACGTGCCGGTGACGTTCTCGCTCGCCCGGATCGCGCCGACCGGCTCGCCGTGTCCCAGCACCGGCGATTCGGCCAGCTCAGCGAGCCCTGGCGCGTCCACGCCGAGCCGGCGCAACGCCGCCACCATCACCACCGACCGGCCTCGTGACGCGCCGTCCGCGATCTTCAGCGCCACCGCGCGACCGTCCGGCAGGCCGATCGCGTGCACGCCCTCGGCGCCGTCCTTGGCGACCGCGCCGGGCAGCGCGCGCATCAGCGTCGCCACCTCGCTGCCGGTGCCACCCACCCATTCGGGGTAGGTGTTCATCGCCACGCGGATCCGGTCGGCCGGGCTGCCGGCCGGCGCCAGGGCGATCGACCGGAACGCGCGCGCCAGGCCGACGAGGGACAGGCCGAACAGTGGCGCGCCGCAGCCGTCAACCCCGACCGCGCCGACCGGTTCGCCGGCCAGGGACGTGATCGTGTCTCGAATGGCCAACTGGAGCGGGTGCGCGGGGTCGCGGTAGGTCGCGGTCGGCCAGTCGTTGCGGACGCAGGTGGCCAGCATGGCGGCGTGCTTGCCGGAACAGTTCATGTACAACGGGATCGGCTTCGCGTCCACGCCCAGCGCGACCCGTGCGAGGTCGTTCATCGGCAGGCCGGGGGTGCACTGGAGGTCGTCCGGGGTGAGGCCGGCACCGGCCAGGATCCGCCGTACGCCGTCGATGTGGAAGTCCTCGCCGGGGTGGCTGGCGCACCCGAGCGCGAGCAGCTCGTCCGACAGGTCGAGTCCGTGGTAGGCCATACCGGTGCCCTGTAACGGTTTCGCCGACGACCGCGGGAACATCAGCGCGTGGGGCTGGCCGACGGTGAACGCGATCGAACCGTCGGGGTCCAGCCCGACGACCGAACCGTGGTGTTGCGACTCGGCAACCTCGTTGCGCCACACCGTGGCGATCACCTCGTGCACCCCGGACTCCTCTTATCGTGCGGTTTCGGGCACTCTTGACAGTAGTGTGCGAACTGCGCTGGACTGGTTACCGAGCGTTGAACTGATAACTGTCGACTGTTGACAGTTTGTGGAACCGGGCCGCGTTTGTCGAGACCAGGGAGACGCAGATGACAAGTCCGGCGCCACAGCGGCAAAGCCTCGCCGGGCAGACGGTGGACGTGCTGCGCGAGCTCGTGCTGACCGGCGAGATCCCGACCGGACATCGGGTGAACGAGGTCGAACTGGCCCATCGGATGCACATCAGCCGGGGACCGCTGCGCGAGGCCATCCGGCATCTGATCAGCGAGGGCCTGCTGGTGTACGTGCCGCACCGCGGCGCGCACGTCCGACAAGCGGACGCCGCCGAGCTGTACGCGCTGTTCGAGTTGCGCGCGGCCCTGGAGTGCGCGGCCGCCGGGCTCGCCGCGCAACGCAGGTCCGACAACGACCTCGTGACGCTGCGCCAGGTCAGCGCCGAGTCCCGGCGCGGTTACGAGGCGGGGCGCCGCTTCCCGTACCGGTTGGACCTCGCGTTCCACCAGTGCCTGCTCGACGCGGCGGCCAGCCCGCGGATCGCCGACCAGGTCCGTCTGGTGCAGCAGCAGGTGATCCTGTTGCGCAGCCGGCACGACGTCGATCCCGCGCACACGCACGCGTCCATGGACGACCACGACGCGCTCATCGCCGCGATCGACGAGCGCGACGCCGACCGCGCCGCCGCCGTCATGGCCACCCATCTGGATCGGGTGCGCGACCAGATGGTGGCCGCGCTCACGGAGAGCACGCTGTCCGAGAACGCCGCCGGAACAGGCAACGGGCATGGCGGCTGAGGCGGCGCCGTGGGAGTGGCCGGAGGCCACGTGGCGGCGGCACGTCGACCGCGTCCGCGCCGGCCGCTCGCTGGCGCCGCGGGAGTGGCCGAACGGCGCGCGGGTCGCGGTGGCGCTGTCGTTCGACTCCGACCACGAGACCATCCCGTTGCGCGGCAACGAGACCAGTCCGGGCAAGCTGTCCCAGGGTGAGTACGGCGCCCGGGTCGGTGTGCCGCGCGTGCTGGACCTGTTGGCCCGCTGCACGATCCCGGCCTCGTTCTACGTGCCGGCGGTGTGCGCGCTGCTCCGGCCGGACGAGATCAGATCCTATGTGGACAGCGGGCACGAGGTCGCGATGCACGGCTGGATCCACGAGCGCAACGTGCTGCTCGACCCGGCCACCGAGCGGGACCTGGCGTTGCGCGCGTTCGACACGCTGGCCCGGATCGCCGGCACGCCACCGGTCGGCATCCGCACGCCGTCCTGGGACTTCAGCCACCACACGCTGGGCATCTCGCGCGAGCTCGGCCTCGCCTACGACTCGTCGCTGATGGCCGACGACGACCCGTACGAGATCCTCGCCGACGGCGAACCGACCGGCATGGTGGAGATCCCGGTCGAGTGGATCCGGGACGACGCGCCGTACTTCACGATGGACCGCTTCACCAACTCACGCCCGTACACCCCGCCGCGCCAGGTGCTGACGATCTGGCGGGACGAGTTCGACGCGGCCTACGCGGCCGGCGGCCTGTTCCAGCTCACGATGCACCCGCACGTGATCGGCCACCGATCCCGGCTCGCGGTGCTCACCGAGTTGGTGGAGCACATCGCCGGCCACGAGGGCGTGTGGTTCGCCACGCACGCCCAGATCGCGAGCTACGTGTTGTCGGTGTCGGCCGGGTGAATCGCGAACCGCGTGAACCGCACGGTCAGGCCGGCACGCGTCGGCGTGCAGCAGTACGGGCCGGCCGTGGCCACCGCGTCCGGGGACAACGGCGCCAGCCGGATCATGCGCCACGGCTCGTCGGCCACCCGCGCCCGCACGGTCAGCGCGTCGCCCACCCGACTCACCCGCAGGGTGATCGGCCGGTTCTGCCATTCCGGCACCGGCTGCTGCGCCCAGTCGGACATGCCGTGCGTCACGACCGTGGACAGTTGCGTCATCCCGTCGGACAGCTCGGTGCCGGCCTTCAGCCACGTGTTCGCGTCGACCCGCACCAGGACGCCGGCCTGGTCGTACAGCTCGGTCAGGTCGGCGACGTACGTCACCTCGACGGCCGAGCCGACCGGGAGGTCGGCCAGCAGCGCGTGGCCGTTGTCGTTGACGTAGCCGTAGCTGGTGACGCGCCAGAAGTCGGTCTCGGCACCCGTCGTGACCAGCAGGTCGGCCCCATCGGGCCGGACGTCGGCCGGCTCGTTGAGCCAGGTCGCCGTGTCCCAGCCGATAATTCCCATGCTTCCCCCCGACCAAGTCAATAAACTCGCCGATCATGCTGGCACGCGATCTGCACGAGGACAATCGACAGTCGTGGAACTCGGCGACCAGGGCCCACAACAGCCACAAGGGCGACCAGGCCGCCTTCCTGCGCTCCGGCGGCAGCACGCTGTTCCCGGAGGAACTGGACCTGCTCGGTGACATCGGCGGCCGGCGACTGGTGCATCTCCAGTGCAACGCGGGCCAGGACACGCTGAGCCTGGCCGCGCTGGGCGCCGACGTGACCGGCGTCGACATCAGCGACGAGGCGGTCGACTTCGCCACGCGGCTGTCCACGGATTCCGGCATCCCCGGCACGTTCGTGCGCTCGGACCTGTACGACTGGTTCGACGCCGCCGAATCCGACCGGTTCGACGTCGCGTTCAGCTCGTACGGCGCGATCGTGTGGCTGTCCGACCTGGCCGCGTGGGGCGCCGGCATCGCGAAGGTGCTGCGGCCGGGTGGTCGGTTCGTGATCGTGGAGATCCACCCGTTCGACAACCTGGTGGACGACAACTGGCGGCTCGGCGAGTCCTACTGGATGCCCGGCGGCCAGCCCCAGACCTGGGACGACGGCGTCGGCGACTACGTGGCCGCGTCGGGAGCCGGGCTCGTGCCGTGGGGGTACGAGGCAGGGATGAGCGAGGTCCCCGATCCGCACCGGTGCCACGGGTTCACGTGGCCGATGTCGGACATCCTCGGCGCGCTGCTGGGCGCCGGGCTGCGGCTGGGCGTGTTCCGGGAATACCCGTTCTGCAACGGCTTCCAGCGCGGACCCGGCATGCGCGAGCTGCCCGGCCGGCGCTTTGTGCCGCCGGCCGGCGTCCCGCCCTACCCGATGATGTTCGGCCTGGTGGCCACTAAGCAGTGAACTCGGCTCGGCCACGGTCCAGCACGATGTCGCCGTTCGCGTTCGCCGTACGGAAGATCACGGCGGCGTCGCCGTCGCGCCATGCCGTGACGACCAGTTCGTCGCCCGGCCACACCGGTTTCGTGAACCGGCCATCCACAAAGGACAATCGGCTCGGGTCGCCGCCGGCGAACTCGTTGAGCAGCAGGCGAACGGTGATGCCGTACGTGGCGAGGCCGTGCAGGATCGGCCGGTCGAACCCGCCGGCGCCGGCGAACGCCGGATCGGAGTGCAGCGGGTTGCGGTCACCGGTCAGCCGGTAGATCAGGGCCTGGTTGACCGAGCTCTGGAACGACAGCTTCGCGTCCGGTGCCTGCTCCGGCGGTTCGTACGTGCCCGACGGGCCGCGTTCGCCGCCGAAGTTGCCGGCACCGCGCACGAACACCGACGACCGCGTCGTGAACACCGGCTCACCATCGGCGACGCCGGTCGTCCGGTTCACCACGAGCGCGCCGGAACCCTTGTCGAAGATGTCGGTGATCATGCTGGTCAGCTCGACCGAACCGGCCACCGGCAGCGGCCGGTGCAGCGTGAGCGACTGCTCGGCGTGCAGCAACTGCGTGAAGTCGACGCCCGTGAGGCCGAGTTGCGGGCCGCCGAACTGCGCCAGCACGATCGCGTACGTCGGCAGCGCCACCTGCGTCACGCCGGCCGTGTTCTCCGTGGTGAACGCCAGTTCCTGGGTCGGATCGGCCTGGCCGGCGCCGACGGCCAGCGCGTAGAGCAGCGCGTCGTCGGCCGTCCACGTGCGGGTCCACGGCCCGCGTTCCTGCCCGATGATGCTCAGGTCCATGTGTCAGCTCCCGCTCTCAGCCCAGCGTTCCGCGTACCGTAGCGTGGCCCTTGATCAGGTTCCGGGCAATCGTGCGGCGCTGGATCTCGTCGGTGCCCTCGTAGATCCGCAGCAGCCGCAGCTCGCGGTACCAGCGCTCGACCGGCAGTTCCCGCGTGTAGCCCATGCCGCCGTGGATCTGGAGCACGCGGTCCACGATCTCATTCGCCTTCACGCCGCCGTACAGCTTCGCCATCGACTGCGCCTGGCGCGAGTCCATGCGCTGGTCGACCTGCCACGCCGCGTGCAGCACCAGCCAGCGCAGCGCCTCGATCTCGACGGCCGAATCCGCGATCATCCACTGGATCGCCTGCCGGTTCGCGATGGGCTCGCCGAACGTGACCCGCGTCTTGGCCTGCTCGATGCCCATCTCGACCAGCCGTTCACATGCGCCCAACGCGCGCGCCGGCAGCAGGTAGCGGCCCCGGCCGATCCACTGCATGGCCAGCACGAACCCCTGGCCGACCTCGCCCAGGATGTTCTCCGACGGCACCCGCACCTGGTCGAACACCAGGGCCGCCGGACCCCATTCGCCCATCGTGGGGATCGGCTCGGACTTCCAGCCCATGTCCCGGTCCACCAGGAAGCACGTGACGCCGCCGTCGGCGCCCTTCTCCCTGTCGGTCACCGCGAACACCATCGTGAAGTCGGCCTCGTTGCCGCCGGTGATGAACGTCTTCTCGCCGCTGATCACCCAGTGATCGCCGTCCTGCACCGCCGACGTCCGGATGTTGCGCGCGTCCGAGCCGGCGCCGGGTTCGGTGATCGCGAAGCACGAGTGGCGCTTGCCCTCGATCGTCGGCAGCAGGTAGCGCTGTTTCTGCTCCTCGTTGGCGTGGAACAGGATGTTGTCGGCGGCGCCGCCGAATCGGAACGGCACGAACGACCGGCCGAGTTCGACCTCGAGCAGTGCGGTCATCACGGCGGAGAGCCCCATGCCGCCGTACTCCTCGGGCGTCTGCACGCCCCAGAATCCGGCGTCCCGCGCCTTGGCCTGCAACTCGGCCAGTTCGGCGTGGGTGATGGCGGGTTGGCCGACGCGTTCCCGGCGCAGCACCTCCGGTTCCAGCGGCATGATCTCCCGCCGCACGAACGTGCGCACCCAGTCACGGACCTCGGATTCTTCGGTACTGAGCGTGAAATCCATTGACGCGCCGCCTCCCGAAACCGAACACTGTTAGGTTGTAAGGTAGCCTCGTTGTTCGGCGGGCCGCAAGGGGGTGACGCGTGGGTCGACCGCGCACGCCGGTATTGAGTCAGGCGCGGATCCACCGGGCCGCGCTGCGAATCGTGGACACCGACGGGCTCGATGGCCTGTCGATGCGCAAGCTCGCGGCCGAACTCGGTGTACGGGCGCCGTCGCTTTATGGGCACGTGGCCAGCAAGGACGAGCTGTTGCACGCCGTGGCCAACGATCTGATGGAAGCCGTGGACATCAGCGGTTTCGGGACCGGTGACTGGCTGTTGGGCCTGCGCACGTGGGCCAGGTCGTACCGGGCCACCCTCGGCAGCCACCCGAACCTGGTGCCGTTCATGGCGTACGGCCCGGCCCGGCGCAGCGCGTCGCTGCGGGTCGCGGACGCCGTGCACGGCGGCCTCGTCGGTGCCGGCTGGCCGCCGCGCTACGCCACCATGATCGGCGCGTCCACGAAGTACCTCGTGATCGGCGCCGCGATGGGCTCGTTCTCCCGCGGCTTCGAGGACGACGTGCAGATCTACCGCGACCGCTACCCGAACCTGGTGGACGCGCCGTCGCTGCGCGAGCACGCCGACGAGATCGACGCGGACAGCTTCGAGCTCGCCCTGGACAGTTTTCTGGACGGACTGGCCATCCGTTACCGCACGGTCGTCGGGAACAAGCCGTAATCTCACCCGGGTGGCCAAGCCTCCAGCGCTCGAACTGACCGTCGGGCAGCGCACCGTGCGGATCACCAACCCCGACAAGGTCTACTTCCCGGCCCGTGGCATCACGAAGCGGCAGGTCGTCGAGTACTACATCGCCGTCGCCGAACCGCTGCTGCGCGTACTGCACGACCGGCCGACCACGCTCAAACGGTTTCCGGACGGTGTGGACGGTGAGCCGTTCTACGCCAAGCGCGTGCCCAAGGGCGCACCGGAGTGGGTGGAGTCCGTCGAGATCACGTTCCCGTCCGGCCGCAAGGCGGACGAGGTGTGCCCGACCGAGCCCGCAGTGCTGGCATGGGCGGCCAACCTCGGCACGTTCGACTTCCACCCGTGGCCGGTCCGCCGCCCCGACGTCGACCACCCCGACGAGTTGCGCATCGACCTGGACCCGCAGCCCGGCACGGACTTCGCCGACGCCGTGCGGGTGGCCGGCGTACTGCGCGAGGTACTGGCCGACGCCGGCCTCACCGGCTACCCGAAGACCTCCGGCGGTCGTGGCATCCACGTACTGATCCGCATCAGGCACGAGTGGGACTTCATCCAGGTGCGCCACGCCGTGATCGCATTGGCCCGCGAGGTGGAGCGGCGCGCACCGGACCTGGCCACCACGTCGTGGTGGAAGGAGGAGCGTGGTGAACGCATCTTCCTGGACTTCAACCAGGCGGCCCGCGACCGGACGATCGCGTCGGCGTGGTCGGTGCGCGGCACGCAGCGCGCCACGGTGTCCACACCGGTCACGTGGGAGCAGCTGACCGACGTCAATCCCGACGACTTCGACCTGTTCACGGCGCCCGGTTGGCTGTCCGAACACGGCGATCCGCTGATCGGACTGGACGAGCAGGTGTACGACCTGAGCGAGGCACTGTCCTGGTACGACCGCGACCTGCGCGACCACGGCCTCACCGACATGCCCTATCCGCCGGACTACCCGAAAATGCCTGGCGAGCCCATGCGTGTCCAGCCCAGCCGCGCCCGGTCCAACACGGAGACCGGCTGAGTCCAATCACGACTCACGAGGCGATGCCGTAGTTTTGGCGCCGGCAGGCGGAATGCCGACGAAAGGACCAGCGGTGTCGAAACTCGCCCCGGAACTCGCTCCCGTGCTGGCCAGGATGGCGCCGTGGGACGTCTTCGCGGACCTTTCGGCCACGCGGGCGCGGCTGCGGGACGTGTTCGCACCGCGACCCCGAGATCCGCGCATGGTCATACAAGACACAGCCGTCCACGGGCCGGACTTTCACGAGATCCCGGTCCGCGTCTACACACCGACCCAGCGCGCCGCGCCATATCCCGCCGTCGTGTATCTCCACCGCGGCGCGTTCGTCTCGGGCGACCTGGACACCGGCGACGCCACCTGTCGTGACCTGTGCGCGGGTGCGGGCGCCGTCGTCGTGTCGGTGGAGTACCGGCTGGCGCCGGAACACCCGTTCCCGGCCGGCATCGAGGATTGCTACGCGGCCCTGGCGTGGCTGCGGGAGCACGCGGAAAACCTTGGCGTCGACCCGACGAGGCTCGCCGTGGCCGGGCAGTCGGCGGGCGGGTGCCTCGCGGCCGGCCTGACGATGCTGGCCAGGGACCGTGGTGGGCCGGCGCTGGCGTACCAGTTGTTGTTGGCGCCTGCGTTGGACAACCGTGCGAACACCCCGTCGGCCCACGCCATCACCGATCCACGCGTGATCAACCGGAAGACGGTGCTGGCCATGTGGCCGGCGTACCTCGGCGACGCGGACGAGACGATCCAGGCTGCCGTGCCTGGCCGGGCGGTCGATTTGAGCGGACTGCCACCCGCGTTCGTCCTCACGTGTGAGCTGGATCCGTTGCGGGACGAGGGCATCGACTACGCGCGTAGGCTCATCGCGGCCGGCGTGAGCACGGAGCTGCATCTGATACCTGGTGCGTTCCACCTGTTCGAGGGTTTCGCCCCCGACAGCGAATTGGCGCGCCGCACGACGGAGATCTGGGTCCGCGCAACGGAGATGGCACTGGCCGGGCAGTCGACCAACAACGTTGGTCCGATCCGGTGAGCGACGGTCGTCCGTACGGGCTAACAATACGGTGGCTGGGCGTGCCCGTAAGGGCAGGCCGGCCAGGACTGGCAGGCTGGACCACGTGACGAAGGACGACTGGGCCGTGGGTGAGGCATGGGCCGGGCTCGGAATGCACTGGCATGGGTATGTGGAGCGGGTGCCGTTGGCACACGCGGCCACCCGTGACGAGCGACTGGGCACCGAGCCGGACGAGGTGATGGTGAACCCGGACGAGGTCGCGGCGTGGTTGGAGGGCACGATCAAGGCGGCCACGTCACCGGCACCGATCAAGGGCGCCACACTGGAAGACACCAGAGACTTCGACGACTCGATGCGCGTATGGCGCTCACTGGCCTCAAGAGGCGAGTCGGTGTCGACAGGCATCGACGGCCAGATCACGGTGACGGCGGAGGCGGTCACCGAACGAGAGTGCGACTGCCAAATCACCGGCCCCGGCCCCATCTCCCGCCTGAACAAGGGCCGCCGCCGCTGACGGGACGGGAGGCAGCCGGGACCGAGCCGAACACCGGCGGAGAGCAGGACCAGTCAAACCTCGCG
>Ga0070714_100001089_pt1 | contig 19448 bp, 16 predicted proteins | sample LARL83metaG_FD_65450 | JGI IMG/M metagenome (GOLD analysis project Ga0070714, IMG submission 65450) | Corn, switchgrass and miscanthus rhizosphere microbial communities from Kellogg Biological Station, Michigan, USA - LAR L8-3 metaG | ecosystem: Host-associated > Plants > Roots > Rhizosphere ... | reverse complement strand
GTGCTGGCCGCCGCCGCAGTGTTCGCCGGCTTTTACGTACTGACCCCGCGCGGCAGCGTGCAGTACATCGTGGCCGGCCTGCCGTTCGTGGTCCTGGCCTCGCGGCGATATGCCCTCGCCTACGGCCTGACCGGAACGGCACTGCTGGTCGGCTTCTACGCGGTGGCCTTTCCCGGAGCGCTCCCCAGCGATCTGCCGCTGAGCGGCTTTCCAGGCGCCGTGTGGTTCTATGCCGGCGGCCTGGTCGGCCTGATGCTCGTGAGCGCGGCGCTGGCGTTCGAGCTCTGGCGGAGACGCGAGCCCGCTCCGGCTCCTGAGCGTGCGTCGCGCTCCTTTTTCCGCCGGCCGACCCCTGCCGACGCTTGAGATGCCGCCCGCGATGTCCGCCGAAAGGCGCGGTGACTTTAACGACTTCGTAGGCGTTGGGCTGGCACCCCAAACCACCATCCGAGAGTGATGCCCGCTCCGGCGCCAAGCCTCGGACCCGTCCTGCGGACGCTGGAGCGGAGGCCGTTCCGGCGCTTCGTTCTGGTCGGGATGAGCACAGCCCTCCTCGGCGCCTGGCTCTGGCAGACGTTGATCTCGCAGTTTCTGAACCCTTCCGATTACGACCCCGCCGACTTCCACGTCTACATGGGCGCGGCCGCGGCGCTCGCGCACGGGGCCAACCCGTATACGGCGTTCCTGACCTCCACGGCCCCGGACGCCGCCTTCACCACCGGCTACGTCTATCCGCCGCTGCTCGCGTGGCTGCTGCAGCCCGTCGCCGGCCTGCAGGGACCGGGCCTCGATCTCGCCTGCCTGGTCGTGCTCCAGGTCACGCTGGTGCTGGCCGTCGCCCTCCTGCTGCGCGCTCTCGACGTTCGCAGCTGGGAGATGCGGGTGCTGATCCTGGCGCTGGCCGTCAGCTGGTACCCGGTCCGGTTTGACATTGGCGGGCAGATCAACATGGTGATCTTCGCGCTGGTGGTGATCTGCTTCGCCGGCTACCTGCGCGGTGACCGCTGGTGGGGAGGAGCCGCCCTCGGTGTCTCGATCGCTTTCAAGCTCCTGACGGCGCCCCTGCTCCTGCTGCTCGCCTGGCGCCGGAGCTGGGCGGCGATCCTGACGGCGGTGGCCACCGTGGCTGTGCTGTGGCTGATCGCGGCGCCGCAGTTCCTGCTGAGCTACCTGCTCGACGTCGCACCTCGAGTTGGGGCCGGCACGGGCTTCCGCGAGAACCAGACGCCGACCGCGCTGATCTCCCGGCTGCTCGACCCGGCCTCCTACCTGGGCCAGACACACCCCCTGTCCTGGACGGTGCGGCTGCTTGCCCTGGCCGTGGCCGTGGCGGTGGTCCTGGTGACCTGGCGGGTGATCGGGCGGCGGCAGCGCCTGGACCGCACCGGCCGCGCCCTCGAGTTCGCGGCCGTCCTGGCGGCGATGCCGCTCTGCGTCGCGCTCCAGACCCCGAGCCACTACGTGACCCTGCTTGTCTCGATCGCCGTCCTGGTTGTCGTCGCGGCCGCGCGGCGCGACGCCCTCGTCATCTGGCTCGTGGTCGCCACCTACGTGCTCACCGGTCCTGCCCACCAGGCCTTTCTGGCCGCCATCCAGGCCGGTTTCGGGAATCGCTTGGCCTTGGGGGCGTGGGCGGAGCTGAGCGGCGTCGTCCCGCTGACCATGCTCTGGGCAGCTTCGCTGGTGGCGCTGCGACGCTACGGCAGCGTGGCGGGCTCGAGGGCGCTCACGATCGAGCGCGCCGCTTCAGCCCCGGGGCGAGGCCCGCTGTCGGTAGAGCTCGAGCCGCTCGGCTGACTCGCGGAGCCACGACGCCGTGGCGGCGAGCCCCTCATCCAGGGTCGTCGTGGCGACCCACCCCAGCTCCTCGCGGATCCGCCGCGGGTCGGAGACCCAGCTGCTGGTGTCCCAGCCGCGCGCGGGCATGCTGCCCCAGTGCGGCTCGGCCCGGACGCTCAGCAGCCGACGCGTCCGGTCGACGAGCTCGCCGACCGTCGTCTGGATCCCGCTGCCGACGTTGTAGACGGCGCCCGGGTGCTGCGGCGCCTGCTCCGCGGCGGCGATGAACGCATCTGCCACGTCGTCCACGTACACAAAGTCGCGGGCCGTCGCGGGGTCGACCAGCTGCGGCAGCTCTCCGTCGATCCCGCGCCGCAGCAGCGTGGGGACAAGCCGCGACGGCTCCTCCCAGGGGCCGTACACCGAGTAGAGCCGGAGCACGACCGCCGGCAGGCCCAGCTGCCGGCCGGCATAGCCGCAGTAGAGGCTGGCGGCGGCCTTGGTCACGGCGTAATCGCTGTTGGGGGCGGGCGCCGCGTCTTCCGCCGGGGGCTCCTGCCGAAAGCCGTATTCCGACGAAGAGCCCGCCTGGACGAAGGCCGAGGCGCCGCTCTCGAGCGCGGCGCGAGCGAGGTCCACCGTCAACTTGACGTTGGTGCGCCACATCTGCGCCACGTCCTGCTGTGACGGGTAGGCCCCGTGCGCCGCGAGGTTGAAGACCCACTCGGGCCCGATCTCCCGCACGAGGTCGGCCTCGGCGCCCGCCGGGGCCTCGTGCACAAGGGACCCGGCCAGGCCGTCTAGTCGCCAGCGGTCGGACCCCGGCTTGACGAGCAGGTGGAGCTCGTGACCGGCGTCCGCCAGGCGGCGGGCAAGATGGGCGCCGATGAAGCCGGTTGCGCCGGTCAGCAGGGCGCGGGGCATCGGCGTCTAGATGAAGTCCTTGTAGTCGAACGTCTCCAGGTACGGCAGTGCACGCCGGCGCACCTCCTCGCGCTCCGAGGCGGAGAGCTCTTCAGCCGTCGCTCGGTTTGCCTCGGGCGAGGCCTGCCTGATGGTGCCCCAGGGATAGACCTCCTCCAGGGGCTCCGAGTTCCAGCTGGGCGTGCGCATGGAGTCGGCGGTGTCGATGCCAAGCGCGTCGCAGACCGGGCGCAGGGCGGCGACGGAGTCGGCCATCACGTCCTCCGCGCGGACGATGTGCAGGCGGCCTCGATACCGCTCGGCGAACTGCAGCGCGTGCTGCTGGTTCAGGGTCCAGCCGAGCAGGTAGTGCGCCAGGCTCAGCGGCACCGCGCGCTTCTTGGTGTCCGCGTAGGCCGACCAGGGGTTGCGCACCACATGCAGCACGTGCGCCTGCGGCAGGTCGTCGAGGATCTTGTCCGCATCGACCACCACGATCGGGCTGTAGCCGACATAGGCGACCTCGCGACCCGTGCCGCGGTGGTCGTGCCAGGCCGCAAACGTCGCCTCGAAAAACGACGCGACGTTCCCCCCGCGGCTGCGGCCGCGTCCCGCCACGCGCTCCTCGTAGATGCGGCCGCGCTCCTGGTCGGAGAAGTCGAAGGGCTTGTGCCGGAACTTGCTCACGTCGGGCGTGCGCGCTCGCACCCGCGCCTCCTCGTCGATGATCGCGAGGAAGTCCTGTGCGGGCGTGGCGTGGAGCGCGAAAACCGGCCAGCGGTACTTGACGGGGAACATCGACGACAGGTGGTCGTTGACGAGCCTCGTGCCGAGCTGAGACTCGAACGGGTACACGAACAGCTGCGGGTGGCCGTCCAGAAAGCGGTGGGTCGTGTTGCCGCCGTTCTCGTACATCGCCGAGATCATCAGCAGCCGCGAGCCGTCCGTCATCGATCGTCCTCCTGGGAATCAGGTCGCATAGGCATAGAAGAGCATCCGCTCGCGCCGGCCCCAGCGGGCGCCTCCGGGAGTGAAGGGCAGCCCGCGCGTCGTCGAGTTTGGCATCCACTCGAGTGCGAAGATCTGGTCGCCGGCGGGCCAGGTCAGGCTGGCGGTCAGCGCTCCCGTCTCCAGGTCCACCACGTGGACGCCGCAGGAGCACCTGTCGATGTCGAGGCCGGGCGCGTACTGCTGAAAGCGCTGTAGGACCCGCGAGGTGCCGACGAAGGCATACCGGCCGTTGAAGCACAGCCCACGCGTCCAGCCGGGCAGCCTGCTCACCACCTCGGCTCTGCCGCCTTCGACTCGCGCGAGCTCGCCGTAGCCGCTGTTGTCCACCCAGAGGACGCCGTTCTGCAACCGCGCCGAGTGCGGGCGGGTGAGGCCGCGCACGACCGGGTCGCGGGTGCCGCCGGCGAAGATCACCCCGCGGCCGTCAACGGGGTAATTCTGGTGCGACGGGCGGCGGCTCGAGATCTTGTCACTCGAGGCCGAGAAGAAGCTCTGCTCGAGGGTGGGCCCCGCAGCGATAGAGTTGAGCTGGATGTAGTTCCTCTCGAACCGCGGCGTGCCGTCCACCTCGATGCAGCGAGGCCACCACACCTTGCGCGCGCCGCCGGCGTCGATCGTGACGACCGAGTTGGTGCCGACGGAGTTGCCGTGCAGCTCGGGCCCGATGAAGGCCAGGTCGTGCAGATAGGTGCTGCCGGGAAGGAACGTGGTGGCGGACGGGACCAGCGGACGGCGCTCGAGGAGTGGCGCCGCGGTGCGCGCGTCCACGTCGGCCCGATCGACGAGTCCGGTGGCGGGGCGCAGCTCGAACAGCTGGTTCGGGTTGCGTGTGCTCGCGACCAGCAGCCGGTCGCGCTCCGGCGGCACCGCCACTCCCGAGGGATGCGGCAAGCGCAGATAGGAGACGCCGGATCCGTTCAGCGCCACCAGCAGGTGCTCGTACTCGCGCGTCACGAAGAGGGTGATCTCGAGGGCCGCGAGGAGCTCCCAAAAGGGCCCTCTTGCGCGTCCGCGGAGCAGCCCCGGCTCGAGCGCGGCGGCATCTTCCCAGGCCGCGACCACCTGGAGCGGGTCCCGCCATCGGCGCTCGTGAGCGCGTGCGGGGCTGGGCGGGCTCACCAGCCGTGCCGCCACGCGCGGTACGCGCCCGAGTAGAGCCGGACGGCGGACCCATAGCTGGTCGTGGACCGGCCGCCATATCGCCGCGTGGAGAAGATCGGCACCTCGACCATCGGGTACTCGAGCTTGCGGCAGACGGCGCAGAACTCGGCGTCGATCAGGTCGTCGCGGCTGCGCAGCCGCAGCAGCTCGCCGAACTGTCGCGGGAACACCTTGGGCGTTCCGTTCACGTCCCAGCAGCTCAGGTCGAAAAGGGTCCGGCACTCGAGGTTGTACAGCAGAGACCCGACCCGGCGCGCGAGGCGCTCGCGAACCTTGCGGTTCGCCTTGACGACGACCTCCGGAAAGATGGTGCCGTAGAGCACGAGAAGCGTCAGCTCCTCCGGGGTCGTCCGCGCCGAGTTTGTGTAGCAGAGCAGGTCGCCCCGCGCCGCCTCGAGGCCGGCCTGCACGGCCACGCCCCAGCCGCCCTCTGCGAGGGGGAGGCTGCGGACGGAATCGAGCTCCCGCTCCAGCCGGGCGCAGATGGACGGGGACTCGTCCCGGCAGGCGTTCGGAACCAGCAGCAGCTCGTGCTCGGTGTTGAGTCCGGCCAGGCGGTCGACGTGCTGCCGGACGACCTCTTCGATGTGATCGGCCTGGTTGTGGACCGGCAGGACGATCGAGACGAGCTCGGTCACCGGGCGGCGGCTAGCGCTCGCGTGACGGCATCGGCGATCGACTGGCGATCCAGGCCGTGCTTCCGCTGCAGCCAGGACTGGCTACCGGAGATGCCGTCCGGCCCGGCGCTGACCCCGCGGCGCTCGAGCCGGCAGTCGACTCCCGTCTCAGCGATCACCTCCGCCACCAACGAGCCGAGTCCTCCGCTGACCGCGTGTGCCTCGACGGCGATTGCGAGCCGATACCGGCCGAGGACATCTTTCAGCGCCTCGACTGGCGCTGGGTTCAGGTTGGCGACGACGGCGACGGCGGCATCGATCCCGTTCCGCGCGAGCAGCTGGGCGGCCGCGGTCACCTCGACAGTGATGGCTCCAGTCGTCACCAGCAGGACGTCCTCGCCCGTGCCGAGGACCTCGACGCCGGCCGGGTCGAACCTGCCGTCCAGGTCCGGAACGGTGGTGGCATCGTCCTTGCCGAGCCGGAAGTAGATGGGTTCGGGCGCATCCCAGGTGGCCAGCAGAGCCGAACGGGCCTGCTGGAAGTCGGCCGGCGCGATCACCCGGAGCCCGCGCAGGGAGCGGGCCAGCGCCAGGTCCTCGAGGGCGTGGTGCGTGTAGCCGGCGGAGCCGTACTCGAAGCCCCCACCGACGCCCACGATTCGGACGGGCAGGCGATGAAGGACCGGGCCATTGCGGATGAACTCGAAAGCACGCATGGTCGCGAAGGTGGCGATCGAGTACGTGAAGGGCAGGAAGCCGGCCTCGGCGAGCCCGGTGGCCACAGCGGTCAGGTTCTGCTCAGCGACGCCGACGTTGAAGAACCGATCCGGGACGCGATCCGAGAATGGCTCCAACGCCATGAAGCCCAGGTCGCCCGTCAGCAGGACGATGCGAGGATCTCCCTCCGCGAGCTCTGCCAGCGTGGTGGCGAAGGTCCGCCTCACGCCTGGTCTCCGGCGGCCGCCTCGACCTCGGCGAGCGCCTGCCGGTACTGCTCGTCGCTCAGCGGCAGGTAATGCCACTCGATCCGGCTCCTCATGAAGGACACGCCGTGGCCGAACTCGGTCTGGGCCAGCAGCACGTGCGGCGGCCCCGGCGTCACGGTGTCCAGCTCGTTGAGGGCGGCGTCGAGGGCAGCCACGTCGTTGCCCGGCACGACGCGCACGTCCCAGCCGAAGGCCCGCCAGCGCTCTTCCAATGGACTGAGTGAGAGCACGTCGCGGGTATAGCCGAGGGCCTGCTGGCCATTCACGTCTACCAGCGCCACCAGGTTCGACAGCCCATGGTGGGCCGCGAACATCACCGCCTCCCAGACGCTGCCCTCGTTGCACTCGGCATCGCTGAGCAGGACGAAGCAGCGCCAGCTGCGTCCCTTCAAACGAGCGCCCAGCGCCGACCCAGCCCCGAGTCCGAGCCCGTGGCCGAGCGACCCCGTCGAAAAGTCCACACCGCGCAGCTCCGCCTCCGGGTGGACGCCCAGCCGGCTGCCGTCGTCGCAGTAGGTGTCCAGCTCCTCAGCGCTCAGGCGGCCGCGCAGGTGAAGAGCGGCATAGAGAGCGAGAGCGGCATGGCCCTTGGAGAGGATCAGGCGGTCACGATCTGGTTCGTCGCCCCCGGCATCCGCGTGCTCGGCGCACACGGTCACCAGGTCCGCGATCGAGAGGGCCGACCCCACGTGGCCGACGTCGGCGCGCTTCGACTGCTGCAGGACGAGCTTTCGCACCTGGTTGGCGCGCGACGCAAGCGATGCCCGCACTACTTCCTGACCTCGACGGTGTAATTCCCTGCGGTCATGATCGGTCTGAACTGAGTCTGGATGTATTCCACCAGCGCGCGCCTCGGCAGCGGCCTGCCCTGCTGCCAGAACACGAGCTCGGCTCTGTCGTAGATCGCGCAGAGCCTCGGGATGCCTCGAACCCGATCGACGATCTTCTGCTGGGTGGCCGAATCGAACAGGTAAGGCCAGTCGTCGTCGTTGAAGCCGGTCGGCGGTTCCATCCTGGCCCAGAGATAGAAGCTGTTGAGCCCGGGCAGCGATACGAAGGTCGTGCAGTTCCGATCCAATGCCGCGGTGACCGCCCGTAACGTGGCCACCTGCTCGGCCGGCAGCTGCATCCGCCCCGATCCGGGCAGGTTGAGCAGAGGCTGCCGCTGGTAGCCGACCAGTCCCAGCGCGTGCTGGACATAAGCGAAGTTAACCGCCAGCAGAACCAGCACGACACCAGCGGCTCTAACGGCCGCTCGGCCGGCAAAGGCGGGCAGCTGAAGCCGGGCTGCCAGTGGCTGCAGCCCGCGGACGCCGTCCACCAGCAGGACCCCGCCTGTTGGGAGCAGGAGCAGCGAGGACCAGTAGATCTGGGCGCCGGCCACCGGATACACCTGCAGGCTCGCCATCAGCGTCCAGGCGCCGAGGTATAGACGCGCCAGCCGCCTGCCGTCCGGCTCGGGTGCGGTCGGGACCACCAGCAGCCAGACGAAGAACAGGCCGAGCAGCCAGGCGCTCGGATCGGGCGAGAAATGCTCGACGAACAGGCCGAGCCCGACCGCGATCCGCACGAGCGCTCCGAGCAGCCGGTAGCCGCGGGCGAGCGCCAGCAAGGTGAGTGCGACGATCAGCGCGGTGAGCAGATAAGCCCTTGCCGTCGGGATTGACATGTCGATGCGGAAGAAGTCGGTCTGGTGGAGTGGAGTCAGGATCCAGCCGTCGATCAAGCCCCGGAGCGAGGTGCCCGTGACCAGCGCAGCCGCCACGCTCAGGACGGTCAGGGCGGCGCCGCCGGCCACGGCCCACCCCAGCCACTGTTCCGGCAGCTCGGTCCCGAACCACCTGTAGGCGGCCGCCACGAGCAGCAGCGCTCCGCCGGCGACGGTCAGGCCGAGCGCCAACTCACTCCCGTCGGTGCGCAGCGGGCTGATGAGAATCAGCGGAAGCGCCACGAAGACCAGCGCCACCGGCGCGGCGAGCCATCTTCGCCGGCGAATCCAGCCCTGGGAGAAGGCCGCGGTGAGCCCGAGCGCGGCGACGGCGAAGATCCCGACGTTGAGCTTGACCAGGAGCATCGCGGCGGCGGCGACGCCGATCAACACGGCCCGCAGGCGATAACGGCTGTCGGAAAGCGCCATCACGCCGACGCTCGCCGTCATCAGCAGCGTGACCAGGCCACTCGGGTGCATTGGTTCGAAGATCAGGCCCAACAGGCCGTGAAACGCGACCAGCTGGGTCACGAGCGCTGCGGCCAGGCTGGAGGTGAGCCGAAACACAGCCCAGCCCAGGCACAGCGGAGCCAGCGTCCAGATGATCGCGACCACCAGGCGCCCCTTGTCGTGCGTCAGCGGTGTGAAGTGGAAGATGCTGCCGAAGACCTGGAAGTAGAGGGGCCCGTAGTAGCTGAAGACGTGGTCGTAGAGGCCGCCTGCATGCGCGAACTGCCGCAGAGTGACCAGCATCACGCCCTCGTCGTCGTAGGGGAAGAAGGTGACCAACATGGTCTTCGCGGCGAGGTACGCCGAGCCCGCGGTCGTGGCCGCGAACGCGGCCATGACCCCGAGTGGCCGGACCATGCGGCTCGTCCTGGTCACGCGGGGACCCACATCGGACGGCCAGCCTAACAGCGGTCTGATGAGCGCTCGGTCAGGTGTTGATCGCCTCGCGTTGGCAAGGTGCGTGAGACCGGCAGGGAAGGCGCTGCTGTGAGCACCAGCCATACCGTCAGCGCAGCGAGGCCGAGCGGGGCGCCGACCAAGGGACCCAATTCCACCGCGATCAACGCAAGCGCCGCCCACACCTTCACGTGCAGCGGCAGCTCTGCGCGCCAGGTCAGCCAGGCCGGCACCAGCAGCAGGGCTTGGTCGTCCAAATGGAGGTATGGCGCGGCGAGGATGGATCCCAGGACGCCGATGCTCAGAGCACGGCTGACGTTGCCTCGGGCGGTGGTCGCGGCGAGCGCGATGGCCAGGACCCCAACGGCCGCCTGGGCGATGTGGGCCGGAAGCCCTGGTCCGGTGATCGAAGCCACCGTCTCGATCCAATCCAGGGGTTGGGCCTGCCGATGCTCGGTCAGGCGGAGGTAGGAGTCGACTCCGTGGGGGCCGATTACGAGAACTGAAAGCACCGCCAGCACCGCAGCCGCGCCCGCCGCGCCGGCCGCCGTTCGCCAGTAACCGGCCGCCAGCAGCGCCAAAGGAACGATGAGCGCGATCTGGGGCTTGAGCACCAGCACCGTGAGCGCGAGGCCGGCAAGCCACGGTCGCTGCCTCTGCAGCAACCACCAGGAAGCGGCCATGGCGGCCACCATCAGCGGAACCGGCTGCCCGAGCCGCAAGCCGTAAGCCACCGGGAAGAACCCCGCCGCGACGACCAGTTGGGCGCCGCGATGCCTCCCCCGGCCCGGCGCGAGCAGACTCCACGCGAAGACCAGGGCGGCGACGTTCAGGATTGCCCACAAAGCCGCCGCAACCGGCACGGGCAGCGGCGCGAACGCCACGTTCAGCCACGCCATGGGCGGCGGGCTGATGAACTGAAAGATGGGAGTGAGCTGAGCCCCGGGCCAGACGTGGTGAAGTACGGCGCGCTGGACGCCCAGGTCATACAGGTGTGACCAGCCGGCGGCGAGGCCGACGCGGGCGCCCAGCAGGAAGGCGATGAAGTCGTTGCCAGGCCCGCGCCAGTCGCTCGTCGCGTACTGGACGACGTAACCGGCGTCGAAGATGGTGGCGATTGCCGCCGCCTGATAGCCCGCGGCGGTGAGCAGCCGGCGCGCGCGCACCGACTTCAGAAGTTGATCGCCTCTCCGGCCACCGCTGAGGCCGCCTCGCCGACCACTTCACTGAGGGTCGGATGCGGGTGGATGTTGCGGCCCAGCTCCCAGGCGTCGCCCTGGAACAGGCGGGTGAGCGCGGCTTCGGCGACCAGCTCGGTGGCCTGGATGCCGATGATGTGGCAGCCGAGCAGCTGACCGGTCTTGGCGTCGGCCACGACCTTGGCGAAGCCGTCCGGCTCGCCGTGGATGAGCGCCCGGCCGTCGGCGGCGAACGGGAAACGGCCGACCTTGACCTCGTGCCCTTTCTCCTTCGCCTCCTGCTCGGTCAGGCCGACCGAGGCGATCTCGGGCGCGCAGAACGTGCAGCGGGTCACCAGCTCCTGCTCGAAGGGGATGGTTCTCTTGCCCGCGATGTCCTCCGCGGCCGTGATGCCCTCATGCGCGGCGGCATGCGCCAGCAGGAAGCCTCCGACAACGTCCCCGATCGCGTGCACGCCTTCGGCAGTCGTCTGCAGCCATTCGTCGACCTTGATGAAGCCGCGCTCGTCGAGCTCGACGCCGGCGCGCTCCAGGCCCAACTCCTGGCTGTTCGGCGCTCTGCCGATGGCGACCAGCAGCTGCTTGGCCCAGACGGCCTCGCCGCCGAGGTCGACCTCGACGCCGCCGCGCGTCCTCTTGACCCCCTGCACCATCGCCTTGAGCCGGATCTCGATGCCGCGCTGCTCGAAGGATTTCTGGAGCTGCTTGCTGACGTCTGCGTCCTCGAGCGGCACCAGTCGCTCGAGCGCCTCGACCAGAGTCACCTTGATGCCGAGGTCGCTGTAGAAGGTGGCGAACTCGACTCCGACCGCACCGGCTCCGACGATGCAGATCGAGTCCGGCACGCCCGCGGCCATGGTGGCGTGATCGGAGTTGATGATCGTCTTGCCGTCGAAGTCGACTTTGGGCAACCCTCTCGGGCTGGAACCCGTCGCGACGATCACGTTCTTGGCCTGGACGCGCCGGCCGTCGACCTCGAGGGTGTTCTTGTCCCGGAGACGGCCTGACCCTTCGATCACGTCGACCTTGTTCTTGCGCATCAGGCCCTGGACGCCCTTGTAGCGCTGCGCTACGACGCCGTCGCGGCGCTTGGCGATGGTGGGGAAGTCGTAGGCGGGCTCTTTGACCTTCAGCCCGAACTCGGCGCCCCGGTCCTTGACCTGGTGGTAGAGGTGAGAGGACTCGAGCAGAGCCTTGGTCGGGATGCAGCCGATGTGGAGGCAGGTGCCGCCGAGCTTGGCCTTCTCGATGACGGCGGTCTTCAGCCCGAGCTGCGAAGCGCGGATCGCGGCGGTGTAGCCGCCGGTGCCGCCGCCCAAAACGGCGACGTCGTAGGCATCGGCCATGCGGCCAGTCTATGGCTGTGGCTCATCCACCTCCGCCGCGACCGGGCGGGCAAGGGCCGGCGCCGCCCCTGCAGTTAGACTCCCCCGCCGAGATGAGTCGCACCCGCCGCCTCGATCTGCGGCTAGTGGTCCTGGCGCTGCTCGCGCTCGCGGGGACGTTCGTGCTCGTGCGCTCCTGGATGCTGATCGAGGCCTCGGGCCGGGCCCTCGGTGGTCCGGTGCCGGGACTGGGGGTCGAGACGATCCAGGCGTGCCAGGTCGACAGCGCCATCGTTCACCACAGCGGCGGCTACGCGAGCTTTGCGTTCAACGCCTATCCGCTTCCCTACGAGCTGGTCCTCACGCCGCTCTGCGTACTGCCTGAAGCCGCCTGGCAAGTGCTCGCGGTGGCGCTCACGCTCGCGCTCGCCCTCGTCGCGCTGAGGCTGTGGACCGACGACGGCATCAGCGCGGCGTTCTGGCTCGCCGTCCTTTCGCCGGTCCTGGTGGAGATGGTCCAGGTCGATCAGATCTTCACGGCCATCGGCCTGTTCGGGATCAGCCTGGCTGTTTGGGCGCAGCGCAGAGAACGCTGGATCTGGCTTGGCGTCGCGGCCGCAATCGCCCTGATCCGGCCCATCAACGCGGCGCCGGTCTTACTGATGCTCGCGCTCCAGTCGCGCCCGCGTGACCTTCTCAAAAGCGTGGCGGCGGCCGTCGCGGTTGCGGTGGCGCCGGCGGCGGTCAGCTGGGTGCTGGACCCGGCTTGGGTGCAGCACTACCTGCACCTGCTGGCGACTTACCGGATCGCAGGCATACCCCAGCTGGTGGCCCGAGCTTGGGGCGGAACTGGTTTGCTCGTGCTCTCCACCCTGGCGGCGGTGGTGGGTGGTCTGCTGGCCGGCCGCCCCGGACCGCGGCCGGCGAATCTCGATCGCGCGGCACTTGCGCTCGCGCTGTCCGTGGTGGCGACGCCTCTCCAAGGCCTCTATGTCGGCGCGATGGCTCTTCCGGGAATCGTTCGTCTGGCAAGCCGCCGCGACGGAGGGTGGATCGCCTGGATTGCCGTCGGAGCAAGTTGGGCGGGGATCCTGCTCGCCAGCGGGCTCTTGCTCGGCCCCAACCCCGCGGCCGCGTACCCGTTTCTGAGTGTGATCGGCTACTGGCTGGTCTTGAACGCATATCCGCTGGCTCGGACCCGAGCCAGGGCTCCTGCCAGCCCTCCGGGACCGCTTGTCGACCAGGTTCCACGGGTGCACTGAACTTCATCGATCTTCAGCCGGAACGCGGGAACGCCGGCGTTACGCTCTCATGGCGGTCACCATCAAGTCGCATCGCCGGTCGCGGCTAGCGAGTGGCCTCGCGTCCAGTCAGGGTGGCGAGCAAGATTTGAAGATCCCGTCCAAGTCCGCGATGCTCGATGTATGCGAGCTCGATCTCGAGCTTCTTGGGCATCACTTCGCGCACGTACACATCTTTTGGATTTGGCCCCGTCAGCATCTCCTCCTCGCTTCGGAAGCGGAGCGAGGCCGCACCTGTGAGCCCCGGGCGGACATCCAGCACGCGCCGCTGTTCGGAGTCGTAAAGCCTCACGAATTCAGGGTGCTCAGGCCGCGGTCCGACCAGGCTCATGTCGCCGATCAGCACATTGATAAGCTGTGGCAGCTCATCGAGCTTGCTCCTGCGCAGCCGCCGCCCGATCGAAGTGACACGCGTATCCGCGGCGCCGGTGACGGCATCGCCCTGCCGGTCTGCTCCGATCTTCATGGTTCGGAACTTGATGATCCGGAAGCTGACGCCAGCCTTTCCGACGCGCGGGCCTCGATAGAGAACCGGACGTCCCGACGAAATGAGAATGGCAGCTGCGATGCCGACGAGGAGCGGGCTCAGCACGATCAGCCCCAACACGGCGACCGCAACATCGATCAAGCGCTTGACAGCGAGGTACCCATTACGCGGTCCCACAGCACCTTTGTCCTCGAGGGAAGTCACGGCGCAACATTTCCGCCGGTGCGGCCATGATGACGTTCGCACGTGAACTGACGCCCGGCGAGGGCAAGGTACCGCCGCGGCGTCGCTGGACCATACGCCGAGTCTGGCGCGCCACCCGGCAACACGGCGCCGGATTCCTGGTCGAGCTTGTGCTCTTCTTCGGAGTCCTTTTCATCTTTCAGATCTCTGACTACGGCGGCCACTATGGATGGCTGCGCAACCTCTGGCTGGGCGCAGTCTTCGTGACGATCGCTTGGGGTTTGGCTGAAGCGCGATTCAAGCTGTACCGCCGCGTCTGGTCTGTCGCCGGGATCCGCGATGCGGTAACGATAGCCTGGGCAGTCGCCCTGGCGACCCTGCTCTTGGCTGTCGCGAACACGGTCTTGAACGACGCGACGAGACCCTTCCGTTACCTGGTCCCCCTGCTCGCCTACCCCGGGGTGGTCGCGTGCATATGCGCGTTCCGGCTTATGCCGCGGTTGCTAGCCGACCGGCGGCTGGGAGCCAATCGACTGCTGGTGGTCGTCGACGGACCACGTTCGTTCCCGGCGGTCAAGTCCCTGACCCAGAACGCGGGTGAGGCATGGCAACCGGTCGCGATCCTGAGCCTCGATCCTGCCGATGTGGGCCAGAGGGTCATGGGCGTCGAGATCGTAGGGGTCGCCGGCGACGTCGACTACTGGTTAGCCGCGGCGCGCCCGGACGGCATCGCCTTTGCCAGCGGGGATCCTGGGGTGGACTACCGGTCTCTGTACGCAGCGTGCCTCGCACATGAGAAGCCAATCTTCCTCGTGCCGCAGCCGACAGATTGGCGCGGAGGTTCTAGCGGAAGGACGCTCCGCCAGCTGACGGCCGACGATTTCGTCGGCCGGCGCGAGCGGGACCTCGACTTGCAGGAAGCCCTGCCGCTGGTCGCAGGCCGGACCGTCCTGATCACCGGCGCCGCAGGCTCGATCGGGTCCGAATTGAGCCGGCTGCTGGCCGAACTCCAACCGGGTCGTCTCATTCTTCTCGACAACAACGAGAGCGGGCTCTTCGACGTGGCTCGGGAGCTTCGTGCTCTCACAGCGTCGGCGCCACCGATCGAGGAGGCTTTGGTCTCTGTCACCGACCAGGACGCGCTGCGTTCGCTGTTCCGTTTGGAGCGGCCCGACGTCGTCTTTCACGCGGCCGCCTACAAGCACGTGCCGATGCTCGAGCACTGGCCCGCCAGAGCCGTCACCACCAATGTGGTGGGGACGCGCAACGTCCTTGAGTGTGCGAGCGAGGCGCAGACCCAGGACTTCGTCTTCGTCTCAACCGACAAGGCTGCCTCTCGCCACTCGGTGATGGGATGCAGCAAGCGGATGGGCGAGCTGCTCGTCTTGACGCAGCGCTCGAAGATGCGCGCCTGGGCTGTGAGGTTCGGAAACGTCGTGGGGAGCCGCGGAAGCGTGATGCCGATCTTCGAACGCCAGATCAGCGAGGGCGGCCCGGTCACCATCACTCATCCCGACGCGACTCGATACATGATGACCACGCGTGAGGCCGCGTCTCTCGTGGTCTGTACCCTCGCACACGCCCAACCCGGCCGCCTGTACATGCTCGACATGGGCGAGCCGATCAACATCGCCGCTCTCGCCAAGAGCCTGATCCGATCACGCGGCCTGCGCCCAGACGCCGACATCGAAATCGTTTACACCGGCCTCCGCCCCGGCGAGGAGTTGACCGAAAGGCTCTTGAGCGACGGCGAGAGTTGGGTTCCGACGGCTCACGGCGCGATCAGAGAGGTGACCTCCCCAGCTGAGGTGACGCGCCAATGGTTGGACCTCCAGATCGGCCATCTCGAGGACTTGGTCAATGCCGGCACACGCGAGCAGATCGCGCATGAGCTGACCGCGACCGTGCGTCGATCTGAGGCGGAAGAAGGCGGCCCTGACCCGCGAGACCCGGCTCAGGCAGGCTTGGTGAAGAGACCCACGTAACCAGATCTCAGGAAGGGGATCGCGACCAGCGGCCGATACAACCAACCTGCGCTCGGTCCCAGTCGCCGCGCCAGCGGCGGTATCAGTCCAATGCTTTCAAGGCGGATCAGATAACGGGGGAAGAGCCGTTGGATGCCCGTGCGGCCATAACGTCGAACCTTCGGATCGACGGGGTTCGTCAACCGCAGGTCGTACCAGAGGAGATGGCCACCCGGCTCGAGCACCCGATCGACCTCGGAGGCTACGGCGATCGCGACGCTGTCGCTGAGAATCGAGCTGAACAGCGTGCTGCAGAGCACCAGCTGGACGCCCAGGTTCCTGATGGGCAGCTGCTGTGCATCGCCGCAGACGAAGTTCGCGCGCTCTCGGAGTCGAGTCGCCCGGCGCACTCGGTCTTCGAGAACATCGACCCCGACATAGCGCGTCGCGCCTACCCCAGAACTCAGAAGCCATTCGAGCTGATCTCCGAATCCGCAACCGACTTCAAGGATTGTGGTTGCCGAGGGATCGGGCGCTGCCATGGCCAGGAGCTTGCGCAATTTCGCGTGACGCTCCCGGACAAGGAGGATGTTGCCCGGGTTGGCGCCGTCGCGCTTCGCTTGCTCGCGCCGGCTCGCATCGATCGCCGAATAGACCTCCTGCAGCCGGTCGCGCTCGTTCACCGTGCGGTCAGGCGGCGTTGTCAGCGCAGATGGCGGCGACCGCTTCCACGACATCGTCCACGTCGCCTGTGCTCATCTTCAGGTGCAGCGGCAGCGAGACCAGACGTTCGAACTCACGCGCGGCAATCGGGCAGTCGGCCCCGTCCCAGCCGTATCGCTCGCGGTAGTAGCTGTGCTGCCACATCGGAATGAAATGGACGCTGCTGCCAACATTCCTGGTCCGAAGCTCTTCGATGAACGCCGACCTGTCAAGCGTGAGACGTTCCAGTTCGAGCCGGATGACGTACAGATGGTCGGCACTGACAACGTGATCTCGTCGAGTCGGAGTCCGGACTCCCACAATGGCGCGGAGCCCAGCTTGGTAGCGAGCCACCAGTTCAGCTCGCACCTTCTGGTGATCCTCGAGCTTTTGGAGTTGGATCAGGCCCAGCGCAGCTTGAAAGTCCGTGAGGTTGTACTTGAAACCCGGGAGGGCGATGTCGTATCGCCAGGAGCCGTCCGAGGTGTAGCGCTTGTGAGCATCCCGGGTCATTCCATGCAAGGCCCAGGGCCGGGCGCGCTCTATCAGTTCCAGCGGGCCGGTGAGCATGCCGCCTTCGCCGGTGGTGAGGTTCTTGGTCGCATAGAAAGAGAAGGCGATGAGGTTGGGCACGTCGGCCGACGGCTTCCCGATCGGCCGGCCACGATAGGTGGCGGGCAGCGCATGCGCAGCATCTTCGATGACTGCCAGCCCATGCTGTTCGGCGATGTCGAAGAGTGCGTCGAGCTCGGCCGGATGCCCGTACAGGTGAATCGGCATGATCGCGCGCGTCCGCGGTGTTATGAGGCGGGCGACCCGGGCGGGGTCGAGGTTCAACGTGTCGGGCTCGACGTCGGCAAGCACCGGCTTGGCGCCGACATGCTCGATCACGTGGAGGCAGGACGCGAACGTCAGGGGCGATGTGATCACCTCGTCTCCCGGACCGATGTCGAGCGCCACCAAACCGAGGTGCAGGGCGGCGGTGCCCGAGTTGACGGCCAGAGCGGCAGGCGCATCGAGCCGGCGCGCGAACTGCTCCTCGAAATCCTTCACGCGGGGACCCGTTGTGAGCCAATCGGACTCGAGGGCGGCAACCACGGCACTGACCTCCTCCCGTCCGATCAAGGGCGGAGAGAACGGCAGGAACTCGCTGCGCACGGGGAAGCAGTCTAGTCGTGGGTTCCCCGCTCGCACGCCTGCGTCGATGACGCCCAGCTCAGGGCCGCGACCTCTCGACCTTTCGTCGTACCGCAGCCAGGAAGCGCGCGGCGAGACCGGGCGGCAACCTCGCACGGGTGGCCTCAAACAGGGCTTTCGTAACTGGCGCCTCCCTGTGTTGCTCCGGCGAACGGCGATGACGATCGACCGCCGCTCGCCTGGTCTGGCGGACCGGCTTCTGAATCTCAACATCGTGCTGCGCTCTCGAGTGGGGCCAAGGCTCGAGTCGAGGGTTCGAGACCTTTACGGGCCGAGCGGAGTGTTTGGGCTGCTCGAATACGACTTTGTCAACGTCGCTTGGCAGAACGCAGAGTTCGTGGTCGACGCAGGGGCGAATGTTGGAGCCTTTTCACTCTGGGCCCGGCACCGAGGCGCCCACAACGTGCTGGCCATCGAACCCGACCCGAGCACGGCCCAGCTGCTGATTCGGAACGTCTCCGGCGACGGAGTCGAAGTCGTCATCGCTGCGCTCGCGGGCGAGGATGGGTCAGCGCGCCTCTCCGTCTCCCGGCTCTCGACCGGGTCGAAAGTTGGGCCGGCCGGCGGCGGTCCCGAGGTGCCCACGAAGACTTTGGAGCACCTCTTGGGAGGCGCCTCATGGCCACGGGTCGACGTCTTGAAGATGGATATCGAAGGCGCAGAGTACGAGGTGCTCCGCTCGACTTCCGACCAGTGGCTCGAGCGGATCGGAGTGATGATCGTCGAGCTCCACGGCGGGCCGGGACCAGAAAGGAACTCAGTCCTCGACCGGCTCCGGTCGCTCCAATTTCGCATCGCCGTGGGGAGCGCCGGGTCGGCGGGCCTGGAGCACGTCTTGGCTTGGCGCCCGGGAGCGCAGGCCTGGGTCGAAACGCCGGCTCAGGAGGGCTCCAGCACCTCGCGGTAGATCCCCGCTATCGCAAGAAGCTTCGGCTTCAGGTCGAACTTGCTCGAAGCGAGCTGCCGGCCCGCAGCGCCCATCTGCGACCGCAGGTTCTCGTCACGAGCCAGACGGACGACGGCGGCTGCATAGAGCTCTGAGTCCCACCCTCCGACCAGAAGGCCGGAAACCCCTTGCTCGACAAGACTCGCAATCGGCTGGATCGCGGGTCCGACCACCGGCCGGCACATCGCCGCCGCCTCGGCAAAGGCCATGCCGTAGCCCTCCCGCCTTGTGGGCAGGCAGAAGATGTCGAGGAGCGAATGCAGGATCGGGATGTCGTCGCGCCGTTCGATGAATCCCGTGAACGTGGTGCGCTCGGCGATGCCGAGCGTTCTGGCCAACGACCTCAGCCTTGCTTCGTCGGGCCCTCCGCCTCCGACCAGCAGGTGCGCTGACGGCACGGCCTCGAGAATCAAGGGGAAGCTTCGCAGCAGCACCTCCCAGCCTTTCCTCGGAACAAGCCTCGAGATCGCCCCGACGATCACGCCCCCGCGGGGGATCCGATACTGCGTCGCGACCTCTGAAACCGCCTCTTCTGTAGCCAGCTCCGGCTTAAATCGTTGCAGGTCGATTCCCCAGCCGATCTCCACCCGCCGGTCGGGCTCGCCGATGCCGTACCGCTCAGCCCATTCGAGTTCTGAGCGCGAGATGAAAAGGACGCGCGCGCTTCGCGCGGCAGCCCAGCGTTCCAATGCAAGGAACACCCGCCTGCGAATACCTTCGTAGTCCGGAAACGCGTAGTCGTAGACGGTGTGCACGATGGGTTTCCGGGTGGCATACGCGGCGATTCTGCCCAGGATGCCGGCAGACGACTGGTGCGTGTGCACCAGGTCGAAGCCCTCATGACGGAGGAGAGATGCCAGCTGCCAGAGCGGTGACGCCAGCGACAACGGACTGGGAACCCTGGGGATCGGCACGATCCTGACGTCGATACCGCGCAATCTCAACTCGTCGACGTAGGAGCGTGCATCTGGATAGGAGGTTCCGGCACAGGCGATCGAGCTCTCGATGCCGGCAGGCCGGAGCAACTCAACGAGCGGGGCCGCGAACTCGATCGCCGAGAACGACTCGTTGAA
>Ga0070714_100001088_pt1 | contig 19452 bp, 18 predicted proteins | sample LARL83metaG_FD_65450 | JGI IMG/M metagenome (GOLD analysis project Ga0070714, IMG submission 65450) | Corn, switchgrass and miscanthus rhizosphere microbial communities from Kellogg Biological Station, Michigan, USA - LAR L8-3 metaG | ecosystem: Host-associated > Plants > Roots > Rhizosphere ... | reverse complement strand
ATGGTCGCGCGGAGTGCCGCCTCGCTCAGATAGAGATCGACGGCCTCGGAGTCATCGCGTGCGCGCGACCAGACGACCGCGCCCCGCGTCAAGTCGCGGTACGGCGCGCCGCGCGGGCCGCGCACGAATCGCGACAGCGCGGCCACGAATGCCGCGGCCTGCGCGCGGTCGGGGAATGCGCACCGATGATACACATCGTCCGCCGCGGCAGATTCGCGGCTGCGGTCGTCCGGCATGTCGAGCGATTCCGTCATCGTGAGGCGGGCTGATCGAACAACGGCCCGGGCGAGCGCTCGATGGCCAGCATGCGCAGCTTGGTGGCGACGCCCGAGCCGCCCGAGAATCCGCCGGCGCGACCGCCGGCGGCGAGCACGCGGTGGCACGGCACGACGATCGGAAACGGGTTTTCGCCTAACGCTCGGCCCACGTCGCGCGCCGCACCCGGGTCGCCGAGTTTCGCCGCGACTTCGCCGTAGGTGAGCGTTTCACCCGGGAGAATCGTGCGCGCGATCTCGTACACGCGGCGGTTGAACGCCGGAATCCGGCGCATGTCTAACGGAATGCCGGTGAGGTCGGGCCGCTGTCCGGCGAGCAACGCGACGATGTCCCGCATGGCCGCCCGGGCATGAGAAGGCGGCGCCGCGTCAACGGCGTGCGGGAAGCGCCTCGTCAGTCGGTCGCGGGTGGCGCGCGGCGTCCGCTCGGGGAGTTGCACGCCGGCGATCGCCGCCTCGTTCCACGCGATGCCGCATTCGCCGATTGCCGTCTCGAAGAGCGCGATTCCGACGCCGGTCGATTGGTGCGCAATCGAGTCCATGGTAGCAGCCTAATGCTCCGACCGTTGTGCAGGTAGGCTGGCGCATGGCGCGTCCGAGTCGAGCGGCCCCTGCGCGTTCGCGGCCAGCACAGCGACCGCGCGACACGAGAGACGAGAACATTGCGGACTCAGCCGTATGCCGTGTCCCGCAAAAACTGGTCGCCGTGGTCGGCGGGCGCTAGATTCGGCGATCACGATGAGGGCTTCTTTTGCGAGAGTGATTACGACCATGAGGGCATCACATCCGTCGTCTGCTGTGCTCGCCGCGTTCGTGGCCGTGTGCGCCGGCACGCGGCTGGTTGCGCAGGCGCCGTCGACCGATCCGAGCGAAGCCGCGGCGATCGCCGAGGCGCAGGCCGACAGCGCGCGATATCCCTACACGGACGCCGACATCAAGTTCATGAGCGGTATGATTCCGCACCACGCGCAGGCGATCGTGATGGCCCGTTGGGCGCCGTCGCACGGCGCGAGCCCCTCGGTTCAAACGCTCTGCGCGCGCATCATCAATGCGCAGCGCGACGAGATCCACTTGATGCAGACGTGGCTGCGCGATCGCCGCCAGCCGGTGCCGCAGCCCGATTCCTCGGGCACCGTCATGATGAACATGAACGGGATGCAGATGGCCATGGTGATGCCGGGGATGCTGACGCCCGAGCAGATGAAGCAGTTGGATGCGGCGCGCGGTCAGGATTTCGACCGGTTGTTCCTGCAGTTCATGATCCAGCACCACAAAGGCGCGGTCTCGATGGTCAATGACCTGTTCGCGTCTAACGGAGCGGCGCAGGACCTGACGGTGTTCAAGCTCGCCACCGGCATCAACGTGGATCAGACCACCGAGATCACGCGGATGCAGCGAATGCTCGCCGACATCCTGTTCGGCGCCGGTTCACCCGCACAGTGACGGGCTGAGTCGCGGCGCCCTACATCCCTCCACCCGAGGACACGCACAATGCAATTGGTGATGCTGGCGGGCCGGGCCGCGAAGACCCGGAACGCCGTCCGACTCGTGCCGTTCGCGGCCGCGGCCGGGCTGATCTGGACGGTGGGATGTACCCACTCGAGCTCCTCGATGAGCACGGCCGCCGCGCCCAAAGCGGAGGCCCGCGACGAGGCGGGGCCGCCTAACCCGGATCCGCGCGTCGGTCTCAAGGCAGGCCTCAACGATGCCGGCCAGGCGCTGTGGAATTTGAAGCAGGTCTCGTTTACGCCGCCGTCCGATAGTTTCGTGCACGGCGTGAACAGCGATCTCGCGTTCACCGGCCGCTATGTGATCCAGGGCAACTTCAACGGCTTCCAGGTGTGGGACATCGCGGATCCCAGCCATCCAGTGCTCGCGAAGGGCTACTACTGTCCGGTATCGCAGAGCGACGTGTCGGTCTACAAGAACTTGTTGTTCGTGTCGGCCGAAGGGCTCGAGGGACGCCTCGATTGCTTGGGCGGCGGTGTCAAAGACACCGTGAGCGCCGAGCGGGTGCGCGGGCTGCGCATCTTCGACATCACCGACATCAAGAGTCCCAAGTACATCGCCAACGTCCAGACGTGCCGTGGGTCGCACACGCACACAGTGCTGGTCGATCCCAAGGATCCCGACGATGTGTACGTCTACATCTCGGGTTCGGCGCCGGTGCGTTCGCCTAACGAGCTGCCGGGATGCTCGAGTGCCAAGCCGGGCGACGATCCGAACTCGGCGCTCTTCCGCATCGAAGTGATCAAGGTGCCGCTCGCGCATCCGGAGCAGGCGGCGATCGTGAGCTCGCCGCGCATCTTCAACGATCTCGTCGCGCCGCCCAGCCATGGCGAAACGAAGGAAGATGTCGACAAGGCCCAGAAGACAGCGGCGGCGGCGCGCGCCAAGGGCGCGTACACGGCAACCATCTTCGGACTAGAGCGCGTGCTGCCGCCGCGGTTCATCGATCCGATGCTCGACAGCATCGTGAAGGCGCGCAACGGCACCGGAGCTCCGACCAGCGCCGACAGTGCGGCGCTTCGCACGGCGCTGCCGGGAATCATCGCCAAGATGATCGGCGAGCCGGCTCCCGGCGACAAAGGTCCGCGACCCGGCCCTACGCAGTGCCACGACATTACCGTGTATCCGGCGATCGGCTTTGCGGGCGGCGCGTGCGAGGGCTACGGGATGTTGTTGGACATTCACGATCCGGTGCATCCGACGCGTCTCTACGCCGCGAGCGATTCGAACTTCTCCTACTGGCACTCGGCGACGTTCAACAACGACGGCACCAAGATGTTGTTCTCCGATGAATGGGGCGGCGGCGGTCAGCCCAAGTGTCGCGCGACGGACCCGAAGAACTGGGGCGCCGACGCGATCTTCACGATCGGCAACGACCGCACGCTGCACTTCCAGAGCTATTACAAGATGCCGGCGGTGCAAACGGAGCAGGAAAATTGCGTCGCGCACAACGGCTCGCTCATTCCGATTCCCGGCCGCGACGTGATGGTGCAGTCGTGGTACCAGGGCGGCATTTCGGTGTTCGACTGGACCGACGCCGCGCACCCGAAAGAGATCGCCTTCTTCGACCGCGGACCGATCGACTCGACGCGCATGATGTTAGGCGGGACGTGGTCGGCCTACTATTACAACGGCGTGATCGTGAGCTCGGAGATCGTGCGCGGCCTCGACATCCTGGAATTGACGCCGAGTGCGTATCTGTCGCAGAATGAGATCGACGCGGCGAAGACGGTGCACCTGGACTATCTCAACGTGCAGGGGCAGCCCAAGTTCGTTTGGCCAGCGAGCTTCGCGTTGGCACGGGCGTACGTCGACCAGCTCGAGCGGTCGAACGGGCTTTCGGCCTCTCGGATCTCGTTCGTTCGCAAGTCGTTGACGGATGCGGAGCAGGCGTCGGGCTCGTCGCGGCAAACGGCGCTCATGCAGCTGGCGTCGCAGCTGGACGGCGATGCGGGCGGCTCGGCGGACGGTGCGAAAGTGAAGACGCTGGCGGGCGCGGTTCGCGCGCTGGCCGGCGCGTCGCAATGAGCTCCATCCGTTAGGCAGACCGACGAGGGGCATCTCGATCGCGGATGCCCCTCGTCGTTTCGATCCGTGTTCACGCTGCACCGCGGGAGGGACGATGTCGGAGAACGAGCATGAATACGTGGCCCGGCTGACGTGGGATGGCAACACGGGCGACGGGACCTCGAGCTACGACCGATACGGCCGGGGCTATCGCGTTCAGATCCAGGGGAAGCCGGACTTGTCGGGCTCCGCGGATCCGATGTTTCGCGGCGATGGGCGCGCGCACAACCCTGAGGACTTGTTCCTGGCCGCGATCACGTCGTGTCACATGCTGTCGTATCTGGCCCTGTGCGCGCGGCGCGGCGTGCGGGTGGTGTCGTACGCCGACGAGGCGCGCGGGACGCTGCGCTTCGACGGGAAGGGCGGGGGACGGTTCGTGGACGTCACGCTGACGCCGCGCGTGACGATCGCGGCCGACTCCGACCTTGCGTTAGCACACGCGCTACACGAAGAGGCCCACGACACGTGCTACATCGCGAGCTCGTGCGACGTGCCGATCCGCCACCGCCCGACGGTGACGCGAGCGGTGATCGGCTCGGCGGCGGACTCTCCGGACTCTACGTCGTTAGCCCGTTAGGCTTTGGCGAGCGGCCGGCGGCGCAACCGCCGCTCGCTGGCGGCGAAGACGCACGCGGCCCGCCGTCACCGTGATCTCGCCGTCGGAGGCCGCGGGCCGCGCGCGTGGGCCGGATGCCTGACTACGGGACCGAGATCGCGCCCGAGGCGAGCACCGTGAACGTCGCGTTGTCGCCCCTGACGAGTCGAAGTACGACTTGCGCCGAGCTCGTGCCCGATGGCACGTCGTGCACCACGAGCTGAATCGGCAGTGGCACGACGGCGGTGACACCGATCGGTGGACACGGCCCCGTCCTGACCTGCTGCGTGAGTGTCACGACCAACGCTTCTCCGCGCACGCCCGCCGCAGGGGTCACCGGGCCATCGCATGCCGCCGCAGCGGGCTCCATGACTATCGCGGTGACGCTGTCATCGCCGCTCGTAATGGACGGCACCTGAACGCCTTGCGAGCTGACGGTGGTGAGCGTCACCGGAAGGCCGTTCGGTGGGGCCGTCAAACTATTCGAGCAACCAGCCGTCACGATCAGCATCGCGGCACACATCGAACACGTTTGGCGCATGGTGTCTCCTCGGGGCGAGAGTGGGCGTCATGGCCGCCGCATCGTGCGACCGGCGGCCTCAGCGGGTGCTGGCTCACAATGCCATGACGCGGAGCCGGTGCGCAATGGTTTTGGGGTGGCGTCGCACCTCGTTAGGAGGTCTCAGGCCGACCGCTTCGCGTACTGGCGCACGGCGAGCGTGAACACCACCGCACCATACACGATGAGTATGCCGACATCGGGCGCAATGTCCGATGGACCGGCGCCTTTCATGAGCACGTCGCGCATGATCCGGACGAAGTACATCACGGGGTTGAGGTGCGCGATCCATTGCGCCCACGCAGGCATGCTCCGCAGCGGCGTGAAGAGCCCGCTCATCAGCAGATAGATGAGCATGAGGAAGAACGTGATGAACATCGCCTGCTGCTGCGTGCCCGCGATGGTCGAGACCCAGAGCCCGATGCCCAACGCTGCGACGAGATAGACGGCGGCCACGCCGACCACGAGTGCGACGCTGCCGCGCATCGGCACGTGAAACACCACCGCGGCGACCGCCAGACCTACGCCGAACTCGACCAGGGCGATCGACCACAACGGGATGAGCTTGCCGGCAATGAACTGCGCCCGCGTCACGGGCGTGACATTGAGTTGATCGAGGGTTCCGATTTCTTTCTCGCGGGTGATGTTCACGGCGGTGAGCAGCGTGCCGGCGATGGTGATGAGCTCGACCAGGATGCCGGGCACCATGTAGTCCTGGTAGTCGAGCTCGGGGTTGTACCACGCGCGGGAGCGCACCTCGACGTGCGGCATCGCGACGGCCGGAGCGCCTAACGCAAGCGCCTCGCCGCCCGCGCGGGCAGCGCCGAGCTCGGCGGCGTAGTCGGTGACGATGGCGCTGGCGTACGAACGCGTCACCGCGGCGGCGGCGCCGTCTTTGGCGTCGAGAATCAGTTGAACGGGCGCGGCGTCGACCCGCATCAGGTTGCGCTCGAAGTCGCGCGGGATGCGCGCGATGACGCCTGCGCGCCGGTCGAGCATTGCGGCATCGGCGAGGGCCATCGAGGCCGAGCTGCCCGCAAGCTCGAAGCGGCCGGATGACACCAGCCGGTCGATGAGCGCGCGCGACGTCACCGTGTGGTCGAGGTCCACGGTGTAGAGGCGCGCGCGCGTCACCTCGAAGGTTGCCGCGTTCGCGAGCAGCAGCAGTTGGATCACCGGCATGATGAGGATCTGCGCGAGCATCATCCGGTCGCGGACGATCTGTCGGTACTCCTTGCGGAGCAGGAACCGAAGGGTGCGCATCGTCAGGCGAGTCGAGCGTCGAAACTGCGCACGGCGGCGACGAGAAGCACGACGGTCATGAGGACGAGCACTGCCGTTTCGACCCACAAATTGGCCACGCCCACGCCCTCGAGCATCACGCCGCGCGCGATCACGATGAACCAGCGTGCGGGCACGATGTACGTGACCAGGCGCAGCCACGCCGGCATGCTCGCGATCGGGAAGATCATACCGGACAGCAGCGCGTTGGGCATCATCGTGCCGACCAGTGCGCCGAGCATCGCGCTGCGCTGCGAGGACGTGCGCGCCGCGATGAGCACACCGAGCGCGAGCGACACGAGGGTGTAGAGCAACGCCTCGCCGAGCAGCAGCGCGAGGCTGCCGCGGAACGGGACGCGGAACACGCCCCACGCCGCCGCCAACACCAGCAGCACGATCGTTAGGCCAAGGGCGAGGTAGGGGAGCACTTTGCCGACGATGATCTGCCACGGTCGGAGCGGCGAGACGAGCAGCGACTCGAGCGTTCCGCGCTCCTTCTCGCGGGACAACGAGATCGCCGTCATGAGCGCCGACACGAGCGTGATCACCAGCGCGATGAGCCCCGGGACGAACAGGTTCACGCTGGCGAGCGTCGGATTGAAACGCATGCGCGTGTCGAGCGCGATGTGGACGGCGCCGCGCGACGCGCCCATCTGCGCGGCGAAGTCGTCGATCACGGCGTTCACGTAGGCGGCCATCGTGGTGCCGCCGTTCGGGTCGGACGCATCGGCGATGAGTTGGATGCCCGCGGGCTCGCCGCGCGCGAGCCGCGTGCCGAAGCGCGGCGCGAGCTCGACACCGACATCGGCCTCGTTGCGGCGAAAGAGCGTCTCGAGGCGTGAGGCATCGGGCAGCACGTCCACGATCCGGAACCGGTCGGTTGCGCCTAACCGGTTGCGGAAGGCGAGCGTGGCGTAGTCGGGACTCGGGTCCACGACGGCCACCCGGATATCCTGGATGTCCGTGCGCAGGGCATACCCGAACAACAACACCTGCAAGAGCGGCATCAGGATGAGGATCGTCAGCGTTTGCCGGTCGCGCAGGATGTGCTGGACTTCTTTCACCATGAAGGCGACCAGCGGCCCGCGGCGCGACGTATCGGATGCGCGCATCATGCGGCCGGTCTCGCGAGGCGCACGAATACATCGTCGATCGCGGCAACGCCGTACTGGCGCTTGAGCTCGCTCGGCGTGCCTAACGCTGCGATGCCGCCGTCCACCATGATCGACACGCGGTCGCAATACTCGGCCTCGTCCATGTAGTGCGTGGTGACGAACACCGTGATGCCGCGCGCCGCGGCGGTATAGATCATCTCCCAGAACTGTCGCCGCGTGATCGGATCGACGCCGCTCGTCGGCTCATCGAGGAACACGACCGCCGGGTCGTGGATGACCGCCACCGAAAACGCAAGCTTCTGCTTCCATCCGAGCGGGATGCTCACCACGAGCGTGTCGCGCGCCTCGCGCAATCCGAGGCCCTCGATGAGCTCGGTGCTGCGCGTGGCGATGCGCTCGTCGCTCAAACCGTAGATGCCGCCGTAGAGCTCGATGTTCTCGCGCACGGTGAGATCCTCGTACAACGAGAAGCGTTGGCTCATGTAGCCGATGTGCCGTCGGATGGACTCGGTTTCGCGATACACGTCGAAGCCGGCCACGCGCGCGTCGCCCGACGTCGGCAGCAACAGGCCGGTGAGCATCTTGATGGCCGTCGTCTTCCCGGCGCCGTTGGCGCCAAGGAATCCGAACACCTCGCCGCGGGCAACCTCGAACGAGATGGCGCGCACGGCGGTGAAGCTGCCGAAGCGGCGCGTCAGCTCGTGCACGCGGATCGCGGGCTCGTCGTTAGGCGGCTGGGTCATGCGGCCGACCGCGGTGCGGGCGCCTCCATGAGATCCATGAACACATCCTCGATGCCGGCCTGGGCGGGTTCACCGCGGGCGGCGTCCAGTCCGTGTTGGGCGAGCCAGGCCGTGATCTCGCGCGAGATCGCCGCCGGGTCGCTCCCGCCGCGGGCGTCGGCGTAGTGGATGGCCTCTCCGAACGGAAACGCGCTATGCACGTGCGGAAACTCGCGCAGCGCCGCGAGCACGCGCTGCCGGTCGCCGCCGCGCACGGCGACGAGCGGGTGACGATAACGCGATCCGATGACGGCGGGCGGCGCCAGCTCGAGGATGCGTCCGCGCTGGACCAGCGCCACGCGGTCGCAACGCGAGGCCTCGTCCATGTACGGCGTGCTCACGACGATCGTGAGGCCCGACGCCTTGAGTTGGGCGAGCAGCTCCCAGAACTCGCGTCGCGACACCGCGTCGACGCCGGTGGTCGGCTCGTCGAGGAACAACACGTCGGGTCGGTGGACCAGCGCGCAGCACAGGGCGAGCTTCTGCTTCATGCCGCCCGAGAGCGCGGCGGCGCGACGATCGTGGAAGCGCTCGATCTGCGAATAGATGGGCGCGATCACGTCGCGCGCGTCGTCGACCGACGTGCCGAACACCGAGGCGAAGAACGTGAGATTCTCGATGACGCTCAGGTCGGGGTAGAGCGAGAACCGGCCCGGCATGTAGCCGAGGCGCGGCCGGATGCGCCACAGGTCGCGCACCACGTCCATGCCTAACACACGGGCGTCGCCGGCGTCCGGCACGAGCAGCGTGGTGAGGATGCGAAAGAGCGTCGTCTTGCCCGCGCCGTCGGGTCCGATGAAGCCGAAGAGCTCGGCTGGATGCACGGATACCGACACACGGTCCAACGCGACCGTGTCGCCGAATCGCTTGACCACGTCGCGCACCACCACCGGATCCTCGGCAGCCGGGGGGCGCGCGTCCGAGCGCTCGGGCGTCACGACTTGGGCGCCGCGGGTGCGGCGACGGTGAGATCGGCGGGCATGCCGATTTTCAGGACGCCGCTCGCGTTGGGCACGCGCACCTTGATCGCGTACACCAGATCGGCGCGCTCGTCGCGCGTCTGCACGGGCGTCGGCGTGAACTCGGCGGTGGACGAGATCCACGTGACGATGCCGGGCAGCGCCATGCGCCGGTTGTGGCCCGCGTCGATGTTGACGTGCACCGTTTGGCCGAGCTTGATCGATGACAACTGCGGCTCGCTCAGGTAGGCACGCAGATCGAGCGAATCGAGATCGGCGATCTTGTAGAGGGGGGTGCCCGGCTGCACGAATTCGCCGGCGCGCGCATACGTGGCCAGCACCGTGCCGCGTACGGGATTCGTGACCCGACTCTTGTCGATGCGGTCGCGGATCTGCGCGGCCTGGGCCGCAACCGCCGCGACGTCGTGTCCGGCTCCGCGCCGTTGGGCTTTCGCGGCCTCGATCTGCGCCGCCAGCACGCGCACCTCGCGCTCGTCCTGGTCGCGCTGCTGCGCCGTGGCGGCGTGCTCGGCGAACAATCGCTGGGTGCGCTGATACGTGCGCTGCGCGATCTCGAGTTGGGCTTGGAGCGCCGTGAGCTGATCGTCCACTTGATGCACCTGCGACGCCGACGCCTCGCGTTGGGCCGCGAGCTGCGCCGTCTGCAGCGCCAACTGCGTGGTATCGACCAGCGCCACCACGGCGCCCGGCGCAATGGTGTCGCCTTCCGTTAGGCCGAACGACAACAGCTGACCGGCGGTCTGCGCCGACACGACGACCTCGGTCGCTTCGAAGTTGCCGTAGGCGTCGGGCGCCGGTGCGTGTGCGCACGCGCCGAGCGCGATGGCGGCGGCCGCGAGCGCGATCACATGGGTTCGGGAATCCATCACCGCACCTCGAGTCCGAGCGTCGTCAAATAGTTGGCGCGGGCCTGCGCGAGCTGCACGCGGTGCGTGGCGCGCGCGAGACGCGCGTTGAGCAGGTCCGTCTCGCGGTCGATGTACTCGGCCGCCGTGATCACACCTTCGTCGTACCGCACACGCGCCTCGCGCGCGGCCTCTTCGCGAAGCGACACAATGCCGTCGTCGCCTGCCACCGCTTGATCGAGGAAATCGATCTGCGCCGTCGCGCGCGTGGCCGCGCGCCGGATCGAGGCCTGAAAGGCGGATTCGTCGCGATCGACCGTGCGTTGCGCCAGCTCGAGCGCGCGTTGGTCGCGTTCGTTCGAGCCCCAGGTGAAGGGCGCCCAACCGACTTGCACCCCCGCCAGCCAGTACCACTGGAACCGGTCGCTCAGGAAGTCGAGGCCGGGCCGCGCGTAGCCGCCGCGCGCGAACGCCGACACGCGGGGCTTGGTGGCCGCCGCGGTCGCCGTGCGTTGGGCATCGAGCAGCGCGCGCGACGCCTCGAACTGGGCGTATTCAGGCCGCGCATGCAACGCGTCTTCGTTCGAACGGGCGCGGGCGACGGCGCTGCCTAACGCCGGCAGCGCGAGGCGTGCCCCCGGTGCGAGCGCCGTGCCCGTCAGGTCGGCGAGCACCGCCAACGCAGCGCGGCGATCGTGCTCGAGCGAGGACCGGTCCTGGCGTCTGCGGAGCACCTCGGCCATGAGGCCGGCCGAGTCGCCGGGGAGCGCCGCGCCTTCGCGCACGCGGCTCGACGCGACGGTGAGCTGCGCCTCGAGATCCGTGATCACCGCGTCGATCTCCGCTTCCTGCGCCTGGAGCAGTGAGGCGTCGAAGAAGGCATCGTTCACCTCTTGGCGCAGCGGGAAGAGCGACGTGTGCACCGCCGACTCGTCGGCCGAGAGCTGCGCGGTGGCAACGGCGCGGCGCGGCCCGCGGGACGGATCGAACAAGGGCTCCTCCGCCGTGACGTAGGCGTCGTAGGTGTCTTTGGGCGGGCGCGGCACCCGGATGCCGCCCGGCAGGGCGATGTCGATCGTCGTGACCTGCGACTGGTACTGGCCTAACGCAGTAGCGCCCAACGCCGGCAGTCGCTCGGCGTCGATGTCGTCGAGACGCAGGCGCGCGCGCTGGCGGTCGAGCGCCACGCTGCCGGCGCGCGGGTCGCGCGAGACCGCCGAGTCCTGGAGCGCCTGGAGTTGCACGGTGTCGGGCGCTGCCGTCGTGTCGGCGGATTGCGTCGAGGCGCGGGGCGCGATGGTGAACAGCGCACAGGCGGCGGCGAATGCGAGGCGCACCGGCGGACGCCCGCGTGCGTGCGGCGCTCTCATGGGCGGAATCCGCGAAGAATGAAGTCGGGCAGGTCGGCGCGGCGGCGTTTGATGAGGCGCGCGAACTCGTCGTCGTCCATGCCTAAAATGGCGGTGAGCATCGGGCGTGCGGCGAACGGAAAGAGGCAGAGCGATGCGAGCGTGATGACCAGATCCTCGGCCCGCGTCGGTCGCATGGTCCCGGCGCGCACCTGTGCGGTGATCTGCGCGCGCAGGCGGGCGAGGACGCGCGGCGCGAACTCGTTGCGATCGAGCCCGGTCATGGCGCGGAAGAGTTGTTGGGCGCGCTCGGGGTGGTGATTGAGCTCGGCGAGGAGGTAGCCGGGCAAAATCGGCGTGCGCGACAGGTTGTCGAGATAGAGGTGCACGGCTCGCTCGATTTTGTCCGGCAGCGGGGTGTCGGAGCCGAGGAGCTGAATGACCGGGGGAATGACGGTCATGACCGCGCGCCGGAAGACGGCATCGGCGAGGCCCTTTTTGGAGCGGAAGTAATAGTGGAGGAGGGCCTGATTGACGCCGGCCTCGCGCGCGATTTCCTGCATGCGTGCGCCGGCGGTGCCGTGTCGCACGAACACGGAGTGGGCGGCGTCGAGGATGCGGGATTCGGTGTCGGCGTCGGCCGGCGCGGGGGCGCGGGCCGTGAGCGAGGCGCGGGTCGGGCTGCGGGACGGTTTAATCATATCGTTTAATTAATCAGTTAATTCAGGATCGCAAGCCCGGGTTCCGTCCGCACCGGCTGCTGCCGAACCCAACCGGCTCCGGCGGCCTCCATTGCTCGACCCGCCGCTTTTGCGTAACGTCGATCCATGCCCCTCGCGCTGACATGACGCGGGCGGGCCGCGTTGCCGCCCGCCTGTCCGGGCCCGGCGCGGTGCGACATGTGTGGCCGATCCACCGGCTCGCCGCTCTGTCGCTCGTCGCGATGGGCCTCGTCTGCGCGTGCGCCCTCGCCAGTGGCCAGCGCCTCGCGTCCATGCCGGAGCGCCAGGCGCGCCACGCCCAACGCGAGTTCGAAGTGCTGCGACGCGCGCTCCTCCCGCGCGTCCCCGCGCGCACCGGCGGCTGCGACTTCACCATCGGCGAACTCTGCTACTGGGACGACAACGACGACGCACCGCTGCCGCCCGAGCGTCCGCGCGTCGCACTCGCCCGCCACCAGCTGCGGTCGTCGCTCGATTCGTTAGGCGCGATCGATTCGGCGAACGACTACATCGTCGGCCAACGCGTGCGCTATGCCGTCGAAGCGGGGGACGCGGCCGGCGCCGCCGCGGCCGTCGCCCATTGCGCCGCGACGCCGTGGTGGTGCGAAGCGCTCCGCGGCTTCGCCTGGCACCGCCTCGGTGCCGAAGCCGAGAGCGCCGCCGCGTTCGACAGCGCGCTCGCCGAGATGCCCGATACCCTGCGCTGTCAATGGCTCGATGTGCGGCCGTGGATACCGTCAGGAACGCATGCCGGCTCGAGCGGCGGCGCGAACGACTGCGCGGCCCGCGCCGAGATGAGCCGGCGCGTCTTCTGGCTCTCGGCGCCGTTGCTCACCTGGCGCCGCGATGCCGTGCGCGACGAGCTCTTCGCGCGGCGAACGCTGATCAAACTCCTCTCGGGCACCGCCAATCCACAGTTCACCTTCTGGCGCTGGGACAGCGAGGAACTGTCGCTGCGCTACGGATGGCCCGACCAGTGGGCGCGCGAAGACGATCCGATCGGCTCCATCGACTACGCGAGCGTGCGCGTGGTCGGTGACGAACCACGGCCCAGCTTCAGCGTGGTGCCTAACCGGCGCGCGCTCGAATCGCCGTTCACCGCCAAACCCGGCGATTGGCAGCTGACCGACAAGCGCTCGGCGCTCATGCGCTATGCGCCGCGCTGGCTGCGCAGCATCGACACGCTGCCGGTGCAGATCGCGCGCTTTCGCGGTCCCGGCGACAGCATGGTGGTGGTGGCCGCGTTCGATGGGCAGACGCTCGTCGACAGCGGCAGCACGACGATGGTCGCCGCCGCGTCGCTCTCGACCGGGCTCGCCGCGGAGAGCACCATGGCCATCGGCGTAGCGACGAGCGCGCCGGTCGGTGCCATCGTCCTCGTCGCGCCGGCGCATCCGTCGCTCGGCGCGGTGGAAGTGTTCGATTCGGTTGGGGGCCGAGCCGTGCGGTGGCGGGCGGGCATCGCGCCGTTGCCTGACTCGGCCGCGATCTCCGACCTGCTGGTGGGACGCGCCGGATCGGCCTTCGATCCGCGAACGCCCGACGATGCCGCGCGTGTCGCGATGGGGACGCTCCGCGTGGGCACGGGCGACACGCTCGCGCTCTACTGGGAAACGTACGTGCATCCGGCGCCCGCCACCCCCGTGCGCACCACCGTCCGCCTAACGCGCGCCGCCGGTTTCTTCGGCCGCCTCTTCGGGCACGAGCACGTGGGTCCGGCGCTGTCGTGGGAGGACGCCTATCCGAATCCGTCGCCGGCCCGTTCGATCCGGTTCGGGTTGGCCGGCGTGCCGCCGGGCCGCTACCGTCTCGAGGTCACGGTGCAGACGGGGCGCGTCCGTGGAACGGCCGCCCGGGAGATCAATGTGATCGACTGACGAGCGCTTCGCACCGGCACGCACCGTGCGATAGGCCCTCGCGCCGGCCGCATCCGCGCTGGAACGAGATGTGGCGGGCGTTTCCACATTCCGGAGCCGGACTCATGCATCAGAACGTCAGGACGATCGCACGCGGTGTCGTGGCCGCGTGCACGGCGTTGGGCGTCGTCGCCTGCGGAAGCAGCAGTCCGACGGGCGGCGGGCCGCACGCCGCGACCGTCACCGTTAGTCCGCCGACGACATCGCTCGTCGCCGGCGACTCGGTGGCGCTCACCGCGACGGTGAAGGATGGGCAGGGCAACACGATCAGCAATCCCTCGGTTACGTGGTCGGCGAGCGACACCAATGCGGTGACGGTGAGCGGGAGCGGCGTCGTGAACACGCTGCTCGCCGCAACCGACACGATCACCGCGACCAGCGGCGGCGTCTCGGGTACGGCGGTGGTCACGGTGCAGGCGCCGGCGCCGATCCAGATGAACGAGGGCGGTCTGGTCGGCACGATCACGTACCCGAACGGCAGCACCGCAAGCGGCGGACAGGGCGATCCCGTCGATACGATTCCGTGCGGCTCAGGCGCCGACGCCGAGCACTACCACGCACACGTGAGCCTGTTCGTGAACGGCCAGCAGCAGGCCATTCCGTTAGGCATCGGCATCCGGAACGCGGTGGTCGAGGGCGACAGTCTCGCCATCGCCGGCACGTGCTTCTACTGGCTGCACTCGCACGACCGGACGGGCATCATCCACGTCGAGCCGTCGGTGACGGGCCACACGTTCACGTTAGGCGAGTACTTCGACGTCTGGGGCCAGCCGCTCACCTCGAACAACGTGGCCGGGAATCAGGGCGACGTGACCGTGTACGTCGATGGAGCGCGCTACTTCGGCGACCCGCGCGCCATCGTGCTGGCGGCCCATCAGCAGATCACGCTCGAGGTAGGGACGCGCGTCGCGCCGCCGGTGTACGCGTTCCCGCCGGATTATTGATCGCGGTCAGCGCCGGGCGGCGCGCGTCTCACCCGTGTCCAGCGTCGGATCGCTCATGGGACGCGTGGTCCGGCGCGTGCCGTCCAGCAGCTGCACCGTGATGGCTTCCGTTGGGCACTGCTGCACGAAGTCGCCGTCGGCCGGCGACCACTGCAGCGGCGTCGCCGTCACGATCGCCTTGCCCTCGGCGTCGAGCGCCATGACGCGCGGCGCCAGCGCGACGCACGTCCCGCACCCGATGCACCGGTCGCGATCCACGCGCACCGACACCATGCTCCGCGGGTATACGCCCGTCCCGTCGCACAAGGCGTCGCCGCAGCGGTCTAACGCACTGCGCGCCGCCTCGTAGCCGGCGTTCACGATCTCCTGGCCATGGGTGAAGCTGAACCAGTGGTGGCGTCCCACATCGGGGCGCACGAGCAGCATCGGCGGGCCGCTCCACTCGGCTAACGGACGCGCCTGCAGCGCGTGCATCATGAGCGTGGCCGCGCGCATGTAGATCGCGGCGAATCCCTGCGAGCTGATGTCCCGCGGCCGTTCGACCTCGAAGCTGCCCACGTCGACCGCGATCACTGCATCGGCGCCGAGCGCCGCGATCGAAATCGGCAAGTTGTCGATGGTGCCGCCGTCGATGCAGCTGCGCGTGCCCACGTACCCGGGAGGAAAGAAGCCGGGCAGGGCGCACGACGCGTACACGGCGTCTACCACCGGCACGTCGCGGAGTCCGGGGAGTCCCCACACGACCCGCGTCCCGCGCTCGACGTCCACCGTGTTCACGAGCACCGGCGTCGGCAAGTCGTCGAACGTGCCCGCCGGCGAGACGGCCGCGCACAGGTCGCGCAGCGGCTCCTCGAGGTAAAGCGATGGGCTGCGCATCCGCTCGAACAGCATGCCCACGTGGTTGATACGGAACAGGTCGCGACGCCTGAGCGACACGGCGCGCGCTTCCATCTCGCTCACGCTCATGCCGCCCGCGTACGCGGCGCCGATGAGCGCGCCGATGCTCGTCCCGGCGATGACGCTGGGCCGGATCCCGCGCTCCTCGAGCGCGCGCATCACCCCGATGTGGGCGAATCCTTTCAATCCGCCGCCGCCTAACACGAGCGCGGTGCGGGCGGGCACGTTCGACATGCGGATGAAGCTCCTTGCGGTCGAGGCCTTGCTGCGGTGTGCGGGCGAGCCGCGTCCTCGTGCGAGAGACGACTCGCTGCCCCGACGCGTTGCCGGACGGTGCCGCCGACCACCGGTCTCTCCCGTGCTCACGGTGCCTGCCGAGGAGAAATGTACCCGTTGCACGGCGATGGTTCCCCTGCGTTCCGCCCGGCGGCGGGTGTGTCCCCGAGGGCGCCGGGCGCGCCCGAGGCGGATCGCCCCGGGCGCGACATCAGAAGCGGACCGAGTAACCGATGTCGGTGGGCTCGCCGCTGTGCGGTCGGCCCAACTGCAGATAAAGACCATAGAGCAGCACGGCGCCGCCGCCGATCATGATGATCGTTCCCGGCGTATCACCGATGATGGCTCCGGTGATGAGCGCCGCGCCGCCCAACACCATCAGCTTCTCGCCGTTGGTCAGCGCGAAGTCGGAACTGCTGGTCGTCGGCGTGGCGGCGGGTTGTTCGGCGAGCCGCGGGGAGAGCGACGCCGCGGCGACCGTGGGCCCGGCGGACGCCGGATCGCTTGTGACCGCCTGCGCGCCTAACGGAGCGCCGGCGAGAATCGCGGCCGCTGCCGCGAGGTAAAGCCCGGTCCGGAACATGGCACGTATCCTCGTGACGGGTACGCTTCGCGTCGCCCTCGACGCGAAGCCGGTGACTCGCGGCGCGCGTGCGCTCCGCGCTTGTCGCCAACGCAAGCCACGCGCCGCGGCCCTCGGGTGCCGCGTACACGACCGGTCGCCGGCAGCGACCCGCGACGGGCTCGTGCGGAACGAGGACGCCAGGCGTACATTCACAGCGCCCATGACGACACCCCAGCCCGCCGGCGAGCACACCCTCGTCCGCGCCATCGGCGTGAGCGGCCTCGCCGCGACCACGTTCAACATCATGATCGGCGGCGGCATCTTCGTGCTGCCGGCCGTCGCCGCCGGTGCGTTGGGCGCGCGGGCGCCCATCGCGTACGTCATTTGCGCACTCGCGATGAGTCTCGTGCTCATCTGCTTCGCTGAATCCGGCAGCCGCGTGTCGCTCACCGGCGGCCCGTACGCGTACGTGACGCTGGCGCTCGGACCGTTCGCCGGATTCCTGAGCGGCGTGCTGCTGTGGGTCGTCGCCGTGTTCGCCGCGTCGGCGGTATTGAGCGCACTCGCGGGATCCGCCGCGGTCCTCTGGCATCCGCTCGCCCAACCGGTGCCGCGCGCGCTGCTCATCGTGGCGGTGCTCGTCGTGATCACCGCCGTAAATGTCCGCGGTGTGCGCGACGGAACGCGTCTGGTGGAGCTGCTCGCCGTGATCAAGCTGCTGCCGCTGTTCCTGTTCGTCATCGCCGGTGCGCTCGCGGCGCGCGCGAGCGTGGCGCCGGACACGGCGGTCGCGACCGGCGATCTCGGGCGCACCGTGGTCATCCTCATCTTCGCGTACGCGGGCTCGGAGAGCGCGCTGGTGCCGAGCGGCGAAGTGCGCGATCCGGCCCGGACGGTGCCGCGTGCGCTGGCGCTCGCCATGATCACGGTGATGCTGTTGTACTTTGCCGTCCAGGTGGTTGCCCAACGCGCGCTCGGCGTGGGTGCGCTCGCGGCCGCCACCGCGGCGCCGCTGTCGGCCGCCGCGGCGCGGATCGCTGGTCCGTTAGGCGCGGGCGTGATCGCCGTCGCCGCGGTCGTCTCCATGTTCGGCAACGTGAGCGGCATGACGCTCGCCACCCCGCGCGCGCTGTACGCGCTCGGCCGCGACGGATTCGTGCCGATCGTCGGCGGCGAGCTCGCCCGCGTGCACGACACGTATCGCACGCCGTTCGTCGCCATCATCGTGCAGAGTACGATCCTCGGCATACTCGCCGTGAGCAGCGGGTTCGTGGCGCTCGCGGTGTTGGCGAACGTGTCGGTGCTCACGTTGTACCTCGTCTGTTGCGTGGCCACGATTCAGCTGCGGCGCCGCGACGTCCGGCAAGCGGGAACGCCGTTCCGGATGCCGGGCGGGGCGATCGTACCGTACCTCGCGATCGTCGTGCTCGCGTGGATGCTCTGGCACGCGACGCTGGTGGAAATGCTCGTGGTGGTCGGGCTGCTCGTCGTCGCGGCACTGATGTTCCTGTTCACGGCCGAGAGTCGTCGCGCCGGACGCACCGTGGTCACGCCATGACCGATGCCTTGCTCGCCTACCGCTCCGAGTTCCCGATCGTGAATCGGGTGACCTACCTCGTCTCCAATTCCCTCGGCGCGATGCCGCGCGCGGTTCCGGAGCGCCTCGCCGAATACGCCGACGCATGGGACCGGCGCGGTGTGCGGGCCTGGGCCGAGGGCTGGTGGGCAATGCCGCTCTCCGTGGGCGACGAGATCGCGCCTCTGTTAGGCGCCGGCCCCGGCGAGGTGGCGATGTTCCCGAACGTCACGCTCGCGCAGGCGGCCGTGTTGTCGGCGCTCGACTACTCGCCGCCGCGCGACACGATCGTGATGACGGGACTCGACTTTCCCTCCGTTCGCTACGTGTACGACCACCTGGCGACTCGGTTAGGCGCGCGCGTCGTATCGGTGCCGAGCGACGATGGCATCGGCATCGACACCGCGCGCGTTCTCGAGACGATCGACGAGCGCACGCGCATCGTCGCCGTGTCGCACGTGTTGTTTCGATCGGCGTACATCATGGATGCGGATGCGATCTGCCGGCGCGCGCACGACGTCGGCGCGCTCGTGTCGCTCGACGCCTTCCACTCCGTCGGCGTGATGCCGGTGGACGTGCGCGTGAGCGGCGTCGACTTCCTCACCGGCGGCGTGCTCAAGTGGTTGTGCGGCGGACCCGGCGGCGCATTCCTGTACGTGTCGCCGCGCGTTCGGGACACGCTCGCGCCGGCCCTCACCGGGTGGCAGGCGCACGCACGTCCGTTCGCGTTCGAGAACGACATGGAGTACGGACACGGTGCGGGCCGGTGGCTCAACGGCACGCCCGTGATCCCGGCACTGTACGCGGCGATCGAGGGTCCGCGCATCGTGCGCAAGGCTGGCATCGAGGCCATTCGTGCCAAGAGCGTCAGGCAGACGGCGCGCCTCGTGGCGTTAGCCGACGCGCACGGCTGGCCCGTGAACGCGCCGCGGGATCCGGCCGCGCGTGGAGGAACCGTCGCGTTCGATGTGCCTAACGGATACGCGGTCGCGCAGGCATTGCTGGCGCGCGACATTCTCGTCGACTACCGGCCCGAGGCGGGCATCCGCGTGGCGCCACACTTCTACACCGACGACCGCGAGATCGACGATGCAGTCGCGGCAATGGCGTCCATTCTCGAGACCGGCGCCTGGCAGCCGTTCGCCGAGCGCCGAGCGCTGGTCACCTGAGTCGCGCGTCAGGTTGGCCGCGACTCGTCG
>Ga0070714_100001087_pt1 | contig 19455 bp, 17 predicted proteins | sample LARL83metaG_FD_65450 | JGI IMG/M metagenome (GOLD analysis project Ga0070714, IMG submission 65450) | Corn, switchgrass and miscanthus rhizosphere microbial communities from Kellogg Biological Station, Michigan, USA - LAR L8-3 metaG | ecosystem: Host-associated > Plants > Roots > Rhizosphere ... | reverse complement strand
CACATCGTCCGGAACAGCAGTTCATCGGGAAGCTCGCGATCCAGCGCCTGACGGAATAGCGCGAGCGCGTTCTCGTGCTGATCGGCCTGCCGCCACCAGCGCGCGAGTCCTACCATTTCGGCGGCATGCGAGAACTGCGCCTGCTCGGGGGAATGAAAAGCTCGCGGCACGATCGCTGTCAGGCAGGCCAACGTAAGAATGTCGACCGCGTTGTGATGGAAGATCGGCATCAGCCGGAAGATCTGGTGGGTCCGCAGATACTCGAAATAGAAATAGGGGATCATCTCGCCCGGAAGATCGCCCTGTCGTTCCACGCCGAGAATTTGGTTTTCGAGATCCACCAGCCGGCAGCTGTCGAAACGCAGATTCCATAACCGGCGCGCGCCGTGCAACAGATCCAGATGCTCGAGCCCGCTGAAAGGCGGCCGTTGCCGGACCATGCGAAAGCGCGTCTCAAGCAGCGGCTGATCGTAGGTGCGCCCGTTGTAAGTGATCAGCACCTCGAATTGCTTCAGATGCTCGTGCAGCGCGCTGAGCTGGCTGGCCTCTTCGCCAAATTCGCGCATGAAGAACTGCCGGATGCGAAATCCTTGCGGCGTGATGCGGCCCACTCCGATCAGAAATGCGTAGGTTCCCGATCCCCCCGCCAGGCCGGTTGTCTCAGTGTCGAGGAAGCACCACTTCGCGGGCGGGACGCCACGGATCAGACCATTGGAAATGGTGTCGAGCAGATCCGCGGGCAGATCCTCCAGATCGGCGATGCCGATGCTGCCGTGGCGGCGATGCCGTTCGTAGAGTTTTTCGGTTTCGCAGTGACGGCCATGTTGCGTTTCGATTTCATCGAACGGAAGGTAGACAGCGGGTGATGGCTCCGGCGCAACGGGCTTCCGGGGCGCGGGCCGCGCATACTTCTGGTCGATCTTCGCGATGCGGCGGCGCAGAATCGCCAGTTGTTCCTGGAAGTCGCTCATGCCTGCTGCGATTCCACCACGTGAGACACCTGTTCCCATTCTGCCAGCAGTTCGCTCAACTCAGTGCGGCGATTGTCGAGCAGGCTCGAAACCCGAACCGTTTCCTCCGGGCTAACGAAGTTGGCAAGTTCCGTTTCATAACCCGCAATCTCCGTCTCCATATCCGCTATCTCACGCTCCAGTTCCCGGCAGCGTTCCTGCATTTGTTTGAGCTTGATCGGATTGAGCCGCTTCGCGTCCGGGCGGTTGGTGGCAGGTGGCAGGTGGTTGGGAACCGAAGATGGCACACCTGGAAGAGTGAAGTCGATCTGTTTGCCTTCCTTGCGCCACAGGTAGTCTTCATAGTTGCCGGGGAAAATCTGGACCTCGCCGCCGCCGATCTCGAACACGCGTGTCGCTAGCTTGTCGATGAAGTAGCGATCGTGCGAAACGAACACCACGGTGCCGGTGAATTTCTCGAGTGACTCGAGCAGCACGTCTTTGGCACGCAGATCCAAATGGTTGGTCGGCTCATCCAGCAGCAGAAAGTTCGACGGCTGCAGCAGCATGCGAGCCAGTGCATAGCGGTTTCGCTCACCGCCCGAGAGCACGCCGATGCGCTTGAACACGTCGTCTTCCGAAAACAGGAAGCAGCCCAGCAGACTGCGCAACTCCGTGTTCGTGGACCGTGGGGCCATGCTCTGCAGATCGTCGAGCATGCGCGCGTCGGTGTCCAGCTCCTTGTACTGATCCTGCGCGAAATAGTCGACCTGCGCGTTGTGCCCGAGACGGTATTCTCCCGTAGTCAGCGGTTCGATGCCGGCGAGCAATTTGATCAGCGTCGACTTCCCGGCCCCGTTTACGCCCACCAGCGCAATGCGGTCGCCGCGTTCGATGATAAAATTCACGCCGCCGAAAACGAACTTGTCGCCGTAGCTTTTCGAAACATTTTGGAACTCCGCCACGATGCGGCCGCTCGGCTTGGGCTGTGGAAAGGAAAAGTGAATGGTCTTCTCTTCGGCCGGCAGCTCGATGCGTTCGATCTTCTCCAGCTCCTTGATGCGGCTCTGCACCTGCTTGGCTTTGGTGGCCTGGTAGCGAAACCGATTGATAAAGGCTTCCAGCTGCTCGATGCGCTCGCGCTGGTTGCGATACGCCGCCTCCAGCTGATCCGTGCGGTCCTGCTTCTGTTGAAGATATTTTTCGTAGTTGCCGCTATAGAAGTGCACGCCGCGGTTCCAGATCTCGACAATCTTATCCACCGTCACGTCCAGGAAATAACGGTCGTGCGAAATCAGCACGAAAGCGAATGGGTAATTCGTAAGGTACTGCTCCAGCCAGTTGCGCGCCTCCAGATCCAAGTGGTTGGTGGGCTCGTCCAGTAGTAGCACGTTCGGCTTTTCGAGCAGAAGCTTGGCCAGCGCAATCCGCATTTGCCAGCCGCCCGAGAATTCTTCCGTGCGGCGCTGCCACTCCGAGTGTGGAAAGCCCAGACCGGCCAGCACGGTTCCGACCTGCGCCTCGATGGCATAGCCGTCCCGATTGCGAAACTCGCTGTCGATTTGATGAAACCGGTCGGCGACCTGCGAGTACTCGGGACCTGCGGGATCCAACTCGGACATCTTGCGCGTGAGATCCTCCATCTCCTGTTCCATCTCACGGAGCGACGAGAAGACCGACATGCACTCGGCGAAGACCGTGCGCCCGGAGAGCGATAGACCGTCCTGCGGCAGGTAGCCCGCGCTGATTCCGCGCGTTATCCCGATGCCGCCGTAGTCGAGCGTTTCCTGACCAGCCAGAATCTTGAGCAGCGTAGTCTTTCCGCTTCCATTGGCGCCCACAAGTCCGGCGCGATCCTTGGGCGTGATCATCCAGTTCAGGTTTTCGAACAGAAGTTTCGGGCCGAAGCGCTTTCCCGCGCCGGAGAGTTGGATCATCTACTACCATTCTAGGGAACTCGGACGATTGATCCCCTAACGCGAAGATCTGTTAGCATAGATACGCGAGTGGGAACGAAGCTAGTCCGGTGCACAATATGGGCACTATGCGCGATGCTGATGATCGTGTCGCTCGACGCCGTGCCGGATCCCCCCGCTGTAAACCCACACACCATCGAAGTAAAATCCCCCTGCGTGGCCGAATGTCTTGCAGGCTTCTTTCCCCGGACTCTGAACCCGGCTTGCTCGCGCGGTTCCTGTGATCAAGCTTCACGCTTTATCGCTTTCGCACGCGACTACGAGCCGAATCGGCCCAGCGATTGGATTGTCTTAACCGGCCAGGCATCAGATCCCTCTCCTCCAGTTCTCTAACTGCAACTTCTGTCCGGAAAATCAACCTGGTCCAGTAATTTTTTAACCCAGGCAGGGTCTAGCCTATGTGCGAGAGCCTTTTCGACACAGCAGACAAGGATGATCTATGAAAACTTCGGAGATTTTGAGCGGGTGGCGCAAGATACTCAAAGGGGAGCAGCCATCCCTCTCGATAGAAATCACACGGGAGTGTCCGCTCCGCTGTCCTGGCTGCTATGCCTACGACGATGCGCATGTCGGCGGTGGCGAGACCTTGCGTAGCCTGAACGACCGGAAAGGACAGGAACTGATTGATGGCGTTCTGGAAGTGATCGATCGACTCCGGCCTCTACACTTGTCGATCGTGGGCGGTGACCCGCTGGTCCGATATCGAGAACTGGAGGTGCTGATCCCGTTGATAATCCACCGGGGCGTTCACGTGCAGTTAGTCACCAGCGCCTTCCGTCCTCTGGCGCCCGCTTGGGGGACGCTCCCGCACATGAACGTGGTCGTCTCGATCGACGGTTTGCGGCCCGAGCACGATGTCCGGCGTGCACCGGCGACCTATGATCGAATTCTTAAGAACATCGCCGGCCAGAACATCACGGCCCACTGCACCATTACCAGCCAGATGATGAAACGGCTGGGTTATCTGAAGGAGTTCTTGGAATTTTGGACCCCTAGGCCCGAGGTTCGGAAGGTATGGTTCAGTTTGTTCACTCCCCAAGTGGGAGCGCAGCTTCCAGAAATGTTGAACGCGCAGGAGCGTTCGCAAGCCATTGCCGACATGCTCGAATTGCGAAGAGAATTCCCGAAGCTGGACATGCCGGACGGAATGATTCGCCAGTTCGCCTCGCCACCACACAGTCCGCAAGATTGTGTTTTTGCTCTCACCACGCAAACGATATCGGCGGATTTGAAAACCAAGATCACGCCCTGTCAATTCGGGGGCAATCCGGATTGCGGGTCGTGCGGATGCGTCGCGTCGATGGGCTTGGCAGCCATAGCGGCGCACAAATTAGGAGGGATTCTACCGGTGGGAATGATCTTCAGGGCTTCCATCAAGATTGGCAGGGCTCGGAACAGAAGGAGCAGACCATCGCCGGCTGAGGAACCGCTGCGCGTGTTGCCGTAAGAAGGATTGTATGACCAATAATATGACAGCGTCCCAATATCACGAACTCCGGCCGCTGCTGGAACTATCGGCCAAGATCGGAAACGACCCGCTGCTTACGCAGGCGACCACCGGCAACGCTTCGATCAAGTTGAATGGCTTGCTGTGGATCAAAGCCTCGGGCAAGTGGATGGCCGACGCTCTGAGTGAAGATTTCCTGGTGCCGTTGGACCTCGATGTGGTCAGGGATTGCGTGCGGCGAAACATGGATCCCACGGAACGGTACCGCAGGGCCTCACTCGAAACGGCCATGCACGCCGCCCTGCAGCACCGCGTGGTTCTGCATGTCCACTGCGTGAACTCGATCGCCTGGGCAGTGAGACAGGATGCGACGCATCAGCTGCAACAGAAGCTCGAAGGCTTACGCTGGCAGTGGGTACCATACGTCGCTTCCGGACTGGCGCTTGCCGGCGCAATCGAGCGGGCTCTTTCGGTCTCCGCGGACACAGACCTGCTGGTCTTGGGCAACCATGGACTGGTGATCGGCGGCGCGGACTGCAGAGCCGTTGAAGATCTACTGGGTGAAGTACGCCGTCGCTTAACTATTCCTGCGCGTCGCGCACACCCGGCGGACTATGCCGTGCTGGCAGAGATTGCCGATCGATGGTCCTGGGATTTGCCGGATGACGATGACGTGCATGCGCTTGGCACGGACCCGATTTCCCGAATGATTCTTTCCGGCGGGATTCTTTACCCCTGTCAGGCAATCTTCTCGAGCGCGAGTTCGGCGAAGCTGTTTCGATCTGTCTCTGGGGATTGGGAAGAGAGTGAGAACCGCGCGCGGCCTTTCTTGATCATTCAAGAGCGTGGCGTGATATTCAGCCGCGCCATGACCACGGCCGAGCGTGCGATGATCAGCGGTTTGGCCCAGGTGGTTCAACGCATCCCCGCGAACGCGCCTCTTCGCTATCTCACGGAAGCTGACCTGTCGGACATCGCCAACAATCTAACCCATCGCTATCGAGAGCTGGCCAATTCGAGTCGTTGAGGCGATTATTTCCAGCCCATTCGCTCCCGCAGTCCGGTGATGTGCGCCACATGGTGCCGGCCGTGCCAGGCATAAAGCGCCGCGTTCTGATCCAGCCGAACCGGGCCCAGTTCCGAGTGATGGAACGTGCGCTTCCATTCAGCCTCTGTAAGCGATCGCAACAAGGCCACCCAGCGCGAGTGCAAACATTCGAGCAGACGCAGGGAAACTTCCACCGGGCCGCCGCGTGCGTCGGCTAGTTCCGCCCAACGATCCTCGGCGTAGCCTTTGATCGCCGGCTGGTCTTCAGTCAGGGCCAGCCTAAAGCGACAGTAGCTGTTCAGATGGCTGTCAGGAACATGATGCACCACTTGTCGCACGGTCCATCCATCTGGGCGATAGGGCGTCTCCAATTGTTCGTCGGAAAGACCGGCCACGGCTGCCCTCAAGCGAGCCGGGGTCTGAGCGATTTGCTCTATGTACTTGCTCCGGTCATCGGCACTCACGGTTTCGGGAAATTTGAATTTTCCAACTGGATAACGAAGGTCTGGAGTCTCCATGGAGATACGGATTCAGGAGCAGGTTGCCGGGATTCAGCAATTATCCGCCCATGCTATGCTGTTTCCGGGGTGTTTAGCCGTCACTATCGAAAAGTCAAGGCCATCTTCGGCCTTACCGACGTAATTCTCACCTCTTTAGCTTTCATCGCTGCTTACCAAACCCGCATTCGTCTTGATTTTGAGCACCTGTTCTTCCTGGATCTGCCCGTCGCTGCGCTGCTCCTGGTGGTTTCCATTCTCTGTTGGATCGCAATCGGCTACTGGTTCAACATCTATGAAAAGCTGGACTCTGCACACCCGCGAGTGGTCTTGCGCGATACGTTTCGGCAGTGCGCGCTGGGCGCGATCTGCCTGGTCATCGCCGAGTATGTCCTCCGGCTGGACCTCAGCCGTTCGTTCGTCACGTTGTTCGCAGTTTATGCCTGGGTGCTGTTGTGTCTATTCCGAATCAACGCCGCGCGGGCGATTGGCGCCGTCCGGCGGGGATTTGGAACCGCACATTTCGTCATGGTGGTCGGGTCTGGGGAAAGCGCTCATCACTTGGGAGAGGCACTCGAAAAATCGGCCGACTACGGCGTTCGGCTGATGGGTTTCCTGGATGACGAGCCCGGCCAAATCCAGCTATCGAAGACCTATGAGCGCTATCCGCTCGCGCGACTACCCGAGCTGCTGCGGCAGCATGTTATCGACGAGATCATCTTTGCAGTCGACAGCCGGAGATTGGGAGGGATGGAGGAAATCTTCCTGCTGTGCGACGAAGAGGGCGTGAGGACTCGCGTGGTAGTGGACTTCTTTCCGCACGTCAATAGCCAGGTTTATCTGGACCGACTGGGCGCTACACCGCTGTTGACCTTTTCCGCCGCGCCTCATGACGAGATCCGCCTGCTACTCAAGCGCTCTAGCGACGTGGTACTGGCCGCAGCCGCCTTGGTTTTGCTGCTGCCATTCATGCTGGCGATCGCGCTTCTGATCCGGATTACCTCGCCTGGTCCGGCGATTTTCCGGCAGGTGCGTTGCGGGCTGAATGGCCGAAAGTTTACTTTTTACAAATTCCGTTCCATGTGCGATAACGCCGAAGTCCTGAAAGCTTCGGTGATGCATCTAAGTCGGAGATCGACCGCCTTCAAGATTCCAAATGATCCCCGGCTCACTCGGCTGGGCTGGTTCCTGCGCAAATTTTCCATCGATGAATGGCCGCAGTTGTGGAACGTCCTCAAGGGCGACATGTCGCTGGTGGGTCCGCGCCCGGCCGTGCCGGAAGAGGTCGAGATGTACCAACGATGGCAGCGCCGGCGGCTGCGCATGCGTCCCGGACTTACCTGTTTGTGGGCGGTGGCGGGACGGGATTCCATCGACTTCGAGACCTGGATGAAAATGGACATGCAGTACATCGACAACTGGTCGCTGGCACTGGACTGGAAGATCATTCTCCGCACCATTCCGCGCGTCTTGACGGGCAGGGGAGCAAGCTGATCCCGCGCGGCTACTAAAATAAGAATAACGATATGCATCTAGTCCCGACTCAAGAGGAAGTGGTCAACCTGCTGCGCCGCACGGGCGCCATCCGTGACGGACACTTCGAATATCCCAACGGCCTGCACGCCACCGAATATATGCAAGTGCAACTTGCGATGCGCTATTACCAGCACGCCAAGGTGTTGAGTGTGGGATTGAGCCGGCTGCTGCGGGCCAATTCCGAAATCCGGGCGATGATCCCGGAGCTCTCCATCGTTTGTCCCGATACCGGTGGCCTGCCGGTTGCGTATGGAGTGTGCGAGGCGCTGCGCGCGCACCAGGTTTATTGGGCCGATCGAAAGGAAGAGAACGGGCCGATGCGCTTCCGGCAATACCTGGAGCAATCGCCCGGCGAGAAGGTCCTAATTGTGGATGACATCCTACGATCCGGCAGGAACCTGGCGGAATTAAAGCGACTGGTAGAATCCGCGGGAGCCCAGGTGGTTGGGTTAGCAGTCTTGATTTACCAGCCGACGCCGAAGACGATCGACTTCAGTCCCCTGCCCTTTTACTACTTGGCTAAACTGGACGCGACCTATTATAAAGATGCAGGGTCGTGCGAGATGTGCAAGCGCGGCGTGCCGGCCGAGAAGGTCTGGATTTAGCCGGCGACTATTGCTTCGCAGTCTATTGCTTCGTATCCACCGGGTGCGTGGACTCTTCGAAGAATTCTTTCTGCAGCCGGGGGCCGACCTGGTCGGACTTGATGGCTCGGATCGCGCTGGCAATGGCGTCGGAACGCATCTGCTGAAGAGCTGCTCCACGAGCGGCCGTGGCACCGGCAGCATCGCCCTGGTAGTGGTTGGGGAATCGCGCATACCACCAGATACCCGTATAAACGTTGGCCGGCAGGTCGAGCCGCTTCTGGTCGGCACCCGATTGCGTGCCGGCGCGTTCCGGATGAGCGAGCTCGGGCCGGGCCGCCATGATACTGGCGATCTCCGTTTCGCCCGCGTGACCGTCGACGCCCGGTTTTGAAGGACGCGCGGCTGCCGGCATCTGCGCCGCCTGACCCGGAGTGTTGGTGATCGCGTAGACGACGTAGTCTTTCGGCGTTTCGAGCGTGGTCTGCGCAAAGAAGGCAATCAGATTCGTGTTGCCGCCGTGACCGCTGACAATTACGACCTTCTTGCATCCATTGCGGGCCATCTCGGCGGTGGTTTCTTGCAAGAGTTCCAGTTGCAGGTGCGTGCTGTACGCGATGGTGCCCGGCTGGTGCTTGGCTTCGAAGATCTGGCCGAAATAATATTCGGGAAAGACGATCGCGTACTCTTGCTTGGTGGCCTCGAAAGTCGCGTAGCGCACGTTGATGAGATCCGTACCCATGGGGCCGGAAGGGCCGTGCTTTTCAATAATTCCGAACGGCAGCAGGCAGACGCCCTTGGCCTGGTCGAGCGCTTTGACAAAATCAGGCCCCGTGAGTTCTTCCCAGTGGGAGGAGAAAGTCTGCGCCGCTGCGGGGAAGATTAACAACGGGAGAGTCAATAACAATCGATGAGTTCTGTTTTTCATTTGTATTCCTTATTCCAATCGTAGGGCGGTGGCCGGATCGATCCGGACGGCCCGATAGGTTGCGGGAAGAGCCGCAATCACTGCTACCAGTGCGATTACCGCCAAAACCGTTATGACGGCGATGGGCTCCCAAGGTTGGACTTCAAAGAGCACGCGGCGGAGCCAAACCGCGGCGGCTGCATAAGCGCCGAGACCGAGGGCAGCACCTCCACCGACCAACAACAGTACTTCGCGTGAAAGCAGGCCGATGATGCGTGCCGGCTGGGCGCCTAATGCCATCCGCACGCCGATCTCGCGCGTACGTGACTTCACGGCGTAGTCGAGCGCGCCGTATAGACCGATGCTCGCCAGCAGCGCAGCGATCCCACCGAAGATCATCGAAAGCACGGCCAAGAGACGCTCCTGCCACAGCGACGCTTCGACTTCATCGCGCAAGGTTCGCACTTCGATGAACGGCAACTCGGGGTCGAGCGAACGCAGAGCTTCACGAACCGGCGCGACGATCGCTTCCGGACGCTGGCCGGTGCGAACATGCAGAATGAATTGCTCTTCGAATCCATCGACCACGGGATTGTAAACGGTGGGTGGGATCGGCTCGCGAAGCGACCGGTATTTCGCGTCGCTGACAACCCCGATGATCTCGTTGTCCGCGGTGGCAACACCGCCAGCGCCGGCGAACCCGAAGCGGCCGCCGATCGGATTACTACCCGGGAAGAAGCGCCGGGCGAACATTTGATTGACGATTACTTTGCGCGGCTTAGTTTGATCGCGGTCGAACCAGTTGAACTCGCGGCCCATGAGCAGGGGCATTCTCATGGTTTCGAAATAACCGGGAGTTACGTTGTTCAAGCTGGAGGCCAACAGATCGTTGGTGGTGACGCGAGTCCCTGCCTGAACAAGAGTAGCCTTGACGCCCGCGCCACGCATCAATCCCCGGCCTGCAGCACTTGCCGCGGCGACTCCCGGCATGGCGCTCGCTTTCTCTAGAAGCGCTTTACTCAGGGCACGGCTTTGTTCGGGCGTGTACCCTTTGAGGCTCGGGTCAATGGTAAATGTCACGACATGGTCGCGATCGAAGCCGGGGTTCATGTCGCGCATGCGCTCGAGCGTCTCAACCAGCAGAGCAGCTCCAATCAGGATCAGTGTGCAGACGGCCACCTGGGCGATGACGATCAGTTTGCGCGGTAGAAGATGACCGGTAGTCGTGCGTCCACCGCGCAGAGTGCTGACTACGTCGAAGCGCGCGCTTCGCAACGCTGGCGATAATGCGAACAATACGGCCGTCAGCAAAGTGGTCAGCAGTGTGAAACCGAGGACCCGCAGGTCGATGTCTATGTGGAGAGCCAGAGGCTGGAGCACCGCCGCCCGGTCGCGAATGGGGGGCAGGTTGCGAACAAGTAAAGGAAGGCAGGCCCAAGTGAGCAGCATACCGGCAACGCCTCCCAACAGGGCCAGCAGCAGGCCTTCGGTGAAGAGCTGCCGCACAATGCGGGCGGGACTGGCGCCGAGGGCCAAGCGGATGCCCATCTCCTGAGCGCGAACAGTGGAGCGCGCAAGCAACAGCCCGGCAACATTGGCGCAGGCCATCAGAAGAAGGAGCGCGACGCCGGCCATCAATACTTCGAGGCCACGCGAGAATTGGGCGCGCAGCGTGGATACTCCAGTGGCGATCGACTCCAGCCGAAGATGCGAACGCCTGACGTTGCTATCCGGAGACGCACCCTTTACTTGTGGAAAGATCTGGTCGAGCAAGTCCTGAAAAGTCGCGTGCAACAAGGGATCGACCTCGGCGTTGGCCTGCGCGATCGGCACGCCCGTCCTCAAGCGCCCGAAGATCTGGCCATGGAGAGGATCGGCAACCGGTAGCATGCCATCGATTGGTTTGACGATGGAGCGGTCGAGGGCGGCGGGAACACGGACATCCGGGCTGGTTTCGATCGCCAGTCCGTTGAACGCCTCGGGCGAGACTCCGACTATGGTGAAAGGATGCCCGCCTAAAGTGATGCGGCGGCCCAGAATCGAGGCATCGCGCTGGAATCGCCTGCGCCAAAAACTGTAGCTGAGGACGGCGTTAGGGGCTGCTGTGCGTTCGTCGTCGGCGGTGAGCACACGGCCGAGATAGGCATGTACGCCGAGAGACGAGAAGAAATTCGGTGAGACCAGGTGGACGCGCACGCGCTCGGTGGAGGATCCGTCGCTGAAGGGAACATCGGCTTCGCCCTGGCAGATGGCCTCGGATATACTTCGGTCGCGGTCTGCCCACGCGCCGCAAAGTCTGTAGGGCAGGTCCCAGGTGATGAAATCATTGGGATGGGCTTCGACGAGGCGCACGAGATTCTCGGGGTGAGAAACAGCCGGAGGCCGCAGCAATAGAGCATCGACGACGCTGTAGATCAGGGTGTTGGCGCTAATTCCGACGGCGAGCAGTAGAGCGGCGGTGGCGGTGAAGACGGGACTCTTGGAAAGGAGACGGGTGCCGAAAGTGAGGTCGCGAATGAACTCGGCCACGACCTCTTAGCGTAACTCGAAACTGTTGCAAGGTTCTGGTTTCTGGTTTCTGGTTGAGCGGTTTCGGGTTGCGGGTTTGTTCGTTCGGCGGCGGGCGGCTCGGGTTCGTTTTGTAATTTTGATTCGGCGTCGCGGCGGGCGGTCTGCATTTGGAGAAGGGTCTTTAGAATCCGCTGATATTCGTGGTGCAGGCGGGCTTGGTAGCGGTTAAGCAGCGCGAGCGGGGAGCGGGTGCCGGAGAGCGCTTCGAAGGCGAGGGCCAATCTGACGCTTTCGTCGATGTTTTTCCACTCTTTGTCGTTATGCTTGCGGCTCTTATCCATTTGGATATCAAACAGACTCGTCTCGACGGCGGTATATCGGGCCAAGCGCCATTGCGCCGAGGCGAGCTGCAGGACCAGATCGGCTTCCGGCTTGTTGGCGGGAGCGAAGTGCTGGAGGTAGTCGCGGAGCTCGGCTTCGTATTGTTCCTCGGACTCGTTTGGCAGAACGACGGTTTCCGCGGTAATGCCATGCTTGACGGCGTTGAGCGAGGCGGCACGGCGGCCGTCCTCGGTTTTCGGACCGTGCGATTTTGCTCCGTTGATGCGGGAGGCTTCGGCTCTGGAAAGCGTCATAGTGTGTACCTGGCGAGAGTATAAAGGGTCAGGCAGAGCGGGGCGCAGCGAGCCGGGCGGAAGTGGTTGGGATGGAAGAGAATTGAGGCGGGGAAGGTTGGTGATCGGAACATCGGTGCGACGGTACGGCAGAGCAACGCTGAAGACCTTTCCATCGCCTTGCGGGGCTCGAAGGATATGGCGGAGCTGATTCGAGCCCAACGAAGAGGCGAGGCTTGTTAATAAGCGCACTCACCTGTATGCTTCGGAACGATGTTTGACACCCGTGATCCGAATTGACAGGGGCGCAACGTGATAAAAGAAGACACGATAGTCGCCAACACGCAAACGCAGTTCGTCCCGTGGCGGGCGCAGTTTCTTCACATCACCCTGGCCATTGGTCAGGAAGTCATCTACCGCCTGCAGGATTTGCAGCGCCGTATCGCGTTCGACAGAGCGAAGCTGATCGCGGGCTTCTGGCGCCCACAGAACGTTTTTCTTTACTTCGTTCACCGGCGAGGAACGAATCCCAATTCACGCAGGAGATCTTCGTGCCGGACCCCGTCACCTCGTTCGATCGAAGCACGGGCGCGGTCGAGCATCGCAGCCAGCTCGGGGCTGATTGCTTCCTCTTCCACCGGCGCGCTGTTGATGGAGCGGGTAACGGGATCGACGATCACTTCGAGGAGTCGCGTCACCGCCGCCAACTGGCCCGGATCGAGCTGATCGATCAATTGGTAGGCATGTTGCTTGTCAGCGTCCATTTTGCGTCCTCTTACATTTTACATGGCTAAGTACCGAGGGGAGGACCTTTATCATGGATGCAATGGACCAGGCGGGCACCTACCTCATGATAAGCCCGTGCTTGAGTGGTCCAGCGGCGTTGTAGAGCGGTGCGAGGTAGGTGCGTTGATGCGGGAGGCTTCGGCTCTCGAGAGCGTCATAGTGTGTACCAGGCGAAAGTATAAAACGTCAGGCTGAGCGGGGAGCAGCGAACTGAGCGGAAGTGGTTGGCGTGGAAGAGAATCGAGCCGAATGAGATGCGTGATCAACGCAATCACAGATCCGGGTGCAGGTGCAGCGTCTTGCCGGCTACGATGTAAACCTTCTCGTCGTATGGCGCACGACCGCTTTCGCGAATTTCAATGTTGTAACTTCCGGGGCGCAGATGCATCGACTTGTTCTGGTGGGTCGTGCCCGCGTAGGCGCCATTGATAAACACCTGGGCGTCCTTCACCTTGGTATCGAGTTTTACTTCGCCGGAATTGGGATAAGCGTAGTAACCGCCGTAAGCCGGGCCCCAATAGGGTCCCCAAAACGGGCTGTACCAACCACCGCCATAATACGGCCGGCCAACCACTACGAAACCACGGCCGAAGGCCGAGGAGCTCATCGGAGCCAGCATCATCGTGGCAGCCGCCAGTGTCAAAAATCCTTTTCGCATTGTCTTTCTCCACCCGGGTAGGAGCAATCACCATTCCACGCGCAGATCTCCTTGACTATCAAGCAGCTTACGGAATATGGATTGGCCGGGGTTCACCAGGATGGCCGAAATCAGCCACCGACTGGCCCGACATAGAGTGCGAGGTGAGTGATCCCGATCCGTCCGGGGGAGCAATCCCCGGCTAGTGAACTAGACGCGGCGTTGGGCCCGACATCAGTTTGACAAACATTTCTTTGAACTTGGGAAGATCCAGATCGAGTTGCGCGTGCACCAGCCCCACCGCGTTCTCCGGTTTCAGCTTTTCGACCCAAGTAAGCGTATCTCCGTAGCTGACCCCATGGCCGAGATCGACGTCCATGTAAACAAGACGCTCCTTCGTTATGATGTTCGGATCAAGCCATGCGCAGGCCGCGAGTTCATCCCACTGATAGTAACGCTGATCCGTGTACTTAGCGATGTATTGCGCTGCCGGCTGGTGAGATCGGGAGATGGTATCGAGCATCTCCTGGGTGAACATCGTTTTGATCGAGACGTCCACAGTTGTTACGTCAATCCGCGGCCAATGAGCGCGCAGCACGATGTGCGCGGCCTCTGGGTCATACCAGAAATTAAATTCGTGGCGAGGACTGGTCGCAAACTCCGGATCATCGGTCTGCGGATTCAAGCTTCCACCCATGAGGAAGATTCCCTTCGTCATCTCCGCAAAATGTGGATCGATCGAGATTGCCAGGGCGATGTTCGTAAGAGGTCCGTCACCGAAGATACTTACCTCACGCGGGTGGGAGTGGACCTGACGAATCAGAAAATGTGCGGCGTCTTCCTCGAGCGGCTTCGTGCCTGGCGCTCCCTCCTTCAGCGGCGGGACCTCCCACGGGCCATGGGTAAGGATTGGCGACGCCGCAGCGCCCGGCGGAGCGGCCAAATCGGCCGTCAGGTGGCCCCATGCTCCGAGCCACAGAGGTTTTCCGCTCAATCGCGTTGCCAGACGCGTCTCTTCTTGCGTGCGCACGAGAGGGAAAACAGCCCCTGGTACGACCGGTACATCCCGACGCCCTATCAGTTCGAGCATCCGCAATGTATGTTGCACTTCTTCATCGCGCCAGTCATCGCCCGTCGATATCGTGATGCCCAGGACCTGCACTTGAGGCGATTGGAGAAGCGCCATCATCGACATCTGGTGCGTGCCGGCCGGTCCGGCCCCATCCGCGTCGATCAGCACAAGCCGTCTCTGCGCAAATGCCGCAGTCGTCATCGCCGCTAAGAGAACACAATATGGAACGAGCCGCATTTGGCGTGCATTATACATGAGTCTAGTATCCCGACGCCGCCTGAACCGCGGCACCCGTGGACCGCTTGGTCGTATCACCCCGACCCGTTGATGTGCACCAGTCGACGCGAGTCAGAAGTCCCGTTGTATTGCCATGAAGTGGCTACGCGTCGGAGCCCTGTGTTGCGCCCATGCCCGGCTTGTTCGGGCCTGGTCCTTCTCGTACGCTCGACAATTCCGTCTGGCACGCGACTCCGTCCTCCACCGGTCCAGCGGCGTTGTAAAGCGGTGCGAGGCGGATGCCATGCCGGGCAGCGATGGCCTGGATCTCATCGACTCGGTCGGGAGTGATGGACCCTCGGCCCTGAGAGAAGGGCTCGAAGCGGCGCTCCAGAGCAAGAGCCATGCCTTCGAGCAGACAGCCGTGGACCACATCGGGGAAGGGATGACGATTCAGAATTCCATGAAAATCCGGCGCGAAGGTTAATCCGCGTGCGATTTGTCCGAGACCTCCGAAGAAGATTCTGGCGCCAGGCATTTCGGCGCTGGGAGACAGGTTCTTCGGGTAGCCCGCGTCGCAGACGATCGCGTCGGGCGCGATGCGGCCGCCCAACAGCAGCGAAGGCGATGCCAGACTGGCGGCGCAGATAACGAGGTCGGCCTGGGTGGAGAATCGCTGGGTGTCGGTGGCGATCTCAACTTGAATACCATCAGTTTCTAATTCCGCCGCGAGCTTGCGTAGCCGCTCCACGTTGCGTGCGCTGAGCAGCACGCGCTTCACAAGCGGCGCCAGACAACGGGCGCAGCCGGAACCCACATCTCCCGTCGCTCCCACGATGAGCAACGTGGATTGGCGGAGGTCGCGACCCTCGAGGGCGCACATTTTGTGGATGCCCTGCACGATGAAGCCGACGGTCAACGTGTTGCCGGTGGTGAAGACCGAAGCATACCGTTCCGGAAGCTGATCGAAATTACCTTCGATGAGAATGGAACTGAATCCGCCGAGACTCACGATCTTCGCTCCCGCTTTGATGGCGCAGGTGGCAGCAGCTCGAACGCGGGCGAGGTTGTCGTGCGTGGAGGCGGCATCCAGACGGTCGGGAGGAATGAATGAGTCGATGTAGAGACCGCGGGCTTTCGCGCCGGTGATTGATCCGACGTCGACATGGCAGACTGTTCTGGGCGGAATCCAGGGAAGGATGTCCTTGATCTCGTCGTCTGGCAGAGGGGGAAGATCCGGTCCGCGCAGGACGGAGAGGACGTCAGCGGCGGCTTGCCAGCTTTCCTGGTGGCCGATGAGAGCAAAATCGAGCGCGGTAGTGGCCGACGAGGGCGTCGGCCGCGGTCCGGGGGGACCGCCCCACGGCGAAGAGTCAGTGGCCGACGTGGGCGTCGGCCGCGGTCCAGGGGGACCGCCCCACGGCGAAGAGTCAGTGGCCGACGTGGGCGTCGGCCGCGGTCCAGGGGGACCGCCCCACCGACCGCCCCACGGGGAGGTAGCCGAAGGGGGACCGCCCCACTGGGAAGTTAGACTGGCAACTGAGCGACCCATGCGAGTGTGACCTCACCGGGCAGGCCCAGCGTGTCCAGCGTCTTCAGGTACTGTCGCAGCGACACTCCGCGAAGTTCGGCTGCACTCAAACTGACCTCGGACAGTGATGGCTTCACGCAAGTGTCGTGGCACACTTCGCAATGTCCATCCTTGCATTCTTTCGCAAGCATCTTCGCAAGAGTGGTCATGACGTCCAGATGCAGCCGGTGCACTTTGTCGTCGAAGCGCTGCGCATCCAAGGCCCGCTCCGTTTTGAGAATCGCCATGGCATGGTCGACGTGCTCTTCTTCTTCGGCGGCGATGGAGGCGAAGGTCCGGCCGAGACTGCCGGGCGCCACCTTCCCGACGCGTGCATAACTGGCGACGGCAAATGACTCGAGCATGATCTCCTGGACGATCAGGCAGCCAATAAAGTCACGCTCCCCGATGCAACGCATGAATGCTTCGCGGAGCCTTTTCCAGTGCTTGGCGTCGACGTTATTGGGAACATCCACTCCAATCTTGCGGCCCTCGGCGGCGAATCGAGCAGCATGTCCCCGTTCATTGCGCGCATGCTCCAAGGCATCGGCTACTTCCGCGGGATCCTCACATATCTCCGACAGGGACGAGTAGTTCATCGCGGCGAGTAGTTCGCCGGTCACCGCCTGTGCCAGGACGTCCTGCCAAATTGGAGCACTGGATGAGATGCATCCAATGCCTGGTGAGCAGTTGATACCCATGACTGGTTCCATGCGCCCTCCTGAACTCGATACGCAGATCAGAGGGATCGGTTCCATGTTTTTTGGTAAAAACGGTAGGCTAATAGGGAGGTCAAATATGAACACCGTTTCCACGCGGCGAAACTGGCTGGCATCGGTTGGGTCGGCGGCGCTTTTGTCCGGCGCACCGGCCAAGACCAAACCCATGCAGGGCGCGTTTATCATTTTGTCGACGCCCTATACTTCGGCGAAAGCGGTGGACTGGGAAGACCTGGCGGGAGAGGTCGATTTCCTGGATCGCTGCGGCGTTCACGGCCTGGTCTGGCCGCAACTGTCGAGCGAATTATTGCAACTCTCAAAAGACGAGCGGATGCGTGGCATGCAGGTGCTGGCGAAAGCTGTCAAAGGGAAAAAACCGGTGCTGGTGCTGGGCGTCCAGGGCGACGATACCCAAGAGATGCTGGAATATGCCGGGCATGCCGAGAGCCTGGCGCCGGACGCCGTGATCGCGATCCCGCCCAAGAAGGCAACATCTCTGGATGACTATCGCGAATATTTCCGCGCCTTGTGCAAGCTGACCAAGCGCCCGGTATTTGTGCAAACGTCGGGTGGGGCCCCGAGTGTGGTGGCGAGCGTCGACTTCATTGTCGAACTGGCCAAAGAGTTTCCCAACTTCGGTTACGTCAAGGAAGAGCATGATCCGGTGATCGCGCGGATGAAGGCGCTGGTGGCGCAGCGTCCCGAACCGATCAAGCGCGTGTTCGGCGCCAATTACGGCAACGGCTGGCTGTACCAGATGAGAGTGGGCTGCGATGGAACCATCACCGGCGGGGCGATGTACGCCGACATCTACGCACGCTTGTGGAACCTGCATCTTCAGAACAAGACCGAGGAAGTGCGCGAGCTGTTCAGCAAGCTATTGCTGATGTTGAACCTGGATCAAGACATCCCCGGAACACGGCTGTACATGCTCAAGAAGCGCGGGATCTTTAAGACGGCTGTGTCGCGGCAGCACGATTATAAGTTGACGCAGGAAGAAATCGCTGAAATCGAGTATCGGTTCGAAGCGTTAAAGCCTTATCTGCAAGCTTGAAAAGATTAGCTGTGGGTGAGAGAATGAATGGGCAAAAGCGCCCCATCGCACATGGCGTATTCGGTGTTGGTGGGCGCGTGAACCACTTTGACGACGTAGCCTTCGGCAATTAGTCCGGCGTAGACGGCCTTGGCATGTTCCAGATTCCTGGCGAGGTAAAGAGTGCCGGGAACGTCCAGGGAGCGCCAGAGGTAAAGGCAGAATTCGTCGTGAAGGGCCGGGCTTGCCACGTTGATCCATCGACGAGAGAGGCCGGGAACTTTAGTGTGGCCTAGCGAACCCATCCAGCGTGCGGCACGTGCTACATTTGAGCTTTCACCTATCTGCATGTCTGTTCAGATCCTATTGCAGGGCAAGATCTTGGGGACCGAGGAGTTTCTACTCTCGGGCGAGCCCGAGGAGCCTCTTTTCATCGGCCGGCTGCGGTGGCTGAATTTGTTGAGTGAGGTATTGCCGCGCGCCTTGATCGCTGAACTGGGCCTTTCCAAGATGCTGCTGGGATCGAGCGGCGGCGAGCAGTTTCTGGTGGTGCTTCCACAGGAAGTACGTCCACAAGCGGAGCAATTTCTGGCGGCGGCACGGGCGCACATAAACGAGTTGAGCCAGGGTCACCTGGATTTGCACTGGGCCATCACCGAGAATCTGGGCGATTGGACGGTGGTCCGGAAACGCCTCAACGAACAGTTCCAGCAAGGGGAAGACACGCCACTTGCGGCGACCGGTTTTGTTTCGAACCACGAAGCGCCGGAGCCAAACGCGGCTTACTTTGAGGAACTGGGGCATTCTCTTCGGGACGCTAGCTCGGTGAGCTGGTCACCCGAATCGCCCGCGAAGGTCAGTGCCGGAAAGGGCAAGCACACCTGGAGTATCGGCTCGGCGCCAGATTCGATTCCGTTGGCGCATCACACTGCGCTAACCGATGATGGGCGCGAGTCGGCTTCGGCAGCCGTGCTGGCATCGCGTGCCGAAGGCCGGCCAGTGTGGGGAGTGCTGCGCGGCGACGTAGACAGCTTCGGCATTCGTATCCGTCGACTGCAGAGCATCGAAGAGCATGTTCAGCTTTCGGTATTGTACAAGCAGTTTTTCGCAGGCGAGGTGGAGGTGCTGTGCTCGCTTCCGGAATTCTGGCGCAAGGTGAACCTGCTCCACACGGGCGGCGATGATTTCGCGGTGTACGGGGCTTGGGATTCACTAATCGGATTCGCCCGCGAATTACAGCGCCTTTTCCAGCGATTTACAGAGGAGCATCTCAAAGATTTTCCAGGGCAAGAAGGCAAGACGATCACCATGGCGCTGGCGCTGGCGCCGGCCTTAGACACTCCGCTGGGTTC
>Ga0070714_100001086_pt1 | contig 19457 bp, 19 predicted proteins | sample LARL83metaG_FD_65450 | JGI IMG/M metagenome (GOLD analysis project Ga0070714, IMG submission 65450) | Corn, switchgrass and miscanthus rhizosphere microbial communities from Kellogg Biological Station, Michigan, USA - LAR L8-3 metaG | ecosystem: Host-associated > Plants > Roots > Rhizosphere ... | reverse complement strand
AGTAAACCACCGCCAGTCCCTCGTTGATGCTCTTAACCTGATAGCCCATGTCGGCAAAAAGCTGATGCAGAGTAGCCTCGTGATACGTCAGGTTCTCTTCCGACCCCAGCGGCGCCGCGGGAACCGTGAAGCATAGCTTCTGCCCTTCCTTGGCCGGGCCGAGCAGCGACTCCGTGATCTTGCGCATCATGTCCAGGCTGTCCGGCTCCTGGGGATTGAGCAGGCCCTTGTCCATTGTGCGACGTGTCTCTACGTTCAGCAGGTCGGCAAAGCGGTCCGACTCGTTGCCGTGCACCACGATTTCCGTCCCGCGCACGGTATGCGGCACGCGCTCTCTTGCGAGTACGCCCTCGGTGATTTTTGAAGACGGAATGGTGACGAAGGCATTGAGCTGGGTTTGGAATTGGAACTCCTCGCCCGCCCGTTTCGCCAGGCAGATCCGGCTGGTGCCGACATCCAACCCTACGGCTGTGTCGTTGGATTTATCACGATGTTGCATTGCTTTTCTCCTTGCTATTACTTGCTGTCTTGAGTGTTTCCAGAATTTCTTTGTATTTCTTTCGAAGGATGGTCCGGTATTTGGCGACTGCCAGGCCTCGCGCCGCGGCTTCGGTCCGCATCTCGTCGTCGGCCAGCGCCAGCCCTTCCCACAGCCGGACCCCGGTATGATGCACGAACGTCGCATCGTAGTCGAACCCGAACGCGTAGATACTGGGCGGGGGCGCAGTGTAGTTATCGCTCAGCCCGACTTCGAGGAACGGAAAGTTGCCGGCCCAATCGGTGTGATAGCCGATCAACATATTGCCGGGATTCACCGACACCTGCGCGTGAGTGACGCAGTTGGATGCGGGAAGGTGATACTTGCCGCGCAGCATTTCGGTCAGGACGCGCGCGGCGTGAATCTGAGCCGGGTTGGCGGAGGGCAGTTCCCCGCCCGACTGAGTCTGAGTCTCGAAAGCGACACCGAAGAAGCTGCTATTCAGGTTGACATAGACCACCTGATTGTCCGCCCAGATGGACATTCCGGCGTGGTCGGCTATGTCCGACTCCTTCACTACGCGGAAGACTTGTCCAAATCGATCGATCAGGAAGTGATAAGCATGATGCTGCTGGACGTACGACAGCACACCCTTGCCGATGCGCTTGAGCTTTGAAGTTTCGTCTTCTTCGAAGCGAGCCTGGTCGCTTTCGGTGGTGTGATATACGATTCCGGCGGGTGCTGTACGCCATTCGGGCTGAGCCGGATCGATGGCCGAACGCCGGTATACCTGATACGATGCGCGGCTGTCGCTTGACACCGTATAGCGGTCGTCGATCCGGAGCCCGTTGCTATAAATCTCGAACTCTTTCGTGTGGTCCACCAGCCAGACATTGGCGAAAACATCCGCGCCAGCCGCGGTAATGCGCGGTAGCGGAGCAAACGACTGCTGAGCCTCCGTCTTAGAGGGCTTGTAGGCGATGAGCAGCGACGCCAGCAAGAGCAGAAAGAGCAAGATCGGCCCTCTGTTGCGCCTCATTGGAGCCGGCCGTGCCATCCCGATACGCCGCTGCAAGTAGCGTAAGCGTGCCACCGGATCGTGGATGCGGTGGGCCCGCAGCTCGATGAATTTCTGAGCTAGAAACTTGAGAGGCAAGGTTCAACCTGAAAGCACAGTAATCGGCTGACCGGTACTTGAACCTTATAGTGGCTAAAGTAAAACCGCCGGCGTTTTCCGGGGAAACACCCTAGGTGCTTGAAAACAGGCTAGGAAGGCCGGGCGGCAGAAGCACGGCGGGCTTGCGGAAGCAGACACAGCGCCCCTTTGTAGAATCCTTCCGATTCGATGCCGAATGCGTGGTCGAACCTGGCGCGGTAGTTCTCCCAGGCGATGGCGGAAGTCAATTCCACCAGTTGGCGCTCGTCGAAAACCTTTTGTAACGCCTGGAACAAATCATCGGAAATATTCACCGGTGTATTCGTCATCGCGACCGCGTAACGAAGCACCAGCTTCTCAGTTCCGCTGAACTCGGCTGCATCTTCGAAATCGGGGAGCGCCGCCAATTGACTCTCGGTGACGCCCGACTGTCTGCCCACGGCAGACCCGATGTCGATTCAGAAAGGGCAGCCAATCAGCAAGGCGGTCTTGATGCTGGCCAACGCCTTCAGCTTGGGCTCAACGGTTGCCAGGGCGCGTTGCCCCATCTCCATCTCGCCGATTGCCCGCAGCAGCCTGGGCTGATGGGCCGTGATGCGGAAGGGCAGGATCACGCGTCCCAGCCTCCGCTTGGTCATCCAGTAAAGGAAACGGGTGACCAGTCCCGCTTCACTGTCTTCCACTCCCTGGATTCGTGCCATTTGTTCCCCCCCGCTATTCTAGCCTGCCCGGCCAGTGTCCATTTTCGGTGACGCGTGTCGCAAGAACGGGCACTCGCCTGCCAAAACATCGGTTAACTATCTTTTTTTCAACGGTGGACCGTCATGCGGCGAGGTAGGCAACGTGCCTGTACTCGGGTTCGTTTCGTAATTCGGGTTGGCGGAGATGTAACACTATGTTCATTAGAGATCTGGCTTACGCCGGGCGCACTTTACGGAAGAATCCCGCCTTCACCCTGACGGCTGTGCTGACCATCGGGCTGGGCATCGGAGCGAGTACTGCCATCTTCAGCGTCGTAAACGCGGTGCTCCTGCAGCCGCTTCCGTACGGGACAGCCGAGCGCCTCATGGTGATTTGGGGAGACATGCGCAACCGTCATGTAGTCGACTTTCCTTTCTCACCGCCCGATTACGACGATCTGCGCAAAGAGGCGACCACGTTCGACGCGTTCGCTGCCGTCGCCACCGGCCGCCAGCCTCTATCGGGTGAAAGCGGTGGTGAACCGGAAATGGTCCGTGTGGCAGGAGTCACTCCCAACTTTTTCAGCTTATTGGGGGCGCGAGTTGTCTACGGCCGCGACTTCGAAGACAAGGACGCAGTGCCTCAGCCGGCTCCCGCGCAAGCAGCCGCCGTTGCTCCTGCCAATGCGCCGCCTCGCCTGCCCGCCATCGCGATTTTGAGCTACGGTATCTGGCAGCGGCGCTACGGCGCCGATCCAAAAATCATCGGACAAAGCCTCGACTTGGGAGCCGGGCGTGCGCAAGTGGTCGGGGTGTTGCAGCCTGGCTTCGAATTGCTCTTTGCGCCAGGCACCGACATCGAGCGAAATCCCGACGTTTGGGTCGCCAACCGAGTGGATTTCGCCAACTCGGACCGCAACAATGTCTTCCTCCGGGTGGTCGGCCGTCTGAAGCCGGGCGTCACGCTCCAGCAGGCCCGGTTTCAAGTGGACGGCATCGCCGCTGAGCTGCGCCGCCGCTTTCCTATCAAGCAGACTTCCGGCCTATATTTCCGCGTCGAGCCAATGCATCAGGATCTGGTGAAGGACGCGCGGCCCGTCATTCTCGCGCTGATGGGTGCGGTGATGTTTCTGCTCATGATTGCATGCGCCAACGTAGCGAACCTGGTGCTGGTGCGAGCCTCCTGGCGCGAGCGTGAATTGGCCGTACGCGCTGCGTTGGGCGCGGGCCGATGGAGCCTGATCCGGCAGATGCTGGTCGAAAGTCTGTTGATCGCGGCTGGTGGTGCGGTGCTGGGACTCTTGCTGGCACGCTTCGGCAGCGACTTGCTCGTACTGGTTGGTCCGGCGGATCTACCGCGTCTCGATTCGGTCGCCATTAACCCCGCGGTCCTGGCATTTACGGCTCTCGCCTCTCTGGCTGCGGCCGCGATGTTCGGTATCGTGCCGGCTTTGCGAGCTTCACGTCCCGATGTGGTGGAAGCTCTGCGGTCGAGCGGTCGTACAGCCGGGCTAGCGGCCGGTCGCCTGCTCCGCAGCGGTGTAGTGGTCGCCGAGGTCGCGCTTTCCTTCGTCTTGCTGATCGGCTCTGGCCTGATGCTGCGCAGTATGATCGCGTTGCAGCATGTCGATCCAGGATATGAAGCGCGTGGCGTCCTCACATTCTTCCTAGCCGGACTGCGCGGCCAGGGACCGCAGCGCGCCGTGACTCTCGAGCAAGTCCGCCAGCGGCTTCGAGCCTTGCCTGGCGTGCAGGCCGTCACCGCCTCGTCGACTCTGCCGCTCGACGGAGCTATTGCGTATGGACGCTGGGGAACCGAAGAAGCGTTGGCAAATCCGGGCAAGTTCCACGAGGGGGATTTCCCCGTCGTGCTCCCCGGCTACTTCGAAACATTGCGAACGAAATTGATAGAAGGCCGCAGTTTTACCGATGCCGATAACGTGCCCGGACCACGGCTGGTCGTGATCGACAACGACCTGGCAGCTATTGCTTTTCCGAATCAGTCCGCTATCGGCAAGCGGCTCCTCATCCGTGCACGTACGCCCGAGCCCGAATGGTTCGAGGTCATCGGCGTGGTCGCCCACCAGCGGCGCGCTTCACTCGCACGGCCTGGTCGGGAGGCTCTGTTTTTGACTGACGCCTACTTCGGTCAAGGTGCGGTCGCCCGGTGGGCGGTGCGCGCGACTGGCGATCCGGCGCAGCTTGGGCCTGCCATCAGGAGCGAAATCGCGCGCCTCGATCCGCGCCTGGTCGTATCGGAGATGCAACCCATGCAGGTCTTCGTCGATCATGCACAGGGACAGACTCGCTTTGCGCTGCTTTTGATCGGGATCTTCGCCTGTATTGCAGCATTGCTGGCCGCAGTCGGTCTTTACGGCGTTCTCTCGGCAGCCGTCCGCCAGCGTACTGCCGAGATTGGTGTGCGTATGGCTTTAGGCGCGGCGCCTGCCGCTATCTTTCGATTGATGGTGGGCCAGGGTCTTCGCCTCAGCGCTTTCGGTATTGGCGCGGGACTCATCGCCGGGCTGGGCTTAACACGGGTGATGGAGAGCATGCTGGTCGGCGTCCAACCCAGCGATCCGCTCACCTTCGCGGTTATGGCGCTGCTGTTCTTCGTAATCGCAGCCGTCTCATCGTGGCTGCCCGCTCGACGCGCTGCGCTGCTCGACCCGACCAGGGCTTTGCGCGACGAATAGCTTTTAGCTGGAGCTGCCGACAGTTCCCCGACTTTTCCGCGCCTTCGCAGCGCTACGCGCATGCCGTGAGAGCGCCGCATGTGATGCCGCTCCCCGGCCTTCGCGCTTTAGTGCCGCGGTGGTGGCGCGTGATCGCTTGGCGGATGGCTTACGGTGGCTTCCACTTTGTCCCTTGGCATAATCGCGTTCGGCTCTGGCTTCGGTCTCTTTCGAAACCCGGCCTTTCTTAGGAGGCGGCAGCTTCACGCCCGCCCGCCGAGCTTTGGATAGGCCGATAGCAATGGCCTGCTGCGGCGAACGCGCTCCGTGTTTGCCTTCCCGGATGTGATCCATCTCTTCCCGCACGAACTCTCCCGCCTGCGTACTGGGCGCCTTACCTTCTCGCGCATCCTCGCGGGCTCGTTCGATAGTTTTCTTTTCAGGCATAGTTATCTCCCCTCGGAACCGGTATTTCGCGCTAGCCGGAGGTGCTCCTCCAGTGTTGGCAGCGTCTTTGAAGTGAACTCCCGGATATCGGGATCCTTGGCACTCTGCGACTCCCGGCGGAACTCGGCGACATCCTCTTCATGGTCTTTGATCATCGCTTGCATGTAAGCCTTATCGAAATCGTTACCTGACAACTTCGACAAGCGGTTGTAGAGAGCCTTGTCTGTCACGTTTAGCGAATCCCGCAAAGAAATGCCTTTCTTCGAGGCCACTTCTTTCAGTTCATCGTTGGCTTTGCCATGGTCCTTCACCATGCGCTCACCGAATTCCTTGACCAGCTTGTTCGATGCCTTGTCCTTGGCCAATTGGCCCAACTTCACTTCGGACAACCCGCCTTCGGCTGCTTTGCGGACGAAAGTGCTGTCCGCTGGAGCCAATTTCCCCTCGGCATAAACGACAATCCCGGATACAGCCGCAGCTAACAAAACGACAAGCGCTTCGTTTCGATTCATGAATCCTCTTCGTGGAACAGTGCGTCCCACACGTTAGACAACGTTGTGAGGCATTTTCTATCCCCCGAATGCCCACCTAACAGTGACATAGGGGCCGCAGTATGATGGAACCGGATGTTCAAAAAATTTAGCCTGTTCTTGCTGGCCGCGGCCGCCACATTCGCCCAAATCTCCGACATCTCGGGCGAGCGAGTTCGCGCACACGTAAAATTCCTGGCGAGCGATCTGCTGGAAGGGCGCGGCGTGGGAACTCGCGGCGAGAAGCTGGCGACCGAGTACATCGCCACCCAATTCGCCTTGATCGGAGCCAAGCCTGCCGGTGACCAGGGCACCTACTTTCAGCGGGTACCGATGGTGGGCGCCACCACCGATGCTGGCGCCACGCTCTCCGCCGTTGGATCGAACAAAACCGTCGCTTTTCGCTGGCTGGACGACTTCGTCGGGGTCAGCGAGCTGCAGCAACCGGCCGACCAGTTCGAAGCCGATGCGATTTTCGTCGGCCACGGCATCGTTGCTCCCGAGTTCAAGTGGGACGATTTCAAGGGCGTCGACGTGAAGGGAAAGGTGCTGGTCCTCTTTACCAATGAACCACCTTCAGAAGATCCGAAGTTTTTCGGCGGACATGCCCTCACTTACTACGGCCGCTGGACCTACAAGTACGAAGAAGCGGCGCGCCTGGGCGCTAAGGCCGTCCTCATTATTCACACCACGCCCACTGCCGGATACGGCTACGATGTCGTGCGGAGTTCCTGGGGCAAGGAAGATCCCCAACTGAAGCTTCCCACCGGCCAGCCTGCGCTCGCACTCGCCGGATGGCTGACTCAAGATGCCGGAGAGAAGCTGGCCGCGATGGCCGGCAAGAACGTCGACGAGCTGCTGAAAGCCGCCAATTCGCGCGACTTCCGGCCGATCCCGCTGGGCGTTCGCATCCGCGCTAATATCCCGACTACAATTCGCCAGATCGAATCGCGCAACGTGGTCGCGATGATTCCCGGCAGCGATCCGAATCTGCAATCACAGGCTGTGATCTTTACCGCGCATTGGGATCACTTGGGTGTTGGACTGCCGGTGAACGGCGACGCGATTTACAACGGCGCGGTGGACAACGCCACCGGTTGCGGCATTCTTATCGAGATGGCGCGTGCTTGGCAGGGGCTCGAGCATAAGCCGCGACGGTCGGCTGTTTTTGCGGCCGTAACAGCGGAAGAGGCAGGCCTGCGCGGTTCGGAATATTACGCCGAGCATCCAGTGATCCCGCTGGGCAAGACCGCCCTCGATCTCAACTTCGACGGCTTTTATCCTTTCGGGCGAACCAAGGACATCTCAGTGGGCGGCGCCGACCGCACCACCGTTTGGCCCGTTGTCGAGGAAGCCGCGCATCGCATGGAGCTGACCATCAAGCCCGAAGCCCATCCGGAGCAGGGTCATTATTATCGTTCCGACCATTTCTCGCTGGCGCACGCCGGCGTCCCATCGTTCTCCATCAGCCTGGGCACCGATTATTACGGCAAGCCGCCCGGTTACGGCGAGAAGATCTTCGAAGAATACAACGATAAGCACTATCATCAGCCGTCGGATGAATATCACGAAGATTGGGATTTCGCGGGGATGGAGGAAGTGGGCCGCTTCGGGTTCCTGATCGGGACTACTGTCGCCAATCAGGATAAGCTGCCGACTTGGAAAGCGGGCGACGAGTTCTTGCCCGCGCGCGAGAAATCACTCCGCTAGCTACTCGACGACCTTGGCGGACTTGATGTAATCCAACTTCGGAAACTTGCTCTCCAGATAAGCGTTGCCCTGCGTTTGAATCAGATTTTGCTGTGGAGTCTGGCCGTAACCGGAATACAAGTTCTGAACCACGTTCATGCCCTCGATTACTCTGCCAAACGGGGCGAAGCCGGTCGAGTCCAGCGACGACGAGTTATCGGCGAGATTGATGAAGAGTTGCGTGGTGCGGGTGTTCGGACCGCTCTTGGCGTAGGTTATGTAGCCCTCGCGATTGCTCTGCTTGACCGAGTCGTCTTTGATGGGCTTCTGGCGCCACTCCTGAGAAATCTTCGGGTCTTTATGGATGCCCCATTGCACGACGAAATTGGGCACCACGCGGAAGAAGCGAGCCTCATCGTAATAGCCGCTCTGGATCAGTTCATAAAAGCGGTCAACGCCGTTGGGCGCCCATTGCCGGTGAATCTCAAGGACAAACGGCCCCTTGCTGGTCTCGAACCGGACCTTGAACTGGGCCGGTGCCTCCGCCGCTTGCGAACAGGCGCAGACTAATACGAAGAGCGACAAGCAGGCGATGTGTCTCATTTTGCGTCCCTCCAATTTTCGCCGATCCCGACATCGACGATCAGCGGTACATCCAGCTTACGGACATTCTCCATCTCATTTTTTACCAATTCGGATACTCTCTTGGCTTCAGCCGGCGGCGACTCGAACAATAGCTCATCGTGCACTTGCAGAAGCATCCTGGTTTCCAGTTTCTCACGCCGCAGAATTTCATCGATGTGGATCATGGCCAGCTTTATCAGATCAGCCGCGGTGCCTTGCAGCGGCGTGTTGACGGCGGTGCGCTCGGCGAATGATCGCGAATTGGGATTGCGGCTGTGCATGTCTGGAATGGGCCGCTTGCGGCCGAAAAGCGTCGGGGCGAATCCGGTCTTACGCACCTCGGCGATCGTCTCCTGAATAAACTTCTTTACGCCGGTGTGCAACTCGAAATAAGTACGGATGTATTCCTCGGCCTCCTTGCGATCGATGCCCAGCGTGGCCGCAAGTCCGAAAGGAGTCTGGCCGTACACGATTCCGAAGTTCACCGCTTTGGCATTGCGCCGCATATCCGGCGTCACCATCAAGGGCGGCACGCGGAATACTTCAGCCGCCGTGCGGGTGTGGATATCTTCCCCGTTGCGGAAAGCTTCGACCAGCACCGGATCGTGCGACATGTGCGCCAGCAGGCGCAGCTCGATCTGCGAATAGTCGGCCACCACCAGCTTCCAGCCTTCGCGGGGCACGAAGGCGGAACGGATCTCACGGCCCAGTTCGGTGCGAATCGGAATGTTCTGCAGGTTGGGATTCGACGAGGACAGCCGGCCAGTTGCAGCGCCGGCCTGGTTCAAGGTGGTATGCAGCCGCCCGGTCTTGGGATCGATCAATTCCGGCAATGCGTCGATGTAAGTGCCCTTGAGTTTGGTGAGCTGCCGGTATTCGAGCACCTTGCGCGCGATCTCGTGTTCGGCGGCCAGGCCTTCGAGCACATCAGCCGCGGTCGAAATGGTCTTGCCTTTGCCATACTTCACCGGCGCCGGCAGGTTCAATTCCTCGAACAGGATCTTGCCGAGCTGCACCGGAGAGTTAATGTTGAACGGCTTGCCGGCCAATTCGTAGATCTCGCCTGAAAGCCGCTGGATGTCAGTATCGAGTTGTCCTGATAAAGTTCTGAGCTGCGCCGGATCGATGCGGATTCCGGTCCGCTCCATGCGCGACAGTACGCCCGAGAGCGGCAGATCGATGGTCTGGTAAATTTCACGAAAACCCTGCTGGTCGATTTCCGGCGCCAGGCGTTCGGCCAGAGTGATGGCGAGGTCGGCGTGCTGCTCGGCCGCGGCATTCAGCTTGCGATCCAGATAACGTTCCGCCAATATTTCCGCTGAGCAACCCGCCGGGTCCGAGCAAAGCAGGAACGAGTACAACATCACATCGTGCTGAAACCCCTGCGCTTCGATTCCGTACTTTGACAGCGCCAGAGTCAGGGCCTTCACGTCGTGCGCTACTTTGATCCGCGCCGGATCTTCGAGAATCGGCTTCAAAACATCGAGAAAATCGCTTGAAAGCGCGCGCGCCACGCCAGGCTGAAACGCTACCCCTGCCATGGTCAGCGGTAAGTCGCCTTCGACAGATGATTGCAGAGCGAACGCGATCGGCTTCCCGGTGTCGAGATCCGCAAGGCTTTGGGCATACTGAACGGCCTCTTCGCGGCTGGGGATGGTGGCATAGTCGCGGGTATGCGAATCCTCGGTCGGCCCGAGCTCCTTCAGGAGACTATAAAACTCCATCTCCTTGTAGATCTTCTTGAGCTCTGCGAGGTCAGGTTCGTGCGTTACCAAGTCTTCAAGAGGCACTTCCACCGGCACGGTGGTGTCGATCGTGGCCAGATGCTTGCTCATCAGGATCTGCTCGCGATTGTTCTGCAAGCTCTCGCGGTACGTTTTGCGTTCCACCTCGGTGGCGTGTTCGAGCGCTGCTTCCACGGATCCGAAGCGCGTAATCAAATCGCGCGCGCCCTTTTCGCCGATCCCCGGCGCGCCGGGAATATTGTCCACCGTGTCGCCCATGAGCGCCAACAGATCGGCTACCTGGCTGGGTTTAACACCCATATATTGCTCGGCTGTAGCGGGGTCGTACCAGGTATCCATCTTCACGGGATTGTACATGTGCACCTGGTCGTTGACGAGCTGCAGCATGTCTTTGTCGCTCGAAACGATCACGACATCGTAGTCTTCACTCGCGCGCCGGGCGATGGCGCCGATCACATCGTCGGCCTCGAAGCCCTCGGTTTGGAGTATGGGGATGCGCATCGCCTCCAGCAGTTGCCGGATGTAGGGAATCTGGTCCCGCAGATCGGGCGGCATTTCAGTTCGGTTCGCTTTGTAGCCCGCGAAGGCCTCTTCCCGAAAAGTTTTTCCTGATTCGAAGACGGCGGCGATGTATTCCGGATGGTAGTCGGCACGCAGCTTGCGAACCATGTTGTGAAAAATGTAAACCGCCTCGGTGGAGATGCCGGTGGTAGTGCGCATGGGCGGCGCACCGCTGCGAGCACGCGCATGATAGGCGCGAAAAATGAAACCGTAGCTGTCGATCAGGAACAGGCGCGGCCGATGGTGAGCTTGCACGGCCGCCGCGGGAACTTTGGGCATCCACAGAACAGGATAGCGCGGACGTTCCAGAGATGTTCGCAAAAACGAAGCCAAAATTGACGTCGTTCGGCCACAAAAACATCGTCAGACTGTGGCGTTTTTGCAACACTAGTAAATTTACAAACCTTTTCGAATCAAAAGACTAGCGGATAGTGTTCCTTACTAGTAGAATGGACGCTTGGATAAAATTCAAAGAGGGATCGGGCGATCAACCCGAGGAGGCGGTAGCCGTGCGTTTTGAGACCACCATCCAGCGCCCTGTTGAAGCTAGCGGCGTCGGGTTGCACAGCGGCGTTCCGGTTTCGATTCGAATCCTGCCGGCGCCACCCTCCACAGGCATCGTTTTCCTCCGCACCGATCTCGATAATTTTCCCGTCCCGGCGAGTTGGCGATACGTCGCGCGGGTGAGCTACGCCACCAGTCTGATGCGCCAAGGCGTTCTCATTTCCACCACCGAACATCTGTTGAGCGTGTTCTACAGCATGGGCGTGGACAATGCGTATGTCGAGATCGACAACCTCGAGGTTCCGATTCTGGATGGCAGCGGACAGCCTTACGTGGAGCTGCTGCGCGAGGCTGGGCTGAAATCCTACCGCAGGCGCAAGCGGTTCCTACACATCCGGCGGCCGGTAACGGTAGAAGCCGGTAACAAGCGAATTTCGATCCTGCCCGCCGACCGATTCCTGCTCACGTGCGATGTTTTCTACGAGCATCCGCTGATTGGGCGGCAATCGCTCGACATGGAAGTGACGCCCGAGCGTTATGCGGCGGAGATTGCGCCGGCACGCACTTTCGGTTTCTCTTATGAGCTGGACCAGATGCGCGATATGGGACTGATTCGCGGCGCGTCGCTGGACAATGCCATCTGTTTCACCCGCCGCGGTGTGGAGAATCCCGACGGGTTGCGGTTCGTGGATGAATGCTGCCGGCACAAGGCGCTGGACCTGATCGGCGATCTGGCGCTGATCGGCAAGCCGCTGCTGGGCCATGTGATCGCCGAGCGAGCGGGGCACGCCATGCATACCGCGCTGGTGGCTCGCATTATGTCCGATCCCTCGCTCTATGAGATGCTGAGCTTCGATCAACTGGCTACGCGCGTGGCCCACGCTCTCGTTTCGTAACCTAGAGTTTGGTTACACTCCCGAATCTTTTCACGCTGGCGCGGCTAGTGTTGACGCCCTTCGTGGTGATGGCGATTTTGAATGGGCACTACGGGCGTGCGATCATCCTGTGCTTCATCGCTGGATTTTCCGATGTGATCGATGGGTTCCTGGCCCGGCGACTGGGCGAATCGACACCGGCCGGCGCGTACTTCGACCCGGTGGCCGACAAGATCCTGCTCAGCGCGATTTACATTACTCTGGGCGTGGTGCACGCGATTCCCTGGTGGATGGTGGCGCTGGTATTCGCGAGAGACATACTGATTCTGGCGATGGCCGCCTACGGTCTTTTGTTTACCTCCATCCGAAAATTCCCGCCGTCGGTATGGGGCAAGATCAGCACATTTCTGCAAATCGCCGCGGCGCTGGTGGTGATGGGCGCGCGCGACGGGATTCCTGCGCCGGTCGATTTAGCGCTCTGGCTGATGGTCGCGGGAACAGTCTGGAGCGGAGTCCATTACATCTGGCAAGGAGTTCGCACGCTAAGGACTGCGCAGGGGGTTAGTTGAGAACTTATACGCCTTCGAGGATGATGAAACTGTGCAGAAATTCCATCCGTTGGTCTTCCTTCTGATAGCCACTACGTTCGAAGTAACTGGGGATGCTCTCGTCCGAATTGGAATTTACAATCATGTCGGGCTTTCTCGCCTGGGCGCAATGGTGGCTGGTGCGGCGCTCCTATTCGGATATGGAATGGCGTTAAATCTGGCCCCACTCGAGTTCGGACAAGTGGTCGGCCTGTATATCGCTACTCTGTTCATGATCTGGCAGATAATTAATTTCATCGTCTTCCGAACGTTGCCGTCTCTGCCGTCGATGGTGGGAGGGTTCTTGATCATCACGGGCGGTTTGATTGTGACGTTCTGGAAGCCAGAATTGTCAAAGTAGCGAATCTTGAATTTCTTCGCGGCAAGTTCTAAGGCCCACCGCCGCGCCTGCGAGAGTCTTGCCGGCCGAATCAATATACTTCGAGATCATGTCCGATCACCACCTTGCCTGAATACCCTTGCCCAATTTCTTTCAGATATTGCTCGTCGGAGAAATTCGTCAATCCGCCGGTGCGGTGATATACGATCAGGAGGCCGGGTTCACTTTGACGCGCGATGTCCGCCAATTCCTGAGTGGACGTGTGATATTGGGCGCGGTATTTCGGCCAGTCGGGCATGCTTGCCCGGGAGCCCATCGGGTAGACCTCGTGAATGAGAATATCGCAGCGGCGGCAGGCCTTGATGAGCTCGGGACTGGGTCGAGTATCTCCGGAAATGACGATCGTGCGGTCTGGAGTATCGAACCGATAGCCGTATGCTTCGTCCCACTCCCCGTGAGGCACCAGAAAAGCCGTCACGCGAAGCAGCGCGTCGGTGTAAACTTTGCCGGGTTTGATTTCGTGCGCGACGACGCGAAGAGGCCACCGGTGCTCCAAACCTTTGGTGCGAATCTCGATGTCCGGCTGCCACGCCGCCAAAATGTGGTCCGTCATGGCCTTCAGTCCCTTCGGTCCATAAACGTTGAGCGTGTCTTTCCGCGAGATGACCCAGGGCGTGAAGATCAGATCCGGGTAACCCACAGTGTGATCGGAATGGAGGTGTGTGAGGAATGCAGTCTTGAGATTTTCCGGACGTACGGCGGGGATACCTTTCGCGGCCGCGGCGGCGGCGCGCCGCACAACGCCCGGACCGAAATCGATGAGATAGGCGGTGTCGCCGACGACAATTGCGGTAGCCGGGCCGGAACGATCGGGATCCATTGCGGGGGTACCCGTTCCGAGCAACACCACCTGGGTAGCGGCAGAAAGGCAGGAGCAGAAAATCCCTCCGGCCAAGAGTGCTCTGGGCGTTCGATTCGGCATTCCGATCCTTGCAACACTATCATAGACATTACGGTGTGTCAGTATGGTTGTGTCTATGACGCCTCAAGCACAGCCGAAATTTCAGTTGGTGAACACGCCGGACTATCGGGAAAGTTACGCCAACAGCGTGCAGATTCGAGTGAACCTGTGGGACTTTTTCCTGATGTTCGGAACGGTGAATCAGACCGCGCCGGACAACGTGGTGATCCACAATTTCCAGGGTGTTTACCTCAGCCCGCAGCAGGCCAAGGCATTGCTCAACGTCCTGACTCAAAACATTTCGCAATACGAGTCGACCTTCGGAGAGATCAAGCTGGAGCCCCATAGCAGCCAGGTCAGCGCCATCCAGTAATGACAGCGCCCTCCGAGGCTGGACTGCAAAGAGCGCGCGGCGTTCGCCCGGACACCTACCTGTTTTTCCTGTTGTCGTTCACGCTGGTAGTGTTTCTCACGCACAGCGCCTACTTCGATCTACCCTACTTCTGGGATGAGCTGGGCCAGTTCGTACCCGCTGCGCTCGACATCTACCACGATGGAGCGTGGATTCCTCACTCCACCGTTCCGAACGCCCATCCTCCCGGCGTGATGGCGTACCTGGCCGCGGTTTGGCACCTTTTCGGCTATTCGATCCCGGCCACACGCTCGGCGATGCTACTGCTCGCCAGTTGTGCATCGCTGGTCACCTTCCTGCTGGCAATCCAGTTGTGCCGCGGATTGCACGGTGCGCCGGCGTTCGCACCGGCCCTGTTGCTGCTGCTCGATCCGTTGTTCTACACGCAGGCCATGATGGCGCAGTTGGATATGCCGGCGATGCTCTTCACCGTGCTCGCGCTGCTGCTGTTTGTACAGGACCGGCATCGCGCGGCGGCCCTGGCTTGCACGGCGCTGGTGCTTTCAAAAGAGACCGGCGCGCTATTGCCGTTGGTTTTTGTCCTGGTGCTGCTGGCCGATCCGCCACGCAGTAAGTTTGCTGTTTACTACATTGCGCCCTTCGCGGTGCTGGGGGTCTGGTTCTTTATTTTGTGGCGCTCAACCGGCCACCTGTTCGGCGATGCCGGATTCACGCACTACAATCTCGGCTACGCGCTGAATCCGGTACGCGCGTCACTCAGACTTTTGCGGCGCCTCTACTATTTATTCGTGGCCGATTTCCGATGGGTGGGAACGGTGGCGATAGCACTGGCGTGGAAAAAAACCCGCATCTACTCCAATCGCGGGTGGCGGATCACGGGGCTGTTCGTCGGCGCTCACGTGCTGATGGTCAGCTTGCTGGGCGGCGCTGAGCTGGAGCGCTACCTTCTCCCGGTGTTGCCGCTGGTCTACATCGCGATGGGAGCCGGCTGGTCCGTGCTGCGGCCGATGTGGCGTAATACGAGCATCGCCGTCGTCTCAGTGGGGCTGCTGGTTGGATTAGTTCTGAATCCTCCATTTCCATTTCCGTTTGAAAATAATCTCGCGATGGCCGATTTCGTCGAGCTGCATCAAACCGCCGCCCAGTTCCTGGAGAATACTTATCCGAATCGCCGCATCTACACGGCGTGGCCTCTTACCCAAGCTCTGCGCGATCCGGCTTTCGGGTACGTCAGCACCAAGCAGGCGCCCGTCGAAACCTCCGATCTACGGTACTCGACCTTGCGCGCCATCGATCCGAAGAACGTCGACGTGCTGGTGCTTTATTCGCGAACCTGGGAGCCGAAGTGGGGCGTGCTGCGATTCGGAATCGTCGAGCGATTCCTGCACCGATTTTATGAATACGAGCCGCAGATGAATACCGCGCAGGTACGCGAGCACTTCGGATTAATGCCAGTTCAGCGTTGGACGCGGCGGGGCCAGTGGGTCGAAATATACGCCAGACCCGACGCCATCCCTATTTTGCCGCCGGTAGCGCGAAGGTCAGGATCGCGGGACCCGCTGCAACCGCGATATATTGCTGGCCGTCCAGTGCATAGCTGATCGGCGGCGCGTCGACCGGTGCGCCGGTCTGAAATTTCCAAAGCACTTTCCCGGTGCGGTCGTCGAAAGCTATGAGGTAACCCTCCCGGTCGCCGGTAAACACCAATCCACCGGCGGTCGCGAGCAGTCCGGCCGAAGGAGTGCTGACCAAATCAAAACGCCATTTGGTTTGTCCAGTGGTGGGGTCGACGGCGAGGATCGCACCAGTCCCATGCGTGCCGGGCGGGCCTTCCACGTTGCTGGCCTGATACCATTGACCGGCTGTGAAGTCCTGCTTGCTCTTGTAGAACAGGTGGCAATTTTCGCTGGAGCTGAAATAGTAGAAACCGGTCCTCGGGCTGTAGGTGCTGGCCTGCCAGTTGTGGCCTCCGCCCAAGCCCGGACAAGCGAACTTGCCCTCTTCGGTGGGCTCCTGGCCGGCAATCAGAATCGGGCGTCCGTCCGGACCGATTCCATCCGCCCAAGTGACTTTCGTGTACGCTCTGGCTTTGAGAACCTTACCGTTGGTGCGGTCGAGAGTATAGAAAAAGCCGTTGCGATTGGCCTGGATGAGCCCCTTCACTTGGCGGCCGTCGACGGTGAGATCCACCGGCAGAAGATCGCTGATCGCATCCCAGTCGTGTGTGTCGTGCGGGGTGAACTGATAAAACCATTTCAGTTTTCCGGTGTCGGCATCGAGCGCGACCACGCTGCAGGAATAAAGATTGTCGCCGCGCCGGACATCGCCGTCCATATCGGGCCCAGGATTGCCGGTGCCCCAGTAAACCAGGTTAAGTTCGGGATCGTAGCTTCCGGTGATCCAGGTGGAGGCGCCGCCGCGCTTCCAGGAATCGCCTGACCAACTGTCGCCGCCCGGCTCACCTGCTTCGGGCACGGTGTAAAAGCGCCAGACCTGTTTGCCGGTTTCGACATCGTAGGCGTCGATAAACGAACGCGTGCCGAACTCGGCTCCGGCGATTCCCGTCAGGACGAGATTCTTCACTACCAACGGAGCAGCCGTCGCACTATAGCCTTGCTTGTAGTCCGCCAGCTTGGTTTCCCACAGAGTAGTTCCGGACTTGATGTCCAGTGCAACCAGAGTCCCTTCGATGTTCACGCGGAAAAGCTTGTCTCCGTGGACGGCGAAGCCGCGGCTCACTTCACCGCAGCAGAGATCGAGCGGGGTTGGCGGAGTCTGGTGGATGTGCCAGACAGGCCGGCCGGTGTGTGCGTCCAATGCCCAGGAATTATTCGACGTTCCGGCGAGGAACATCATCCCGTCGAAGACCAGTGGCGTGGTCTCCGACTTTCCAGGGACGCCGGTCTGATAAATCCATCTGGGCGCCAGACGCGCGACCGTGCGGGTGTCGATCTGCGTGAGGTCGCTGTAACGCCAGCCTTGGGGGTTCTGGCCGTAGTTGCGCCATTCACCCGGATTGGTTTGCGCGCGGACGAACGTCGCCCCCAGCAGCAATGCGATCGCAGCGAATCTCCCAGAAAGTTTCATCGTTGTCCTCCTCCCAAACCGGCTAAATAAGCGACCAGATCGTCCAGCTCTTGTGGGCTGAACATTCCCCTATAGGTATCCGGCATTAACGAACGGTCTTCGCGCTGGATGGATGTCACGTCGTCCTTTTGAAACGAATAGTAGTGTCCCGAGAGATCCATCAATCGGGCTGAGAAATTATCCAGTCCTTTATTAAGGCCTGTGATTTTCTTGCCATCGTGAGTCACGACGGTGATGGTATCGAAGCCCGGAGTGATCTGGGCGTTGGGCGCGACCACCGATTCGCGCAAGTATGGCACGCTGCGTTGCCGGCCGGCGCGAGTCAGGTTCGGTCCAAGGCCGCTGCCGCGTGTGCCGACACGATGACATTGGCCGCAGTTTCCTTTTTCCCAGAACAGCTTTTCGCCGGCCGCAGCGTCGCCGGCTATGGGCGCGGCGTCGTGGGGCGTGAGCGACCGAACGTAGGAGACCAGGCGCCAACGCTGCTCGTCTTCCATCCGGGCGCCGAAGGCCGGCATTTCCGAGCCGGGCACTCCGTTCGAGACTACTTGAAAAAGGTCGGCATCGGTGTCGCCCGCGGCGAAGGTACCGCGCGTCAAATCGGGGCCATTGCGTCCACCGGTAGCATGCAGGCCGTGACATCCCGCGCAAGACATCCGGAACTGCACGCGGCCTAATTCGATGGCCTGGGCGTCGCCCGCGTAAGGATTCTTGACTGGTCGATCCTGCTGGGCGAGGCAGACGCCTGCCAGCACGAGAATGGTCAGGAGTTTTAGCTGCACGAGGGAAGCATACGAACACTGGGGGTGGGGTGTCAATGGCGTTGTGCCACGCGTGTGCCACGCGACTCTAAGGCGGAGGACTGATAAGGCTGTACGGTTGTCGTCGTAGGCTCGCCAATAGATCCTTAATACCTCAAGTCCCACCAAACCGCAGCCGAACTATGGCCAGGATCGAGAGACCCATGAAACAACCACTGTTAAGTGTTCTAATCGGCGCTGCAATCTTTCTGGCGAGCTCAGCGGCGGCTCAGACTTGCTTACCGTCGTCAAACATTTCGAACTTCAACGGCACGCCCATCCAGCCGGGGAATTACATATGGTTCAACGCCAACTTCACTGCCAGCGGAATCCCGAGTACCGGAGCGACCATCACCTTCGCCTCATCGACCATCACCTTTACGGCTGATCAGACCTATACCGTGGCTGCACCAAATGCACAGATCACGTTTGATCCCAACGCTGTCTGCTCCTCCACTACGTTCGACACGGCCTCGAACACTTGGATGACTACGGTCCCGTTATCCGGCAGCGACGAGATTTTTCTCTCGGGAGCGTCATTTCCCGTACCAGCGGGCTTTTCTCGGGTGAATGGCCCGGTAACCTGGCAAGGCACCTTCGCCTCGGACACAGCGGGCATTTCGGTGGCATGGAAGTGGGGCGCGGCGGTCTACAAAATTTTCAGCCTCGATTACAATCTTCTGGGCGTAAAGCCGGCCCACACACATACCTGTCTCTACAACAACTCGGACCACGCCGGAACCCCTGAAGGTGTGGACCCTAACAGCGGGCTGCGGTTCAAAGATTTTGTTACCGGCGGCGCCCGCGGCGGCGGTGGATCCAATTGGACCGGATCGTGGAGCGGTACGGCAGGCGTTAGCGTCTGCGTAGGTCTGGTGACACCGCAGTAAGCAACCGAGCCAAGATGATTCCCTGGAATGCCTCGTTTGGGAAGCTGGATGCATTGTTGTTGAGCTGAAACGTTGCCGCTACCAGGGAAGTTCCAGGCGGCCATATCAGGCGTCAGTCCATTCAATGTGACGTCCCCTCCCAGATTCAGGCCAGCCGAGAATCTTGCTATACCGACAGAACCCGATTATTCTCGATTGACGGTGGTGGCGTTAATACGCTCCAAATCACCAACATTACAGTTAGCTTCAATATCGGTGTTGGCAGCGGCAACCCCTTGAATCTGGTTCAAGGAGTTTTTCTGGACCCCTTAGTGATCGCAACTGCCATCGTGGCCCGGCGCCGCCTTACTCCAGCGCGAACGCGTTAATCCCCGAGCTGACGATCACCACATATTGCTTGCCGTTGCGTCCCATGTACGTCATCGGATTGGTGTGCCCCTCGGCATCCAGCTTCG